>Ga0070712_100003142_pt1 | contig 10174 bp, 8 predicted proteins | sample LARL81metaG_FD_71396 | JGI IMG/M metagenome (GOLD analysis project Ga0070712, IMG submission 71396) | Corn, switchgrass and miscanthus rhizosphere microbial communities from Kellogg Biological Station, Michigan, USA - LAR L8-1 metaG | ecosystem: Host-associated > Plants > Roots > Rhizosphere ...
TGTGATCCTTGCCTCGCGTCGAAATCACCGCCGGGAAGTATTCCTTGATGGCAAGTTTCCGGTTCAGTTCCAAGTCGTAGCCCAGGTAGGTGATGCCAAATCCGCCTTGTCCCAGTACGCGGCCAAGAACATACTTTCCCTGCAACCTGGTGCGCGGTGACAATTGCACGGAAGATTCGGGCGGAGTATGGTTGCGGTAGCCGCATTGCGGACAGACGTCCGCCGCGTTCGTGTGTGCCATACAGCCCATGCACATCGCGTCTGGATTCATACCTCGTTCCATCTCAGATCAAGCAGCCCTGTCAAGGAGGTGCCTCGCAAGCCGAGCCTAGGGGGTGAACCTTGGCTACGCCCGAGCCAAACATGTGACCTTGCGTGAACAGCCTCACCCTCCGGCTAGTATACGCGGAAGTCCTTGGTGGCAATTCGCTGCCCATCGGACCAGATTTCAATTCGCCAGTTGCCGCGTTCAAAGGTGCCGGCCTGGTCGCTCCCCCAGGTCGCCTGTGTTGCCCACATTCCCGCGGATTTAGCTGCCGTCACAGGCAAGGTGATCGTGTACTTGAGTGTCCCGTTAGGCGCGATGTACCGCACTTCGATTGTTCCAGACAGGGGTTGAGATCCCTGCAGTGGATTTGGACCCCCGACCCGGCAAAGAACATACCGCGTGTTGCTGCTCTGAAACTGAACAGTAGGTCCTGTTTTGACGTTCGCCTGGCGGTTCCAATCAAATAACTCGAAGTAAACAACTCTTAAGCGTCGTGCTTCCCGCTGCTCCCTAAGAGTTGCGGCTTCGTTCTTCGCTGCGTCGGCCTCATTTTTCAGGGTATCCTGCGCTTGCTGGGCTGCGTTGAGACCGGCAGAAAGTTCCCGGACCCTGTTTTGCAGGTTATTGCGCTCCGCCGTGCGATCTTCCATTTTCTTCTTTGTGTCAGCAAGTTCATTTCTTAACGCCGAAAGTTCCGCAGTATTGTCATCCAGTTGCTTCTTTGTCTGACTGAGTTCATTTCTTACTGCCGAGTCGGCGGAATTGTCCTGCCGGTCTGATTCCTGAACGTTCGGTTTTGCCGACTTGAGTTGACTGTAAGCCGAGTACCATAAACCCGAGAACGTCAGGGTAGTCAGCAAGAACAGGCAAGACGCAACCATCAAGAGGCGCTTGAAGGGATCGGTTGGCGGCTGAACTTTGTTGTCTATAGGTCTGTCGGGCGCAGGAACCACCGAATCTTGAAAGTCCCGAATATTTTGGAATCGGCTTTCCCAATGTACGGCCAGCGCTTTCAACAAGGCTGACTCAGACTTCGAAGGAAGACTGATACCCAAGCGACTGGGAGGCGTGAGGTCGTCGTGCGCCAGGCGGTCCGGTGCCTCCGAGGGTGCTCTGCCGCTCAATGCGCGATAGAAGGTAGCCCCCACAGCGTAGACATCGGTCCATGGGCCTTGCTTGCCACCGCTGCTGTACTGCTCCAAGGGAGCATACCCAGGCTTGAAAAGTACCGTCAGTCCGTGCGACTGTTCTCTCATGGCGTAGCGGGTGGCCCCAAAATCCAGAATCTTCACTTGACGGTCCTGATTCAAATAGATGTTGTCGGGACTGATGTCGCGGTGCAGCATGCCGATCCTGTGGACCTCGCGCAGGGCGTCCATGACGGGGATGAGGATCGCGAGAGCGGCGTCAAAGCCGATCTTTCCGCCTTGTTTTCCAAGGTATTGCTTAAAGGTCATTCCCTCCATGTAGGCCATCACGATGTAGGCAGTGCCATTGGCCTCAAAAAAATCGAACAGAGACACAATCCCGGGATAGTCGCGAAAGCGAGCCAGGTTTTGACCTTCTTCCACAAATTTTGACAGGCCGTACTCAAAATCCTGGCGGCTGCGCTGGCTGAGTGGCTGAACGGTACGTTCGTCCCGAGCTCGGCCGCAGATTTCCCTTGGGAAGTACTCCTTAATGGCCAGCTTGCGATTCAACAACAAGTCCCACGCCAGGTAGGTGATGCCGAATCCTCCCTGTCCCAGCACCCTACCGATCAAGTACTTTTCGACCAGGACAGCGCGTGGCGAGAGTTGCGCCGAGGAATCGGGCAAAGTGCCTTCTCGCCAGCCACATTCCGAGCAGAGGTCGGCGTCATCCTTGTCTCTCATACAGCCCATGCAGAGGTGTTCCGAATTCATAACGTATCAGTTTGGCCGGAGCTTGCGTTGACCCGGCCGATCCGTTCTGGATCGTCGTTTCAAGCAGGGTTCTTCAGTCTCCGGGGCCTCCTCTTGGCTTTGCCGTTCTCGGCATCGAGGCCGCCTCCGAATTGAAAATGACTGCCATTGCCGTGTAGTTGTCATCGTTTTCCGTGGCTCTCTCGAGCAATCGATCTTCCATCAATGTCAGCCAGTCTCGAGGGACTTCCGCCTTGGCAAGGTCGACCTCCATCTCGGCTTCTGTGACGTTCTCCCAAAACCCATCAGTGCAAAGCAGGAAGCTGGATCTGCGATAGAGAGTTTGAGGCTCGGGAAGAATCGTGGGTCGGAAATCGCCATCCGGATTTCCAAGACAGCGGAGCAACCGATTCCGGTCTTCGTGATGTCGAATCTGGTCTAGAGAGAGATCTCCGGCGTCAACCATCATTTGTGCGACGCTGTGATCGCTGGTCCGAAAGACAATACCGCCATTCTTCATGCAGTAGAGGCGGGAATCGCCCACGTGCGCCCAGAGCACCAAATTGGAATCTGTGATCAGCACCACAATCGTCGTACGCATCGTAGACAGGCTGGGCTGCTCCGCCTGGGCCTTCCCCACGGCGTGTTGAGCAGCCTCCAAGTGCCGCTGCAGGGCCACAGTCGAGAGTTGTGGATCGTCCCGGAATGATGCCAGAACTGCCTCCACAGCCGTTCTGGAGGCTGTCTGGCCACCGCGATGCCCACCAAGGCCATCGGCAACAACCCAGCAAACAGCATTGCCCACTTCGAGGGAACCGCAGTAGTCCTCATTGTGGTCACGCCCACCGACCCTGCAGACGAACTCAGTCACGAACGGCACGACGCTTCGACGCCTTTCATTTCGTATAGCCGAGCCAACTCCCGAACCGGGGCATCGCACCAGTTTCTCTTGCCGGGTTGGGATTTGGAGGGTTGGGTTTTGGTGGATTGGGATTCGGCGGGTTGGGATTTTGAGGCGGAGTGGTGTCAGGGTTTGGGGTTGGACTCGCTTGCTTCTGGTCCTTTTCGTTATCGTCAGGCTGGCCAGGGGTCGAGCTAGCGGCACCACTCTGTTGAGACGATGGCGTGGTTCCCATTTGTTCGGGCGCTGGCTTTGTTCCGCTGGGGCTCGGAACCGTACTAGGGGGCTTGCCGGTATCAACTTTCCGCGGCTGATTGGAAGCGCCTTTCTTGGGATGCTTTTTCTGCTTCTGTGACCCAGAAGATGTCTCGACTCTTGCCCCAGGTTGTTTCGGCTCCTCCACGATGGGCGTTTGTGGATTTGTCACACCTCCTTCACCCGTGTTGCTGTTCGGCTGTGCAGACACCGGTTTCTGCGGCACTGTCGCGGCAGCGGGGGACCGCCGACTATACCAGTATCGAGCGCCGCCACCCAAAGCAGCCAGAAGCAGTGCAGTCAGTACCACTAGAAGCAGGCGAGCCGAAAGCTTCCGACGCGACCACCACGCGCGAACCTGGGACTTCAGTGCGATAATCGTCAAATTGTCCTGCTGCTTCCGTTGCTTGGCGAGAACCTGCTTGACCAGCATATCGCAGGCGTGTTGCAGATCGTCGCGAAAGGCGCCAACAATCTCGTCTTCGGCGAGAGCACGATACAAACCATCGCTGCACAGGATTACGCAGTCGTCAGGATGCACAGTCAACGGCTGATTGTTGCGGTCAACCAATTCCAGTTCATTTTGTCCAAGGTAGCTGGTCAGCGAGGCACGCTCCGGGTGGCTCCTCGCCTCCTCCCGCGAGATCTTCCCTTGAGCTGATTCCCGGTTGAGTTTCGTAGCATAGACGTGATCTGCGGTAAGACGCGTCAGGCTAGTCCCTCGGAGCCAATAAATCCTACTATCTCCGGCCGAAATCCAATATACCGAGTCTCCACTCATGACTGCGGCGGCCAGCGTTGTGCCCACTTCTCCCGAGGAGGCATTTTCCGCGATCCGGAGCACCGCCCGATTCGCTTCGAGTAGCGACCTCGTTAAAGCCTCGGCGACGGACTCCTTCGCTGTCTTGAGTTTGTAGGCTTGAAGAAAAGAACGGACGGCGGTAGAGCTAGCCTCAGATCCCTGCGTCAAGCCCCCCATGCCATCTGCTACCACTCCCAGGAAGCCACCATGCGCCACAAAAGCCTTGTCACTAGGGTCGGAGAATCCGAAGGCGTCCTGTTGCTGCTGGCGCGCACCGATGTGCTGAGCGTTTCCGAGAGCAAATCGCATTTACGCTGAACCAAAGTTAATTCGAATTTCTGTTCTGCCGGCTCGAATCAGATCGCCATCCTCCAACCGCTGTTGTGTGACTAGCCGGGCTCCGTTGAGCAGAGTCCCGTTGGTGGTCCCCAAATCCAGAACCTCCACATGTTCGCCTGCCAGAATCAGCTCACAATGTTTGGCCGACATTTCCGAGTCGTTGGGGTACGAGACATCGCACCCGGCATCTCTGCCAATGACCGTTTTCCCAGACAAGTTGACGTTGTCCGTTCGGCCATGGTCTTTGCCTGTGACAACCGTCAACTGGATGCGCCGGCCAGGTTGAGAAACCTTCGCTGGCTGGACCGCAGGTGTGGGTATGGGTTCCGTCGGAGGTGGCACGGGAGGAGGCTTCCGGAGGTTGTGGATCACCACAACGACAAGTACAATACCGAGTAACAAGACAAGCGGGATCGCAATTTTCCACGATATGACTTGCTTCCACCACGGCTCCGCAGCCGCCGTCGGTTGTGGGGGCACGACCAGATTCACGGCGAGTTGAGCGGTACGCGCCACGGAGCCGGTCGTCAGCGTCATCTCCAGGGGCTGAGACTGGCTGTTTACCTGACAGGCGTCGCAGGTCAGGCGGACTACAAAAACCCTCCGTATGGCTTGTCGAATTTCGTTGTACGTCGCGGAGAGAGGCCCGCTTTCAACGTAGAGACCTCCGGAAAGGATTGCAAGCCGGTTCAACGCCTCGAGGTATTCATCCCGCTCCTTGGCAGGAAGCCGACTGGATCCGATGGCGTAGATGGGCATCGGGCTCTGCTGAACCAGCGCTCGAACATCATCGGCTGTAAAGCCGCTCCCTTCATCCTTGCCATCGCTCAGGATCACGATGACTCGGCGGTTCGACAACCCGGCGTCCGTGCGCTGTCTCAGGTTTATGGCATCTCTCAGCGCGAGATAGAGTTTGGTTTGTTGATCTGTAGGCATTACATTTTTCAAAGCCGCCTTGAGACTCACTTTGTCGGCCGTGAAGTCGATGAGCTGTCTGACCTGTGCACCGAAGGCGAAGATCGTCATGCGATCGTTGCCATTTAGATCGTCGATCCAGTGGTTGATCGCGGTCCGCATTTCTTCGAATTGTACACGCTGGATCGACTTCGAAACATCCAGAAGGAAGATGTAGTTCACACCCTCCCCGCTGGCATCGAATGACGTCACTTCGGCCACCTTCAGAGCATGCCCTTGGATCTTGGCAGAGAGGTCGGCGGGAGTAAGGCTCCCGGGAGGCTGACCATTCTGATCCAGGATGTCGAGGTAAGCGCTAAGAGTTGGTGCCTGGAAGGACAGTTGACTTACGGCAAACCTGCCCGCTTCGCCGGCCGAGGTGGCATCAATTACAAGGTAGAACAGGGAAGTCAACAGTACTATCCGGCTTCTCATTCCCATTTGAACTTTTCTCCACAGAAAGGAACGAAGACCAGCTTCGTTTTACCCAGTGAGATCACGTCAAACGGTGCAAGTTCCTTGTGCGCAAGCAGTGCTTCCCCGTTCAAAAAGACCAGACCGCGGCCTTCCCCGGGACTTAGATGGAAAGCGTTGCGCGTAGGATCGAAGGTGATAACGGCGTGCCTTTCGCGAGAAATCGACTCATCCCCCGAGATGCAGATGTACATGTCTTTGGATCGGCCAATCGTATTGTTCTCGCTGCGGATGCGGTAGTCTTTACCTTTTTCCGGGCCTGCCACGTTGACGAACCATCCCACAACTGGGTCGATCCGGGCTAGGTCATGCACCAATTGCACCGGACGGGTCACGGCGTCGTCGTCAACAGCATGGTTGGTAGGGGCAACTTTTAAGCCAGCGGGGCGCGTGTGCTCGTCCGACACCGCTTCAATCTTTAGACTTCTAGGTCCGAAGTCGATGACTGCGATTCCGCAGAACGGACACTTAGTATGTTTCTTGGCATCGTAGTAGTGCCCATTGTCGCAACGCGTCAGAGCTCGCGACCCGCCTCCTACGGCAGGTTCTTCTGCGGCCTGGGCGTCGTGCTTGTGAGGCAACAGTAGAATGCGATTTCCACCCGCGACGCCATTCTGCTGAAGCGTCTTGTTGGGATCGAGCTGTTGATTGGTGTTCTCGTTGTGGAGGTGCCAAGCCCCCGGGTGCGGAGGCTGAATGGCCAGTTTTTCGTCGGTGACAAGTTCACTGAGAAGCTGTCCGGCCGACAGTTCAGCCGGGAACGCCACGGGCATGCTCCTTCCGTCGGGTGTCTGAATGTGAAAGTGAAGGTCCATCGTGATTGCCTCCTAGATTGCTGCATAGTGTGGACTACTCAAAGCGAGCGGCCACCAGCCAGATTTCCGTCTTGCCTTCGGCTACGACTGAAACACCTAACGCGTGTAGTTCGGTCAGGGGTTGCAGGTCCTCTTCTACGGGTACGTGTTCGTCAAAAGACTCGCGTTCCACGGTCCGCTTCACCACTATCTTCCGCTCACCCCTGTTTTCTTCCAGATTCCAGCCAGTCCGAACGAGTTCGACCTCGACCTTGCCATGAGTCGTCCCGCAGATCCGAATCGCCTTGATCTTGGTTGCTCCCGGCGGAACCGGGATCTGCATCGAGCCCCGGGCGCTCTTTTCGCAGTAGGCAGAAGCTACGTCGACTGTGAATTCAACCGCGGGATCCCACTGCTTGGGCGGGATGAGCTTTTCACCGATTCTCAGAGGTTCTAATCTCACGGGCTTAAAGGGCAGTCGCACCCAGCCTGCGGCAGGACTCTTGGTGCCCACCGACGTACGGAGATCCATGTCGATCCGGGTGACAATCCCGTTTTCGTTCAGGTGCACCCGGGCCAGAGTGATGGCGGAGCCGTCCTTTGCTGGCTCATGCCTTCTCTCGTTGATCTGGGGCGATTCGGAAATACGCGTGTAGTCGTCAATGCCTCCCGAGGAGTAGCGATCGCTGTCCTCCCACGTCTCTTCGTAGGATATGGTGATGAAGGTGTGAGAGTTGCGCTCGAAAGAGGAGAGATCGCGGACCACTGGAGTAGAGAGCACTATCTCCCGGCCCTGTCCATCAAAGGCGATGCCTGGTTCGATCGTGATTTCGCGCTCACCCTTCCTGTGAACTTCCAGACCTTCCACGACTCCCCATCCGTGCACGGAACGGTTATGAAGGCGTCGCATGGCGATGTGATAGGCCTGCTCCGCCTCGAAATCCTGCTCCCGCAGGAACTGATGGGTGAAGTATTTCAACCGTTTGATGGACACGATCAAACTCCTTTCACGCCAACTGCGCCGGGGCGGCCCCCAGCACGGTATCCAGACCTACCGTTGAGTGGACCCCCACTTGCATTTGTGGGGAATCAACCTGAAATTCATAACCGGTATGGGCTGGCTTCGCCAACTCGACAACTTCGTAGGCCAGTTGGCGCTGCGCCTGCAACTCGAGCACGTTCAGGTTGGAAGCCACTAGCCTTACACGGAAATAGTGAGGTGCGCCTCCGCCGATATACATATCTCCACCCACGGTAGAATGTATTCCCAACTGCAGCGGGGGGATGTCCTCTTCGAGTACTGCCGTAGGTGCATCGACGCAGATCTTGAGAAGCTCCTCAAGATATTCCCTAGTGCCTCGAATCCGGTATAGCGGAATGATCTTAGCGATCAGAAGCCGCTTCCGTCCTGGTTGCAAGGTTGGGCAGAGGCTCAGGGCCGCCCAGCTCGCCAGCCATGGCAGAAACTCCTCCGGCGCCTCCCATGGATCAAATAGCTCATGCAGCCGGGCAATCTTTTCGCTCAGTGATTCAAGGGTTTGCGCTGGGGTCTTGTGTCGAACTGAATCAGTCTCCCCGTGAACGTGGGCTTGCTCTTCGACGCCCAACAGAATCTTTTCGAAAGGCTCAAGAAAGGCAGGAAGATAGTTCCGCCGTTCCGAAGAGTCCGGCTCCTGATAAATGGCTGGCAGATATTCAAGCAACCTTTTTTTCGGTACGCGAGAGTTTTGTTCCATAACCGTCAGTGACCTGAATAAATCCTACTGATTCTTACTCTCCGCCCCTCATACCTGGGCAGCAATCGCGATGTCCGCGGGACCGATCTGAGGATCAATTAGTTCGTCGGGACGCAACTCGACTGCTTCGATTTCTTCGCGATTGTTCCGTTTCAGCCGATCGGAGTGAGAAGGGTCCACGAAGAGTTCTTCTACAGGAGCCCCTTGGGAGTCTCTCGTGGGGGCTACACGATCCACTCCACGTATCTCGCTCAGGACTTGATACAACTCCGATACATAGACGTTTCTACCCCACGGCCATCCTTTGCCATTGAACCAGCCCTGATGCGGATCAAGGAAAAACTTGAGGCGCTTCACGGCGGTCTCCTGTAGCGCTTCCCGAGGTGTGCCGCGTATAGGAGTGATTGTCATGCGACAGCCCAGCTTCACATACCGCGGAGCGACTACATGGACTCGAGTGGTCAGCAGCCGAGCAGGTTCCAGGGCTTGCCTGATCTTGGCCAACAATTCTCGGCTCGGATGAAGACTTCCTTCAGCCAGGACAACAACGCTGACATGACCAGGGGCCTCCGCCATCCGTACCACAGGATCGTCATTGTTAAGGTCGCGCCCGGCGACACATTTCGCCCGGGCCACCGTAGCTACGGAACTGGTCAGCAGTTCAAAGTCCACAGACGTGACAGCGCGTGTCGGTTCCAGCAGTGCACTCACGGTCCTTCGCTTCTCGCCCGTGGCAACCGCAACTTTCAGCGCCATCCGCAGTTGGTCGGGGCTGATATCTGCCCCATCACGCAACCCCCTCTGCTCTTTCCACCGTGGCCCATTGATGAGGCTCAGGAATTCCGCTACATTTCCGTCACCTACACGGTTTAGCTGGTACATCAGTCGCTCGCTGACATAACCGAACAGCTCGATCAAAGTAATTCCCGGGTCAGTGGGATTGTGGTTCGTCCACTCAGGTGCTGAAGCCGGAATCAGAAAGCGGCCTTCCGCGACCAGATCCCGCCATCGCAGGTCATCGAGATTGGGTAAGCTTAACGGCACATTGCTCCTACAAGGTCATCGTAACTCGGTAGTGCCCACAATAGATCAGGAAATGTCCGGTCTTTTCTGCACCTTGGCGATCGGCAACCGTACTCACGCGGAGGTTACGGATGTGACTGACCCTTACAATCCGCTCGATCAGCGCATAAAGATCAAACTTCTGCGGAAGGCGTCCAAAATCCCATCCGGATCGATTGGACCCGCCGCTGATCGGGTGAAGATAACTCTGAAGGGCTTGGGTCACATTTTGTTCAACATCGCTTGCCTCGTCGGCACGGTACACGGCGATTTCTGCGTCAACATCCACGCGTACGTATTCGGGGCCAACCACCACAAGTTCGGCGGTGGCCAAACGCCTGGCGTCCAGGAAAGTGTGCACGCGGTTGAGCAGATCTGAGCTGGGTACCGGCTTCGGATCTCCTGAGCGGGGCACGACAACAACGCTGATCAGACCGGGCTTCCGCCGCCTTGCGAATGGATCCTTCGCCAAGTCAAAATGTGGGACACACTTAGCACGTGCGACTTCCCGCGAGGCCAGCATTGCCAGGTCCTCGAAGTCTTCAGCCGTTACCGCGCGGTCGCGATGGCGTATCCCGCGCGGCCCCCGTTCGAGAATATTTTCCGTGGGTTCCGGATCGTTTCCTCCGGTAGCTGCACTCCAATTGACCACCTTCTGGACATAGGGAACCGCACTGACGAGTTGTTTGATCGTCTGGGCGGGTTG
>Ga0070712_100003144_pt1 | contig 10172 bp, 11 predicted proteins | sample LARL81metaG_FD_71396 | JGI IMG/M metagenome (GOLD analysis project Ga0070712, IMG submission 71396) | Corn, switchgrass and miscanthus rhizosphere microbial communities from Kellogg Biological Station, Michigan, USA - LAR L8-1 metaG | ecosystem: Host-associated > Plants > Roots > Rhizosphere ...
CGGTCATTGCACCAGCGCTTTTTTGAAAGAAGCCTTCGATCGTGGCGCTGAGCAGTTCCAATGGAAGGAGCGAATCGCCCGGCCGAAGCGCAGTGGAACGAAAGTGCGCGGCGTCGGTGTTTCTTCCAGTTGCTTCGTCGGCGGCTCGATTGGATACGACGGTCTTTTTGTTATCAAGCCGGATGGCCGCATCGCGATTCAATCGGGAATCGGAAATCTGGGGACCGAATCCCTGCTCGATGTACACCGCGTTGTCGCCGAGGTTCTGGGTGTGCCCTGGGAAAAATGCGATGTGACCTGGGGCAATACGTCGAAAAATTTGCCGTGGACATGCGTTTCAGGCGGCAGCCAGACGACACATGCGATGACGCGCGCGGCACATGCTGCGGCTATGGACGGCAAGGCGAAGCTCCAGGAGATTGCCGCTAAGAAATTGGGCGGCAAGCCCGAGCAATATGAAGTGGCGAATGAGCGCGTTTTTCGCAAGGGGGGCAGCGGCATGACGCTGGCTCAGGCCGCGCAGCATGCGATTCAACTGGGCGGTAAATATGACGGACACGAGCCGCCGGATGATGTGAACAAAGTCACCAAGGCCTCCATTGCGGGATTGGCCGGGCAGGGTCTAGTGGCGGCAGCCAAGGACAAGTATCCTCGCGATGGCCAATCGTTCTCTTACGTGGCCTGCTTCGCCGAGGTCGAGGCCGATGTTGAGACTGGCAAGTACGAGATCACAGACTTTCTGGCAGTCGCCGATGTGGGCACCGTAATTCATCCGAGAGCGGTTGGTGGCCAGATTCTGGGCCGCGCCACCTTGGGCATTGGTCACGCCATCGGCCAGAAGTGGGTGTTCGATCCTCATTATGGCCACACGATTTCACTTCGGTTCCATCACACCAAACCTCCGACGATCCTCGACGTGCCCGTCAACATGCAGTGGGCGGCGTTGGACATTCCTGATCCGGAGACGCCAGTGGGTGCGCGTGGGATCGGTGAACCCCCGGTAGGCGGTGGGTGTGCAGCCATACTGAATGCGCTTTCGGACGCGTTAGGAGATGAGATTTTCCGTCGCGCGCCCGTAAACCTCGACACGATTCTTACGTCACTCGAAGCGGGGCGGCCGATGCAGGACCCGTTGACCGCACACATTTAGCCGACCTGAAACGGAGAGCGGTATGGCAATAATCCGAGATGTAATGCCGACATTCCAGTTGTACCAGCCGACTTCGGTTGGGGATGCGCAGAAGCTTCTGCAGGAGCACGGGCCCGATGCATTAGTGCTGGCAGGCGGACTGGACAGCATGGATTGGTTGAAAGACCGCATCAGAAAACCCAAGGTAATAGTCGATCTGAGCGGAATCGAAGAGCTGAAAGGCATCCGTGAGACCTCCGATGGCATAGAGATTGGGGCGATGACCACGCTCACTGAGGTCGCGCAAAGTCCAGTCATACAGCAGAACTATGGAGTGCTGGCGCAGGCGGCAGAGTTGGTTGCTTCTCCGCAGATCCGCAACCAGGGGACGATCGGCGGCAATATTTCCCAGGATACGCGCTGCTGGTACTACCGGGCAGGCTGGCCCTGCTACCGCGCAGGCGGGAACATTTGTTATGCCGACACACCCGTCGGCAGAAATCGCGAACACGCAATCCTGCAGGCCGAGCGATGCGTAGCAGTCAATCCCTCCGACACTGCGCCGGCTCTAATTGCGCTCGATGCCAAGTTGGTGGTGTTTACGCCCACAGGCGGGCAAGTAATCAACGCCGAGGATTACTTTGTTGGGCCCGAGCTCGACATCACCCACATGAATATTCTGCAGCCAGGATATTTGCTAACTACCATTCAAATTCCGTCGACTTGGGCGAAGGCGGACTTTTATTTCGAGAAAGTCCGGGATCGAAACGTCTGGGATTTTCCGTTGATAAATGTCGCATCGGCGATGAAGTCATCGGGAGACACTATCCAGAGTGTTCGGATCGCTGTGAACGCGGTCGCCGCCCGGCCCTTGCGGTTGAAGATGGTTGAGGATGCCGTACGTGGCAAGCCGCGGAATGCGGCTACGGGAGAAGCTGCGGGAAAGCTGGCTGTGCAGGGAGCCGTCCCGTTGCAGTTCAACGCCTACAAAATTCCGCTCATGAGAAACCTTGTGAAGCGCGCCATCAGCGGAGTGCAGGAGGCGGCATGGGCATCCTAGAGTGGGCAATGAGTCCGTTGGGACAAAGAGTCCCGATTCATATCGGATGGTTCTTGATTTGGGTCGCGCTGATTGCCGGGCTGGTCTTTTTGGTCGTGCACGCGATTTATGTGCGCTACTTCGCCAGGAAAGTCGAATTCGACTCGGATCTTCCGTCGGTCGAAGCTATCGAACTGCCAGCACGGATTCCACGGCACTCGCTCGCCGCGAGACTGTTTCATTGGATCATGGCGGGGGCGATGTTTGTTTTGCTGTTTACGGCATTCCTACCAAAAGTCGGATATCCGTTTAATTGGGTGACGTATCACTGGATTGCCGGAACGGTATTGACGATTTCAATCCTGTTTCACATTATTCACGCGACGTTTTACCTGGATTTCTGGTCGATCTGGCCGGATCAATCCGATCTCGAAGATGCCCGGAAGCGGTTTAGTCGCTTCATGGGAAAACCCGCGGGGTTGCCGCGCAAGTTCGCCAAGTATCCTCTGGAGAACAAGCTCTACCATGGCGTCGTCATGTTGAGCGGCCTGGCGGTGATCGTCACCGGCATCTGCATGATGTTTCGGGTGCGGACTATCTTTTTTCCGCGTAACCCCTATTTGTTCAGCGATATGACGTGGGGAATGATGTATGTGCTGCACGGACTCGCAGGAGTAGGGCTGATCACCCTGACGATCGTTCACGTGTACTTCGCTATCCGGCCGGAGAAGCTGCCGATCACTGCATCGATGATCGTGGGCTCAATGAGTCGAGAGTTTTATTTGAAAGAGCATGACCCGAAGCGGTGGGTAGTTGAGGGTTTGTCTCAGCACGGGGGCACAGCGGATGGCGATTGATTTCCTCGAGCGCATTGACGCCATCGAGGAGTGTTACGAATTTCTTTTAGGCTATGCAGCACAAGGGTTGCCCAGCGATCAAGGTAGTCCGGCAGGTCGTGAGGTTCGAACACATCTTGAACAAGCGCGCGACGCTCTGATCGGATTGCCCGAAAGCTGCCGACAAGCGATTGTTGACCACCAGCTTGAACCAACTGAGAAATACGATGCTTTCTGTTCCATGTTGGAGCGCGATGTAAGGGATTCTCTGGTCGCCATCGAGATGGTGCTCGCGCAACCTGCGATTAGTTCTCAACTGATTGACAATCTCAATGCCTCAAGCCATGTGCGCACCTTGCTGACCGATCTGTTCCTTTTCGGCGAGATTTTGCGGACACGTATCAAAGCTACCGTTTCAGTTGAGGGCCAGTAAGACGAAACGGTGACGATGGCGGTCAAATCCTGCAACTACGCACTTATTCCCTAAACCCCGAAATCTGCATCGAATATCCGAGGCGATACATATGAACCAATCGAACATCGTGATCTTGGGCGGCGGAATGGTTGCGGGCTACGCGGCCAAGCAATTGGTTGAACTCGGATTACCGAAAGGAGAATTGGCGATTCTCTCGGCCGATAATGCTGTTCCCTATGAGCGTCCACCATTATCAAAAGGATTTCTAGCCGGCAAGGACAGCGAAGATGCCATCAGGATCAATCCAGAGGACTTCTACAGGAAGCAAGGAATCGAGTTACGGCTCAACTGCGAAGTCGCCTCTGTGGACCTCAAGCGGAAGCGCCTGATTCTTAAAGGTGGCGATGAGTTCGGGTTCCAAAAGCTGGTGATCGCGACGGGCGCCCGGCCTCGAACCCTGGATGTTCCTGGTTCCAAGCTTCAAAACCTGTTTTACCTGCGAAGCATGAGCGACTCCAAAACTATCCGGAGCGCGGCGGAAAAGGCGAAGCATGCAGTTGTGATTGGCGGTGGCTTCATCGGCATGGAAGTAGCGGCAGTCTTGGCGCAAAAAGGGATCGAAGTAGCGATGGTCCTCCATGATGATCGCGTCTTTAAGCGGTTGTTCTCGCCGGAAATGTCGAGCTTTTTCGAGAACTATTACGCCGCCAGAGGAGTACGGCTCGCCAAGTCGATGTCTGTGACGGAATTTCGGGGTGATGGAGCCATCAAGTCGTCCGTGCTCCGCGATGGACAGAGCATCCAGTGCGATCTGGTTATCGCGGGAATCGGAGTCTCTCCGGTGATCGACCTATTGAAGCACGGTGGGCTCGATCTCGATGACGGAATTTTAGTGAACGAGTATCTGCAGTCAAGCCATCCTGACGTTTTTGCAGCAGGAGATGTAGCGAACTATAATGATGTGCTGTTTGGAAAACGCCGGCGTGTCGAGCACTGGGACAATGCTGTCTCGCAGGGGCAGTATTGCGCCAAGGTGCTTAGGGGAGACAAAACCCCGTTCCGGCATGTCCCATATTTCTTCTCAGATGTCTTTGACCTCTCGTACGAGTATTGGGGCGACTCGTCCGGCGCCGACCAGGTTGTGCATCGTGGAGATCTGTCGAGCAACAGCTTTTGCGTGTGGTGGGTGCATCAGCAGCGACTCGTAGCGGCCTTTGCCATGAATCGTCCTGATGAGGAGCGCAATCTTGCCCCGAAGTGGATCGAATCGGGACAGAGGGTTTCGGTCGCTAAATTGAAGGATGCATCGCAGCCGATCGAAGAGGCATCGGTCGCGGATGCGGCGTGAATTCCGTTTTGAAATGGCGCGCTTCACTCCGAACGATGCTGCTCGGCGCAGGCTGATTTCCTCAGCTCATCTTTGAAAACGACGCCACCCTTCATTACAAATTTCACTCTCTGCAGTTCAGTAATGTCTTGCAGAGGATCGCCAGTCACGGCCACGATGTCGGCCCATCTGCCAGGTTCGACTGTGCCGGCTGTTTCGCTCCAGCCGAGAAGTTGCGCGGCAACCGAGGTTCCGGTTCGAATGGCCTGCACCGGTGTCATGCCATTCTGGACGTAATATTCAAATTCTTTGGCCTGATTGAATTTTTTCCAATCGAAGCCACCCGCGTCAGATCCCAGAGCAATCTTCACACCCTTCTGCATCGCCTTGGCGAAATTCGTCTTCTGCAGGGCGAAGGTCTTCTTCAGAAAGTCGGCAAACTCGTCGTCTGAGGGGAAGCTGTGATCGACCGTAAGGGTCGGTACCCAATAGACGGCCCTGCTCACCATCTCGTCCATGAGTTGGTCCGTCAGTCCGTCGCCGTGCTCAATGGTGTCCACGCCGGCCCGCAACGCGGCTGCAATGCCATCGCTGCCGACAGCATGGGCAGCAACTTTCTTGCCCAGGCGGTGTGCTTCGTCCACAATGGCCTTGGCTTCCTCGTTGGTGAAGTTCACGCTCGAGCGCAACGTGCCGTCGGCGGCAAAATGTTCGTGCCGGTCTGAGTAGTACTTGATCCAGTCCGCTCCGAACATCGACTGTTCGCGCACTGCTTTGCGCGCGGCATCGACGCCGTCGACATACTGCACACCCGTAGGCACCTTCAGCTCCCACGAATAGCCGAGCAGGGGATACATTCCCGTTGGCGACATGGCTCGAGTGGCCACCTGCATGCGCGGCCCGGGTATTTCTGCATTGGCAATCGCCTTTTTTACATCGACATCGGCGTACATTGCTCCTTCACTCTCCAGGTCGCGCATCGCAGTGAACCCATGAGAGAGTGCAATCTGTGCGTTGCGTGCCGCAAGAATCGCGCGGTAGGCAGTCGACTGTTTCAGCAGCTGCGCATCGTATTCAGCGGATGAAGCGTCGCCTTGTACCAGGACGTGGGTGTGCACGTCGATGAATCCCGGCAGCAAGGTCGCGGTTCCCAGGTCTATCAATTCAACGCCTTGAGGCGCGCTACCACCGGCAGTGACGGACAGAATCTTATCTTTTTCGATTACGATAAGAGGCTTTTCCATCGGTTTCTGACTTTTGCCATCGATTAATCTGGCGGCCCGAATCGCAATCCGCGTCGGCGCCTGTGCGGCAGCGAGGGTCGAAATCAAGAGATACAGAGTCAGCACCGTGAAAACCCTGCGCATGGGAGGCCTCCTCTTGTCGGCGGCAAGTCTATCAGGAGGAACTGTGTTGTGTGGGATGCCCGCTTAGGGCGCGGGGTAAGTGCAATTTAGCCGTGTTCGACACGCGCTTTTATATCTGAATACGCTGCCTCGATGAGCATGCTAAGCGCTTTCGAGTCGGTGGCTGTTTCCGGCCTCAACTTCACATGGCGCATGAACTTGCCCTCACCTTGCAACAAACGGGATGGATCCGGTAGCGCTGCGCCATGAAAGAACCCGACGTTTACGTGCGAAGTAAATACATTTACGTAGCCGAAGGGGGCGTCTCCCATGCAGGCAACCGGACAGCCGTCATGCAAAAGCTCGCGGACTTCGTCGCCGCACTTTCGCATCACATTGAACCATTGTTGCGCGATGGTTCCCAATTCGCCGGCATGATTTTTCATCCATGCGTCAATGGCAGGATCGCGCTCTACAGCGCCGTTGAATCTTAGAAAGTCCGCTCTCATCGTTACGATGCTCGTCCGCCTTTTAGGCCTTTGAAGGCTATTTCATGGTGAACCAAGCTAAAACACGGTTTCTTTGGGGCTAAAGCCCCGTTCAATGTTTGTGGCTTTTCGCACGGCTAAAGCCGTGCCCGGATACGAACCGCGTGCTGCTAAAGCCCCGTCCTTCTTGACTGCCTTTTCGGACGGTGAAGCGGCTGCGGAAAAACGCCTCCCCGGGGCGCGAAACAAAAACCACCAGGGCTGAAGCCCGAACGATTCTAAACGCCTTATGCAGCGCTGAAGCGCCGCTCTTCCACGTTAGTGCCGGCATCGGCGAGTTTTTCCGCAGCCTGTGAAGCCGTGCCCTGATACGAAGCGTGCATGGGCTCATGGCGTTTTGACAGTGACTCGCCGCTCCCAAGGGGCCACATTTTCCTCGTACTCCATGGGATCGCCGAAACCTTCGGTTTGGACGCCGAGTTGGCGTAGAGCGTCCAAGGCCATCAATCGGCGATGGGCGTTGAAGGTGATGATATGCGCGAAGACGCCGCCAAACGTAAAGGTCTCAGCGGGTTCGCACAGAGCATCGACGAAAGTGTCATCCCAGGCGGAGCGGTTTCGGATGTCTTTCAAAATACGATGCAGCTCAGCATCGGTCTTTTCCAACCTTTGGAGCATCGCTTTTGGTGAGCGCTGGGACTTGGGAGGGCCGTTCACATCCATTTCAGTCCCCGACAGCGCGGCGGTCCAGACTTCCTTTGTGAAGACAATGTTTTCCAATAGCTGCCTTAGAGTTTTATTCGACTCACGCCAAGGTAACAGCTCTACAACAGTGGGCAGCGGACGATCCAATTGTTCGTCTTTCAAAGTACCCGCGTATTCCAACAAACGCCGGGTGTGCCAGGAATCGTTGCCTGCAAAACGATCAAATAAATCCATGTCTCCTCCTCCTTTTGTTGTGGAACCGGGGGCAAGAAAGTGAATTCTGTTGGACGCCGGCAAATGAAAGTGTGGTACGCGCATGCGCCGGTAGAGGCTGGGAGACGTCCGAAAAACTTTTCGGAAAGCGCGAGTGAACGCCTCCAATGAACCGTAGTTGGCGTCCAGGGCGATATCCGTGACCGACATTCCCGTATTCCCCAGCTGATATGCGGCTCTTTCCAGCAACAGGCGTCGCCGCATGGCCGCCGGAGTTTCTTCAATAACCGTCCGGAACAGCCTATGGAACTGTGTGCGGCTTTGGTACGCCTGTCGAGCCAGATCCTGCGTTCTCGCCTGAGTGTCGAGCGAGTTCGCTACGATTGCAGAAAGCCGGTTTGCCGTGTCCTGACCATCCACTTTAGTCATGCGTCCGGTTCCTCATCGTGGAGGAATCATAGACAAAGATGATGCATTCCGCCTGATCTTATGTACCAATCTTTTGCGCTAAAGCGCCTAATCCGGGTTCCTGTTGGAAGCAACACCGGCCAGTGCCTTATTCGGCAGCGGATGAAGCCGCAGGAAGGCGTCGGCTGCATCGCGCGCACGTGTCACAATTTCGCGAGCGGTGGGGCGTCCGGTGACTCCCAGCAATAGGCTGACCATCAGATCGCGCCAGAGCAGCGCAGAGAACTGCTGCGCAAGTTCGGCAGGACCGCCTGTCAGCAGTCCGGACGCCTGTGCATGGGCCATGATTTTACGCAAAGCAGCGCGGCTTGTCTCGCGTCCGATAGAGTCGAGCGCACGAGCCACTTCGGGAGCTTGAATTACCTCGGCAATGGCCAGTCGGAATACTGCAATGACCGCGGGATCACTTATCTCGTGGACGAGCTTCGTCCCCAAGGAAGCCAGCACCTGCGCCAAGGCGTCGCGATCACGCAGAACAGGCAAGTCAGTGGGCACGTCAAATCGCCTGGCGCGCTCGGTAATGCAGGCGATCAGCATTTTCTGTTTATTGCCTACCAGGGCGTAAAGCTCTCGTTTCGAAACGCGCGCGCGTGTCGCGATCTCAAGCGTGCTGGCGTTTGCATAACCTCTCTCCATGAACGCCGCGAAGGCCGCCTCCAGGATGCGCTCGCGCACAGTGGTGTTCTCGCCACGTTCATGGCGGCCTTTTGATTTCGGTGTCATCGTCATCATCCGTTGACAACTATGGTACCACATAGTACCATCAAACATTAGGGATGATACCACTAGGTACCAGAGAAAGGCCAACGTCAAGTCTTGACGCGGAGCCGCCAATGGAGCAGGAGGTTCCATGTCGCAGGAAACTATCTTCAATATGCATCTTATTTTTAGGGTACGTCGCGTGGCTGCTTTGCTTTCGCACGTATCTCTGGCCGAGGCTCAGGTCGATGGAGCAGGCCTCAGCGCAGGGCGCGATCGCCACACTGCATAGCTTTCGCTTCTTCGGATTAGTGTTTATCGTGCCGGGTGTGGTCGGCCCGAGTTTGCCGGTTAGCTTCGCCGCGTTCGCGGCTTACTGGGACCTCGCAACTGGTGTGCTGGCGATGCTGGCGCTTCTCACGGGAAGAATACGTCCGCTCTTTTGGCTGTTTGTAGTCGCGTTCAATCTTGTTGGAACGATCGATCTCATCCTCGACTGCTATCATGCAACGCAGATCGGGCTTCCGGCTTTGGCGGGGCAGTTGGCTGCTGCATACGCGATCCCGATCATCTACGTACCTTTGCTCATGATCACGCACGTAACCGCATTCTATTTGCTGGTACGTCGTCAGCCCAAGGCGGTTCGAGGCCTTGTTGACGCGGCGGTGGCGTCTTAGATCGGAAATGTCGGATTGGGTCCGGTAGTGCTCATCCTGCGCCCACGCCAAGTGGGCGCAGCGCGTGGGCACGTTTCTGCTTCGTAAAAACCCGGATCTTAATGGTTCGCTGTATTACATTTTTTTGTAGGTGTCTGCCACCACACTTGCATTTTCTATATTCGGAGATGACTTTCCGCGGCAAGTTAAACCTGAGACGACGCCGAGCTGACCTGCCGAGCATGTTTCTGTTGCTTCGGCACGTAAGCTCGTGATCGCCATCCTCCATTTCGTCATTTTCTCGATAGACGCGCTCGGTCTAGTGTAGGCGCTGGCCCGCTGCTTGCATTCCGTGATGTCGATGTCCCGTCGAGTGCGCCATTGTGTCGAATGTCCACGGTGCCACACGTGTTATCTGATCGCTTTCAGCCCCTACAGCAATGGGTCCTATCTGCTGCGCATGACTGGAGACTTCGAGGAATACACGCTCTATTGCTTTTGCGACGGCACCCACAAAGCCAACGTTTGCCGATGGCCTGAAGTGAAAGCGTGCAAGGTTTCCGGGCCAAGCTACGAGCGAGGATATGGCTCGCGCGACGAAGTCCACCCTGTCTCTGTCCGATCGCACCAACACGTCGTGCTCTCTTCGACGTGAGGGTGAGAATCCTTCAAACCAGAATTCCCCTGCTTAGCCCTGTGTGAACGTAGTCTGGAGCACAAAATGCGTATTCTCGCACCACCTTGTTACAAACTCATTCGGAGCCGAAGTAGAATGTCGAGCATGAAGTTGCCGCGGTTCAGGCACATCGCCCGGGCCTATCTGATGTCGATCATGTTTTGGTTCTGTTCGA
>Ga0070712_100003148_pt1 | contig 10162 bp, 6 predicted proteins | sample LARL81metaG_FD_71396 | JGI IMG/M metagenome (GOLD analysis project Ga0070712, IMG submission 71396) | Corn, switchgrass and miscanthus rhizosphere microbial communities from Kellogg Biological Station, Michigan, USA - LAR L8-1 metaG | ecosystem: Host-associated > Plants > Roots > Rhizosphere ...
AAATGACCCGCCTGGTTGTCGCCTGCGGAGGACACGCCGAAACTATGGCCGGACTCGCCGGCCTCGGCGATCTCGTCCTCACCTGCACCGGAGGCCTTTCCCGCAACCGCAGCGTCGGCGTCGAACTCGGTCGCGGCAAGAGGCTTCCCGAAATCATTCAGGGAATGAACGGCATGGTTGCCGAAGGAGCCTTCACGACAACAGCCGCGGTCGGCCTTGCCCGCGCGTGCGGTGTGGAAATGCCCATCACCGAGCAGATGCACGCGATACTGCATGACGGAAAGTCTCCAAAGGATGCTATTCAGGAACTGATGGCTCGAACGGGCAAAAGCGAATCCAGGAACATCATCCCCAAGTGAACTTTTGTGTCCTTCGTGGTTCACGCACTTCCTCACTGACCTCATAGGCGTACCGTGCTACTCTTTACGGTTTCCTGAACACTTCTCGGAGGCCTCCATGCGTCTGAGCAAGATCGCTATTGCAGTCCTCTCACTTCTCCTTTCTCTCATTTACGCATTCGCTCAGAGTCCGACCACTGCCGAGCGACTTGGCTATCCGCGAGACTCCAAACTATTGATTATCCACGCTGACGATCTCGCCGTCGCGCACTCGGAAGATGCGGCCAGCTTTGAAGCCCTCGACAAAGGTGTGGCAACTTCCGCCAGCATCATGGTTCCCTGCCCTTGGCTCACGGAAGTCGCCGAGTACGCGAAAAAACATCCCGAGGCCGATCTCGGCCTGCACCTCACGCTTACCAGCGAATGGGCTACTTATCGCTGGGGCCCGGTCTCATCGAAAGATACTGTTCCCAGCCTCCTGGACTCGAACGGCTACCTGTGGCCTGAAACCGAGCCTGGCAAACAGCACATCAAGTCTGAAGACGCTGAACGCGAGATCCGCGCGCAAATCGAAAAAGCCATGTCGATGGGCATCCATCCGACTCACCTCGACAGCCACATGGGAATGCTCTTCGAGCGTCCCGATCTGTTTGCCGTTTACGTTAAGGTCGCTCGCGAGTACAAGTTGCCATTCCTCGCATATCTCGATTCCGATACTCCCAAGGAATTAGCTGCCCTCTTGTCACCGAAAGATGTCCTTATTAACGGAGTCGTGATGGCCTACCCCAACGTTCCGCTGAGTGGCTGGAAGGATTTCTATCTCAACACCATCAAGAACTTGAAGCCCGGAGTCACCGAGATCATTGTCCACCTCGGTCACGACGACTCCGAACTACAGGCCGTGACCGTGAACCATCCCGACTATGGCGCCGCCTGGCGCCAGCGAGATTACGAAGTCGTCACAAGCTCGGATTTCAAGAAGACCATCGAAGACAACCATGTGATCCTGATCCACTGGAGAGACATAAAGAAGCTGCTGCAATAACGTAGCGCGGGCGTCTCGCCCCGCACTCATGTACACAAATCAAGCGCAACGGGCTAGAAATGGACGCGAAATCCGCCCCGACGGTACTTTCCGCGCGGTACTTCGGTAATGCGGCTTACCCGGCCCCGCGCCGCTAAACTCTTAGAAGGACCCCGTGTCATCCGCCGCCACTTTGTCTCAGGCGTCCGCGACGAAGGAGAAACTTGTCCGCCAGCACGTCCAAACTTACCCGCATACCGATTCTCTACCTGATTCTCGGAGTGCTGCTGGCGATCAGCATTATCCCCATGTACTTCTACTCGTCGCAGGTAGAAGCGACGAACCGCGACCGCCTCAAGACGAACGAAAAACTGCTGCAGAACACGATTACTCGTTCCCTTGCTGATGATCTTGCCCAGCACGAGCGTTCGCAACGCATGATGCTGGCGAACCTCTCCTCTGCCATTGAAGTCGCCAGTGGTGGCGACATTGGAGAAAAGAATATCGAGTCGCCCGAACTCCGCGCGCTCCTCGAAAATTTTGTTTCTTCCTCCGATGAGATCGCCTACTCCACGTTGCTCAACTCCGAGGCAAAAGGCATCTCCGCCGGACGAATTGTTCCGGATGCATTTCTTCAGCGCGAGCTTGAGCGCGCCTACTCAGCCGCGCGTGACGGCCGGTTCTACAACGGACAGGCGCTTGTCGTGGGTGAAGGTAAATCGACTCGTACGGTATTTCTCGTGAGTGCCCCGGTGCAATACGGTCCACGTTTTCTCGGGATGATTGCCTCCGTTGTGGACTTACAGTTCCTGATTAAAGGACTGCGCGAAGTCAGCAGTGGAGGACTCACGCCTTACGTCGTCGACTCTCAAGGACGTCTGGTCGCTGCGGCGACTCCTGAGTTCGCCACCGGGCAGGACATGAAGAACCTCGACATCGTCCGCAACTTCGTCGAGGGCGGCAACAAAGCACAGTTCTCGGCCACCATGGAATTTAAGGTTCACGCCGGCAACAGTCAGACGGAAATGCTGGGCACCTACAGCCCAGTTACATCGCTCGACTGGGCGGTGGTTGCCCAGAAGCCGACCGGTGAAGCCTATCGCGACGTTTATGAGATGCAGCGCAATGCGCGCCTGCTCGCGCTTCTCGCGGTATTGTTGAGCGTAGGCGTCAGCATCTTCGCTGCCCGCCGAATCACGAATCCTCTGCACGTGCTAACGGAGTCCAGCCGTGCTCTGGCCCGCGGCGATTTTTCTCAGCGCGTGCTTCTCCGCAGCCGCACCGAAATCGGAGAACTCGCTCAGACTTTCAATACGATGTCTGAGGAACTTGAACGCTTCATCGAGGACCTGAAGCGCGCCGCAGATGAGAACCGCGCTCTGTTCATGGGCTCCATCCAAATGCTCGCCGGCGCCGTCGACGAGAAAGACCCCTACACACGCGGCCACTCCGACCGTGTGACGCGGTATTCGTTGCTCATCGCCAAAGAGATGAAGCTGCCGTCTTCCTTCTTGGAAATCTTGCAAGTATCAGCTCAGCTCCACGACGTTGGCAAGATCGGTATTGAGGATCATATCCTGAAGAAACCCGGCGCATTGACCGAAGAAGAATTCGAGGTCATGAAGACGCACACGACTAAGGGCGCCAACATCCTGCGCCCAGTCACACAGCTCGCCGAAATGCTCCCCGGCATCGAGTTGCATCACGAAGCGCTCGACGGCCGAGGATACCCTTACGGCCTCAAGGGAGATCAGATCCCGCTACTCGCGCGAGTCATCGCGGTGGCTGATACATTCGACGCCCTGACCACCAACCGCCCGTATCAGCAGGCGCATACTCCGGAGCAGGCACTGGAGATCATCAAGAATCTCGCAGGTAAACGTCTCGATCCGGCGCCGGTCGCCGCCCTTCTCGCCGTCTACGAACGTGGTGAGATCAAAATTCAGCGCTTCACCATCAAGCGCCCCATAGCTCCGCCACCCGCTCAACCAGCAAAACCAACTCCCGTCGCGACGGTTGCCGGTAGCACGGGAAATGGTTCGACTCTGGAACGGTCTCCTGTCTAGGCATCGCTCCCCACAGCAGCGCCTGCATACAACAATACTGTCGATTTCCTCTCATGACACGGGGCTATAATGTCGCACACACATGACCCTGGCCTCCGGCACGAAGGTTGGGCAGTATGAAATCATCTCGCCGCTGGGTGCGGGCAGTATGGGCGAGGTTTATCGGGCTCGCGATTTGCAACTGAATCGTGAAGTTGCGATTAAGATCCTGCCGAGCTTTGTAAAAACTGATCCCGATCGCCTCGCGCGCTTTGAGATAGAAGCCAAGGCTGCCGGCGCCCTGAATCATCCCAATATTCTCTCCGTCTATCAGATGGGTACTCACGACGGAGCGCCCTACCTCGTCTGCGAACTCCTCGAAGGCAAGACTCTCGCCGAGAGCCTGCGCCGCGGCCCCTTGTCGATCCGTCAAGCAATCCAGTTTGGCGTTCAGATCGCGCATGGTCTCTCAGCCGCCCATGAAAAAGGCATTGTTCACCGCGACCTCAAGCCCGAGAACCTCTTTGTCACCAAGGATGGACGGCTCAAGATTCTCGATTTTGGTTTGGCCAAGGTCATCCCTCCGAAGGAAGAAATTTCCAATCTCGCTTCAACCGTCACCCGCATTGGCGTCGCGATGGGGACCGTTGGTTATATGTCTCCCGAGCAGGTTCGCGGGCAGAGCGTGGATCAGCGCACCGATATTTTCGCCTTCGGCGCGATCCTCTACGAGATGGTAATGGGAAAACGGAGTTTCCTGAAGTCCACCGAGGCCGACACGGTGAGCGCCATTCTGAACGAAGAGCCTCCACCCATTACGCAACTGGCTCCCGATGCTCCCCCCGCTTTAGAGAGAGTGATTCGAAGGTGCATTGAAAAGAATCCCGAACAGCGTTTTCACTCTGCCTCCGATCTTGCTTTCGCGCTGGAAGCGCTCTCCGATCCAGGCACACCTCGAAGCGGAATCCATCCAATCCCCGTCGATACACCTAAGCAGACTCGGCCTGTGGTGTTGCTCTTTGCCGTTGCCTTGGTATGTGCCGCCGCCTGTCTTTTGTATCTGTGGATGAAGCCGAGCCCGCCTCCGAAGTTAGGGAGCTATGTTCAGCTGACGCATGATGGTCAATCCAAGTCACTGATTGGTACCGACGGCACCCGACTCTACCTCGCTATCGGGACCGGAACCTCCGCCAGCTTTTCTTTGCATGGAGCCGCCGAGATGTCGGTGGCCGGGGGCGAACCGAAGCCGATTGCGCTCATGAACTCCAGTGACATGGCCCCTGTGGATGTTTCGCCGGACGGCTCCACGCTGCTGGTTGTTCAAGGTCAGGGCGCTCCTCCTCGCGGCCAATTGCTCAGCATTCCCGTTCTTGGCGGTTCGCCTCGCCGAATTGGCGATTTCGTCGCTGAAGTTGCGGCTTTTTCGCCCGATGCCAAGATGCTCGCATATAGCAATCTTGGCGATCTTTTCCTGACAAAGGCTGATGGGACCGATGCGCGCAAGATTGTGTCTATCCCCGGCGACATCCGGCAGATCGCATGGTCTCCCGATGCGTCTCATTTGCGTTTTAATTCGACTGAAACCGCCGGAACGATCGGGCGCCAAATGGAGTGGGAAGCAGCCGCCGATGGCTCAGGATTTCATCGCCTTCTCGATGGCTGGCACAGTCCCCCGGACGAGTGCTGCGGAAAGTGGACTGCGGACGGCAACTACTTCATTTTCCAGTCGCAGGGGCAGATCTGGGCCCTGGCGAGGAAAGGTGGGATATTTCAATCGGAACCTGTTCCGATCCAACTCACAGCCAGCCCCATGACTTTGTCATCGCCGCTTCCAAGTAGCAACGGAAAGAAGCTATTCCTCATTGGGCGAACATACCGCGGCCAATCAATGCGCTACGACTCCAAGTCCTCGCAGTTTACGTCCTTCTTGGGGAGTATTTCCGCGGAGTATTTGACGTTCTCGAACAACGGTCAATGGGTCGCCTATGTTTCTTATCCGGACGGCGTCTTGTGGCGAAGCAAAATCGACGGCAGCGACCGCATGCAGCTTACCTATCCGCCCATGTATCCGCTCCTGCCCCGCTGGTCACCCGATGGCAAGACAATCCTCTTTTTTGAATTTGCGGTGAACGCGAATAAGCCTGCCCGGATCTACGAAATCTCGCCTGATGGCGGCAGCCCCCGGGAACTGCTTCCCAACGACCGCAGCCAGCAACTGGATCCCAATTGGTCGCCTGACGGAACCAGGATTGTTTTCGGCAGCGAATCCAACAACCCATCATCCACCATTCATGTTCTCGAGCTTGCAACCGGCAAGCTCTCCGAATTGCCCGGCTCGCAAGGCCTGTATTCGCCACGCTGGTCGCCGGATGGCCGTTATATCAGCGCCTTCTCCGGAGACTCCAAGAAACTTCTAGTCTTCGACAATCAGACTCAGCGGTGGTCGGAACTCGCGAATGGCTCACTGAGTTGGCTGAATTGGTCGCATGACGGGCGATACGTCTACATGATTGACTTCACTGGGAAGAGCACGGTAGTTCGCATTCATCTATCGGACCACAAACTCGAGCAGGTTGTGGAATTGAAAGACTTCCCGTCTACTGGGCGCTACGGCACAGCTCTGGCTTTAACACCGGACGACCAGCCGATATTGCTCCGTGATACCGGAACGCAGGACGTCTACTCGGTTGACTTCGAAGTACGCTAGAAACCACCACGCTAAAGAGCAGCTACTCTTCTCTGCGCGAAAAGGAAATACAACGCTACAAAAATCAATAACACGCCGTTCACACTCAATACAACGGGCGCGGTGAAGACGGGAACCAGCCAGCCCGAAACGAGATTCCCCATCGGCATGCCCCCTCGAAACGCGAAGTTGTACACGCTCATGACACGTCCGCGCATTTCATTCGTGATGTTCAGTTGAACTAATGAAGTCACGGTTGCGAACACCGCCATCATCGAGGCCCCAACCAAAACCAGCATCGCATAGCTGAAAGGCAAGACTTTTGACAGCGAGAAACCGGCAATTCCCGCACCAAGGAAAATCAACATCGAGAGCGCAAACCGGCCCTTCTTCGAAATGTTCCCTAGGCCAGCCACGCCCAGGGATCCGCAAATCGATCCCACTCCCATCAACGAAAGCAGGTTGCCATACGTTTCCGGACCGCGATGAAAAATGTCTTTTACGAACACAGGAATATACGTCCTCATCGGCATGCTCAAGAAAGTCATTGAGAATGCCAGCACAATCAGCGCGACCATTGCGCCCTGGCGCCATATAAAATGAATACCCTCCTTCAGGCTGCCGAACATCGACTCCATCGACTTCTCCGGCAGGAAGCGCGCTGAAATCATCGTCAACGAAATGATTGGCGCAAGGAAAGAGAGCGCGTTCAGCCCGAAGCACCACTTTTCTCCGAGCCTCGCCAGCGTGATTCCTGCCAGCGCCGGACCGACTGTCACAGCCAGATTGAACTGAATCGAATTCAGTGCGATCGCATTTGGCATATCCTCGCGGTCCACCAGCGTCGGAATTAGCGCCTGGTATGCAGGACCACCGAACGCCTGTGCCAGCCCTGATACAAACGATAAACTCAGGATTTGCCAGATGTGCACCAGCCCGGTCGCAACCAGCACGGTTAGCGTCCCGGCGCTCGCCATCTGGACATACTGCGAAATGATGAGGATCTTCCGCCTCTCCGCCCTGTCGGCAACTACTCCGCCAATCAACGAGAAAAGAAAAATTGGAATTCCGGCCAGGAATTGATCGAGCCCCAGTAGAAACGATGAATGGCTCAACCGGTAAATGAGCCAGCCCTGCGCCACGATCTGCATCCACGTGCCGATGCTCGACGTGCACGCCCCAATCCACATCAGGCGAAAATCACGGTATTGAAATGCTTTGAAGACCCGGCGCAGCGTCGAATTATCCATGTCCACGAGCAGGTTCGCCAGACTATCTTCGCATGAACCCGCTGCTTAGCGCCTGTGGATTGAAGTGTGCTGATCGGCACGCGGGTGTCTCGCACGTCCTTGTAGCGCCGGCATCCTCGCCATTTTCCTCAGCGTCTCGCCCGCAACCCGGCAAACGCCCAAATGCCGTAACATGCAGGATCGATGCCTCAACACATCGGCTATGTAACCTTGGTAGTCCGTGAATACGACGAAGCTATCGCGTACTTCACTCAGACGCTAGGTTTCGATCTCACCGAAGACTCCCCTTCCATGGATCGTGAAGGACGCGAGAAACGCTGGGTCCTGATCGCTCCACCGGGATCGACTTGCACCAAAATCCTCCTGGCCAAAGCGTCCTCTCCGGGAGAAGCAGCCCGCATCGGCGATCAGACAGGCGGCCGCGTCTTTATTATTTCTGCACACAGACAATTTCTGGCGCGACTACAACGCCATGACCGGGAAAGGAGTGAAGTTCGTCAGAGAACCAAAGGAAGAGGAATACGGAACGGTTGCGGTTTTCGAGGATCTCTACGGCAACAAGTGGGACTTGCTCCAACTGAAAGCTGACCGCTGAGAACTGACAGCTAAATCGTCATCACTCCCACTTCTTTCTCTACCTCTACCGTATCGACCATAGCTATCGCATCCCACGGACACCCATCCAGGAAGCACCCGTCGGGTCCCTTGCTGACGCACTTCTTGCAGCCAATGCAAAGGATCGGATCCACCTGAATCCTTCCGAAGGGCGGGTGATCCTCGTCCGGTACCCAGAACATGCAGTCTTCCACCGGGCAATACTCGACGCACGCCGGCGAGCCTGCACACCCGGTGCAGCATTCGGTTATGACGGCAAGTTCCTTCGGTTTCTTTTTCCGTGGAGTGGCAAGCCCTTTGGACTTGGGCTCAAACTTCAACTCGTCGGGCACCATCCCCACGGCCTTAACGGCTCCAGGTGCTGCAGGCATGGCGGGATTATAGCCTAAAACTCGATTTTCGTAGCCCGTCTTTGATAATGCCAGCAGCCCGGCGGCCGGGTAACGTGTCAATTTCAGGAATGGGACGCCCCACTTCTCGCCGCGTTTGCAAGAAAAGGGAAATACTGTGCGCTTACTTCACAACTCACGGTACGAAATCAGTTGCACACCCTGCCGCTCCAGAATTCCTCGCGCCGCGGGCAGGGTCAAAACGCGTAATTCCACCTCCCGCGACTCTCGTAACCGCGTCTTCGCCGACTGCAGTTCCGAGTCGTTGTAGCCCGGATGGCAGACGAACTCCCACGTACCCTCTGGGATGCTGCCAGCAATAGCCGTGAACAACGTGTCATCCAGAGTCCCTGTGACTTCGATTCCTAAGGTCCCGTCCGGTGTCAGAAAACCTTCCCGTTGCACCGCCTCGCGAAACTTCACGGCAAAAGTCCGTAAGACTCGGACTTCGGCATATCGCGTCCAAAGATTGGGGCGCACGAAAAGCTGAGCCGATCGCAGTGGAAAACGCGGACCAAAAGGATTCCGCACTGCGCGCACGCCGCAATCGGCGGCCGCCCGCAACAGCGGACGCAACACCGCAGGAAACAAATGCGTATGCTTGTGTGTGTCGAAGTGTGAGACGATCAGTCCCGCGGTCTGGATTTTCCGAATCTGCGCCGTGCCCTCGGCCGCGATCTCTGTCGGGTCGACCCGCCCGGTTAGAGCACGCGCCGCGAACATCTTGAGCCCGTCCCGAAATCTTCCGGATTGCGTCAATGAGGAAACTTCTTCAGGAACCAGTACCGGCTCGCCATCGATGAGCACCACATGACACCCAACACTGAGTTTCGGCAGTCCCTTCACGAGTTGCACTACCTCGGAGAACGCTCGGCCATTCGCCATCAACGTGCTGGATGTAACGACTCCGTCGGTATGCGCTCTAACAATGGCCCTGTTTACGCCCGAAGTGAATCCGAAATCATCCGCATTGATGATCAGACGCCGCACCCAGCGAGTGTAGCAGTATGGGAAGTCGCAACTCTGCCGCGCGCGATCCCTTCGCGGTACGCACGTTGGACACATTCGTTCATCGTGTGCGACAATCGAAATATCGGTTGCTGACCTTGTATTCTCTCGGCCAGCGGTGCTATCCGTGACACTGGATAGAAGAGTTTGAACCTTTTACACCGCATTTGGTGCTGAATTTCGTAGAGCGATCGAGAATACGGGGGCGGTTAGCTCAGCTGGTTAGAGCGCCTGCCTTACAAGCAGGAGGCCGCAGGTTCGAGTCCTGCACTGCCCACCATGTTTTCATGCACTTAGTCGCTTTCCTTCTTCTTCCGTTTTAGCACCATGACCAAAAACCTGCCTACCTGTAGACTCCATGGCAGCCAGGACGGCGTCATCGTTGGGGTGAACATACCTTTCTGACATTCGGATATTGCTGTGCCCGGCGATCCGGGCGAACGTCCAAACGTCGATGCCTGACATTCCCAACCGTGTCAGAAATGTGTGGCGCAGGCTGTAGAGCACGAATGGCCGAACCTTGCCGACTTTGATCGCATTCCTATGCTGCTTCTTTACGCCTGATGGTTCCATGTGATCGCTCTTGGTTTCCGCTGGCCATACCCAACCCTCAATCGGCTTCTTCTGATCGAACCAACGCGCTTCAAGAATTGCCCTCACCCGTGCGGACATCGGCAGTAGGCGCCGAGCGGCTTTCGTTTTGCCGTGAGTGATCTGCAATGTCCCATGCCTGCCATTCACCCACATAATGGTTTCCCAGCGCAGACGGTAACACACTTCCGGACGCATGCCGGTATCGATCAACAC
>Ga0070712_100003150_pt1 | contig 10161 bp, 20 predicted proteins | sample LARL81metaG_FD_71396 | JGI IMG/M metagenome (GOLD analysis project Ga0070712, IMG submission 71396) | Corn, switchgrass and miscanthus rhizosphere microbial communities from Kellogg Biological Station, Michigan, USA - LAR L8-1 metaG | ecosystem: Host-associated > Plants > Roots > Rhizosphere ...
TAATTCCTGCGTTTCACCTTCGAATGTGACATCGAGGCGGCCAGTATTCATGACCTGGAAATATTGCTGTGGATTGGATAGAAGTTTCATTTGGGCGAGTTGCTCAGCCATTTGTACTCGACCCGAAATGGTCCGACTCAAAGGGTTACCGATGTCTACAACGACTCTGTTGATGGCGCTGATTTGCTCTCCAGTGAATTCCTTGAGTAGTGGTCGATTATTACGACCCACAAGGGCAATCACTTTTGGGGTCTGAGCATAATCTTTGAGAATCTGAATGAGCGCAGTACCTACGTCTTCCACCATCTTGACATAGCTCTGTTGGAGTCCAGACATGAACTGCAACGCCATAGACTGCACCAAGGCAAGTGCGTTTCCGCTTTTTAAACTTGCCTCTGGATTTCCGCGCGCCACGCTATTGACCCCTGATATCGTCTCCATCGATTGGATAAGCAGATTCAGGAAGTCGAACACTTCTTTTGGAGTAGCACATAGCTGCAGAGGTTCTGGCTTGTTATTACCCTCGATGATGTTCATCGCACCGTCGAGAGTGTTCACGTTGATATCTGCACCACGCTGAACCCAGAGATTTTGTACTCCGAACGCAGCCTGATTGGTCATTATGCTACCATAAAGGGAATTAACGGCCTCTTGTAGCGGGTACAGATCAAACATCGGCGAATAAGCATAGGGCGTTCCAAGGATCTCACCCGCAGCGATTCGGAAAATAGGAATGACCCGATAAGGCAAGTCGATGTCGATCAGGACACAATCGGAGTCACAGAAGAGCATATACCTACCATTTGGACATGCTTCTGTACGGCGATGAAAGAATTCATAAACGGGAATATCATCTGTATCATCGTTAGAGAACACAGCCAGGCGATATACAGTAGATTCCATCTTTGTCGGGATGGCTTTGAGCTTATCGGCAAGCTCTGGATACTTGGACATCAAGTTGTATCGGTTCTGAAACGTCCTGGTCATAATCCAATCGTTATTCCAAGACTCTTTCGACCCATCTACCACGACATCAAACGGTGTTAGGTTCGAGAATTCGATTTCACCTTCGTAATTGAATGTACCGGTTTCCTCGTCGAAGTCGTAGGTTTCGCCTGCAGTTGCATTCCATTCGAGCTTGATAAAACCTGCGCCGAGGACGATCGCGAGTTCAACGGCCTTACGGAGCGCTGTTTCGAGATGCTTTTCTCGCATGTAATAATCGAGAATGCCGTTAGCGAGTGTGGTTTGAGCTAGTGATTTGTAATCTGTGTTGATGGCACGAGCTTCCATGATGGGACGATTGCTCGTGATCATGTTCAATATATGGGACGCGATGTTTCTCCAATGATTTGCCGGCAAAGAAACAAGCTCGCCCTGCTGACCAGTGAAATTAACCTGGTGACCGAATCCGACATAATCACCATACGCACCGTGATAGGCGCGCCACATGTTGGCCAACTTCTCTAAATAAGCGTTTGCTCGTAAAATATTATAGAAGGATTGACCCTTCTGAAGAAGAATCCCGGCGCACTTTTCCGATTCTTGAGCCGCGAAATAATCGCTTGAGGTAGATGTCGGCTCTTCTTGCGGTTGCGGAATATCAAATTCGTTGTCAGCCATTGTCTTTCTTTCTGATGCCGAAGATCTTGCGGTAAGCGTCAATTTGAGCGTTATTCCGGTTGAACCTATCGGGTCTTGCGATGTACAAATCTTTCATGTTCATCCCATAATTGGCGGGATAAGGATTCTTGCTGTAAGCGACATGTCTTATGAAGTAACAGAGCGCATCTACCGCGTCGTAATGACCATTGTCTGGAGATCGAGCGAAGATCGTTTTGACCGTGGCACTTTTCCACTTCACGTTACGAAGATGACGCAGCAGAGTCGTGCATCGGGGGTGGATGATGATCTTCTCGTTGGCTAACATCACCCTCATCGTGTTGAGAGCGGCATCTTTATCGTCTTTATTCGCGGGCACAAAATGAATTTCCCCACGACTTGCTCGGGAGATCTCGTTCGTGACGATGTAATTGATGTCACTGACCCTGAGATAAGGCTTTTTTACTTCGTTGGTGAGAACGTTGTACCAGAGGTTGTACTCTTTCTTCTTGATTGCTTCCATGAGAGCGGGCAACTGCATCTCATTTCCGGTAGTGACAAACTCATCCTCGATGATCACTTTATCGGCACGAAAATCGAAATAGCCGAAGATGATGACCGTCAGGTCTTTAAACCCGAGATCCATCGCCTCATACGAGTCAAAAAACGGTGGTTTTGGCCATTCTTTAACGATTTTTGCTTCGAGTTCGGACGTAAATTCTGGAATCACCGATGTTGTCGAGTCTTTAATGATCTCGCACAGGAACTCGCGACGGAAAAAGTCGGTGTGAGCCCCGCCAGCCTTTCGAATTTCACGTTTGATGTCTTCTTCTGTAATCCTTGGATTATCGTAAATTGTCTTCTTGGTGAGTGTGCCGTTTGTCTCGGCCTCTTCAATAAACTTCAAAAAGTCATGTTCCGATTCACGCGGTGGAGTGCTGGCCAATATGCCCTTGCCTTTGGTGATAAGAGTTGTGGGTTGCAGGATGGACTTAACTACGTTTTCAAGATCGCTACATGTTCCGGCTTCATCAACGAACCAAATGTGCGAGTCACCACCACGCAGCTTCTCAGCATGCCTACTGTCTGTACCTGCCAATTGGATCTCAGATCCGTTTGGAAAGTAATAAATGTAATCTTTGCCTCGAAATTCAGGCTTAATGTCATCGGGACAGTCTTGCAGTATCTGTTTGAACAGTGGTCGGACGTTATTGTTCACTTGGAGCTTGGTGGGGCTTACAAATTTAACGATGCTATTTTTTTGTCTGATGCATTGCTCAAGGGCTAGAATACAAAGACAGTAGGTCTTTCCTGATCGGCGGGCGAGTAACCATGTCTGAATTTCGTCAGCAGGAGAATCGTAGAAAAGCTTATAGAGTTCCTTCTGACATTTATCGAGCTTGAAACTGAGATTACCTCTTCGCCATAGCTCTTCTATTGCAGCTTTTTTATTGATTGTTGCCATTTACTTCAACTTCATCAGCCAAAAGGGCGAGGAGTTTTGCATCATCAAGACGTTCCGGAGTAATGATCTCTGTTGATTTTGACTTTGTAGCAGCAGTAAGAGACAGGATGAGTTTCGTGTAGATATCCACCCGTTTTGCTTCTTCAAGGGTCAGATCTCGTTCGATGGAGAGGTCTTTGAGCTTCTTGAGTTCGATTCGGCAGATTGCTTCCTGATCGGAGACATCGGTATAGAGTTCGATTTTCTTGCTCGGATCTTTAATGACCTGGGTTCCGTCTTCGAGAAGCTTCTTGAGATGGATCACTTCTTCTTCGAGGGAATGAATCTTCTTTGATTGCTCTACGATCGTGCGGAATTGGCTGTTTGCATAAGCCTGTAGCTCCTCAATTGAGCGAAACTGTTTCGACATTTCATCAATATTCATTTGAAAGCTCGATGGGCTCCCGGATTATCCCAGAACGCACAACACATTCTGACTGACACGGGCAGTATTACTTTTGGATTGGAGCACTGACCGACCGGACCTTTCGATCCTTTGAAAAAAGAACAGTTGCCACAATTTGTACCGGGGACTCCTTGGGGTAGAGTAATCAAGTCGGCCTGTTTGGCTCTTTGAAGCTCCGGCGGAGTCGTAATATCAATTCCGCCCTGTGGATTAACCTGCGTGTTCACTTTGTGATCCCGGAAATTTTCTGAAATTGAGAGCTTAATTTCGAGGTCTGTAGGTCTGTCTTCAGGTCTTGATTTGCCTTGTACAAAGCAGTCAAATGCTTATCGATCTCATCACAGCGTTTGTGAATAACCTGAAGCTTCTTACTCTGGTGATTATATTCATAAAATCCTGATAAAACTGCCAGGATCAGAAGAAATGGAGCATCAGCGATAACCGAGCCAACTATCAACGCCTTGATGGCCAAAGCACAGAAGAGAATAAGGGGTACATATTTAATGTATTTTTCCATTCGATCGCCTATCTAATTGAAATTAAAAGAGAGCTACGTAAACCACGGGGTGCGGAAATTGCCTCACGAGAGGCTGTTGGCCTTGTAGATTTCCTTCGTCACATACTTGTTAATCGTTCTTAACAACTTTCATGGAGGACTCTATGATCGATTGGAACGATCCAAAAAGCCAAATAACCGAACATTTTACAGTACATGACGCAACATATTTGCCGACCTGGCAGATCTATCACCAGCCTTCGGATGTTGAAAAACAAAACATCATAACTACTGCAGGTAAGATGGAGTTGGTGAGGCAAGAATTGGGCAGGCCGCTACTCGCACATTGCTGGATTCGCCCGACTTCAGTGAATTGTCCAGGCAGTGCCTATCACGGAAGAAACTACAACGCCCTGGTCGGCGGAGCAAAGAACTCGCCCCATATCGACGGTGAGGCGGTCGATTTCAATCCGGTTGCAATGACTTGTGGCGATGCTAGGGCGGTGTTATTACCGAAACTGGAGGAGTTTCAGATTAGAATGGAGAACATCGAGGGGAATTGGGTGCATATTGACACACGTCAACCTTTAGCTGGACACCCGAGATTTTTCAGACCTTAATCCCAATCGTCGTCAGGAATATTTTCTATCAACACAAGGATAATAGCGACGATCGCGATGGTGAGGGCGAGTGAGGTTGTCATCATACTTCCCGGAGTGTTTTCAGAATCCGACGATAGCTGAGATTAACCGGAATTTTTTCTTCTCGTTCATACCGAGCATACTCCGAAATATCCTTCTCAAGCAAGCCTAGCATTTGTTTGTACTTCTGAATGAGGGCAAGCAGGTCTTTATTATACTTGTCTCTGAGGGCAGGATCGGCTATGGCTGCGATGAGATTGTCGATGCTTCTGATCCGGGAACCGAGTTCTTTTACGTCTTCGATGAGTTCATCGATCTGTTCTTTGGTTTTCATGAATAGGCGGGCGTCTCTTACGCGCGTGGGTTTTGGCGTTGAGGCGGGTGCAATCGGGGCATTTTCTTCCATTCCATAGAGATCCGTGTTCATCGACCCATCGTTTATTGACGCCGTCGAATGTTCCGGCCTGAATCCGCATCACGCGCTCATGACATCCACGGCATTCAGTCAGGTTCGCCTCTATCTTTTCCATGCTTGGATTTTCTCGAATATTTGGACTTATCGCGTTGAACTTTGTTCGGTGGGAGTTCCGCGCGAGGTTTGGGGACAGTCTTGGGGATCTTGATCGTGAATTTCTTCATTTTCCTGCTTCCGAATCCAATTGAGACAATCTGGACAGGTCACTTCGAGTGGAGTCTCGGTATATTCAGTACCGAATAAATCGCAATCATAACTCCACTCAAGTTTACAAGCAGGAACATAGCTTATGCAAACTGACATTAAGCTATAATGAACTTCATTCATACATTTGCTGGAGTGATGTCAACGTAATAATCGACACCGGGCTGGAAGCGATCGGCGTTAATGCTGGTGAATTGGATCTTGCCGCTAGGCGTCCATTTCCAGAACTGCTTGTTTTCATCAGTCGCATTGTCCCGACCGACGTTAGCGAGAACTGGCGAGAACTCCACGTCGAACGTGAATTCAGGATCATTCTCACCACGCCAGTGGTTTACGATTTTGCGAACAGAATCGCATTTAAATTTGCAACGTGTTGTCATTGTTTTTCCTTTTGTCATTGTTTTTCCTTGTGTGGTTTTTTTAATGGTCAGGGTGGCTGGATTCGAACCAACGACTTCCTGCGTCCAAGGCAGGCTCTCTACCACTGAGTTACACCCTGTTTAAACTTTTAAACCCCGGTCAACTTCTCAACTTGTTCGCGGGATGTCTGCGTTTTCACAAGCTGTTCGTTCAAGAAGGCGAGGTTTGATTTCTCTTGCTCAATTGCCTTACTTGCTTCTTCGATCGTGGTTTGCGATCTGGCCATGACTGCTTGGATCTTGGCTTCGAGTCTGCGGAGCTTCGCCGTGATCTTGGCAAATAATCCCAACGCCTTGGTGTGTTTGCGAACGAGGTAGTCGAATTGTGACATATGTTGTTCCTCAGTAAATAACTTCAATGGCAGTAAGCAAAATTAGGCCAGAAAAAATGACCGGCAAGTAAACCGAATGCTGCCCCGTAAAGAAACGGAATCAATGGATAGACCCTCGACCATACCGCAGTCTCGGCGGAGATTGTGCCAGGTTCCCCGAATTTAGAACGGAGCCAGAAATCAACCCCGATACCGACACCGGCAAATACCAAGACATAGACGATCGTGAAAACGTCCGTGAGATGATACATGGAGTTCCTTTTTTTTATGATGAATGGAAGCGGGGGTCGGATTCGAACCGACGGTCTCCAGGTTATGAGCCTGGCGAGATACCAAACTTCTCCACCCCGCTATTAAATATTTCGAAACGAGTAGGATCACTCGTAATAATCGGGATAAATAGAGTCGAGCTTGGCGAACTTATGCCCATGACGACGATAGAAATGAATTGCGTCGTTTCCAATACGAACACGATAAAGTGTACCATGAGTTTCGATGATTGCACGCTCCAAATTTCCGATGGTCCATTGAACATCCACGCCGGCAAAGTACCGACCAGTTGCTTTGCAATAACGGTCATTCGGATGAACGTAAGCAACACCCATCTGAAATTTGAATTCGGCATTCTTCCCACGTTTCATATTCGTGAGCGCGGCAAGAATCGTGCATCTCGGTACAGGAAGAACGGCAAAGGTACGACGCTCTTCGGGAAAATGCCGAAAATATACAGGTGTCATTCTTCTCTCCGTTATCGTCATAATGGCTCCGGGTGTTGGAGTCGAACCAACCTCTATATCGGTTAACAGCCGATCGCTTGCGCCACGCATGCTTACCCGGAAGAAAAGCTTTTATTGCTCGTCGAGTTCTTTTCTTCCCTTTTTGATTTCGGCCTTATCTTCAAGACGCTCCAGACGATGCGTTCTCGTCTTAGAATATTTACCAGGATCTCTCGGACCAGGTCTCTTCCCCCAATATTCATATCCCGGTGCTTTCTGACCTTTTTTTGTACGACTCATAAAAAATGGTGGAGGAGCGGGGAATCGAACCCCGGACTCTACGGTGCAAGCGTAGTGTGTTCCCGTTAGCACCACTCCCCCTTATTTCAAATCAAAGACCTCACCACGACTATCATAAACCTTCATCGCCGGCAACTCAAGGCAACTGAGATATCCTTCTAACGCGCAGCCACAACCGGTGTCGAGAAGAACCGCGTTTCCAATCTTCTGTACTCCCGGATTTACGACTTCATATCCTTTTATCTTATACTCATGCCCATCATTTGTCGCGGGACGGTGCGTCTTAACAATCTCTTTCCATTCGAGCCGATGAAGATGACCATAGACACAGAGCTTGTGTTTGCCTGAGAAGTTGCCATTTTCTTCGATTGGGATCAGGTTAGGCTCGATCCATTCTTCGAGGGTTTGCCCCGGTTTGTTCCACGAATCTCGCTCGGGAGCGCCCCAGATCAGCGTATTAATGTCACAACGAAAATCAACGCCCGGTGCATGATGCCGGTATTGCTCTTTCGGGATCGGCGCGTGACAGAAAAAATACTCAGGTGTCTCCAAAAAATAAATGTGTTTGTGGAATAGACCGTGATGACCAGTTTTGATAAGGGAATTCCCGAGAGACTTCTTCCCATAGAAACGGGTCACCTTCGAGTAGGACTCCAACGTCTTTGTACCGCCGTTGCCATTAAACCAGAATATATCTCCGTGAGGCCGAAGCTTCGCCGCGTTCATCATCATGTCTTCATGATTACCCCATATAAGATCTACGCGATCGGGGTACATGAGATCCAGATTTCGGAAATATTCAAAGACCTCGTAAGTATCAGGTCCTCGATCATTCTTATCACCGAGACTGACAAGACGATCCGTTTCAAGGTTAAAGCCATGCTTCTTGATAAGCTCCATCAACGTCAAAAGCTTCTGATACTCACCATGTATGTCAGCTATCACCCAATATTTTTCCATGAAGGAACTCTACCAGGTTAACGGCGTTTTTTGAAGGGAAATGGAATGTTGAGAACCGGAAAACTCGTGTATTTCACATCACGCGCCAAAATTGTTTCATGGCTCTCATTGTCATTATCACGCCAGGAAATCCACATGAAGGTACAAAAATGCACATGCTGATGAAGCAAATATTCACCGCCGTTGATCCATGAATCACCTTCGAAGAATAGCCCGTAGTTCTCATTAAGATGATCTGTCACGAAGCATCTCGAAAATAAAAGGACGGTTAAGACCGTCGTGTCCGCAGGTCATACGATTAGCCAAATTCACACTCAGCCAACCAAAGCAGTACCGAGTATAAAAAAGCTCATTAATCAATTGCTCAGCCATAACAAATGAGCTACCAAAGATCATCATATGACCTGAGATCTTGTAAAAATTTCGATTCATAACGACATTTTCTTTGCACGAGGGGTGTCTTTACTGAAAAATCGAGCGTAAGGAGTCTTGAAGAAATAACCGTAAGTATCAGAATCATCGAAGTGAAGATCGATCCCGACACGGGCGCAATATTCACCTTTTGTCTTGTCCCACAGATAGGGATCGAGATGAACATGCCCGAATTCATCAATCCGCATATCGGTACCACGATTCTTATGATATTCGACGATGCTGAAGAAGTGCGTGAAATAGATCTCCAAATCGTATAACTGATTCTCAAGCTTCTTACTCCACTCAGGGCCGGTGATGATATGGACCTCGTGGCCGGCATCTACCAGGGCAGAGGAAAGAGGACCGAAGAGCTTGGGCTTTGCGTCGAGAACCCCGTGTAAATCCAATCCTACTTTGAGTTGTTTGGATCGAACTCCCATACCGTCCATTTGATGTCTCTCCTGTTCAGATGATTCTCGATGATCTCGGCAGTCTTTTCCCACGGTACAGAGAACTTTCCAGAATTAATCTTGGGGGAATGGATCTCGGCTCCGTCTTTAAGAAACGCGAATAGATTCTCGATCGCCTTATCTGTGTTCTTGAGAATCTTTTTCTCGGGATCTTTATGAGGACCGTAGTTATTGCTTGTGAAAAGACACGCAACTCGCTGAGGCGGATTTAGAACGAACACAAGAGAGGCAACCCCAAGAAGTTTTTTACCGCGCACGGCACAACGTCGTTGATAATCCTTATATGCCGCAGGAAATCGACGTTTGAACTCAACGGCAATTCCCGAACCCCAGACCCCTTTGCAATTGCAGGCATGCAACAAAATGGCAATCGGATCTTTCACGTCGAATAGATTGCCTTTTTTATAGACGATCGAATTCATTTGCCTGTTATAATTCGCAACAGATGTACTATTACTCCGGCAGCCCACCAACTGAATATAATTATACCAGTCAGAACGAGAATGTCTCTACCCCAACGATCCCAGAATTCCGAGAAAGAGAACTTGTGTCTTTCGATCGTCTGTTTACGTTTGAAGTTTACGCGAATGACATTGTTTTTCATTTGCAAGCCTCAAACAAAAGAGTGCCCTCGGAGAGATTCGAACTCCCAACGCATAGGGTCTAAGCCTATCGTCTCTACCAGTTGGACTACGAGGGCGGTGGTCCTGGATAATGGAATCGAACCATTGATCTCTCGATTATCAGTCGAGTGCTTCACCACTAAGCTAATCCAGGGTTTGCCAACACATCAAAATCATAAAACCCAATGTCCCAAGTATCATCGACCTTGCGATCTCGATCAAGCTGCACCGTGTAATAAGAATTCTTTCCGGAGTTGACAAGTACATCCAGAATGACACCCGGTTCGGGCTTCTTGATCCGATAACCACCAGGAAGACGCTTCACCATAATCCGATCACCAATCTTGGGCATTACGCAGTCGTTCATGATTTCCCTTTCGCACGTTCTCGTGGACGCCCCAGGCTTTCAATTTGGCGGTCCCACGGGGAATCGAACCCCGATCTTCTGATCGACAGTCAGATGTCATAGCCATTAGACCATGGAACCTTGGATTCAAGTTTTACTTCGCCAGTAACCCGGGAATGGGGGCCTGTTTCTTTATCACGGAATGCAGGCCCCCTCCCCTCTGCGATCATTTCCGACGAATATCGCCAGAAGT
>Ga0070712_100003152_pt1 | contig 10159 bp, 12 predicted proteins | sample LARL81metaG_FD_71396 | JGI IMG/M metagenome (GOLD analysis project Ga0070712, IMG submission 71396) | Corn, switchgrass and miscanthus rhizosphere microbial communities from Kellogg Biological Station, Michigan, USA - LAR L8-1 metaG | ecosystem: Host-associated > Plants > Roots > Rhizosphere ...
ACCCCAACCCGGCCCCCCCGGCTGCCTGACCCAGCACAGAGGGACGCCCGGCGAGAGTCCAATTATCGCCGGGCGTCCCGGCTCCCATAGTCCTCCGCTCCCCAGGAGACCCGTTGCCGCAGTACCAGCTCGGCCGCCAACCCAACGACCCGCGCAAGGCCCGCGTACGCCTCGCCGCGCTCCCCGGCGCCACGGTCGTACCGCCCACGTCGGCCGACTGGATCTCCGGGGTAGCACAGAACCACTGGGGTGTCCTCGGCAACGACTCGGTGGGCGACTGCACCGCCGCGGGTGCCGGGCATGCGGTGATGATGTTCGACCACTACGGCCAGGGCCACGACGTGTCGCTGAGCGACGCCGACGCTCTCGCCATGTACGAGGCCGTGTCCGGCTACACGCCGTCCGACCCGGCCACCGACGTCGGGGCCACCCTGCAGGACTCGCTCGGGTACTGGCGCAAGCAGGGCATCGCCTCCCACAAGATCGCGGCGTTCGCGCAGATCGACCCCACCAACCTGCCGCTCGTCCGCGCCTGCATCGCCTACTTCGGCCCCGTCTACGCCGGCATGAACTTCCCCGCCTCCGCGATGGACGAGTTCAACGCCGGCCAGCCATGGACCACCGTCGCCGGCTCCAAGATCGAGGGCGGGCACTGCATCCCCATCGGCGCCTACGACCCCACCAGCTTCACCTGCGTCACCTGGGGCAAGCCGCAGCCGATGACCCTCGACTTCTACGGCCGCTACGTCGACGAGATGTGGGTGCCCATCTCGCTGGACTGGCTGTCCACCCAGGGCACCGCCCCAGGCGGGTTGAACACCGACCAGCTCAACGCCGACTACCTCGCGTTGACCGGGCAGCCCGGACCGTTCCCGCACAGCAACACCCCTCCACCGGCACCCCCGCAGCCTGCCCCGAAGCACGACCCCGCCGACATCGCGTTCGCCCACGCGAGCTACGTGTGGCGCCAGGCCAAGGGCATCTGACCGTGAACGCGGTAGGGCACCTCCTCGGCCTCGACGACCCGTCAGGCGGCTGGTACCTGTTCTACTCCGGGGTCGGCTCGTTCCTGCCGTCCCTCGCCATCCTCGGCGGCTTCATCAACCTCGCCCGCCGCCACAACTGCGCCGTCCACGGATGCTGGCGAGTAGGCCGCCACAAGGTCGACAGCCACATGGTGTGCCGCCTGCACCACCCCGACGGCCCGCTCCGCGCCCACGAACTTGCAGGGCAGGCCCGCTGATGGCCAAACCCGATCCGGCCACAACCGTCACCGGCTGCACCAACACCCTCTACGGGTGCCCCGACGTGGCATCGGTAGACGCCCACATCGAGAAGCTGCACCGCTCCATCCAGCGCAACCCTCCCAAGTTTCAGCGGCTCGCCGACGAGTGGCGCCACGACATCGACCTACTCCTCGAACGCCGCCACTACCTGACCACAGTGCAGGTGCCGGCATGAGCGCCGATCACAAGGGCGGCAACGCCGAGACTCTGCGGCGCTACTGGACCGTGGGGGAGGGCGGCGCGAAGATCCGCTGGGGGACACCCGGGGACTTCGACCGCTGCGTCCGCGAGCTCGACCCGCACATGCCCGGCCAGGCTCAGGGCTACTGCAACCTGCTCCACCACCACGCAACGGGCGAGTGGCCTGCCCAGCACGCCGCCGCTGACAAGCGGACCCGTAAGCAGAAGCTCCGTACCGCTCTCGTGAAGGGAAAGTGACATGGGTGGCAAGCCGAACCCCGCGACTCCGAAGGACGGCCGCCTCAAGGCCAACGGCGGAGGTAAGACCGCCAAGCCGACCCCGCCGTGGATGAAGACCGCCAGCAAGCCGACCCCGAAGGGCAAGAAATGACCGACAAGACCGACGCCAACACCCCCGCCGAGCGCGACCCGTACGACCGCGCCGCCCGCCGCCTCGCCGACAACAACGCCAACCACGCCGTCGCCCCCGACGCCCTCGACGGCGACGGCCAGCGCTACCCCCTCCTCGACGACATCGCCCGCGCCACCTACCCCGACCCCAAGGCCGCCCACCTCAAGGGCGAATCCCCCGTCCTCGAAGAGAAGCGGGTCCTCGCCGAGTTCGACCGCAACAACGACGACGAGAACCCGATCACCCGGCTCCCCGACGGCACCCCCGCCGACAACACCGAAGCCATCGCCCACAACGAGGCCAAGGACGCCGAAGCCCGCAACACCATCGACGTCGAAACCGGCGACGACGAGCAGGCCGACATCGACCGCCGCCGCGACCGCAAGCAGGAGAAGGAACCCGCCAGCGGCCCCCAGGGCGCAGCCAAGGTGAAGCAGGACAAGGAACAGGGCAAGCTCTAACCCTGCAAGGAGTAGTTGACATGGGCGACGGGCCCCGCGACACATCAGGCGCCGATACGCGCAAGCCACGACGTCAGACACAGCGCACCGGGTCAGGCCGGTTCCTCAAGACCGAGGAATCGGCCCAGCGTGATGCGCAGGCTTTGCGGTTGAAGGCGCGCGGCCTGTCGCTCCAGCAAATCTCCGACAGGCTCGGCTACGGCGGTCACGCCAACGTGTCCCGCGCCCTCGACCGGGCTGTGCAGTCGATTGTGGGCCCGGATGCCCGCCTGTACTACGAGCAGCAGATGCTCACGCTCGACGACCTCACGGTGAAGGTGTACGACATCCTCGACGGCGAGCACCCGCTTGTGTCGGATGGGCGTGTGGTGCGGGACGAGGACGGTAACGCCTACCTCGACCCGGACATGACGTTGAAGGCCACGGACCGCCTGTTGCGCATCCTGGAGCGTCGGGCGAAGCTACTCGGCCTGGACGCGGCCATCAAGATGGAGGCCACAGTGCACCAGGTGGATCAGGTGGATGTGGGGTTGGCGGAGCTGATCCGGGACGCCCGGGCGAAGGCCGCCGCGGCCACTGCCGCCGTGCAAGGGCAGGAGTGACTGTCCTCGACACCACGTTCGACCTCGACTACTACCTTGAGCGGTTCGACGTCGACGCCCTGGAGCGGTCCCCGGACTACCGCAGGGCGGTCACCCAGGCCGACCCGCTGGCGTTCGCGCTGGTCTACATGCCGCACCACCTCCGCGGGGACGACACCGGCGGGATCACGTTCTCCGCGTTCCACCTGGACCTGTTCCGGCAGGCCCAGCAGTGGATGAAACCGGTAGCCCGCCCCGCCGAGGCCAGGGACTGCTACGTCGCCCCCCGTGGCGCCGGCAAGTCGACGCTGTGTTTCCTGCTGCTGCCGATGTGGGCTGCCGCGCACGGCTGGGTGAAGTTCATCGCCGCCTTCGCAGACAGCGCATCCCAGGCCGAACTGCATTTGCAGACGTTCAAACGGGAGCTCGAAACCAACGAACTGCTACAGCTCGACTACCCCGACCTGTGCGCCCCCGCGGTGCGACCTAGGGGGGCGACCGTGTCGGACTCCCGCGGGATGCTGGTCACCCGGGGTGGGTTCGTGTTCGGCGCCCGCGGCATCGACGCCGCCTCACTCGGCATGAAAGTCGGGGCGTCGCGGCCGGACATGCTGCTCCTCGACGACATCGAACCCGACGAGGCCAACTACTCGGCCTACCAGAAGGGCAAGCGGCTGTCGTCGGTGCGGGATGCGGTGTTCCCGCTGTCGGTGTACGCCCGCGTCGTCATCGTCGGCACCGTCACCATGCCCGGCTCCATCGTCCACGACATGGTCAAAACGGTCCTGCCCGGTGAGGGTCCGCCGGCGTGGGTGGCGGAGGAAGGTATCCGGGTGCACCTGTACCCGGCGCTGATCACCGACGACGCCACCGGTGAGGAACGGTCGCTGTGGCCGGAGAAGTGGCCGCTCGCCTACCTCCAGTCGATCTGCATGACCCGTAGTTTCCTGAAGAACTACATGAACAACCCGATGGGCGCGGACGGCGACTACTGGACCTCGGACGACTTCCGCCACGGCCTCCCGGACGCACCCCTGACCGGGCAACTCCTGTCGATCGACCCGGCCGTCACCTCGAAGGGATCGTCAGACTTCACTGGTCTCGCCGTGATCGCCTACTCGAAGCCGGCAGGTCAGGCCCTCGTCCGCCACGTCCGCGCCGTCAAAGTCCCCCCGGGTGAGGAGTTGCGGTCGCTGGTGTTGCGGATCATCGACGCATACCCGGAGACCACAGGCATCCTGATCGAGTCGAACCAGGGCGGGCAGGTGTGGCGGGCGATCCTGCATCACATGCCTATCCCGGTGAAGACGATCCACCAGCACGAGCCGAAGGAGGTTCGCGCGGCCCGGCTGTTGAACCACTACCAGATGGGCCGGGTGTTGCATGAGCGGTCGTTGCCGGTGGCGGAGGAGCAGATGATCAGCTTCCCGAAGGGTGCCAACGACGACGTCGTGGACGCCATCGGCGCGGGCGTGCAGGTGTTTCTCGGGAAGCGAAAGCAGGGCGGCACGAGCAGCACCCCCTACGTCTAGTTACTGGCGGGTTCGAGTGCCATGTTTTCGCAGCTCAGTACCGACGTGGCGCGTCTGTCCACATAGGACTTAGGGTGCGCTATCCTCACTCAAGGTGTGCTTCACCCTTGACGGCGACAGGAAGCGGTGATCGTTGACCCACCCCGCCATCGCCACCCCCGCCACCAACCCCGACCTCCCCGCCGCCGTCAAAGCCATGGATGGCGTCGACGGCAGCTACAAGAAAGCCGGCCGCTACTACCGCGGCGAGGTCAGTGAGGTGTTCGCGTCGGTGCGGCTGCGCCGGGCCATGATGCGCACCGGCATGAGCTTCGTGTTCAACTTCGCCCGCCTCCCCGTCGACGCGTTAGCCGAACGGGTCGCGATCTCCGCCGTCACCTGCAAGCCCGACTCCGCCAACGCCAAGCTCGGCGAGCTGTGGACGCGGAACAAGATGAAGTTGACCGGGAAGACGCTCAACCGGAACGCGTTCAAGTACGGCGACTCCTACGCCATCGTCTGGCCCGACGCCGACGACGACTCCCAGGTCGACATCTTCTACAACAACCCCCGCTCGGTGCGGGTGTTCTACGACCCGGAGAACCCGCGGAAGAAGCTGTACGCCGCCAAGCGCTGGCAGCAGCCCGACAAGTCCGTCCGCGTCGACCTGTTCTACCCGGACCGCATCGAGAAGTATTTGCAGACCGGCACCGGGCAGGCGGCACGCTGGACCCAGTGGACCGCCCAACCCGACGACGAATGGCCCTACGACAACCCGTACGGCGAAATCCCCGTCTTCCACTTCCGCAACACCGTCGACGAGCTGTACGGCTGCCCCGAGCACCACGACGCCTACGGCCCCCAGGACGCCATCCACAAACTGATCATCAGCCACATGGCGGGCGTCGACTACCAATCGTTCCCGCAACGCTGGGCCCTGCGCGACGTCGACTCCGACACCGGGGAAGCCGCCGACGCCGACGAGGACGAGTTCGCGTTCGCCTCCGGCACCGGCGCCACCGAACCCATCGGCGAAGGCCGCAGCCAACTCCAGGCCGACCCCGGCAGCCTGTGGGAGCTGAAAGGCTTCAAGAACGTCGGACAGTTCGACACCGCCGACCCGGCCGTGTTCACCGACCCCATCCTCGTCTACCTGCGCTTCATGGCGCAGATCACCAACACCCCGCTGTTCCGCATCGACCCCACCGGCTCCGTCCCGTCCGGCGAGTCCCGCCGGGTCGCCGAAGCCCCGTTCGTGGCGAAGTGCGAGGACCGCTGCCTGTCCCTCGAGGACACCTGGGAGGAGATGGTCACGTTCGCGCTCAAGGTCGCCGGTGTGACCGTGGAGTCGGTGGACGTGCAGTGGAACCCGCTCCAGCAGGTCGACGACCTCGCCGGCTGGCAGACCGTGCAGGCCAAACTCAACGCGGGCCTCCCCCCACAGCAGGCGTTCCTCGAGGCCGGATACTCCAGCGAGCAGATCATCGACTGGTTCGGGGAGTCCGAGGACGACCTCAACGTTGCCGTCGACCTGTTGACGAAGATCGCCACCGCGCTGGCCTCCCTCGGCACCGCGGTGTCCCTCGGGTCGGTGTCCGACGCACAGGTGCAGGCCCTGATCGCGGCGATCATCGGCGACCCGGACGGGGACGGTGTCGCCGACATTCTTGACCCTGACGACGCCGGCCCGAAGGCGCAGGAGATCGGCGACGCCAACGAGGCCCGCACCGCCGCGCAGAAGGCCCCGGCCGCGCTCCCGCCGCTGGCCGCGCCACCGGACGCTGGTGGCGATGTCGCAGCCTGACAACGCCACCCCCGCAGCATCCGGGCAGCCCGACAGCCACCTCGGCGAGCTCGCCACCGCCGCCGCGATCCTGCTGCTGCTCTCGCACGGAGATGACGCGCTCACCCTCGAGCACCGCGCCGCCGAGCAGGCGTCCCGCCCGGTCCGGGTGGCGGCCCGGGATCTGTCCCGGTGGGTGACCCGCCAGTGGGTGCTGCGGTTCGGGTCGTTGGACGCCCGACCCGATCCGGTGGCGTGGTCGGGTCTCGCCCCGGCGGTGGTGCAGCAGCTGCGCGCGGTGCAGCCGGATCCGGCACCGGTGGTGGCTGCTTACGCTTCCCGTGCGCTCGCGCTGGGCACCCGGCAGGGCGCGGCCACCCTCGCGCTGCCCGTCACCCCGGCCGTGCCGGACCCGGTGACGGAGCGCATGGCCGCCGCCACCACCCGGACGGTGGCGGCCCGGTATGACACCGCCGAGCAGCTCCTCACCTCCACGCCGGTGCAGTCCCGCGACGACGCCATGACCGCGCTCGCCCCCACCCATGCTGCGGCGGCGGATGTGGAGCGGGACGCCCGCACCATCGTGAACACCGCCCTCAACGTGGGCGGCCAGCAGGTGGCGGAGGCTAACGGCGCCGACCTCATGTGGGAATCACTCCGCGACGCCTGCGTGGTGTGCCTGGCACTGTCGGGCACAGTGGTGGGGCACGACGAGGACTTCCCCGCACACGCCACCTTCGGCAAATCACCGACCCCGTGGTGGACACCCGACGGCACCACCCTGCTCAGGCCCCCACGGCACCCGCGGTGCGTCATCGGATCAACTCGGGTCTCGACGCCTGGCCAGGGAGTTGTGGCCGGAAACGAACCGGGCTGGCTCTCCGCGACCAGCGCCGCCGCGCAAACTTCGGCTACGCGAGTTCACGGTAGTGGCCGAGCCGCATCCGCATTGGCACAGCCCAGCGGGAATCCCACGTGGCCGATCGCTCGGGCGACTACTGAACGGGATTTTGTCGGGGATGTGGTCATCTTCCGCACTGCCCGCGGCTATGAGCTGACCTGTACCCCGAATCACCCGATAGCAACGCGGAGCGGATGGGTCCCCGCGTCGGAACTCGACGTGGGCGACCACGTACTCAGCAGCACCGCGCGTGAGTGGCGAGTTGGTCCCGTTGACCCAGACGTAGATGACATCCCACCCACGATCGAGGAAGTAGCGCAGGCGTTCCCCGTGGGGCTTCTGAGCATGCCACTTTCCCCCGAGGACTTCCACGGCGACGGTGCCGGCAGTGAGGTCTGCGTTGTACGGACCGACAGCCGTTTGACTACGAGTCATCACTCGCTGTGCCGCGAGCATCTCAGCGAATACATGCTCAGTCTCGCTGGTGTGCAGCCCGAGCCGTTCTCGGTTCAAGGCGTAGGCGCAGCGTTGCTCGAAGGTGTGCCGACTGCCACGGACGGCGTCGTGGGCGGCAGTCGCGAGACGGGCTCGCTCTTCAGGACTGGTCTGGGCCATGCGGCTGTACATGGCTTCGCTTCGGTTGCGGGGTGTGACGCCGTTCTCGACGAGGACGCGCCGGATGACCTGCCGGCTGATTCCGAAGGCTTCTGCGAGCACCTTCTCGCTAGTTCCAGCGACGTAACGCTGGACGAGGTCATCGACATCCGGACAGTTCCATTTGAGGGGCACGTCTACAACCTCGATACGCCAGAGGGTTGGTACATCGGCAATGGAATTGTAACTCATAACTGCCGATGCCGCTGCGTCCCCTACTACGGACACGCCGGCCCCCCAGGCTCCCTCACCCTGCCCGAAGCGCTCAAACGGGAAGCGCAGCGCTCCATCCTCAAAGGCTGGTCCCTGCCGTCCGAGTCCGAACGCGTCCGCGTCGCCGCCGCCGAACGACTACTGGCGCGCGGCTCCAACCTCCCCAAAACGGTGCAACAGGTCGCCCGCGACGCCGTCAAACGCGGCCGATTCATCGACAGGACGGTGCCCCATGGCTGACCACGTCTTCCACTACAAGCACGGCTGGATCAAGGTCGACGGACCCGCCCCTTCCAAGCCGCGTTCCTCGGACGTCATCGCCGCGAAAGTTCGCGCCGCCAAGACGAACCACAAGTCGCCCCTGTCCGACATGAAGGCCGAAGCCGACAAGATGGGGCCGCACAGCAAAGCGGCAGCCGACTACAAGACGGTCCTGACCGCGCTCGCCGCGCACGCCGAGAAGATGGGCCCGAACAGCAAGGCCGCAGCCGACTACAAGGCGGCAGCGGCGGAGGAATGGCCGGCGAAAGCGGCAGCCAAAGCGGCAGCCAAGGGGACGTCCCTCGACAGCATCGGCAAGAGCCTCCCCAGCAAGGGCGCCAAGCCGCCCCGGTCGGCCGACAAGATCGCCGCCAAGGCGACCGCACCCAAGGACGCAGCACCCGCCCCGCCGAAGGCCGACGCCAAACCGGTCAAAACCAAACCTGCGTTGGTGTCGGCTGAGCACAAGAAGACCAGCCTCGAAGGCCTGTCACCGAAAGAGCTCGACGCCCTCAAGCTGTACACGGGCGGCGACTTCAAGGGCATCAACAACGGTCTGCGTTTCGGCAGCAAGATGTCGGCGAAGCAGCAGGCCGCCGTCTCCAACATTGACACCGCGCTCGCGTCGAAACCACTCAAGGACCCGGCGAAGGTGTTCCGCACCGTCGGCGGCGGCGCGTTCGGCCTCGATCACGGCGGCGACGCGACCGCGCTGAAAGGGAAGGTGTTCTCCGAGGCCGGTTTCATGTCGACGTCGGTGACAAACCAGCGCTTCGCGGTCACCCCACCGCCGGTGCACCTCACCGTGGAGGCTCCGCCCGGCGTGGGCGCCGCCTACGTGGACCCGATCTCACACTTTCAGGGCGAGAACGAGCTACTGCTGCCACGTGGCATGAACTACGTCATCACGAACGTGCGGAAGTCACCGAAGGGCGGCTGGACCGCCACCGCCCGCATCCTGCCCCCCGCGAGCGCGAAGTGACCGGTCAGCCCTTACTGGTGTCGGGCTCGTCGGGGGTGCCCTCGGAAATGTCCGAACCCCAAATACGCTTGTATTCCGCGGCCGCTTTCGCGAGGTCATCGCCGGTCAGTTCCTGGAACTGCGGCTCGTCATCCTTCAGGGCGCCCATGCGTCCAATCATACCGCGTTAGTCAAATTTCACCGTTGATGGGAGAACAGATGGGCACCAGCAGCACGCTGATCGGTCGTAGGGCGAACGGGCGGCCGATCTGGCTGATCCAGGGCGGAGCCGAAGACCCCGACCCGCAGCCCGAGCAGCAGGCCCCGCCAGTAGATGACGCGGCAGCGCTGCGGGCCGAACTGGAGCAGGTCCGCGCCGAGCGCGACCGCGACGCCGAACGACTCCGCGCCCTCATGGCCGGCGGCGACCAGCCCACCCCACCGGCCGCCGACGACGACGACGACGAGGACAAGGACACCGCCGGGAAGCCTGCCGACCCGGAGATGGCGAAGCTGCAGCGCGCCCTGCGGGCCGCGAACCGGGAGTCGAAGGCCCGCCGCGAGCAGGCCGACAAGTTGCGCGCCGACTGGGAAGCCCAGGACAAGGCCCGCCAGGAACAGTTGGCGGAGGCCCAGCGGCTGTCGGAGGCCGCGGAGAAGGCCCGCCAGGAAGCGGAGGCCCGGTACAAGCCGGCCACCATCCGCGCCGCCGCAGTGCCCGCCCTGTTGGCGGCGGGCGCGAAGCCTGACCGTGCGGACCGACTGGTCAGGTTGCTGGATGCCACCACGATGGATGTGGACGCCTCCGGTGAGGTGACCGGCCTGATCGAGCAGGTGGCTGCGGTGAAGGAGGAGTGGCCGGAGCTGTTCGTGTCCGACGAGCCGGAGAAGCCGCGCGCTCCGCGTCTGTCGGCCGGGGATCGTCCGCCGGTGGAGCAGGGCCCGACCCGTTCGG
>Ga0070712_100003153_pt1 | contig 10157 bp, 7 predicted proteins | sample LARL81metaG_FD_71396 | JGI IMG/M metagenome (GOLD analysis project Ga0070712, IMG submission 71396) | Corn, switchgrass and miscanthus rhizosphere microbial communities from Kellogg Biological Station, Michigan, USA - LAR L8-1 metaG | ecosystem: Host-associated > Plants > Roots > Rhizosphere ...
ATCGCCTATGCGCAAAAGAACCATGCGTCCATGCAATTCGGTTCGGCCGGGACCGGCTCCACCGGACACATCGATTGCGCGCTGCTCAATGCCGCGATCGGCATCAATCTCCCGCACATTCCCTACCGCGGCGGCGGGCCGGCAATGCAGGATCTGATTGCCGGCCGGTTCGACTATTTCTGCACGCTCGCTCCGACGGTCATGCAACAGATCGAAGGCAACCTGGTCAAACCGCTTGCGGTCCTCACCCGCGATCGCTCCCCGATGCTGCCCAACCTTCCGAGCGCGCATGAGCAAGGTCTCAAGGACTTCGACGCCTCGACCTGGTTTGGCTTCTTCCTGCCTCCACACACCCCGCCCGTGATCATCACAAAGCTGCACGACGCGGCCGTCACCACGATGGATACGCCGTCTGTAGAGCAGCGCCTGCGCGAGACCGGCACGGCGGTTGTTGCGCCGGAGCGACGGTCGCCGGAATATCTGCAGCGCTTCGTCGCGAGCGAGATCGAGCGCAATGCCGGCCCGATCAAGGCGGCGGGGCTCGCGATCGAGTAACGACGGATCTCGTAGGGGCGAGGCATGCCTCGCCCTCGATTCGCCTGCGCTCGCGGCAGGAGGGCGACGCATGCGTCGCCCTACGGAGATTCGTTGCGGAGGGGCAAACGATGCCTCGCCTGGTTTCCGTTTCTCAGGCGCTCAATCGCCGCAGGCGAGAATGGCTCTCCGGCGAGTCTCGCGGCGTAGAGCGCCGCTCCGAGGCTCGGTGCGAGCATCGGGCTCTTCAGTTCATAGGCCTTGGAGTATCGCTCGATGTGATGGCGCAGCGGCGAGAGGATCAGCTCGCCGGCATTGAACACGCCGCCTGAGTAGGAAATGGGGACGCGTTCGCCAGGCTCGAATTCCAGCGCCTGCCGCACCGCCTCGATGATGGCTGCGAGCTCGCGCGCCGCGTCGTCGAAAACGCGAATGGCCTCGATGTCGCCGTCGCGCGCCGCACGGGCGACAAGCTCCGCCATCGCGGCGATGGCACGGCGAGAGGACGTGTCGGCAAGCTTGGCGCAGAGGTCGAGATCGGCCTCGAGGCCGAGATGTCTGCGCAAGCTTGCGTGAAGCGGCCCCTTGGGCAGGCGGCCGTCGCTCATGCGGGTGAAGATGTTCAGCCCCTGCGCCGCGATCCAGTAAGCGGAGCCTTCATCGCCGAAGATCTCGCCCCAGCCGCCGGCGCGGGCAGACCTGCCCTTGCGCTCGCCATAGCCGATCGAGCCCGTCCCGGCGACGATGTTGATTCCATCCTCCCCGCCGAGCGAGCCTGCCCAGGCGCAGATCATGTCATTGCCGCAGCGATAACGGCGGTGTCCGAGCAGCGGCTCCGGCAAACCGTCCAGCAGCACCTGCGCCGCGTTGTCTTCGCCGTAAGCGGGAAGACCGAAGAAGGCATAGGCGATGGAGCTGCCGTCCATTCCCGCCCCACGGAACAACGCCGCGAGGCCGGCCGCCAGCACATCGCGCACACCGTCGATCCCGACCTGGAGATGATCCGAGGTGGGCCCTTCGTGCGCAGCGGCCAGCTTGCCGTCGCCGTCCACCAGGATGAAGCGCGTCCTGGTGCCGCCGCCATCGACGCCGAGAAAGAAGCTAGCTGATCCCCCGATTTGAACCACCGTCATGCCCGGCAAGACGTGGATGGCCGGGTCAAGCCCGGCCATGACGACCGAGCAGGTTTAACATGATCGGCAAGTACTATAGAGCTCATGCGGTCAGCTCATAGCGTGGATGCGCACGCCCTGCACGACGCGATTCACGGTGCCCGAGATGTTGGGACGGTCGGGGGAAAGGCCGCGGCGAATCGATTGCTCAAATGCAAAAATCTGCGGGCCGGCGATGAACGGAATCAGCAGATCCACGTCGTCTACGTCCGCCATCGAGGGGACCAGAATCTGGTCTACCCCCGATGCGATTCCGTCATTGCGCGACGTGATCGCGAGCAGGCCGCCAGCGTTGCCCTCGCGCCGGATCTCTTGCAGCAAATCCACGTCGTAGCGGCGTGTATAGGGGTGATTGGACAGGAAGATCGCGACGAGCGTCCTGTCGTTGACGATCGTCTTTGGCCCGTGCCGGAATCCCATGGGGGACTCATATGCGGCGAGGATTCCGCCGTCCGACAATTCGAGCAGCTTGAGCGCGGCCTCGCGCGCGAGCCCCTTGAAGATGTGGCTGCCCAGATAGACCACGCGTTCAAAACCCCGCGCCGCAAGTTTCTTCATTGGGCCAGCCTGTGTTGAGATGACGCTCTCCACCGCTCGCGCCATGCGGCCTACTCGCGACCCCGCGCTGACGATGCCCGGGAGCGAGGCAAGCGCGGCATAGGTCATGCAGCTGAAGCTCGAGGTCATGGCAAAGCTGCGGTCGTGGGTCTCCTCAGGGAGCAGAATGGTCATGCCCCTGCCGGATTGCTCGACCGCGCGCGCGAGGGCGCCGTCGGGGTTGCAGGTGATCGCAAGGTGATGGACATCGCGCACGAGCTCGTTCGCAAGATCAACCGCAGCGACGCTTTCCGGGCTGTTGCCGGACCGGCCGAATGAAACCAGCAGCGTCGGCGCGTCTGCCGCGAAATAGAGATATGGCGCGCACACAAGATCAGTGGTGGCGATTGCCTCGACCCGGCGCGACAGTCGTGCCGCGAGATAGGGCGCGAGGCATTCGCCGATGAACGAGGAGGTGCCTGCGCCGGTCAAAATTACCCGTGTCGCCGGGTGATCGAGCAAGGATCCAAGGAAACCTTCCACAGAGTCCTTCTGTGCTGTCAGCCGCTCTTGCGTCTTGCGCAGCATCGCCGGTTGCTGCGCGATCTCGCGCGCGGTCCACAGCCCCCCGAGCCTTTCGAGCTCAGCTTCGCTGCGGCCGAGTGTGGCGCGTTTTGCGGTTTGATTTGTCATTTCTCTTCACCGTCATGCGCGGCCTGCTCCCTCTCCCCGTTCTTTACGGGGAGAGGGCCGGGGTGAGGGGCTGAGGCCCCCGCTCGACGGGTTGCCCCACACCCCCACCCTCTCCCCGCCCCAAGAGCGGGGAGAGGGAGCGACCGATTCTGCGGTGCATCAATATCACATATATCGTCTGTAATATAAAGTCCTTTCTCGATCATGACAACTGAGTGAGCTCAGCCTCCTCAGAAACTGCTCCAGCAGTCCTGCGCTTTCGTTGAGGCAACGTCGCTGCATGATATGCGTCGAGGACGGCACACACATGCGCCATGGCGAGGTCGGCCGGGCTGTTCTGGATCAGCCCGTCCCGCAATGCGAGATGAGCGATCGGCAGATACTGGCTGATCAAGGCATCAGGCGGCGGCTTCTGCATCAGATTCCGGAACATCTTGTCCTGTGCGTGTACAATCTCCGGATCGGGCCAGTAATACCGTATGCGATCGCTGAGGCTGTATTGCAGGTCGTAGTCGAGCTCGCCGCCACCTGCGTGATAATATTTGCTCCAGTGCCGCGGGTCGGCCTTCATCCGGCCGACGACGATGTTGCGGAAGCGGGAAACGAGCGCCGGGTTGATCCATTCGCGTTCGATCGCGTCGAGCCCCCACAGTGCCTCGCGCAACGCGAACGTCAGGGCGGGGCCGACTTTGAGGATCGCGAAATGATCCCGCACCAGCGCCGCCAGCGCCGCGGGCACTTGATAGTCCGTCGAGTGGGCTTCGAACACGAGCCCGTGGCATTGCTCGATCATCCGGCTCAGGGCGCGCGCTTTTGCGCTGTCGTAGCCGACGACCCTGCGATGATCGAATTCCACACCGGGCTGCACGACGGCGGCGATCACACGGGGCCACGCGGTGCCGAGGCCCGCCCCGGCAAAGATGACGCGATGCGTGTCGATGGTCGTGCGTGCCGCTTGCGACGTGGTCACTGCAACCGTGCTCAAGTCCTCGGCCGCGCCGCCGGGCGTGGGCACCTCGGTGCCGATGACATAGACCGGCGGCTCCCCGCCCGTGCGCGCATGGGCGCCTTCGGCTACGGCGCACAGACGCGCGCCGCGCCGCGCAATCATCTCGTCTGAAAGCGCCGCCGGATCGTCTGCGCAGCGCATCGAGCAGTCGAGATGGATCTTGCGGAAACCGGCGCGAACGTAATCATCGATCAGCACCTCCGCGCGCGCCATTGCGTCTTCGACCGGCAACGCCTGCCAGGCATTGGGACCAAGATGATCGCCGCCGAGAAGAACCCGATGGCGCGGCAGGCCCACGCGATCCGCGATCTGATGGACGAATTCACGAAAGCCTGTCGGCTGCATGCCGGTATAGCCTCCCTCCTGATTGACCTGGTTGGAGGTGGCTTCGATCAGCGCGAAGGGTGCACCGCGGCGCAGGGTGTGCAGCAGCGCCGCTTCGATCACCAGCGGATGCGCCGAGCAGACGGAATAGATGCCGCACGGCTCGTCTGCCTTGTGATGCGCGACCAGATCGAGAATGGCTTTCATGACTCTCTCGTCATGGCCGTGATGAGCACGGCCATGACGACTGCTGATAGCCCTTCGTCAGAGTCCAAGGCATCGGCATAGTCCCTTCAAGGCTCGCTTTGTTTTGTTGTCGCTTCGTCCTCCGGCGTAAGCGCGAGCAAGAGCGCGGCGATGCACGCCAGCGCGATGGCGACAAGCTTGAGCCTGCTCGGGAATGCACCGATCACGACAAGCGAGATGACTGCGGTCATCAGCGGGGCGCCCGCATTCGTCAGCGGGGAGACGACCATCGCCTGGCCGTAGCGGAACGCGTAAACGAGGGTGAGCGCGCCGATCGCGTTCAACATCTGGGTTGCCGCAGCCAGATACGGTCCGTCGACGCCCCAGTTGATCGGCCGGCTGAAATCGGTCATCGCCCAGGCAATGGGAGCAAGCAGAATTCCCGCAACCGTCATGTAGAAAAAGATGCTCTCCGCCCGCATATGGTGATTGGCAGCTTTCATGTAATAGGCCTGCACGCCCCAGGCTGCCATGACGATGAGCGACAGCAGGAACCAGCCAAGCCGGCCGCCCTCGCTCAATCCTTCGAGCGAAAAATCAAACAGCGGAAGGGCGATCAGCGCAAGCACGATCCCCGCTGTGCCGACGTTGTTCGTGCGTTCGCGCAGAAGAAGATAGGAGAGGGCGATGGTCACGATCGGGGAGAGCGAGATCACCGGGAATATCAGATAGGGCGGACCGATCTTCACCGCATAGAACAGCACCATCTGGCCGCCGGCGCCGAGGAGCCCGATGATCATCCCGTCAGCGAGCGAACGCGCGTCGCGATCGAGCTGCCAGTCCGCGCGCGCGAGCGCATAGATGGCGGGAGGGAGCATTGTGAGCGACCAGACGCAATAGACGAGCGTCTCGGGAAACCCGCGCTCCTCGGGCAGCCCGGTGAATGCGCCCCAGACACCCCACAGGATCGTTGTCGCGAGCGCGTAAGCGAGCCACGTCTTTGGTCCCATTGCCTGGCGCGGGACGGCGCTCAAAGCATTTCGCGATGAGGTTGAACTCGTCATGGCCGGGCTTGTCCCGGCCATCCACGTCTTGGTTGTCGCACCAAAGACGTGGATGCGCGGGTCAAGCCCGCGCATGACGGTAGGTAATACCGGCCGAAGGTCATTGGAAAACGCTTTGAGATCGCCATCACGACCGATCGAGCGGGGTGGCCTCGAGCAGAAGAAAACGGGTGAACGCCACCGAGAGCCGATTGCTCGCTGCGGATGCGGTGCCCATTGATCTCCCGGTCCAGTAGTTGGTGATGCTGTAGCGCCCGCCGCCGAGCCCGCGCAATTCCACCGGGCCGCGCCAGTTCTCGGCATAGAACGCATAGTAGTGCCGGTCATCGTTCGTGCTGACGAGATGAGCTTCCGGCTTGTCGAACCCGATATCGTAGATGTCACCGCGATAGTTTCCCTCGGGTAGTCTCTTCGCATTATAGAGAGCGATCCATTTGCGCCATTGCGCCTCCTTGCGCGGCGTCAGCAACGTTTTGTTGTTTGCATTCGCGTCACGCGGCCACGTGAACTTGGTGGAAACGATCGCGCCGATACCGATGGTCGAGGCGAAATCATTTCCGTGATCGCTGAGCTCGACATGGTCGCCGGCATAGGCCGCCGAAGGTCCCATCAGCGCCTTGACGGTTTTGCCCTTGTGCCGGACCTGCCATGAGGATTCCGGATCGGAGGCGACGGGCTGGTTCATGGAGGGCATGTTGTGGAAGGCCTGGGCGGTGCCGCACGGGCATATTTCGATGACCGCATCGGGATTGATCGCAAGCGCTTGCGCGTAGATCGCCTTCCAGAAATCCTGCAGCTTTTCGACCGACTCCTCGGGCCTCCCGTGCTGGTGCGCGGGATTATGGCAGGGCGCCACCGCGTTGAGATGCTGCCCATCGAGCTTGAGCCCGGTGTAGCCCCATTCGCCCATGATCTTGCGCAGGAGCGCCTTTGTCCGCGCCACCGTCTCCGGATAGGCGGGGCACAGGGAAAAGCTGTCCCACCAGGTCACCTGCTGCGGCTTGCCTTGCTTGTCGAGGAGCAGCATGTCGCGATGATCGCGGAAAAGGTTGCTCGCGGGATGTGCCGCAAGCGGCGCGATCCAGAGCTTGGGCTTGAGGCCTGCCTGTTTGATGGCGTTGACGAGGGCGATCATGTCCGCGTCGCCGCGCGGGAACTTGGCCGGGTCGAGCGACCAGTCCCCGACGGCGGTCTGCCAGCCGTCGTCGAGCCCGGCCCAGCCGAGCCCGAGCTCTCGCGCCTTCGGCAGCGTGCTCACCACCGCATCGACGGTGAAGCCGCGCTCATAGCCCCAGGCGCACCATATCGGCTCATAGGCGGCCGCTGGCACCTCGGCTTGCGCCATGCCGCGCTCGGCGAGGAGGCGCCGGTAGGCGTCGAGGGTGGCGAAATAGTCACCGCGATGCACGGCAACGAATGTCTGAAAGGTCGAAAAGCTCTCCCCCGGTTGCAGCGCGATGGCTTGATCGCATTCGACTGCGACGCGCGCACCGCCGTCCGTCATCCTGAGCGGCAGCGCCACGAGCTTCGGGACAGTTTCGACATGGCCGACGGCGAGGCCGAAGTCGCGCCGCCACACATCGACGACCGGCGTGCCGCCGCCATAGTCGGAGGCATTCATGCCCATGAAATTGCGTTGGTGGAACTCCGCGCTGACGGGCTGCACCCAGTCGCGGCGATCGGAGTAGGACGCACCTGAGAACGACCAATACGCGGGCGCGCCGTCTGAAGGCGATGGCTTGAGGATGTGGGCACCATTCACCCAGTCCGCGATCCCGACCGGCACGGTAGCGATGTTGCGATAGGCGACGCTCAAGAGCGCGAGGCCGGGGAAGCGGTCGTAAAGGGCGACGCTGATCTCCTTCTCGATCCCTTCGTCTGCAAGCCCGCGCAGGACGTGGCGCGTGCCCCGGCCATGCCCGTCGTTCACGCCTTCGCTGCGCTGGTCGCGAAAGGCAAAGTGCTCGATGCGCGCGCCATCCGTGAGCCGGAGCGTCTCGCTCGGCTCGAAGTCGGTAAGCGGCGCGAAGCTGCCGTCGCGCCCGGCGGCAACGCGGCTGCGCAGGTTCAAGTCGAACTCCAGGCGCATCGCGCTGTCGCCCGCCTGCGCGCGCGCCTCGTCCGGGAAGGCGAGCCTGGCCGCGCCGGTGCTCAGAGATCCCGCCAGCAGCTTGAGCACAGTGCGCCTGCGGGGCGTGGGCGGGTTCGTTCTGCGCATGGGCCTAGGATGAGGGGGTTACGAGAGACATCGGTGTCCTTTCATTTAGCTCAAACCGGCACTGGACTGCACCCTGGGTTCATTTGGCGGAAACACGAGCGGCTCGGTTGCTCGTCGGGTTTGTTTGGCGAAGACGCGGACTGGTCCGCAGCTTGGGTTCGTTTGGCCGAAATCGTGACTCGGTGCCCCTTGGCTTTGTTTGGCCACAGGCGTGACCGGGCTGCCCCTTGGTATCGTTTGGCCAAATGCTGACCGGGCTGTCTCCTTGGGTTCGTTCGGCCAAAATAGCCCGGCTGTCGCGTGAGCTTCGCGCCGCGGGTTCTTTCCGATCGGGGCTCTTGCGACGGATTGGTCTTCTCGAAGGCTGAGAACGGGCACAACCGCAGCGAGCGCAAAAATAGGCTTCCCTGTAAACAACAGGAAAAATACAGGAGAATTTTCAACCGAAAGGCGAGTAGGCGGATTGAGCCGAGAGGGAGAAGGGACTGGCTTCGTGCGTGCCGCGGCCTGCCTCTGGGTTCGTTCTGCCCAATTTGCCATTTTCGCCCAATCTGACGTGGGCGGCCTCTCCGGTTCGTTTGGCCATAATACCGCTGGCCCGGGCGGCGGTATTCCTTGCCTGATCCGCGCACTCGGGTTCGTCAGCTTGTCTCGGGTTCGTTTAGCCCACATCGAGTGTGCATTGGCCCTCTTGCGTTAGTGTTCCTGTTTTGTTCTAACGGGACGTGGAGGCTTTGTCAAGCTGAAATCTCAATCCGTCAGGCGTTGGCTACCCACGCCGACGTATCCGGATGGAGCTCCCGCGACATCCGGGAGCGTCGCTCCCAAGAGCAATCCGGGCTACGCAGGATAAGTGTAGGGGCGGGTTTGAAACCCGCCCCTGCAGGCGGCACACGCCAGCATGAAACAGTCCTGGTCCGGTCGGGGCTCTTTCCACTTCAGACACCCGCTCACGCGCTTCCTCGGAGCCTCAGCTTAAGATGTCGCCCCGAGAGGCGCTCCAAAAATCGTGCGCTGGTAGTCAGCCAACAACGCCGGCTCGTCGATAGACCCATGGTGATGGACTTGCCGCCACGCGCCGCGCGTCTTGATGAACCATCGGGATGTGCGAATTCGAAGCTCGAGGCGAACAGCGGGAGTTTCGCAGAAGCCTTTTTCGCGTCCAACGAAGAGATGGTAGTCATTGTTACCCTGCGCTGTGAAATCGTGGAATGCTACGCGCACGGTCGCTGGCCCGCCAAACAGCTTCGCATACCCTTCCTTCAGCTGGAAGTGACATCCTGTCGCCTCAGATCAACTTGGCGTCCAATGTGATCGTGGCGTTGAGAACCTTTGAGACCGGGCAGTTCTTCTCGGCGTCTCTCGCCATTTCGACGAACTTGGTTTCGTCCAGGTTCGGCACCTTCGCACGCAGAGTCAGAGCGGAGCGACTGATGCGGAAACCTTGACCTTCAGGCTCGAGCGTGACCGCGGCCTCGGTGGCAAGCTCGGTCGGGGTATAGCCGCCGGCCTGCAGCCCAAACGCGAGCGCCATGGTGAAGCAACCGGCGTGCGCCGCGGCGATGAGCTCTTCAGGGTTAGTACCCTTCTCGTTTTCGAAACGAGTCCTGAAAGAATACGGGGTTTCTGCGAGCACTCCGGAATCGGTGGAAAGATTGCCACTGCCGGCGCGACCAGTGCCGTGCCAAGCTGCTTTCGCCTTGCGGATCATGTAAGGTCTCCTTTGCTATTGTGTGTTATCAAGTCTCTCGAATTTCTTCAGTTCAAGCTTTGAACGCATCGCGATGCTGTTCGTTCACACCGGCTGCTTCAATGTTGCGGTGTCGACCGGTAGCTTTCGCAGGCGCTTGCCGGTTGCTGCAAAGATTGCGTTGGTGACCGCAGGCACGATCGCGGAAGTCCCGGCTTCGCCCATCCCGCCCGGCGGCTCGGCGCTCTGGACGATGTGGACTTCGATGGCCGGCGCCTCATTCATCCGTAGCATCTGGTAGGTATCGAAGTTGGTCTGCTGGACACGCCCGTCCTTCACCGTGATCTCGCCATGCAGCGCCGCCGTGATGCCGAAGATGATCGCACTCTGAATCTGCGCCCGGACGGTGTCGGGATTGACGACGGTGCCGCAATCGACCGCGCAGACGACGCGCCGCACGCGCACCGCTCCGTCCTTCGCCACTTGGACTTCGGCGACCTGCGCCATATAGGTCGCGAACACGAACTGGAGGGACACGCCGCGGCCGACCCTCTCAGGCAAGGGCTGTCCCCAGCCAGCCTTTTCCGCGGCGAGCGCAAGCACGGCTTTGGCGCGGGGCGTCTTGTCGAGCAGGGCGAGCCGATAGGCGACCGGGTCTTGCTTTGCCGCGGCGGCCAGCTCGTCCATGAAGCTTTCAGTCACGAAGACATTGTGCGAAGGACCGACGCTG
>Ga0070712_100003154_pt1 | contig 10153 bp, 8 predicted proteins | sample LARL81metaG_FD_71396 | JGI IMG/M metagenome (GOLD analysis project Ga0070712, IMG submission 71396) | Corn, switchgrass and miscanthus rhizosphere microbial communities from Kellogg Biological Station, Michigan, USA - LAR L8-1 metaG | ecosystem: Host-associated > Plants > Roots > Rhizosphere ...
TTCGCGCGCCTTGGCCTTCACCACCATGGCCTGCACGATGACGCCGGATATCCGCGCCTCCGGCCGCGAAGCCTTGGCGCGCGCCAGGATATCGGCGGCCGCGGTCCGTACCGCCTCGGGACTGGTGAGATTGAGCACGACGCCGCCGACATCAGACTTGTGCACGATGTCGCGCGAATTGATCTTCAAGACCACCGTCGTGCCCTGCGCGAGCAGGCGCGAGGCGTAGTCGGCAGCCTGCTCCGCGTCGCCGGCTGCGAAGGTCGCCACCATCGGGATGTCATAGGCTTCAAGCAGCGCCTTGACCTCGATCGGGTCGAGCCAGTGGCGGCCATCGGCGAGCGCCGCGGCGACGATCGCTTTCGCGGCCGCGGTGTCGGGCTGAAAAGCATCCGGCATCGCGGGAGGAATCCGGGTCAATTCCTCTGCCACCTCCTGGTGCCGCACAAGATGCATGAAACCCCGCACCGCGTCGTCCTCGGTCGGATAGTTCGGAATTCCCGCACCACTCAGCGCGTCGACGACCGTCTGCTCGGCACCGACCCAGACCGCCAACACCGGCTTTGCAAAGCGGCGATGCTGCGCGCGATATTTTCCGACCATCTCGATCACGGTCGAGGCGATCTCGTCGGCCGGGGTAATTGCGGTCTGCACATTCATCACCAGGATTGCGTCGTTGCCTGCATCCGCAAGCAGCACCTCGAGCGCGGCCGCGTAACGCGCCGCATCCGCGTCGCCGACAATGTCGACCGGGTTCGATCCCGACCAGGTCCGCGGCAGCACGACATCCAGCTTCTCGCGGATCTCGGGCCCGATCGCGGCCGGCACGCCGCCAAGCTCGACCAGCTTGTCGATCGCAAGCACGCCGATGCCGCCGCCATTGGTCAGGATGGCCAGCCGCTTGCCTGACGGCGTGCCGACGCGGCCGAGCGTCTCGGCGCAATCGAACAATTCACGAAGATCCGAAACCCGCAGCATGCCGGCGCGGCGAAACGCTGCGTCATAAACTGCATCTGACCCTGCGAGTGCGCCGGTGTGAGTGGCAGCCGCCCTGGCGCCTTGCGCCATCCGGCCGGACTTCACCACGACGACGGGCTTGACCCTGGCCGCCGCGCGCGCCGCCGACATGAATTTGCGCGCATCCTTGATCGCCTCGACATAGAGCAGGATCGCGCGCGTACCGCTGTCGAGCGCGAAATAATCGAGCAGATCAGCGATATCGACATCGAGCTGGTCACCGATCGAAATGATGCCGGAGAAGCCGACGCCGCGCTGCGCCGCCCAGTCCACCATGCCGGCGCCGATCGCGCCCGATTGCGAGATCAGCGCCAGGTTTCCCGCCCGCGGCATATGCGCCGAGAAGCTCGCATTGAGATGGACGGGCGGCATCATGATGCCCAGGCAATTCGGCCCGATCAGCCGCATGCCATATTTCCTTGCGGCGTGTTCCGCCTCTTCCGCAAGCGAACCTTTGCCATAACCGAGACCGGCCGAGATGATCAGCGCGCTTGCGCTGCCGCGTCGGCCCGCCTGATCGATCAGATCGGGAATAGCCGCAGCCGGCGCCGTGATCACGACGAGTTCCGGCACGAACGGCAACTGGTCGAGACGGGTGACGGCGGCCACGCTGCCGACTTCCGGATAACGTGAATTCACGAGGCCGAATTCGCCCTCGAACCCGGCCTTGCGAATATTCTCCAGCACGGCGCGACCAACGGAGCCGTGACGCGGGCTCGCCCCGATCAATGCGACCGAGCGAGGCGAAAGCAGGTTTTTCAAGCGATAGGTCGACATCGGTTCGTCATCCGGCTGGCGCCAGCCAAGTCGTTTGCTGACATGATTGCAGCTTACGGGGGCGCGGCGAACTGTGCGCTCTAGCGCGACATCATGACCCAGCATGGTGGCTGACCGATGACGGTCTTGGTCACCCCACCCCACACGATCTCGTTGAGACGCGTGTGACGATACCCGCCCATGACCAGGAGGTCGATCGCGTTCGCACGAACAAATGCCTCAAACACTTTGCCGACCGAACTGCCTTCGATCTTGGTCGCTTCGAAGCTTGCCTTGATGCCGTGTTCCCCGAGATGACCGACAAGGTCCGCTCCGGATTTCATCTCCTCCGGCGTGCTCCGGTCGGTCGCGGTGATGACGCGCACCGTTTCCGCCGCCTCCAGAAGCGGCAACGCGTCTCCAACGGCTCTCGCGGCCGGCGCGCTGTGGTCCCAGGCGATCACGACGTGGCGGAAGGCGACCGGCAATTCGGCAGCCCGCTCCTTCGGGAACAGCAGGATCGGCCGTCCCGACTTGAAGAGCAATTGCTCGACGATCGCCTCCGACTGGTTGTCGTGCGATTTCACGGGGATGAGCGACAGGTCTTTCAACCGCGCTGCACGCGCGAAATTCGTCGCGATGTCCCCCGCAGCCCAGCGTACGAGCGTTTGCTCATTGCGCAGGCCGAAACGGATCGCGGCGTTGTCGAACGCCTTCAGGAGACCATTTGCATCCGTGACGCTGCGGACCGCGTTCGCCGCTGCGCTGTTGTCCAGATCGGTCGAGATCACCTGCGGGCGAACGAGGACAGTTTCCTCGACCGCGACCGCGGAAACGTTGGCGCCGAGATCACCGGCGACCGCGACGCATTTGTCGATCGCGGCGATCGTGGCGTCGCCGGGTTCACCGACCAGCGGCAAAAGAACGTCCTTGATGGGCATGAGCGCTCTCCTTTGCCCCGAAGGATAGAGATTCCACGGCGCCCGCGATTGATTTTCATCAAGTGGACGTGACCGCCGGGGGGAACGACAACGGCGGCGCCTGCGTTGATGCCGGCCGGTATGAGCATCCCGACGAGACCTTCGCCGGCCCCATCCCATGCGGCATGGCCGTCAAGTCCGCTTTGACGAAGGTCAAGGTTCCCGCCGTCGGCCCTGCATAGAGTGGATCGGGTGTTGCCCTTTCACTCGAAGGAGCGCGTATGCATGCCATGGTGTTGCTGCTCGAAGCCAACGACGTTCTCACGGGGCTGCGCACCGGACAGGTTCTGGGCGCCGCGGCGCTGATACGCTAGGATCATCATGACAAGCCCGGCGACAGACGAAGGCCGCGTGCAAGAGGACGTGTTTGCGTTTCTCGGCGATCCGAAAGCACATCCCGATACGCAGCGGATCGACACGCATGCTGCGTCGGTCTTCCTGCAAGGCGATCGTGCACTGAAGATCAAACATGCCGTCCGTTTTCCGTTCCTCGACTATTCGACGCTCGCCAGGCGCAAGGCCGCTTGCGACGAGGAGCTTCGGATCAACCGCCCATTCGCGCCGCAGATCTATCGCCGCGTCGTTCCGATCACGCGGGAGAGCGGCGGACAATTGCGGATCGACGGCCAGGGTCCGCCGGTCGAATATGCCGTCGAGATGACCCGTTTCGACGAGCGCGGAACGCTCGACCATCTCGCCGAAGCCGGACCGCTCGATTCCGCGCTCGTCGACCTGATCGCCGATGCGATCGCGGCCTCGCACAAGGCTGCCTCTCGCGTGCAGGGCGAGCGCTGGGTCCGTTCGATTCCGGGCCTGATCGATAACTATGTCCGGGCGTTCCGCGACGCCGGCCGCTTTTCGCCCCGAGAGATCGATGACCTCGCGACAGCGTCACAGTCGGCATTCTCGCGCGTGCGCAGCCTCCTCGATCAGCGCGGCGCGCAGGGACATGTGCGCCGCTGCCATGGCGACCTTCATCTGGCGAATATCGTCCTGATCGAAGACAGGCCCGTGCTGTTCGACGCGATCGAGTTCGACGAGGATATCGCCTCGACCGATGTACTTTACGATCTCGCCTTTCCGTTGATGGACCTGCTCCGCTATCGGCAACAGGCCGCCGCGAACGGACTCCTCAACCGCTATCTCGCCGTGACGAAGGACGATCATCTCGACGCACTGGCGGCCTTGCCGCTCTTCATGTCGATGCGCGCGGCCATCCGCGCGCATGTGCTGCTGATCCGACACACGACGGACAAGGCCAAGAATCAAAAGGCCGGGAATCAAAAAGCCACGAATATCGAGAATGCGCACGCCTATTTCGAGCTTGCGAGAGCTCTGATCCATCCGCCGGCGCCTGTTCTCGTCGCCGTCGGCGGATTGTCCGGCACCGGAAAGTCGGGCCTGGCGCGCACCCTGGCGCCATTTGTCGCACCTCACCCCGGCGCCGTCGTGCTGCGCAGCGATGTGCTGCGAAAGCAGCTGTTCGGGGTCAAGGAGACCGAGCAGCTGCCGGCGGACGCCTATCAGGCGGAGATCACCGAACGAGTCTATGCCGAGCTGCTGCGACGAACGGAAATGATACTCTCACAAGGCCATTCCGTCGTGGTGGACGCCGTTTCTGCCCGCGAGACGGAGCGCGCCGCCATCCGGGACGCGGCGCGCCGCGCCAAGGTCGCCTTTGCCGGCTTCTTCCTCGAGGCCGATCTTGCGACCCGGCAAAGCCGGATCAGACGACGCGTGGCCGACGCATCGGACGCCACGCCTGAGGTTGCCGGACTTCAGGAGACCTATAATATCGGCGCCGTCGATTGGACCGTCATCGACGCCTCCGGGACGGCCGAGGCAACGTTGAAGCATTGCCGGGCCCATTTGATCCATATGCAGGCGGCCACGGCCGTTTAGTAAAAGACAGCCGTTGGACCGCAACGCGATGGCACGACCGCCGAAACCAGCACGCAAACCCGCCCTGAACGGCGGATCGCCGAAGCCTCGGCGCCCTCGTCTCAAGTTGAGCGCAGCGATGTCGTGCGACACCGCGTTCCGGCTCATTGCCCGCCGCTATCTCGAAGATCTCCGTGCAATCCACGATGCGACGCGACGCGGCGACGCCGAAGCTTTGCACCAGATGCGCATCGCCCTGACCCATCTGCGCGCCGCCATCCAATTCTTCTCTCCGATCGTCGACGATCAGGCGACAGATCAGATCCGTCACGAATTGAAATGGCTGAACGGCCAGCTTGGCGCCTTGCGCGATCTCGACGTCGCGATTGCGAACATCAAGGCCACGAACCCGAAACACCCTGAGGCAATTCCGCATCTGCAGATCTGGCTGGACAAACGCGCCGACGCGCAGCGCACGCTTGCACGGGCCTTGGGGTCGACCAGATACCGTCGCCTGATCGAGCGCACATCGAGCTGGATCGACGGCGGACGGTGGGCCACCGAGCGAGGCAAGCGGGCCGTAAAGCGCCGCGCCGCTCCGATCGGCGCTTATAGCGCGGACAGGCTGACTGAGTGGGAAGACAAACTGATCGGAAAGTCGCGCAAGCTGCGCAAGATGGACGCGCGAAAACGGCACCGGCTGCGGCTTCTGAACAAGAGGCTCAACTACGCAATCGAGTCAGTCGCGGATCTGTTCGGAGACAAACGGCTGTCGAAGCAGAAGGCCGCGTTGAAGCAGCTGCGCCGGGCGCAGAAATCGCTCGGTCGATTGAACGATGACGTCAATGGACGAGCCCTGGCGCATGAGCTGCGCCGGCAAGGCGTGAAGACGCCCATCCATTCCATCGGCGCAAAACGCCAAAAAGGCCTGCTGCGGACGACGGAGACGGCCTACCGAAAACTGGCTGCGCTGACGCACTGATGCTGAATTGCCCCAACGAGAAACGGCGCTGTTACCAGCGCCGTTCTGGTGCACCTAACGCGTGGAATCGGCCCACTTTGACTGGCACTGACGGGAGCGACCCGCTCTGGCTCTGCTGGTGTGGGAGACCTGATCGCGATCCATCAGCGAGCGTACGCCGCATCCAATTGGAGTCAACAGGAACGACGAAGGGATGCGGCAGTATTCATCTGTCCGTGCGCGCTCGATGGAGAGCAGCTTCAGGCCATAGATCACTCTCTCGCACTAGCGTGCGTGACCCGAAACTACAGCGCACCGAAACCGGTCGTTCAAAGCATCAACACCAACGCCAGTAGCCCGACCGGTGCCATGCCGCCTGTAACGACGGCCGTCTCGTAAATGAACTCTCTTACCCGCACACTCATGGGACTTCTCCCGTCCGAGAGCATACGTCCACCGCGCGCAACTAAGCCAGCAATTATTGAATCGGAAAGACGATTGTGCGCCGCGAATTGAGACAGGCTCGCTGACGTTCGCAGGGGTATTGAGCGCTGATCGCTCTCACGCCGCGAGATGTCCCTGGGTACCGCACACCAGTCGAATGTTCGCCCTTGCGCGCAAAGCGGATGCTGACCGAATGCAAAGGTGAACCGTTTCACAGTCGTCATGAGCGCAGCAGAGTATTTGTTGATCGGCCGCAAAGCGACAACGTCAACGACGCTTGCCGCAATTGCGATCATGCGCCGATACAAACGACGCCGGGTTGGAGGCAAAACGCGGCGGAGTGGCTCGCCAATCCGACCGGCTTGATTTCAATGCCCGTTTCATACTGCCGGTGCATCCGGCAACTTTTTAAAGGAGCACGCCATGAAATTCGCCTCCATCATTCATCGAGTAGTATTTGCGACAATCTTGCTTTCTGCTCCCGCCGCAGCAGCGCGTGCCGACGTGATCATGGACTGGAATGCAAAAGCCGATGCGATTGCCGCGGAAAAGCAAACCTCTCCCGCCGTTTACAGTCGTGCGCTGACGATGATGCATGTCGCGATGTTCGAGGCTGTCAATGCAATTGAACACAGATATACGCCATACAAGCTCGAACTCAACGCCGATCGTTCGACTTCGAAAGAGGCGGCCGCGGCATCCGCCGCGCATGATATTCTGCTCTCGATCTACACTGATCAGCAATCCGACCTTGATGCCGCGCTGTCGGCATCGCTTTCAGCGGTTGTCGATACGGAAGCAAGAGCAGCGGGCGTCGAGCTCGGGAGAAGGGCCGCCGGCGAAGTCATCGCGTTCCGCTCAAACGATGGAAGCACCGTACAGGAGAGCTACCGTCCTTATACAAAGCCCGGCGTCTACGTGCCGACTTCTGTTCCGATATTCAGCACCACTGGCGACACGGCGCCGTGGGTCATGACGACCGGCTCCCAATTCCGTCCAAATCCGCCGCCCGCGCTCGACTCCGGAACGTGGACCAAGGATCTCAACGAAATTCGTGAAATCGGCGCCCGCAACAGCGCCACGCGCACGCCGGAGCAAACCACGATGGGCCGCTTCTGGTTTCAGGTTGGCGCGCGGACCTACAATCCGATTGTGAGGCAGGCTGCGATGGCGAAAGGGCTGGACCTCGTCGATTGCGCCCGCCTGTTCGCACTCACCTCCATGGCGGGCAATGACGCCATCGTCGCGGTTTTTGATGCCAAGTATCATTACAATTTCTGGCGCCCCGTCACGGCAATCCGCAACGCCGACCTGACCGGGAATAGCGGAACCCCACGCGATCAATCATGGTTGCCGTTAGGCGAGACCCCGATGCATCCGGAGTATCCGTGCGCTCATTGCATTTCATCCGCTGCGGTTGGGGCTGTTCTGCAAGACGTCGTCGGAAACGAATTCGGAGAGTTCTCACTTACCAGCCCGACCGCACCCGGTGTGACGCGCAAGTGGATGCGCGTCCAGGACTACAGTGACGAGGTGTCCAATGCGCGCATCTATGCCGGTTTTCATTATCGCTTTTCGACCGAAGTAGGAAAGGAGATGGGTCGAAAGATCGGCGAATTGACGGTAGCGACCCAGCTTCACCGCATAGAAGCCATTGCCGACTCCAAGCGTTGAAGAGGGTGATGCGCGGCAGCGGTCGGCTATCCCTTGCGGCCGACCGCTCTGCGACATCGGCTTCCGAAACGGCCAGGCGTTGTCGCTTTCATCTCGTTGCGCTACGATAGCAACGCCCAAAGCGTTGCCGTATGTCAAACTGCTCAGATCGAAAATGAAGGCGACCATCAAGTCGGCAAAATATCGGGGCCGAGTGGCGCGCTCGACGGCCATCCCATAATCTGCCGTTTGGCAAACTCGGCACGCCGTGACGGCAGGTGCCGCCGGAGGAACAGCGATGCAGTTGCGGGTTTTTGGGCGTACGGGACTACAGCTCTCGGTGCTTGGCTTCGGCTGCGGAGCAGTCGGCGGATTGATGGTACGCGGCGATGCTGCCGATCAGGATCGCACCATCGCGCGGGCGATCGATGCCGGCGTGAACTACTTCGACACCGCGGTGCAGTATGGCAATGGCGAATCCGAAAAGAACCTTGGGCGCGCTCTGCACAAGCTGAAACCGGCTAACGTCGCCGTCGGCACCAAGGTCCGACTGGCGCCCGGAGAGTTCGGCCGCGTTGCCGACGCCGTTACAGCGTCACTCGAAGGCAGTCTCGCGCGGCTGCGTCTTGACCGGGTCGACATCTTTCACCTGCACAATCCGATTACCGAGACCGAAGGCGGATCGTCGCTAAGCGTCCGACAGGTGCTCGGCGACGTGGTGCCTGCGTTCGAACGGCTGCGTCAGCAGGGAAAGGCTCGCTTCCTCGGGATCACGGCCGTGGGCGACACGGCGGCACTTCATCAGGTGATCGACTCGCGCGGCTTCGACAGTGCGCAGGTGGTCTACAACATGCTCAATCCGTCTGCCGCCGAGAAATTGCCGGCGAACTACCCGGCGCAGGATTATGGGCGATTGTTCGATCACACCAAGGCGGCCGGCGTCGGGGTCGTCGGCATTCGCGTTCTGGCCGGCGGCGCATTGTCGGGCTCGGCCGAGCGCCACCCGATTGCGAGTCCGGCGCCCGAACCGATCGGTTCGGCACTGAACTATGATGCCGATATCGATCGTGCACGCCGTCTCCTTCCGCTGGTTAAAGAAGGCTTCGCCGCCAGCCTGACCGAGGCTGCCACGCGGTTTGCGCTGTCTCATCCGGCGATGGGCACGATCCTGGTGGGCATGGCGACGCCGCAACAATTCGAATACGCCCTCGCCGCGGCCGAAAAAGGCCCGCTGCCGAGTGCCGCGATCGAGCGGTTGTCAGCATTGCGGCAAGCCTTCTTCGGCGAACCAAGATGATCGCACGGGACGTTTGCGCGCCCCCACCCATTGCCGGCCCAAACCCGTTCAGCCACGTGCGCAGAACGCGGTATAGGACCGTCAGCGTCTACCCGCAATTCCAGATGGGCCCGATGGGCGTTTGAGTCCAGCACGGACCGAAACTGCCGCCGTTGTAGCGTCCGCGATAGAACCCCGGCCGCCCGTAATAGTACCAATCGCCATTATACCAGTACTGTGGCGTGTAGTCCGGCGTACCGCTGAACGATCTCCTCGAACCATAAACCGGAACGCGGTCGTTCGGCGGCTGATGATAGCCGGGCAGGAAGCCATAGCCGTGCCAGCGATGCAGCGGCCGCTTAGTAGCGGGGGCTGCGACCACGATGGCTGGCAGCAGCAACAACAGAATTACAATCAAGACGGATGTTATGCGCGACATCAGCGCAAGATATACGGCCTGACGCTCAAATGCGATCCCAATTTAGAGAGCTCATCCATTCCGTCTGAATATCGATAGCGTTCCGTAAATCGATTCCGGCGCTTCGCCGCGATGATTGAATTCGTTGGTAAACGCAAGCGGCCCAGACACTGGTGCAGGTGCTGAAGGGTGCGATGATCATCTGACCCGAAAAAACGTGATCAAGCAAGCTGCCAACCTGTAAGAATTCACGAGTGCCAATTTGTCGCCCGGCGCGCGCTCGTCAACGAAGGCGTGAATTATGAATACAGGGCCTCGCTACCACCCATGGCTCGGCCATGAGCGGCTGCCCGACGGGCAAATCGCGTGCTCGTCGTCAAACCCTGTCCAGCCCCTCACACAAAAATATTTCGCTTAACTTGTCGGGCAAATCAGGAGTTTAACTTCGCCCGTCTCACGGCGGATGAGGGGCGGATCGCGATCGTCACGAACGTTGCGGTGAGATGCGGTGGACGCGAGAGCTTGCGAAAGACGAACGTGGCTCTTGCGGACGGCGAAGTCGTGTGGTCCTGGCGCCCCAAGGCTGGCGCTACGCGTGCGATGATGCTTTGCATCATGCAGGCAACGGTGACAACAAAGCCCGGTCACCGGGGAGAGCGCGTATAAGCCGTAAAACCATTGCGCAGGGAAGGCCGGTTGTTCGGCTCGTACCTGTGGTTCTGCCGCGTGCTTTTTTGTTGCACGCGGACCATGGGTGCGGTGGGCAC
>Ga0070712_100003158_pt1 | contig 10149 bp, 7 predicted proteins | sample LARL81metaG_FD_71396 | JGI IMG/M metagenome (GOLD analysis project Ga0070712, IMG submission 71396) | Corn, switchgrass and miscanthus rhizosphere microbial communities from Kellogg Biological Station, Michigan, USA - LAR L8-1 metaG | ecosystem: Host-associated > Plants > Roots > Rhizosphere ...
CACGCCGAGAAGTGGGAGGCTATCGAGATCGATGGGAGCCTCGATGCGCGCGATTGTGCCGTGCCGTACAAGAGAGGCGGTCGCACTCTCGCTATCGTAACCATCTCGCGAGATCTCCAAAGCTTGCAGGCTGAGGCCGCCATGGAAACTGAAATGCGGCCGCTACGACAATAGGTCGCCTGAGCGGTTCGACTCCGCGTTCGACAAGATTGTCAGACCGGTGCGATTCTCTCCCAATGTGGGTCCGATTTGGGTCTGGTAAGCCGGTCAACGAACTCCTTTTAGAGGATCAAGAACGGGCTGTCAGTACCGTTGAAATCCTCACTACGTAGCTACAGAGAAGCGCTTTGGGATCCCTGTTCTTGTGAGCAGCGTTCCGCCTCTTTCGCCTTCCCCATTGGGGTGGCCCCTTGACTCAGCAACGAAAAGGGTCGGATACTTTAGGCAGCCAAATCTACAAACTGTCCACCCGCTTCACTGACGGGCTCCTTTCGGTCCACTGTGTCCGTGAGCTCAAGGCCCTGACAGCCCTTCTCATGCAGGAGAAACGTCATGCCCCCCAATGATGATTGCCCCGATGATGATTCCTTTGAGCAAGCCCTGCGCGAATATCGCGAGCAAACGTGGGATCCGGCTGAATTTGCCGACCTGCCGACCAACGTTCAGTGCGATATCGTGGAAAGGGCCTGCCTTATTCAGGCGGCCGACGACCGGCTGAACGAATTGATCCAAGCTGCTTAGCGCGCCGCCCGCTTACTGGCTACAAAAGGCCCGGTTTCCCTCTTCGGGAGATCGGGTCTTTTGGGTTCTTCTTTGGAATTGTTGTGAACCTCACCGGCGCTGGCACACTACTGGTATCCGATCCCCACCTCAGGCCGCTTTTATCTCGACGGAACGCTGGTCGGCATGTCTTTCTTCGGCTACGGGAATTTAGTTTCTGGCGGCGCCATACTGCGAGTTCCGATCTCCACTCATTCGGACGTGCGCGCTGGTTATCTGATGGGTAGCTGTTTGAAGATCAGTGGGTCGACCGACAATATCGCGATCCGCCTAACCCAGAAGGGACCGGCTTTCGGGATAGAGCACCATTGGGGAACGCGGTGAGTGTTTTCATGGACGTTCTGGCTGCTGACTGGGAGCTTCGGTCCACTAAAGTTTTCGCCTGTGCTGGGCAGCCACATTAAGACCCCTGACGCCTCGATAACTTTGATCGGCGACATATAAAGGTGACACCGCTTCGGGCACACATCCAGAGCGTCCCGTAATCGCAGCTTCCGCAGCCCCCTGGGTTTGCAGGCATATCCCTAGATGCTCTCGTCTATAACGCCACACCGTGGACATGGCCCTGAGAAGCTGAATTAAGGCATTGAAGGCGCCTCTGTGGAGTCCGGACGCGCCAGCGCTTGGCCCTTCGGCGGCTTCGTAAGCTTGCGGGCAATGAACTCCTGGAAAATACCGGCTAAGGAACTTTCGCCCAGTCTGATTAAGCTATTCGAAAGAATTACCGCCGCCTGATTCCTAGCTGGGTAATAGGTGGACGAGATTGCAGCACCTCCGAAAGTTCCCGCGATATTTGAGTAATTTACCTGCCAGCGCCCGTTATCACCTTTACACATGACCGAATTGGCCACCGCGCGCAGAATTCTCGAATGTGTGCTGCCGGTACCCCTGTAAAAATAACGAGGATCTTGCTTCAGTAGAGACGGAAAAACCGCTCCAGAGAGGAACGTCGATGTAATGACACTCGTGTAAGCGGCGCCGAAGCGTTTGCCATAGCCCTGCGCGCCTTGCCCAAATTCTGAGTGCTGGTCACCAGCCTGCTGCAGCCCTGCAAGGAAGGCAGTTCCAAATAGCGTGACTGGGTCGGTGCTCGATTTCCATGCCAGTTGGAATTTCAGTTTCGTAGTAAGGGCTGCGGCGTCGTCCCGATAGGTAACGTAGAAATTGGGAATGAACCGAAGTACGCGCTGCTGCTCCTGCTCTTTGACCTGTTCGGTCGCCAATTCCACCAGATCCAATGGTTCCTTTACATCGACATTGGTCACCACTGTGGCGATTGAAAGAACAATCGCCGGCACCAGATAAGTCTGTCCCGGAGCCAATTCTCCGGAGAATGCTTGGTCGCCAAATCCTGCCGAGTTCACCGAAAGCGTGAAGTGTCCAGGAGGGACGTTGGAGAAATAAAATTGTCCGTTGTTCCCGGAAACCGCCTCGCGCGACAAGGATTTGTCCTCCGAAATCAGCCGTACGACCGCGCCGACGCCCACGGTCCCCGATTGATCAAGTATTGTCCCTACGATGCTTCCGGGCTTAGCCCCAGCCTGCGCTGCATCTTCCCCCGTCTTTTGTGCAGAATCCTTTGTGTTGGCCGAGGCATCCTCCTCTAGAGAGACTCCATCTGAAACGCTGGCGGTCTCGGCAGGTACCGAACTCTGCGCGTCGGCTGCCGTGCCGAGAGAAAGCAGGATGGCAAAGCGGAACAGCCAGCCCCGGTACGCCTTCGAAAAACTGCCAAGCTTGGTAGCTACTATTCTCATGATGCTCAAGCAAATGCTCCCCCCTTCGGTCTTATACTCGGGCCGTAAAGAATCTTCCAAACAGTCGACGACTGTCTAGGTCAGGTAGCGGGCATCTGTTTTAGATGCAGGTCGACGGAATCGGATTTCGTTGTGGGGGAGAAAAAGAATAGATTAAGAAGTTCATTGAAGCTCGTTGCGCTCTAGGCTTCGCGTCATTCGAGATAGCTGTTGCAAATCAAGGCGTTTGCGCAAGCTTGCGCCGTCTCTTCGCCCCTGCATGGGGTCAATGAGTGACCCTCGACGGACTTTCCCCGAGGTCGTCATTCGCGGTCAGCCAGCGCAATGGCGATGTGATGACGCCTGGCCTCAGGGGTGCTGGTGAAACCACCTGCCATCAGGTTACCTGCTTGTATCGACCATGGGAATCTGGGTGGACAGTTGCAAGTTGATCAGAAGATCGATGCGACGGTCGATCTGGTACCACAACGCGGTCTTCTTTGGCGAGATCACCTTCTCAAACACCGGAACATACTTCATGCGCAATGCAATGAGTTGCTGCTCAACGTCCGTCGATCTCTTGATGTAGTCTTGGGCCTGTGCATCGGTCATCGTATTGTAGTTCGCTGCGTAATCCTTGATCAGGGCCCAGCGTTCGTCATTTGGTTTGATAGCTTCTTGTCTGTACTGGTCAAAAATAGGCCAGAACTTGGTGGCCTCGTCGACGGTGAGATTCACGTTTTCTGCGGTAATCTCCTTCCGCTGTGCGCGTAAGTCCTTCCGTAGCATTTCGATGTCTTGGTTCGAAACGCTATTCGATTGTGCGCCCGTCCCTTGTGCCGCAGGCGTCTGGGATGTCTGGGCGAATATTGATAGAGTGGCCGCAAACAGCAGGGTGACGACAACCAAAACGGTTTTGATACGCCTCATCAGCATTTTATTGTCTCCTCCAAATGGACCGATTGTAGCCCATTGCGCGAGTTAAGCTCGTAAGCTGTCGTGAACAGATGGGATGAGAAGGTCGATCCCCGATCACGGATGGCGTTAAGCTAGCGGTGATCAACACACTCCAACGTGCAATCACATGAAAAAGGAGATCGACCTTGAAGAAGCATAGCAAGTCTAAGCAGCGGAGTGAACCAGCCTGGAAGCGAACGAAGGCGCGAGGTCCGGTGCAGCGCGAAGCAAAAGAAGTAATTGCGGAAGTCTTGGAAGAGTTGACGCGAAAACTGGATGCGCCGGCGGTGTCGACGAGCGCAAAAGAAAAGCACAGGGGAAACACAGTTGGCCCAGATCGTCTGACGGTGGGAGTGGATCTGGGGGACCGCTGGAGTCAGTACTGCATTCTTGGTTTGGCGGGAGAAACGCTGGCCGAAGGACAGTTGCGGACAACGCAGGAAGATGTAAGGGAGTTCTTCCAGGCATTGACGGGGGCGCGGGTCGTGGTCGAAGTAGGAACGCACTTCTATTTACACCCTCACGGTACGGACTGCGATTGGGGAGCCCATGGGGAGAGTGGTGGCACTGCCACAGGTCGGCGGGCTGCATCACCGCTACGAACGACGGGCGGCCTGAGACCCAGCCCTCCTTAAATATAGGTGCTGACGACGCACGCCGGCGCGATCCGCTACGCACGAGAAGCTGATACGTTGCTGTTTTCGCGGCAGGCGAAGCAATCACGGACCTGCGAACCGAGTGATGCGCTTTCGGCCGCTACCTTCCTGCACCTTTCTTTGCTGAGATCAAGTTCTCGGTAGGCACAGAGAAAACGCGAACTCGGCGGCGCAGAACGCTTCACGAGCGCAAAGCCGAATTGTGTTTTCTCTGTCCAAGGGTGCACGGTGCACGCATCTAGTTAACTACATGCCTTATCGTGATCCAGCGCGGAGAGCAGCCTGGATGCGGGAATACCGCAAGCGGAAGCACAGGGCACGCATAAGTGCGCCCGTGTCGGTTCCCTCCACACCTTCTATCGTGCGTGCACCCGAGCCTTCGAGCGTTCTCGGGCGAATACGCGAGAGACCGGATCCACAACCAACACCTGCGAACACCGGGTTCGTGCGAAAGGGTGCGCATAGCAGCTTTAGAACCGCATTGGAGCTGGCGCGAACCTTTCCTTTCGGGATCCTCGCCTCACGGGTTTGCCCGTATTCCTATAACACCGGGTACAGTTCACCAGGCACACCGTGCAGCTATTGTCACAATGGGAAAAGATGAGATGCCGCATGCAGCGGATATTCGTGCCTGCACAGTGTCCAGCTCTGTCTTGTCAGACTAACTCTGCCCGTGCTTTCTATAGCTTCTTCAAGTACGCAACCAGCGCGTCGCGTTCCTCCGGTGTGGGCGCACGGTCAAAATGCACTCCGTCGGTAGTGGAGATCGGTGGTATGACGCCGGGTGCTGCGTTAGCCTGAACGAACTTGAACATTTCAATGTAGTGATCAACCACCTCTTCCAGGGTGGCTGCGCTGTTGTTATGGAAATACGGCGCGGTATTGGCGATGCCGTGAAGACCAGGGACATCGAACTTGTTCCAGTCATCCGCCGGCGCCGCGCCTCCGACAAAGCCCGTCAGCAGAGCGCGGCCGGGATCTGAACTGGTCCGGCGGGCCGTAGTGCCATCGACCAGGGTAATTTGGTACGTACGCGCATTTCGAGTGAGACCCGGAGCACACGGTTTGAAATTCCAGCGCGGCGGACTCGCAGTATCCACTTTCCGCGGGCACTGCGTGTTGATGTCATGGAAACGACGTGGCACAGAAGCGGTAGACTGCCCCGATCCGCCGTGACACTGAGCGCAAGCGCGGATGAAAATCACCTTCCCCTGCTGCTCCAGTTCGTTGAGCTCCGGATCAGGATCCGGCAGTGGCACAGTTCCCGCATCAACTGCTTCGGAGAGTTTGCGCACTCCGTGGCTGCTAAAAAGCACATTTTGGAAGGTTGTCAGGTCGTCGAGAAACTGCTGGCTGGGTGCGTTTTGGATCTGCGCGTGGGCCATGAGTGCGCCGAGCGCCTGCTCCTGGAGCGTACCCCGGCGTCCGTCGAGTTGATATCCGCCTGTGGGGTTGGGGCCGCGGGGCCACGGGTTCTGACCATCCGGTCCGGTGAGCTTCACATTGAATACCGACGGCACCATGCGCCATACGTCTACTGCGGTTTCACTGGAAGGCTGCTGCGTGACTGGGTCAATCAACTTCATGTTCGACGGAAGATCAAAAGTGATCCGGATCAGTCCATTTTGCCGAAGATTGCTGAAGTCGCTCGCATTGTTTCCGTTCGTGCGAAAGTCATCCGCATCGATGGGACGGAACAACGGATCGTCCGCGTTGGGGTTCCGGCGGCGCCGCCATTGCAGTAGTTGAAATCGAAACTCGGCAACCGCGGGTGAAAGCTGGAAGTGGTCAACGGCAGTGTGGCAATCGGCACAGGAACGTCCATTGGCGTCGAGGCCCTGCAACCGGCGATCAAAGAAGTTATGGAATCCCCGGGCTATCGCGTCGCATGGCTGCTCGTCACAATTTCTCAACAGTGTACTCAGACGGAAATCGTCGTCGTCACCCGAACTACCGGCTTTACCCGCGTTCGGAACCAGCATGAAAGTCAGGGTGAGACAAACTACCAACAGAAACAGTCGTTTTTTCACGGAATGCTCCTTCGGACACTGGTGAGGGACAGAGATGCGAGTGTGAACTGTAGGCCGACCCCAGATGCTCTTAATGATTAAGGCGGCGTCCATGCTCCGGAACTATCACGGCCCCAAAACTATTTCTTTACGGTCTCCATCAGGCTTGTTTTAACGGAGATAGCGCAAAGGCCGTTTTTGTGTCAGTATTCACGCAATCCGGGGTTCGCTATTGCAGACGAATCAGGGCAATTCGGCCGATATCACGGAGTTATTGCTCGCGTGGAATGAGGGAGATGAGCAGGCGCTGAACCAACTGATGCCGCTGGTCGAAGAGGAACTGCATCGGCTGGCGCATCACTATATGGCCGGGGAACGTCCGGGGCACTTGCTCCAGACCACGGCACTTGTCAATGAAGCGTATTTGCGACTGATTGACTCCAGCCGCGTTCGATGGCAAAACCGAGCCCACTTCTTTGCCGTGTCTGCTCAACTCATGCGGAGAATATTGGTTGACCTGGCTCGTGCGCGGAAGAAGTTGAAACGGGGCGGGGATGCTGTCCAGATTTCGCTGGAAGATGCCGGGGAAGTTCCGACCGTGTTGCATCCCGACTTAGTTGCGCTCGACGATGCCCTTCATCACCTTAGCGCAATGGACGAGCGAAAAGGCAAGATCGTCGAACTGCGGTACTTCGGAGGTCTCAGCGTGGAGGAAACGGCCGAGGTGCTCCAAGTCTCCGCCATAACCGTGATGCGCGATTGGGGATTCGCCAAGGTTTGGCTAATGAGGGAACTGGAAAAGACCTAAATCGCATGGCCGCCACAAGATGGCAGCAAGTCGAGCGCCTCTACCACGCGGCGCTCGCTCGCCCCGCAGCAGAACGCGCCATCTTCCTTGACTCTGCGTGCGGACGCGATGAAGCGCTTCGTCTCGACATAGAGTCGATGCTTCATTATGAGCCGCGAGCGCGACAGTTCTTGGAGACCTCCGCGTTATCGGCGCATCCCATGCATACCGGATATTTACTGAAGGAAGTGCGTCGCGATGAAGAGGTACGAGTTCCGGGTAATCTGGTGGGCCGCACTCTTGGCGTGTACGAACTTAAGGCGTTGATTGCCCTGGGTGGGATGGGTGAGGTATATCGCGCCATTGATACGCGCTTGAACCGCGCTGTTGCCGTCAAGGTACTTCCGGAGCACCTTTCCAACGATCCGGAGCGCCGCGAACGTTTCAAACGCGAGGCGAAGATTGTCTCTGGGCTGAACCATCCACACATTTGCAGACTGTACGACCTTGGAGCACACGACGGCATCGAGTACATGGTTCTGGAGCTGATTGAAGGTGAGACGCTACAGAGCCGGTTAGCATGCGGGCCACTCCCCCTCAGCGAAGCGCTTGAGTACGCCATCCAGGTTGCGGAGGCGCTTGATGAAGCGCACAAGCAAGGCGTGGTCCACAGGGACTTGAAGCCGAACAATGTCATGCTTACCGCATCCGGTGTGACACTGCTGGATTTCGGCCTTGCCATTCGGTGTACTCCTCCTGCCGGAATTACCCTTGACGCTCATTCGACCGATGGCTTGGAGGGTTTGACGATTGCGGGCCGGATCATGGGTACTCCACAATACGTTTCTCCCGAACAGCTCGAAGGAAAGCCCGCAGATTCACGGAGCGACATCTTTGCCTTCGGTGCCCTCGCATACGAGATGTTCACGGGACAGCAGGCATTCCAGGGTGCCAATACCGCGCGCTTGATTTCGGCCATTTTGCAGGATGAACCAGGGCCCATCAGCGCATGCGTGCCGAATATGTCTCCTGCCCTCGCCCGTACCCTCACGCGGTGTTTGGCGAAGAACCCCGAAGATCGCTGGCAGACTGCCAACGAACTCGTGCACAACCTGCGTTCGGTCGGCACTGCGGCGGTTTCACCAGCTAATCCATTACACGCCTCGCGTGCCCGTCGCTTGCTCAACCGGGTGAACCGATCCGGAACCATTGCCGCGGTGTTAGTTGCGCTGCTGGGACTGGGTGTCCTCGCCATGCATTGGCGTACTCGCGCACCCGCGGGGGCAGCCCGCATCCAGTCCATCGCGGTACTACCACTGGAAAATTTGTCGCAGGATCCGCAGGAGGAATATTTCGCTGACGGCATGACCGAAGCGCTTATCGGCGGGCTTTCAAAAATCAGTGCGCTGCATGTGATCTCTCGCACATCGGTTATGCACTATAAGGGAACCAAGGCGACGGTGCCGGAGATCGCGCGCGAGTTAAAAGTGGACGGAGTTGTAGAAGGCTCGGTGCAGCGGGTTGGCGATCGCGTAAAGATCACCGCGCAATTGATCCGCGCAGCCAATGATACCCATCTGTGGGCCAACAGTTACGATCGCGGCGCGACCGACGTATTGGCTTTGCAGGAAGAGGTGGCGCGAGCCATTGCCGAAGAGATTAAGGTCACCGTGACGCCGCACGAACTGCAGCGACTGGCGGGTGCTCGCCCGGTCAATCCTCAGGTGCTCGAACTGTGTCTGAGGGCGCGACATATTTCCGCAGGTATGAGCAGCAATGATGCGGTTAACGCCATTAACTTGGCACAGGAGGCGATCAACATTGATGCGAGTTACGGGCCTGCGTACGAAGCACTGGCGCTGGCTTACTACTCGGCTTCTAACTTGACCCTTCCGCCGAGGGAGGCTATGCCGAAAGCCCGGGCCGCTGCCGAGAAGGCGTTAGCATTGGATCCTACCCTGTCTGGTGCCCGTGCTACGCTGGGGCTGGTAGCGGAAGGATATGACTGGAACTGGCCGGAGGCTGAAAGGAGTTTTCGTCGCGCGGTGAGCGACAACCCTGGCCAGTCATCTTCACATGCATGGTACGGGAACTATTTGTCTGATATTGGACGGTCCGAAGAGGCGATTCAGGAGTTGGAACGCGCGCGGCAACTCGACCCACTGTCAGTAGAAGTCAATTACGCGCTTGGAAGGGCGTTGCTTTCCGCGCGCCAGTTCGACCGGGCCATTCAACAATTCCGCGAGACCTTGCGATTGGACCCTTCTTCTTACCTGGTGATGTGGATATCGGGGCAGGCATACGAGTGCAAGGGAGACTTTCCAGAAGCGTTGCGGTGGTACCGCAAGGCGCGCCAGTTGGAAGACAATTCGCTGCTGGTTGCACAAATAGGAGGTATTTACGCGCGGATGGGTGACCAACATGGGGCCCGAAATATTCTAGAGCAGTTACAACGACGTTCGGTTCGCCAGCATGTTCCTCCTGACGCATTTGGGATTCTCTACTTCCACTTGGGAGAAAAGGACAAAGCGTTCTTGTACCTCAACCAGGCGTTCGACGAGGGTGGTGAGGATCTCGTCGCATACAAAGTTGCGCCCTGGATCGACCCGCTGCGTTCCGACCCGCGATTCCAGGATCTCTTGCGCCGCATGAAGTTCCCAGATTGAAGATAAAGATGTCAGGCTCCCCCCCGCCCGCTCACGTCCGCTCGTCCTCTCGTCCTCTCATCGCTCGTGATTACTGATAAGTTAAATAACGTTAACTCATTCGTTACGGGGTGGCCCCGTTTTTTCCGTGCGCTCCACTACCCCGTCAATGGCAGGAAGGGGTGAGAACATGACGGGAGGGAATATGCACCCACAACCGGCGTCTCACTCCCAATGCTATTTCCCAAATAGCAACGACACCGGTGACAACGACGATAATTTGGCCCATGGCCCTGGCTGCTGGAACAAAACTCGGGCCTTGCGAAGTCCTCTCGCCGATCGCCTCGGGTGGAATGGGAGATGTTTATCGTGCTCGAGACCCGGTCCCCGTTCGCAATAGAGCGTTGTAAAGAGCAAATATGCTCTGCCCAACCACAACTGCCCTGCGAAATCGCGAGGGGCAGTTCATCTCAAGTTATTCGCCTCAAGCGGAATTGGACTTCTCCAATATTGACTATTGGGCAGGGTCTGGAGATCACGCCCAACGTCATTTTCTTGGGGCAGTGCAGTCTTATCTCG
>Ga0070712_100003162_pt1 | contig 10145 bp, 11 predicted proteins | sample LARL81metaG_FD_71396 | JGI IMG/M metagenome (GOLD analysis project Ga0070712, IMG submission 71396) | Corn, switchgrass and miscanthus rhizosphere microbial communities from Kellogg Biological Station, Michigan, USA - LAR L8-1 metaG | ecosystem: Host-associated > Plants > Roots > Rhizosphere ...
GGTACCGAACGCCTCCCACATCTGGTCGGCCGCGGCCGCGCGCTCGAAATCATTCTCGGCGCGAACGACTTCGACGGCGACACCGCGGAACGGTACGGATACGTCAACCGGGCGCTTCCAGACTCCGAGCTGGACGGCTTCGTCGATGCGCTCGCGCGCCGAATTGCCTCCTTCGATCGCCGCGCCATCACCGCCGCGAAGAGTCTCGTCAACCAGGTTTCGTTGCCGTCCACAGACCGGCTCCTCGACGCCATCATCTCCTTCGAGACCGCGCTGACGTGGCCTGAAACGCAGCGGCGAGTCCAGGCTGTGTTGAGGCTCGGACTTCAGCAGGATGCGGACTACGAGAAACGATGGACTGACAAACTTGGCACCCTCCTTGAAACATAGTGGCCGCGTGCCGATGCGTCCGGTGATGAGTTCTGGGATCGATTGCGCCCAATCTGAACGCCGCCAGTGTTCGCATCTGTCGATGTCTGCTCCTGGCACAAAGCGGACATCCCGATACGCTCAACCAATGTCCGCTTTAGGAGGAATAGCAGATATCGACCATCAGACCCGTCGCTGGCGCGGCATGTCGATAGGCAAATACTCGACACCCGATCGCTGAATTGGCTGCGGATAGAGACTCATTAGAGTCATTATCTCACGCGGCATACCCACTTTGACGGGGAGGCCCAGAGCGCGAGCTTCCTGAGCGGTGAGCGCGTAGTCATGCGTCCAATGTCCGCCTGCAAGCTTTGCGGCAAGCGCCTCCGCTGCCGAGTGTTCCATCCGTGGCGTCAACAGCTCCACCGCCCCTTGCTTGACCTGGACGAGCGCCTTCTCCGCCACATCAGCGAGGACCAAGGTCAAATCGAAGACGCTATCGACGGGCTTCGAGTCGCGAGCTTTGACAATGCTCGCGGCCGGGAGCCCAGCAATTTGCGGATCAATTGGACCAAGCACCGAGAACTCGCCCAGCACAATCTCGTTAGCTGCGAGCGCAATCAGCGTTCCGCCAGACATTGCATAGACCGGGACGTAGACGGTTACTTTGGCCTTATGTGCTTCCACCGCGCGGGCGATCTGCATCGCTGCCAACACAAGGCCTCCGGGCGTGTGGATCACAAAATCGATCGGCATATCCTCTGGGGTATCCTTGATCGCCGCAATTATTGTCTGGGCATCTTCCAAATCGATGTGCCGGGCAACGGAAAAACCGAAAAGGCTCCGCTTCTCCTGACGATGGATCATCGTGATAACACGCGATCCGTGCAATTTTTCGATTGCACGGATCGCCTGTGCCCGTCGCACCGCATACCATCGTGCCGCGAAAACAGGCTGCAACAGCGTGATGGCAATAAAGATCCAAAAGAGTGTTGAGAAATCGAATGACATGACGAGCGCCAATGCTAAACGCCGTTAGACGGCCTCTCGATGTAGGCCAACAACCGCCTCAGATCATGCACGGCAAAATGATCAGCTCAACAATAGCATCAAGCTGGCTTCGAGGGCGAGGCGGCTTTGCGAATCGCGGGAAGGATGAACCGACATAACGAGTCGACCGATGTTCTGTTGAAGACCGCACATTTTCAGTCGTCGTCCGCGGCTGGCGGAGCAGGTTGTTCAATTGAAACTGGGTCGGATGCCGGAAAGGTATTCTTGAGAGCGTCGTCGAGGGCCTCTTCTTGGTGTTGCCTCGCCGCACGCACAGCGCGAAAGCGATCTCCTTGACGAGATTTGCGCTTTCGATCGGCATTCATTTCCTTTTCCTACTTTCCTGTTCGCTTTTCCGGGCGTCGTGGTTAAATGATACATTACTCCCGACAATCGGAATCTGCATTCGACCGGTTGATGGTTAGCTCAAGATCAAGACCGTGCGACGAAGCGACAATTCGCGCGACTGTGGCAACTGGAGATTGCGCGGCTGCTGCGGAGCCGTGGGTCTTGCTCGTCGCGATCCTCGCATCGAGCATCTCTTTCATCGACGAATCTGTCGTCAATGTTGCCCTCCCAGCAATCGAGACCGATCTCGGCGCGTCGGTCGTTGTCATCCAATGGCTGGTTAACGCATATACCCTCACGCTTTCGGCATTTCTTTTGCTTGGTGGAGCAGCCGGCGACCTTTTTGGTCGCCGCCGGATCTTCATTGCAGGCGTCGCGATCTTTGCAGCGGCATCGGTTTGGTGCGGTTTCTCCCCAAACATCGCCCAATTGATCCTGGCGCGCGCAATTCAGGGCGTGGGGGCGGCTTTGCTGATCCCATGTTCCTTGGCAATCATGGCGCAACTTTCGACGATTCTCAGCGTGGCAAAGCAATCGGAACCTGGGCTGGCTTCTCGGCCGTTGCAGCAGCCGTCGGCCCCTTGTTAGGTGGCTGGATTGTTGATCATCTCACTTGGCGCTGGATTTTTCTCATCAATCCATTACTGGCAATTCCAACCATCGGGATTGCTCTCTATCGGGTGCTCGAGAGCCGCGACGACCATCCTTAAAGGTGCGTTGGCGGAGAGCATCCAAGTCATGATGCTGGTTTGCGCAATACTGGCATTGGCGGGTGCCGGGACCAGCATGCTGCTGCCAGCCTCGGCGTCCGGTTGTCCCAAGCCGAATGATTTCATTGGCCGGCGCGCTGGGTAGCGCGATGTCTGCCTTTGGCACAAAGCAGACATCGCAACTGCGCCTAACCATATCCCCTATTGGGGGAATAGCGGACAACGCGGCTTCAAAGCGCCATGTCTGCTTTTGACCCAAGGCGGACATCGGCGTTCCCCGCGTGAGAAGATGTCTTCAACCGTGCTTATGTCGCAGACTGGGTCGTTACCCGCCGTGTTAACCTGCGACCAAATTCGAGCTTGTAGTTAATCTTAGAACCGCGAAGGCGTTGGCCGATTACCTCGTAACCACCACGCGCGTGCCGACGCCGACGCGGCTGTAGAGGTCCATAATGTCTTCGTTATACATGCGTATGCAGCCGTGCGACACGAATCCGCCGATCGTGCGTGATCCGCGAGGCATGTGCTGTTTGCTACTTTGCTGTTTTTGCGCGCGCGGCCGAAAGAACGAAATTAACGTCTCGTTAACCGGCCAGTCTGCGCGCGTTTCTCAAATCTCCGCCGGCGAGCTAACACGGCAGCAATTGCTACTTCGTTACTATTCTTTGCTATTTGATCCTAAGAATTGCGCCCGCGGATCAGCACAACTGCTTCGCCTAGGTCTTCAAGGTGACGTGCGCGCCCTTGCGCGTCCACGAGCGGCTTTTCCTCGAGCAGAAACAGCGCCAGAAAAGATGCCGCAAGCGTGGCCGCGATCGCCAGAAAGACGAAGCTGAAAGTCGCCACCGACGCGCCGCCGAGGAAGCTTTGACTTAACGTCCCGGCGCGCGCGCCGACCGGCGCATTGGCCAGTACGATCGCGCCGAAGATCGCGATCATGATCGTGGCCACAAGCGTGCGCACAAAATTCATGCTGCCGAGCGCAGCGCCGAGATCATGCACCGGCACGGTGTTCTGTAGCGCGACTTGGGTAAGCGGCGCGGTCGGTCCGAAGCCGATGCCAATCAAAAGCAAGATGATTTCGAACTGCAGCGACGTCATATTGTTCGCCGATAGCGCCAGGGCAACAACGGCGCCGACGCCGACACACAGGAAACACAGCGGCAAAAGCTTGTACCGCCGCACCCTGCCAAGCAGCTGACTCGACAGGCCAGCCGTCGAATTGAGCGTCACCATGAGAATGACGAGGCTCAATCCCGCCGCAGTCGGCGACCAGCCCAGCGCGCTCTGCAGATACATCGGTAGAAAAACGTTGAGGCTGATGATCGCACCCCAGCCGAACGAGTGCGCGGCGATAGCCAACAGGGCGGCCGGGTCGGCGAGGATTGCGACCGGGATGAGCGGCTCGATCGCGGTGCGAAGACGAAAGACGAAACCCGCGCCCAACACAAAAGCGCAGGCAAGCAGCGCAGCGATCGGCAGCGACAGCCAGGGATAGAGTATGCCGCCAAGATTAAGCGCCAGCATGAAGGACGAACTCGCAGCGATCACCAACACGGCGCCTATAATGTCCAGCCGGTGCGAGCGTTCACGCTGCGGCAGGCGCCGCAGCACGGTCAGCGCGATCACAACCGCAACCGCGCATAGCGGAAAATTCCACAAAAAAATCATCGGCCAGCGCAGATGCTCGGAATCCATCCGCCGAGCGCCGGGCCGCTGCCGCCCGCGGTCATAAATGCGATGGAGAAATAGGTATAGTAGCGGCCGCGCTCCTTCGGAGCGGCGATGTCGCCCAAGACCATGTTCGCGGTCACCACCAGTCCGCCTGCGCCGCAGCCTTGCACCACACGGCCGCCGATCAGCATCAGCATGTTGGGCGAGGCCGCGCTGATCAATGAGCCGGTCATATAAATTGAAATTCCGATCAGCATGGCCGCGCGGCGGCCGTGGATGTCGGCGAACTTGCCGTAAAGCGGAGTGAGCGCAGTCGAGGCGATGAGAAAAGCCGTGACCAGCCATGGCAGGTTGTGCACCTGGCCAAGGTCGCGGCCGATGGTCGGCAGCGCGCTCGCCAGCACCGATTGATCGACCGAGCCGAGGAACACCGGCAGCATCATGCTGATTGCGATAAGCCGTTTGTCGCGATGGCTCAGCGCTAGCGGATCGCCGGCGGCAGGGCGCTGTGTCCGCCGGGCGGGCTTGGTAGCCGGAGCAAGCTCGGGCTCGCTGGCAAGCACCTGGCTTTCTCCCGCGGCGCTCGCGCTGCGCTCGTCATTCATGGAAACGACTGCACGCCGAAGGTACCTGGCCCGCGGCGCTCCCGGAAAAGACGATCAACCAATAGCGGCAAAGTGAGCTGCTGTCATTTGTGCGAAAAGAATTGCAGACCCGCGCACGCGCATGGCACTTCCGACTGCAGATTGTGTGTTATATGACGTGACATCCACGCTGGGCGGCATGATCGCGCCGGCATCACAGGGGATCGTTCATGAAACGAGGTGATCGCTCATGAAACTCAGTGCGCGCAACAAACTTAAAGGCAAGATCCTTGACGTGAAGAAGGGCGCTACTACGGCGCATGTGCGCCTTGAAATTGCTTCCGGCCAGATCGTCACGGCTTCAATCACCAATGAAGCCGTAGAAGAGCTCGGACTTAAACCCGGCAGTGCAGCGGTCGCAGTTATCAAAGCCTCCGACGTCATGATCGCGGTCGATTAGCGCATGATCCCGAAAAGTGGTAGCCGGTTTCCCGGACAAGGTCATGTGGGATGAAAATAATCGCGCCGTGAAGCTTCTGTGCATCGTATTTGCTCTGTGCGTGAGCGCCGTGCCGGCGCTGGCGCAGGAGCCGGCCGGCTGCGACAAGTTCAAATGGCCGCTCGACAAGGAGCGCGCCACGTTGACCGGCACTGATTTGCCGAAACTGGCTTCGGGCAGCCGGGCCACGTGGCCGCTGCCGTTCGCGACAATGGTGACGCTGCTGCCGTTTAGTGAGATGAAATTTCCGGTCGCTCCGGAGCGCGCGGCTAAATCGGACAATACATTTGCCGGATTCGTTGAAGCACCCGCGCCCGTGCAAAGCGGCACGTATAAGATCACATTGTCGTCGGAGGGCTGGATCGACGTCGTGCAGAATGGCGAGCGGCTCAAATCGATCACGGCGACCGGTGCGACCGGCTGCGACGGCGTCCGCAAGAGCGTCAAGTTTCAACTCCGCGCCGCGCCGTTCACAGTGCAGCTCAGCGGCGTCCAAGCCAACAGCATCGGAATCGCGATCAGCCGAGAGTGAACAGCCAAATTTTTGGTCGGCTACTGCTTGAGTGTGTTCGCGACTTTGAAGCTCGCTTCCGTTTTCGAACGCATGTCGTCGAGCGTCACATCCGGCGCGAGCTCGATCAGCGTCAGTCCACCGCCATTCTTGTCGAGCGTGAACACGCCAAGGTCGGTGATGATCATGTCAACCACGCCGGCGCCGGTGAGCGGCAAGGTGCAGCGATGCTTGAGCTTTGATTCATCCTTGGCCGAGTGCTCCATCACCACGACAACCTTCTTCACCCCGCCGACAAGATCCATGGCGCCGCCCATGCCTTTGACCATCTTGCCGGGGATCATCCAGTTGGCGAGATCGCCGTTTTCGGCGACCTGCATAGCGCCGAGAATGGCGATGTCGATGTGACCGCCGCGAATCATGGCGAACGAATCCGCCGAATTGAAATAGCTCGTGGTCGGCAGCTCGGTGACGGTCTGCTTGCCGGCATTGATGAGGTCGGGATCCTCCTCACCTTCGAATGGGAACGGACCGGTGCCGAGCATCCCATTTTCCGATTGCAGCTGGACGCTCATGCCGGGAGGAATGTAGTTCGACACCAGCGTCGGGATTCCGATGCCGAGGTTCACATAGAAGCCGTCTTGCAGTTCCTTGGCGGCGCGCGCCGCCATCTGGTCACGGGTCCAAGCCATAATCGTTCGGCTCCTCTTTTACACTTCGACGCCGGCCCCGGCCGGCGCGTCGGCTCGCTGCCGTTTTCTCACGGTTCGCTGCTCGATGTGTTTGACCGCGTTCGGCACATGCACAATGCGTTGCACATAAATTCCGGGCGTGACGATGTGATCGGGATTGATATCGCCGGGCTGGACCAGCTGCTCGACTTCCGCCACCGTCACCTTGGCCGCTGTCGCCATCGGCGGATTGAAGTTGCGCGCGGTCTTTCGATAGACGAGATTACCCTCGGTATCGGCGCGATAGGCGTGCACGATGGCGAGATCGGCGACCAGGCCGCGTTCCATGACGTAACGGTGCCCGTCGAACTCGCGCACCTCCTTGCCCTCTGCGATCTGGGTGCCGACTCCGGTCCGGGTAAAGAATGCCGGAATGCCGGCGCCGCCGGCGCGAATGCGCTCCGCCAGCGTCCCCTGCGGATTGAACTCGATCTCAAGTTCGCCAGCCAAATATTGCTGCATGAAAGTTTTGTTCTCCCCGACATAGGAGGAGATCATCTTCTTGATCTGGCGGGTATCGAGTAGAATGCCGAGCCCTTTGCCGTCGACGCCGCAATTGTTGGAGACGACGGTGAGATTTTTCACCCCCGAATCGCGGATTGCCAGTATTAGTGTCTCGGGAATGCCGCACAGGCCGAAGCCGCCGGCCATGATCATCATCCCGTCCTTCAGCAACCCGGCCAACGCGGACCGCGCGTCCGCATAGACCTTGTTCATGTCCGCTCCATTTTCGGTAATGCCGCTACAATAGGGATAATCGGACGGACGGAAAGGTCAACCGCCGGATGGCATGGAATACGCATTGCTTGGGACGATCGGGAGCTGGATTTGCGGGTGCGGATAATAATTCCAAACCACATACATCGCGGCGAAAAGGATTGCCGCGAGCAGCGCTCCACCGATCCGATTGCGGAATGAAATGAGGCCGCCCAGCAACGACGCTACAAAGGCGAAAACCGCCATTATCGTCACGTAAAGCCAATTCACGGTTGAGAAGTCGATTGCCATCGATCGCTCCTAATCGGACAGCCGCAACAACACGATTGAGTTTATCCGACCCGACGGCGGTGCGCGAGATCAAATTGTACGCAGCCATCGCCCCTCGCGCGGTTGGCGCTCGGTTCGACTGGACGCTATAACCCGTTTGCAAGTCGCCGGCGGCCGCTTTCGGAAAACTGCATGGCCAATGTCCTTATTCTTTTGACTTTACCGGAGCCCATTCGCAATCAATATCGCGACCGCTTGCGCAAGCGTTTTCCGGAAATCGCGATCGAGCTGGTTGACCACCATTCCAAAGTCGGCCCTTACATCGATAAAGCGGATGCCCTTATCACTTTCGCCCCGATGCTGTCTGGCGGCGTGTTGGCCGCCGCGACGCAATTGAAATGGGTGCAGGCGCTCGGCACCGGTGTTGACAATCTCATCGATCAGCCGGCCCTGCCCAAAGACGTGATCGTCACCAATATGCGCGGTATCCACGGCGCTCCGGTCTCGGAAGCGGCACTCGCCGGCATGCTGGCACTGGCGCGCGGGCTACGCCGGGCGATCGGCGCGCAAGACGAACGGCAATGGCGCCGCTTTCCGGCGCGGCTTCTGCGGGACAAGACGGTCGGCATATTCGGCGTCGGCCAGATCGCCGAAATTCTGGCGCCGAAATGCAAGGCCTTCGGTATGCGCGTGGTTGGCGTGACGTCGGCGCCACGCGAGCTTGCCGGATTCGACCGCATGTATCGGCGGGCGGATCTGGCGCAGGTCGTTGGCGATTTCGATTTCCTGGTCCTGCTGACGCCGCTCACCGCCGCCACGCGGAACAGCATCGATGCCGGGATATTGGCGGCGATGAAACCGACGAGCTTTCTCGTCAATCTGGCGCGCGGCGGGATCGTTGATGAGCCGGCGCTGATCGAGACGCTCGCGAAGGGGCGGATTGCCGGGGCCGCGCTTGACGTATTCAACCAGGAGCCGCTGCCGGCCGATCACCCGTTCTGGTCGATGCCCAATGTCATCATCACCGCGCATCAGGGCGGGTTCTGCGACGTCTATATCGATCATGCGTTGCCCACGATCGAGGCAAACATGGAGCACTTTCTTAAAGGTGACTACAACGGCATGATCAATGTCGTCGCGCATTGAGATTTATAGTCCGCTCGTTTCCACGAAAGCGGGAAACTACTGTGGTCCCCGCTTTCGGGGACGAGTCGAGTGTGCAGAGGAATGACGATGGAGCAACTTTCCGAACGGCTGCAGACACCAATCTCGACCGCCGAACTGCAACGCCGCTGGGCGGCCGTCCGTGCCGCCATGGAACGCGAGCGGATCGACGTACTGCTGATGCAGAACAACAACGATCACATGGGCGGTTACGTCAAATATTTTACCGATCTGCCGGCAACCAACGGCTATCCGCTCACGGTCGTGTTTCCGCGCGACGATCTGATGACCCTGGTGAGTCAAGGCCCATTTGGCGGCGTCACGCATCCGGCCGTCAACGGCGATGGCGTGCGGCGCGGCGTCAAGCAATGGCTGACGACGCCGAGTTTCGTCTCGTGCAATTATACGGCGCCTTACGATCCGGAGCTTGTGGCAAAGGCGCTTTCGCCTTACGCGGGCGGCGCCATCGGACTCGTCTGCACGTCGCAAATGTCGTTTGCGCTTGTCGACTATTTGCAGAAAGGCCGATTCTCCAACGCGCGCTTTATCGAAGCGTCCGATCTCGTCGACAAGATCAAGGCGGTCAAAAGCGCCGAAGAACAGGAACTCATCCGGCGCGCTGCCGCCATGCAGGACGGGGCGATGCGCGCGGCATTCGCCGCGGTCGAGCCGGGAATGCGCGACCGCGACGTCGCCGCAATCGCCCAGTGTTACAGTCAACGGCACGGCAGCGAAAACGGCATTTATCTTTGCGCTTCGATGCCGCCGGACAAACCGGTCCAGTTCAGCCAGCGCCATTACCAGAACCGTGTCATTCAAGCGGGCGACACGGTGGCGCTGCTGGTCGAAGATTCCGGACCGGGCGGCATGTATACCGAACTCGGCCGCTCTTGCGTGGTCGGCAGGGCCTCTTCGGAGCTTAAAGACGAATTTGCCTTCGCGCTCGAAGCGCGCAAATTCAATCTGACGCTGCTAAAACCTGGCGCGCGCAGTAAGGACGTGTTCGAAGAATACAATGGGTTTATGCGCAAGAGCGGCCGGCCGGAAGAAAGGCGCCTGCATTGCCACGGCCAGGGCTATGACTTGGTGGAGCGTCCGCTCATCCGGCACGACGAGCCCATGAGCATCGAAACACACATGAATATTGTGGTGCATCCAACCTATATCCGGGGCCGCGTGCTATCCTGGGTCTGCGACAATTATCTGATCGGGCCAAACGGTCCCGGCGAACGCCTGCACCGGTTCCCCGAAGTGATCACCGAGTTGAGCTAAGGTCACGCCAGCGGGAACCAGACCGCTCGGGCGCGGCACATTTACCTTAATGCTGACTTTTGTCTGCGCTTTGCACCAAAAAATCCGCAATTGCGCCACCATGTCGTCACCGCGGCTGTGCCCAATGCACGCGACCGGATTAGAACCTATCTCAAAATCGCCTGAAGAGGACGACGAGGCAGGCGAGTTGGACAAAACCGAGGAAGTTCTGTGCGTGGAACTCCCAGCGGACGAGGATGCGACGCT
>Ga0070712_100003165_pt1 | contig 10140 bp, 5 predicted proteins | sample LARL81metaG_FD_71396 | JGI IMG/M metagenome (GOLD analysis project Ga0070712, IMG submission 71396) | Corn, switchgrass and miscanthus rhizosphere microbial communities from Kellogg Biological Station, Michigan, USA - LAR L8-1 metaG | ecosystem: Host-associated > Plants > Roots > Rhizosphere ...
CACCCTCCTTATTATTACGATTATTATGGGGATAGCTGTTCAGCTGACAGAGCAGGGCGTTGCGATCTTTTTTCCGCCCAGTCGGCCAGATGAGTGACAAAGCCTTCGACCTGCTCCCGGGAGGCTTCGCGGAGGGTCTTAGTACCGCAGAACTCAACGGCATAGGACTTGACCAGGTTGGCATCGAGCTGATGCTGGCGGATCAACTGGCAGAGGCGGTCGCGGACTTTGGGCCCGCCGTAATTGCCGTTCTTGCCATTAACCGGCTGGGGTGGAAGCTTCTTCGATTCGAGCGACTGCGGACTTGGTTCGGCAAACGAGCCGATCTCTTCAACCGAGCAGATGCCGATACCGTAGGCCTTCCGCAGGGCCCGGTTGACCGCTCGGGTTTCCGCCACCCGCATTTCGGCCCCGTGTACCAGGGGAGAGACATTGGAGGGATCGGCGTCGCCGTACCCTACGAATCCCTTACATGCTCGCGACTTGAAAACCTCAGCTCGGAATACCCAACGAGAGGTCGAGGGATCGCTTGATTCAAGAACGGGACGGCAATGGATACCGGCACAGCGACGTCGGTCGGCGAGCCGAAGAAGTCGGGAATGGGTTACGTACCATCCTCCATCCAGATATCTGACGTCATCATTTGTGACAGAAATCTGATGCCTTTGGATCAATTCCCTGAGCGCAAGCAGTACGGGTTTGGACAAGTCTCCGTGAAGTGACTTTGCGAACCGGATTTCTCGTGCGAAATTGTATCGATTGGTGTTCATGAATTCTCCCGTAGAAAGACAATGTCTATAGACATATTTTATGTCTCATGCACCCATAAAGTCAATACAGCCAAAAGCGCAAAGCGCCATCGACTGGGCGGCAGTGGGGCGCAGGATCAGAGAGCTCCGCGGCTTTGACATGAACCAGGCAGAATTTTCCCGGCGCATTGGTGTAACTCAGGGCCACCTGTCGAGACTGGAACGCGGAGAAAAGGAACCGGGAGCGGCTGTCCTTTTTGCTATCAGTCAGGAGTTCGGCAAGTCCGTAGATTGGTTGCTAACAGGAAAGGCGTTCGTGGAAGGAAAAAAAAGGGTCGGCAAAGATCCTTCAGATCCTGGATAGCAGTTTCCCGCAGCCGACATGGGTGAATCGAGTCCCCCGGCGAACCAGACCTCTCGGTCGTGGCCAGCGATTGGGACATTGCCGGGCCATTACCGCATTATCGCGTCAGAAACAGCGGCAACGCAGCACGTGCTACTCTTGGCAAGCTGCACTGTCAGATGGGATCACGGGCAACGAAACGTAGGATGCTCGCTCCGCTTCGTGGAAGACCTTCTGACGTGCAATCAAGATTTCGCTGTCTTCTCCAAATTTGTGACCGGTATTCGGGTTACGATCGTATTTAGGGAAATTGCTGCTGGACACTTCAACACGAATTCGGTGTCCTTTCAGGAACACATTGCTGGTTGACCAGAGGTCAACATAAAATTCATAAACCTTATCCGGGGTCAGCAAATTTTGTTCCTTGAATGATTTCCAATAACGGCCCCGGATTATGCCTTCCAATAGTATCTCTGCGTAACCGTTCGGATGAACATCGACTATCTTTCCAGTGAAGTCGGTGTCTGTCCGGTCGGTCGAAGCAAACAGGTGCAGGATCACGGGCCCAGTGACTTCAATGTCTTCTTTGAGCGGCTGCGTTGTATAGACCAGCACATCGCTGCGCATTTCAGTCTTGGTCTGATCATACGGGCCGGCGATGTATTTTGGCTGGCTCGCGATGTTTCCGCCGAGGGTAGGAACAGGTCGCGCAGGGTCATAGGAAAACTCGTCGTTCACTTCCTTGCCCGGGACCACTTCATCGAGCCTACCATTTCCATACAAACTATTTGCCTGGCCGTCGCTATGCAGAAAGAACTTGGTGAATCGTGTGCGCTTCAAGGGCCACTCACACTCATTTCGCCAACGGTCGATCCCCATCACGTAAATGGAAACTGGCGGTTCTTTGTCGAACCCATTTTCGACCCCCTTAAGCCAATGATCAAACCATCGCAGTCGCCACTCCAAGCCGTTCGGCGCCGCCTGATTGGGAAAGGTCAAATCGCCTTCGTGTGTCTGAAACTGTCCATCATGTGTCCAGGGTCCCATCATGAGCTTGTGGCGATTGCGAAGTTCGGCCGGCCCGCGGTTTGCCATCCCCAGATAATTATTGATGGTTGCTTGACTGACTTGGTCAAACCATCCGGAAATATTGAAAGTGGGAACCTTGACCTGATTGTATTTGCCGGGCCCAAGTTTGCCGGGTGCAATTCGCTCGCCGGCGCCTGGCCAATAGTCGTCCCGATCGGGATGCGAAACCAAATCGTGCCAGAGCTTGGCATTCTGGATGCCGGCGTATGCATCCATGTCCTTAATCGGCAGTTGCGTATACCACTTCGGCCAATTCATTACTTCCGTAGGAGTGTTTGTTCGACCGCCACAACAGAACCAGAGGAAATCGAGGCTGTTCGAAAGCTGAAAGGCGCCGGAGGGATAAACGTTGTCGTAATGGTCGTCGGGAGAGACTTCCGGAATCAGCGCGGTGAGGTGCGGATTCTGATGCAGCGCCCCTTCCCACTGAATAAATCCAAGGTACGAGCCACCGAACATGCCAATTTTTCCGGTTGACCAGGGCTGTTCGGCGATCCAGGTCTGTATAGCATCGAGGTCTTTCCCGTCCTGTTCTCCATAGAGGTACGCATGCCCCTCCGAATCGTAGCGGCCGCGCAAATCGTAGGCTACGAATGCATATCCTCGCCGGGCAAAGAAAACAGCAGAGGCGATATTGTCTTCGTCCAGTTTGTTGTAGGGCGTGGCGATCAAGACGACAGGAAATTTCTGGTCGTCTACCTCCGGCGTCCAGACTGCGGCGCTGAGTTTGACGCCGTCCTGCACGGGAATCTGGTACATCCGAAACTTGACGAACGGATAGATTTGTTTTGAAAGGCCATCCACCCAGGATGAATCGCGCGACTGTGAAGCCGCATTCTTTACTCCCAGCAAAATCACAATCCCAAGCACGAGAGCTTTCAAATGCGGCTTCACGTTACCCCCTCTTTGCGGCAAGTGATAGGTTCCACCCCTTGGTTAGGCCCGTTCTAGGCAAATTCGGTCGTTTAAAAAACAAACTTCAAAGCGAACTGAATTTCCCTCGGATCCGCCGCGCCACCGATCACGCCAAAGGACGGCGTGCCGAAGACGACTCCGGGCGGATCAAAGTTTGGATGGTTCAACAGGTTGAAGAATTCAGCGCGAAATTGCAGCGACTTCGATTCGCTGAAGCTAAAGTTCTTGAACAGCGAGAAATCGAAAGTCTTGATCCCGGGTCCGTCGATGGTATTTCGCCCTGTGTTGCCAAACGTAAATGGCGCCGGTAGTGCGAAAGCACCAGTGTTGAACCACTCGGTCACTGAATTGGGACCGTCGTTCGGATTCCCGATCGTGTCCGGACGATCCTGGAAATTGCCGGTATTGCTGTTGTCGAATCCCAGGACAGGCGAGATGGGCAGGCCACTCTGAAGAGTGAGTATGCCATTGACTTGCCAGTTTCCGATGGTTTGCTGCAGATAGCCCGGCCAATTTCCACCCACTCTCCGCCCCTTGCCAACCGGGAGCTCCCAGACATAGCTTGCGACGAACCTGTGCCGGGCATCGAAGAAGTCTCGGCCGTATTCAGCATTCGGATTTCGCGGATCTCGACCTAGCGTGTCGTCCAGGTCACCCGGATCTACGATTCCGCCAGTATCAAGCAACTTCGCGTAGGTATAGGAGACAAGGAACCCGAAACCGCCCCGGAATCGCCTTTCCGCCTTGACGAAGCCGCTTTGATAGTTCGAGCTGCCGATGTTTTCGTAACTTGTGATACCGGTAAACGCTGGGAATGGACGCCGGCTCTGTATATCGCCCGGTCCCGCTGGCGGCGAGTTGATGGCCTGTGAGTTACGAAGTCGGGAGCCATGATTGGCCAGGTATCCCAGGGTGATCGTCGTGTCAGGCATGATTTCATGCTGCACCGCAAGGTTCCACTGCTGCAAATAGGGATCCTTGAAGTGCCGGTTGATGCTGAAAAGAGAAGTGCTCGAAACACCAAGCCCGGCAGGGAATGCATTTGCCAAGGTCAGGTTGGGAGTGATCGGGTCACCGTTAAAAGACTGGAGGGTGAAGAAAGGCTCGTTCAACAGATTCAAGAATGGAGTCGGGAACATGGTAAGCGGCATGAAATTTACTCCGTAGCCACCCCGAATCACGGTCTTATTGCTTCCGCCAACCCTGTATGCGAGCCCAATGCGTGGCTGGAAATCCAAATGGTTGGAATCCCGAAGTCCGCGGGGAAAACCAGTTGTATTAGCGACGACGATTTGACCGGTCGTTGGATCGAAGCCGCTCAAATGATCGTCTTTTTCATAGCCCGGCTGGAAAAACTCATATCGCAAACCCATATTCACAGTGAGATTGCTGGTGGCCTTCCAGTCGTCGTTGAAATATGCGCCATATCGCCTCTGACGAAAATGCCGGAAGCCTATGCCGAGACCTCGTTCCGAGAATGTCGGAAATCCCAAAAGGAAATCTGCCACTGCCGAACCGGTGGAGGGATCGCCCACCTGAGACGTATAGGTGTTGGAAAATGAAAAGAAACCGCGAGCAAACGAATTGATTCCGCCATTGACCTGCTCCAAGGAAGCATTAAAACCGACACCAAAGGCGTGCTTCCCGAGATTGTGCGAAAGATCATCGTACAAATAATAGCCATTGTCCGAGCGGTTGTTGGGGGCATTGCTGATGCCACCCGTTCCACCCAAACCCGAAATGCTGATGGCCGGATTTCCAAAGAAGGTCGTGGAAGTCCCAGTGATTCCGATCTGGTCATTAATCTTGTCTTTGATCTGGGTATCCTGCAGCACCTGGGTCATGCGGTGGTATCCCACCCGAAACTGGTTAACTGTAGTCGGACCGAATACGTGCACGTAGCCGATGGCAGCGTTCTGCGATGGTGTATTGAAATTGTCGGAAAAATTCGGCAGAGACGTGAAAATGCCTGTGAGCCTTCGATAGTTGTAGTAGATGTATCTGCCGAACAGAGAATCCTGCTCTCCGATTTTGTGATCGATGCGAATGCTGAACTGGTCGTTGGTACTGTTGTCGGGAGGGTTACCCAAAAGGTTGTTGACGTCACCGGGACGATTCGGATGCGGGAACAACAGGTCCAGTGCATTCAATGAAGTTGGCGAAATCCCTGTGAGCTGGTTGTTGAGGAAGGGCTGCCGTGTGTTGGTGCCGGCGTTGTAGGTGGAGGGGTCGAAGATCTGCGGTTCGCCGGTGAAATCTCCTGCACGCTCTGCTTCGGTAGGAACCGTGTACTGAAACGTTTCGTGCTTTACGATTCTCAGGCCTTCATAACCCGCGAAGAAAAATGTCCGGTTTTTTATGATCGGCCCTCCGACGCTGAAGCCAAACTGGTTCTGACGAAATGGAGGCTTGTCGCCGGAGTCAAAGAAGTTTTTGGCGTCAAGGACGTCGTTTCTGAGAAATTCAAAGGCGCTGCCGTGAAACGAATTTGTTCCTGATTTCGTAACCAGATTTATTGCCGCACCGCCTGCCGAGTGTTGTTGGGCGGAATAGTTACTCTGGTTCTCTTGAAACTCCTGCACCACATCGGGGTTCAATGAGATGTTGACGCGGGGATCGTTGATGTCGCGGATGTTCACGCCGTCGACTGTCACCGCTGTCGCTGAGACTGGGGCGCCGGCAACCACGTTGTACCCGCCGAGGTTGCGGAAGAATGACGTGTGAGGTGAGGGAACCGCGTTCGGTTGCAACGCAACCAACTCCACGAAATTCCGCCCGTTCAAGGGAAGATTCACCACTTCCGCTTTTTCGACAACGCCTTCCACCGCGCCCGATTGCGTCTGGACTGCCGCCACCTGGCTTGTGACGACTACCTTTTCCGCAGTTCCGGCAACACTCAGCCGTATATCCGCCTGCCTCGTTTCACCAAGCGCGACCGAGAGGTCCTCCACGACTGTGGGCGTGAAGCCACTCTGCTCGGCACCAAGACGATATCGTCCGACAGGCACGAGCGGGAATCTAAAGTCCCCGGCCTCCGTGGTGACTGTCGTCTGCGTGACGTTGGTTTCGACATTAGTGAGGGAGACTTTGGCATGGGGCACGACCGCCCCTGACGCATCAAGCACTGTACCCACTACTGAGCCACTAATCTGCGCGACAGCATGGGTGGTGGAAATAACCAACACGAAGACCAAAGCCCAGAAAATGCTCAATAACTGTTTCATCTCTTTATCTCCTGTCTGGCTGTCGGCGTGAATCGGCCCCAATCTCTCGTCATGGCGAAAACAGATGTGTTTGAACCCCGAGCGTGGTTTGGGTGCGCAACAAGCACAGCATTCGAATCATGCTCGCGAGTCCAGTAGGTCGGCTCATCGGGAAGGTATTTTTTGCGACCGCAACCAAATACTCCAGAATTGGTAAACATGTCAAGAAGATAATTATCTGTCCACTTACCACTTTACATATTGACCAATTATCTGGTAGCGTGCCTTGGATCAAACGGCGCGGGCGGTTGTGCGTCGTTTAAATGCAGGTATGTCTTGACTCCAGATGGCAACGACATCCAGGTTTGAACTCGGAGGGCAGGAAAGAATGGCCTTTAAGGTTGATCCCATTACTCTGCAAGTGCTTACCAGCGCTGTTTATTCAATTGCAGAAGAGATGTCGATTGCACTGATCCGGACGTCCCGCTCGACAAATATTAAAGACCGGCGAGACGCATCGTGCGCTCTTTACGATACAGCGGGAGCCATCGCGGTAATTTCTCAAAGCGAGATCGGGACACCGCTGCACTTGGGCGTGATGGGGGCTGCTGTCGGAACGGCCTTGAGTAAGATACCTGCCTCGACGCTCGAGCCTGGCGACGACCTGATCATGAACAATCCTTACCCCGCCGGTCCCGGGCACCTGAACGACATTTGTGTAATCTCGCCAATTTTTTACCGGAATGAACTAGTCGCTCTCGTTGCCAACCAGGCTCACCATGTGGATGTCGGGGGGTATGCACCCGGAAGCATGCCATTCGGAGTCACCGAGATTTACCAGGAGGGGTTGCAGATCCCGCCCTTGAAATTATCCCGCCGCGGGGAACTGAACCAGGACGTACTTGACCTAGTGATGCAGAACGTTCGCGATCCGAAGGATCTGAAAGGCGACCTCATGGCGCAGATCGCCGCCAACAACGTTGGCGAACGCCGCGTGGTCGAGCTTATGGATCGCTACGGAAAAGAAACCGTTCAGCGATACATGCAGGAAATCATGAACTACTCCGAGCAGCGAATGCTCGCAGGCCTCCGTCGACTTACTCCTGGTAAATATTCTTTCGAAGACTATCTCGAAGGAGACGGTTGGACCGATGACCTTATCAAAATCAAGGTTGCGATCGAGATCACCAAGGACAAATTTGTCGTCGACTTCACCGGCACAAACAAGCAGGTCCAGGGACCGCTCAACTGCCGTCCCGCGTCGGCGGCGGCTTGTGTCTACTATGTCCTGAAAGCGGTTCTCGACCCTGATCTGCCTGGAAATGCCGGTGCCTTCCGGCCGGTCAAGGTAATTACCCAGCCTGGGTCGATGGTTGAAGTGCAGTATCCGGGCGCGGTCGCGAACGCAAACATCATCACCACAATGCGCATCGTGGATACGCTGCTGGGCGCGCTCAAGAACGTTATCCCCGAACGTGTGGTTGCTGCCTGTCAATCGAACCAGTTATTTAATATTGGCGGACTCAATCCCCGAACCAACCAGAGATACAGCTATATCGAGACTTACGGTGGAGGGCAGGGCGGATTGTTTGATCGCGATGGCATGTCGGGGGTCCAGATGCACATGACCAACACGCGCAATGCGCCAATCGAAGTGTTCGAGGCCAGCCATCCCATGTTCATCGAGCGCTACGGGCTGATTCCGGATTCGGGGGGGGCAGGAAGGTTTCGGGGCGGATTCGGCAAGCGTCGAGACATTCGCGTGTTGAGCACCGGGAACACGTCGACTATGTCGACCGATCGCGCGCGCATCGCCCCCTGGGGCCTCTTCGGCGGTGGCCCGGGTGCGTGCAGCGCATTCCTTCTGCGCGACGCCAAAGGCAAGACGGTGCGATTGCCATCGAAGGGCACGCGCCGCATCGAGCAGGGTTCGGTCATTTCGTGCATCACGGCGGGTGGCGGCGGATACGGCAATCCCCTGGAGCGCGATCCGGAGCGAGTGCGCTTCGACGTTCTCGAGGGTTTGGTAGCCCCGCAAAACGCGCGCAAATTGTATGGCGTGGTGTTGAAGGCATCCTCTCAGGTTGATTTGTCGAAGACGGCCGAACTGCGCCGCTTGATGGGCAGCAAGAAGAAAGCGAGTTCAGCTAAGGGCCGCAGAGTCAAGGGCAAGAGCACCGGACAAGCATGACGTTGATGTTGTCAAAATCCGAGGTTGGCCACCATCTCGTGATGGAAGAATTGATCAACGAGATGGAAGCAGGATTTCTCGCGTTTGCCGATGGCAAGGTTGATATGCCGCAGAGAATTCGTGTGGCAACAAAGAGTGGTGATGGCTATGGCGCCTTCATGCCTTGTTACATGCCGGATAAGGGTCTTGGCATCAAGATCAATACCAATTTTCGTGACAACACAGACTACGGCTTGCCGAGAATTCTTGGTCTGATGGTGTTGCTGGACACGGATACCGGGATGCCGCTGGCAATCATGGACAGCACGGCGATCACCGCGTTCCGCACCGCCGCGGTTTCCGGCGTAGCTATGCGGTGTCTATCGCGCGAGAATTCGGAAGTTCTCGGCATTCTCGGGGCCGGTGTCCTTTCAATACCGCATATGCTGGCCACCGGTGCAGTGCGTCGCATCCGGGTGATAAGGATCTATTCTCCATCTCTGTCAACCCGGCAAGAAGAATTTGTTCGCGCCGCGCGTGCGTCAACAGGGGCAGCCGTTGAAGTCGTCCGGTCTGCGGAGCAAGCTGTAGCCGGTGCCGATATTGTTGTGACCTGTACGAGTTCCACCAGTCCAGTGTTGGACGGCCAGTGGCTGGAGCCGGGTACGTGCGTGGTCGCGGTGGGCAATGCGAGTCCCATCTCGCGAGAGCTGGATACGCTTACCGTGATGCGGTCTCGCGTGGTCTGTGATTCGTGGCGCGCCTGCATCCTGGAGGCTGGCGATCTTCTGATCCCGATCAAAGAAGGCAGCATCACGGACTCTCGGATCAAGCACGACCTGGGCGATTTCTTGCAGCAGAAAGATCTGCCGACCGAAACGTCAGAAGTGGTGTTGTTCAAAAGTGTGGGGCTGGCATTCGAGGACCTGATTGCGGCGCGGTACGTATATTCAAAAGCTGTTTCTTCCAGAGCCGCGGTTCAGTTTGAGTTTTTTGACGCGACCCTGAAAGCAATAGCCAACTAGGGCCGGAGGACAGGATGGGTTTAAGGATCGGGGTAGATGTCGGAGGAACTTTCACCGACTTGTGCATGTTCGACGACCGTAGCCATACGCTGCACATCACGAAGGTACCGTCGATCCCGTCGTCGCCCGATCAGGGCGTGATCAATGGAGTGGAGCGCCTGTTGTCAGAGACTCAATCCCGGCCTCAGGATGTGGAATTCTTCGTCCATGGAACGACGATCGCTACCAACGCTATTATCGAATACAGGGGCGCAAAGGTGGGGTTGCTGGTAACAGAAGGGTTCCGGGACGTTCTGCAGATCGTTCGTCAGGACCGTCCCAAGCTTTACGATTATTTCGCCCAACACGCCACACCGCTCGTCCCACGGAGTCACACTTTCGAAGTTCGGGAGCGAATGTTTTTCGATGGGCAAGTAAAGACCGGCCTGGACGAGGCACACACTCGCAAGCTGCTGAAGCAGATCAAGAAAAAAGGCGAAGTGGAAATCCTCGCCGTCTGCTTGTTACATGCGTACGCAAACCCGGCGCACGAGCTGCGCATTCGAGAGCTGGTCAATGAAGAATTGCCGGGGATGAAAATTTCCCTTTCTTCCGAGATACTCCCCGAAATCAAAGAGTACGAACGTGCGATTACGACCGTGGTTAA
>Ga0070712_100003166_pt1 | contig 10139 bp, 9 predicted proteins | sample LARL81metaG_FD_71396 | JGI IMG/M metagenome (GOLD analysis project Ga0070712, IMG submission 71396) | Corn, switchgrass and miscanthus rhizosphere microbial communities from Kellogg Biological Station, Michigan, USA - LAR L8-1 metaG | ecosystem: Host-associated > Plants > Roots > Rhizosphere ...
CCCCGGTCAACCCGCGAGCCGGCCGGTCACCCGGATCGCACCGGGCGTTCCCTCGGTGATCGCGCCGATCGGGCGCGCACCAACGCCGGCCCCGACCAGCGCCTCGGGATCGTCGGTCGCGAGCAGCAATCCCCCGCTCGTCTGGGCGTCGGCGAGCAAGAGCTGCTCGGGCAGCGTGCAGGCGCCCCAGTCCGTCGTCGGTTGGAGCCAAGCGTGGTTCCGCTTCGTGCCGCCGGCGACGACGTCTCGTTGCGCGAGATCGAGCGCGCCATCGAGCAGCGGGACGGCGCCAGCGTCGACGGTCGCGGCGCAGCCGCTCGCCTCGAGGAGCTTCCGGAGATGGCCGAGCAGCCCGAAGCCGGTCACGTCGGTGCCGGCCCGCACGCCCGACGCGACGGCGGCACGCGACGCGCGGTCGTTCAGCGTCGTCATCGTTGCGACCGCGTCGGCGAGCTGGGCGTCGGTCGCGACGCCGCGCTTGGCCCCGGTAGAGATCATGCCGACGCCGATCGGCTTGGTGAGGACGAGAGGCATGCCAGGACGCGCCTCGGTGTTGCGGATCAGCGCGTCGAGCGAGGCGAACCCGACGCCGACCATCCCGTACAGCGGCTCCTTCTCGGTGGTGATCGTGTGGCCGCCCACCACGGCGATCCCCGCGGCGTCGGCAACGGCCCGGCCGCCGCGCAGCACCTCGGCGAGGGTTTCGAGCGGCAGCACGTCGACCGGCCAGCCCGCGACGTTGAGGGCCAGCGCCGGCGTGCCGCCCATCGCGTAGACGTCGCTGAGCGCGTTCGCGGCGGCGATGCGGCCCCAGTCGAAGGGGTCGTCGACGAGCGGCGTGAAGAAGTCGAGCGTGACGATCACGCCGCGGCCGTCGGGCAGCCGGTAGACGGCCGCGTCGTCGCCGCTCGCCTCGGACACGATCACGTCGTCGGTCGGCACCGACGGGCCGAGCAGCTCGAGCACGTCGTGCAGCTGGCTCGGCCCGAGCTTGCACGCGCACCCGGCGCCGTGGCTCAGGCTCGTCAGACGGATCGGGTCGGCGATGGCCATCGCTAGAACGTTCCCAGGTTGGTCGCCCACTCGACCCAGGTCGTCCCGCCGTCCAGGCTGATCCGCAGCGTGATCGGACGGTTACCGCCGGTCACGTGGAACACGAGCGCGCCGCGGACCGAGGCGCCGGACGCGATCGAGACCGGCCGCAGGAACGATCGGTTGGACCCGCCGTACTGCCCGGGATCGGGATGCAGGTCGCCGGACGCCGGCCGGGTCGCGGGGAACGTGGCGCCGTTCAGATCGGTGACCTCCGCATCGGTGCCGATCGTGCCGCGCCACTCGTCCTCCCCGGGGTTGTTCGCGGTGAGATAGACGGTCAGCGCGCGCGTGTCGTGCACGTACGCCGTCGTCATCGTCGTGGTGACCGGCGTGAGCCGGATCGACCCACCGGCACCGGTCGGCGCGGTCAGCGTGTCGGGGATGTACCCGGTCGTCGATGTCGCGTGCGGCGTCGACGACGGTGAATACGGAACCAGCGGGTCGACACCCGACGGTGAGGGAGCCGGGATGCTCGTCGGCGCTGCACTGCTCGTGGTCGTGGTGCCCGTGCAGGCAGCCGCGACGACCAGCAGGAGACCGGGCAGGAACGAACGAGGTCGCGGCATGGGAGACGCGCGCGAGTGTAGCCGTGGCGGGCGATACTGCTGCCGGTGCAGCCGCTCGAGTTCCTTCGTCAGTACCACCCGTTCTCCGAGCTCGACGGCGACGCGCTCGAGCGCGTCGGCGGGTCGCTCGAGATCGTCTTCATCGCCGCGGGCGAGACCGTCCTGATCGAAGGGGGCGCCGTCGCCGAGGCGGTCGGGGTGATCCGGAAGGGCGCCTTGGAACTCGTCACCGGCGACGTCCTCGTCGACCAGCTCGAGCCCGGCGACACGTACGGGTTCCCCTCCGCGATGTCGCAGCAGCCTCCGTCGATGACCGTGCGAGCGGTCGAGGACACGCTGAGCTACCTGATCCCTGCGGACGTGGCGCGCCAGGTCTTCGGCAGCCCGAGCGGGGTGGCCACGATCTGGACCATCGCGCGGCAGCGCATCCGCGCTGCCGACGCGGTCGCACGGTCGGCGCGTGCCGCCGATCCGCGCTTCGCGCGGATCGGCTCCCTGGTCCGCCGGCCGCTCGTCACGGCCGACCCGAGCATCACCGTCGCCGAGGCGGCGACGGTGATGCGGGACGAGCGGGTGTCGAGCCTGCTGCTCCAAGATGGCGAGACCGAGGCGATCGTCACCGACCGCGATCTGCGGACCAAGGTCGTCGCCGAGCGCGGATCCTTCGACGGACCGGCGGTCGGCATCGCGACGAGCCCGGTGCGCCGCGCGCCGTCGTCGATGACGGCGGGCGAGGCGATCCTCGAGATGCTCACGCACGGCATCCACCATCTGCCGGTCGAGGACGGCGGCCGGATCGTCGGCGTCGTCACCGACACCGACCTGATGGGTCTCGAGGACGGCAGCGCGTTCTCGATGCGCGGCGCGATCGAGCGCGCGGGGTCGGTCGAGGCGCTGATCGCCGCCACGCGCGGATACCCGGGCGTGATCTCCGGGCTCGTCGACGCGGGCACCGACCCCATCGATGTCTGCCGGATCGTGTCGATCATCATCGACGCCGCCACCGCCAGGTTGGTGAAACTCGCCGGCGACGAGCTCGGCGAGGCGCCGTGCGCCTTCGCGTGGATCGCCCTGGGAAGCGCCGCCCGGCGTGAGCCGGCGCTGGACGCCGACCAGGACCACGCCCTGGCGTTCGGTCCGGGGTTCGACGAGAAGGAGCACAACGACTACTTCGCGACGCTGGCCGAACGGGTGACCGCCGGACTCGAGGCGATCGGGTTCCCTCGATGCAACGGCGATGCGATGGCGGTGCATCCCGCGATGCGTGCGCCGCTGACCGAATGGCGGGAGCGATTCGAGACGTGGATCCGCCAGCCCGGTGCCGACGGGATGATCCTGTCCTCGATCGGGTTCGATTTCCGCACCGTCGCCGGAACGTTGCCTGCGGACGACGCGCTCGACGCCGCCGTCGCGAAGGCGCGAACCAATCCCGGGTTCGTGCGGCTCCTCACCAAGGGCGCGCTTCGGCACGAGCCCCCCACCGGGTTCGTCCGCCATCTCGTCGTCGAGTCCAAGGGTGACCATCGCGGCACGCTGGACCTCAAGCACGGCGGGATCACGATCGTCACATCGATCGCACGTGCACGAGCCGTTGCGGTGGGCGCCGCCGCGAAGGACACCCTCGGACGGTTGGCGGCGGCGGTGCGGGGCGGTTCCCTCGAGGCGGCGTCCGGTACCGATCTCGATGAAGCGTTCCGGTTCCTGCTTGATCTGCGGCTCCGCCATCAGGCGGCGGAGGTCCGGGCGGGCAGGCCGGTCGACGACTTCGTCGATCCGAAGGACCTCGGGCCGATCGAGCGCGGCGGGCTCCGCGAAGCGTTCCACACGATCCGACGCGAGCAGCAGGCGCTCGCCGTCGAGGTCGATCTTCGCTGACGTTCGGGGCCCGCGCCGCTAGGTGCGCGGGCTGACCGGCGTCGTGCCGATCGCGTGGAAGCCACCGTCGACGTGGATCAGCTCGCCCGTGATCGCGCGCGCGAGGTCCGAGAACAGGAACGTCACGGTGTCGCCGACGGGCGAGGGGTCTTGGCCGTCCCAGCCGAGCGGCGCGCGCTCGCCCCACGAGCCGGTGATCTCGTCGAAACCGGGGATCCCCTTGCCCGCCATCGTCCGGATCGGTCCGGCGCTCACCGTGTTCACGCGGATCCCCATCGCACCGAGGTCGCGCGCGAGGTAGCGCGTGACCGCCTCGAGGCCGGCTTTCGCGACACCCATCCAGTCGTAGACCGGCCACGCGACCTGCCCGTCGAAATCGAGCGAGACCACGGAGCCGCCGTGTTCCCGCATCAGCGGCAGCAACCCGACGGCAACAGCCTTCAACGAGAACGCGCTCGTCTGCACCGCGGTCGCGACGGACTCCCACGGCGTATGGAGGAAGTTCCCGCCGAGGGCGTCCTGCGGCGCGAAGGCGATCGCGTGCAGGATGCCGTCGACCCTTCCCCACCGTGAGGCGAGCTCTTGCTGGACGGCCTCGATCTGCGCCTCGTCGTTCACGTCCATCTCCAAGACGTCGCACGGCTCGGGCAGCCGCTTAGCGACCTTCTGCGTGAGGCTCACCGCCCGGCCGAAGTTCGTCAGGACGATCTCGGCTCCGTGCTCTTGCGCGGAGGTCGCCGCGGCGAACGCGATCGATTGCGGGGTGAGCACGCCGGTGATCAGGAGCCTCTTGCCGTCGAGCAACATGGTCGGGCAGCCTAGCCTCGGCCCGGAGGCCCCGCAACGCTGCCGCACTAGCATGCGGACGATGGATCTGGGGATCGAGGGGAAGGTCGCGCTGGTCACCGCCGCGTCCGCGGGCCTCGGGTTCGCGAGCGCGAAGGCCCTGTCGGAAGAAGGCTGCCGCGTCGCGATCAACAGCCACGACGGCTCGCGACTGGACGCGGCCGTGACGGCGCTCGACGGCGACCCACTCGCGCTGACGGCCGACGTAACCGATCCGGACGCGCCCGCCGCGCTCGTCGCGTCGACGGTCGAGCGGTTCGGCGGCCTCGACATCCTGATCGCCAACGCACCCGGGCCGCCGCGTGCACGCGCGCTCGAGGCGACCGACGATGCGCTCCTCGATGCGGTCGAGGCGAACCTCCTCACATCGGTGCGTCTGGTGCGTGCGGCGGTCCCGCACATGCGCGCCGCAGGGTGGGGCCGGATCGTGTTGCTCACGTCTGTCGCGATCAAGGAGCCCATCCCCGACCTGGCCGCGTCGAGCGCTGCGCGGACCGGCCTATGGGCCTGGGCCAAGAGCGCGGCGCAGGACCTGATCGACGACAAGATCACCTTGAACGTGCTCGCGCCGGGCCTGCACGACACCGACCGCGTGCGTGCGCTGGGTCACACCGGGCCGACCGGCGACCCGGCAGACTTCGGACGGATCGCCGCGTTCCTGTGCTCCGTCCACACGGGGTTCCTGTCGGGGGTCGCGCTCCAGGTCGACGGCGCCGGTACGCTTGGGCTCTTGTGAGCCTCCGATCACGCTGATCACAGAGGAAAGGACGCCGATCGTGCAGACGGAAGAACGGTTCGATCAGCTGACGAACGACGCGTGGGAAGGCCTGCTCGAGCGCGAGCCCCTGATCGGGACCTTCGTCGGCGACGAGCGGTACGACGACCGGTTGAGTGACCCCTCCGAGGCCGGCCGGTCCGCCGAGGAGACGGCGGCGCGCGACGGCCTCCAACAGCTGGCCGCGCTCGACCGCGCCGATCTCGACGAGGCCCGTCAGCTCACCGCCGACATCTACGAGGCGATCTGCAGCCGCGTGCTCGCGCGCTTGGAGCACCGCCTCGATCTGCTCGACGTCGCGAACCATATGAACGGCGCCGTGGCCACGCTCGGGCAGATCGCGACGCTGCAGCGCGCCGACACGCCCGAGCGGGTCGCGCGGCTCGACACGCGCCTGCGCGCGTTCCCGGCGTACCTCGACGCCTCGATCGACCTGCTTCGCGAAGGCGTGTCCAAGGGGGTAACCGCGCCGCGCGTGGTCGCGGAGCGCACGCTGGGACAGGTGGATCGGCTGTTGGAGCTGCCGCCCGAGGACTCCCCCGTCGTCGCGCAGATCGAGGGCGACGCCCGCGAGACCATCGCCGGCACGGTCGCCGACGCGATCCAGCCATCGCTGGCCGCGTTCAGGCAGGTGCTCGTCGACGACTATCTGCCCGCCGCGACCGAGACGATCGGGATCTCGGCGCTCCCGGGCGGAGACGGGATGTACGCCGCCGAAGTGCTCGGCTGGACGTCGCTCCCCCTCGACCCTCGCGAGGTGCATGCGCTCGGCGTCGAGCGCCTGAACGCGATCAACGAGGAACGCCGCGCGCTCGCGGCGGAGCTCGGCTATCCCGACCCCGCCACTGCGGTGGCCGCCCACACGGCCTCTGGTGCCAACACCGCGAGCACCCCCGAACAGCTCGTCGCGCTCGCTCAGGACCAGGTGCAACGGAGCTGGGACATCGCGCCGCAGTACTTCGGCCGGCTGCCGTCCGCCAACTGCGACGTGCGCCGGGTCGAGGAGTTCCGGGAGGCCGACGAGCCGATGGCCTTCTACTACCCGCCGACCGACGACGGCTCGCGTGCGGGCATCTACTACATCAACTGCTACGACCTCGCCGATCGCGCGCTGCATCATGTCGCGAGCGTCACGTATCACGAGGCGAACCCCGGCCATCACTTCCAGCTCGCACTCCAGCAGGAGATGCCCGAGCGGCCGCCCCTTCGCCGGTTCGGGGCGACCCTCGCGGCCGCCGCGTTCGCGGAAGGGTGGGGCCTCTACGCAGAGCGCCTCGCCGACGAGATGGGGCTCTACCTCGACGGCTGGGAGCGCATGGGCATGCTCGAGAACCAGGGCCTCCGCGCTGCGCGCCTGGTGACCGACTCGGGGATCCACGCGCTCGGGTGGACGCGCGAACAGGCCGTGCAGACATTGATCGACAGCGGTCAGATGAGCACCGACGCCGGCATCGAGGTCGACCGCTACATCGGCATGCCCGGGCAGGCGCTGTGCTACATGACCGGGATGATCGAGATCCAGCGGGCTCGCGAGTCGGAGTCAGCGCGACTCGGCGCCGACTTCTCGCTCCGCGACTTCCACGATCGCGTGCTCGAGCTCGGCGAGATCCCGCTGCCGTCGTTCCGGCGCGTCTTCTCGATGGGCTGACGCGGCGCGCTCGCGGCTAGGCCTTCCGGGCCACCACGAACAGGTACTCCAGCACGCCGTGCTCCCACAGGATCTCGGCCTCGCGCAGCATCACGCGGGCCGCGAGCCGCTCCGGCACGCTGCCCGCGCCGGGTTGGTCGAGCCGCGCGTGGACCGACCGGAACGCCGGCGCGATCACCCGCGCGCCCTCGAGCGAGGTTCGGACGTCGTCGAACCCGGCCGCGGAGACCTGCCGCTCGATCTCTAATGGCGTGGCGGCTGCTTGCGCACGGATCCCCCACAACCGGAGCATCGCAACGCCGGCGACGAGCTCCCGCGGCGTCGCCGGGAACCGCAGTACCGGGACGTCGCTGAACGTGAGCACCCCGCCCGGGCGCAGGACCCGGAACGCCTCCGCGAAGAACCGCAGGCGCGACGGGAAGTGGAACGCCGCCTCGACGCTGATCACACCGTCGAAGCGCTCGGCCGCGAACGGCATCCGGCTCGCGTCGCCGTTGACGGGGTTGCCGTGCGCGGCGGCGAGTCGCTCGCGGCCCGCGCGGAGCTGCGACAGCGTGATGTTGAGAGCAGTGAGGCTTCGCGCCTGTGACACGTCTGCGATCACGGGATCTTGGGCCGCGAGGCCGTTGCCGACGTCGAGCACGTCGCCACCGGCCGGGAGATCCTGCGCCATGCGCGTCACGAGGCGTCGAACCGCGGCGCCCGCCTCGCTCGGATCGCCGCCGTCGCCCTCCCACAGCCCGAGGTTCAGCCACCCGTCGTCCAGCGCCAGGAAGAACTCGGACCCGATCGAGTCGTAGACGGTGGCGGCGGGGTTGTGCCCGAACCGGAGCATGCCCGCCGCGTGCCGGAGGTTCGCCGTCGTGACAAGGCTGCGCATGGCGTGCACGGTACCTGCCGGCGGCGGGCGAACGCCGGTCAGGAGGCGCGGAACGGGACGGTCAGGCCGCACGCCAGGCGTCGCGGAGCTTCACCCGCGAGCCGGTGCGAAGGACGGCGCCCGCGTACAGCCGCGCCCCGACCGGCACCAGCGCGACGGCGCTCCCGATCAGCAGTGTGAGCGAGAGTGCGATCTGCCAACCGGTCGCCGCGCCGAGCACGATCCGCACGGGCATCGCGAGCGCCGAGCTCACCGGAAGGATCGACGCGACGATCGCGAGCGTCGAGTTCGGGTCCTGCAGCGAGCCGATCGAGATGATGAACGACACGAGGATCGTGAGGTTGATCGGCACGATCACGTTCTGTAGCTCCTCCATCCGAGACACGAGCGAGCCCGCCGCAGCGAACAGCGACGCGTAGAACGCGTAGCCGAGGATGAACCACCCGATCACGAGCAGCGCCGCCCAGATCGCGGTGCTTGTCTGGAACCGGGCCCCCGTCGCGAAGGCGAGACAGATCGCGAAGCCGGCGATCGTGATCAGCTGGGCGAGCCCGAGCACGCCCACGCCGATGATCTTGCCGGCAAGGAGCTGGCGCGGGCGGATCGCCGACAACAACATCTCGACGATCCGCGATGCCTTCTCTTCGATCACACCCGTGGCGACCCAGAGTCCGTAGCCGAACAACTGTCCGTAGAGCAGCAATACGCCGATGAACGCGACGCCCGCGTTCGACTGCCGATCCGGCGGCGCGGGTTGCAACGCGCCGAGTGCCAGCGGATCGGTCTGGCTCGCGGCCTCACGCTGGGCTTCCGGGACGTGATGCTTCGCGAACACCGCGTCGACCGCAGCTGCGTGCGCGCTCGTCTGCACGAGCGCCTCCAACGTTTGATCGACCGACTCGAGGCCGTACAGCTGCGTGCCCGTCATGACTGCGTCCACCGACCCGCTGCGCAGCGCTGCATCGGCTGCGGCCTGGTCGGAGTATGGGTGGACGATCACCGTCACGCCGCCTCGATGTCCAAGCGCCGCTGCGTCGTTGGCGACGGAGGTGACGGCCGGGCCACCAACCACGCCGAGATCGAACGTCGGCGCACCACCGCCGAGCCCGCCGCTGGCACGAGCGAGGATCAACACCGAGATGACGCCGACGTTCAGCAGCGTCGAGATGAGGAAGCTCCGTTCGCGCAGGCGCACCCAGAAATCGCGGGCTGCGATCAGTCGCCAGGCGCCGCGGTCGGCCGCGCCCCTCACGACACCACCTCTCTGAACAGCTCTTGCAGCGAGGGCTCAACGGGACCGAACGAGAGGACGTCGCCCGCGGAGCGGGCGACGTCCAGCACACGCTGCGGGTCGGTCGACGGCGCCAGCTCGAGCACGACCACCCCGTCGTCGCGCCGCAGCGGCGCCGCGCCCGGGATGACCTCCCACCACGGAGACGTGACATCGCGTAGCCGGATCTGCCAGAGGTTCCGTGCCCGCGATACGCGAAGCTCTTCGATCGTGCCCTGGGCGGCGATCCGCCCCTGGTCGATCAGCACGACCGCATCGCAGAGCCGCTCGACGAGCTCGAGCTGATGGCTCGAGAAGACCACCGCTGCGCCGTCGTGCGCGGCCGTGCGCAGCACGCCGGAAAGGACGTCAACCCCGACCGGATCGAGGCCGGAGAACGGCTCGTCGAGCACCAACAGCTCAGGCCGATGCACCAGCGCGGCGGCGAGCTGCACGCGCTGCTGGTTGCCGAGCGACAACGACTCGACGCGCGCGCCGGGATCGCCGACCACCTCGAGCGTCGCGAGCAGCTGCTCCGCGCTCGAGCGCGCCTCCGCCTTCGGCATGCCGCGCAGGCGCGCGAGGTATATGAGCTGCTCGAGCACGCGCATCTTCGGATACAGGCCACGCTCCTCCGGCATGTAACCGATCCGGCGGCGAACCTCGAACCCGATGGGAGCTCCATCCCAGAGCACCTTTCCGCCATCAGGAGTAAGCGTGCCCAGCACCACGCGCATCGTGGTCGTCTTTCCCGCCCCGTTGCTGCCAACGAAACCGAATACCTCGCCAGGCTGAAGCTGGAGACTCAGATCGTCGACTGCTACCAGATCGCCGAATCGCTTGGTGATGCCTTCAAGTTCCAAGCGCGCCCCGGTCACGGGTGAATTTTGATCCAACTCACGATTTGTCAATACGCAACAAGCGGTGCAGAGCTCGAGATGTCAGAACTGGTCAGACCGAAACGACATCGGCGATTGGTTACCTGGAGGACCTCTCCTTGCAACTCCGGATGCAAGACGCGCCACTGTCCAGTCCGTTTCGGGCGAAGCCTGGATGAGCCCAATCGCTGCTCCCACGCGCGCGTCCTCAAGGCCGTGGATCCATGGCGCGGCCGCGGGTGAATCGACCGCGAGCTGGGCTCTCAGGACCTGCACGAGCAGTAATCCGCAGAGAAGATCGGTGAG
>Ga0070712_100003168_pt1 | contig 10138 bp, 8 predicted proteins | sample LARL81metaG_FD_71396 | JGI IMG/M metagenome (GOLD analysis project Ga0070712, IMG submission 71396) | Corn, switchgrass and miscanthus rhizosphere microbial communities from Kellogg Biological Station, Michigan, USA - LAR L8-1 metaG | ecosystem: Host-associated > Plants > Roots > Rhizosphere ...
GTTTCATCCGGTGAGTATCACCGACGCATAATCGTGCGGTGGAGAGGGCGCCTCCCCTGGTCGGCCGGTCGGCGGAGCTCGCCGAGCTCGAAGGCGAGCGGCGCCGGGCGGAGGCAGGCGAGTTCCGCTGCGCGTTGATCCTCGCCGATCCCGGCATCGGCAAGACGCGGCTGGCGACGACTTTCGTCGACCGTCGTCGCGGCCGCGCGATCACCCTCTCCGCGCGTGCGTACCCTCTCGGCGAGACCGCCGGCTTCGGCGTATGGTCGGAGGCGTTCGAGGGGTACCTGAGCAGCGTCGGGCCGGACGAGGTGAGCGAGCTCTGCGGCGGGTTCCTCGACGACCTCGCCGGATTGATCCGTAGCGTCGCCGCCGCTCGCGGCGCGGCTCCGGACGAGGAGCCGCCACGCCTGCGCGTGCTCGAGGGGCTCGCCGTTCTCCTTGCGCGGCTCGCCCGCCGCCGACCGGTCGTCGTCTTCCTGGACGACGCGCACGTAGCCGACGCCTCCTCATGGGAGGCACTCGACTGGTTCGCGCGCAACCTCCGGAACGAACGGGTGCTGGTCGTCGTCGCCGCCCGGCCCGGTGAGCTCGCCGCCAGCGAGACCGCGAACGGCATACGCCTCGCGCTCGAGCAGGAGGGCGTCCTCCGTCGGCTCCCGCTCGCGCCGCTCGACGATGCCGCCCTCGGCGCCCTGGCCGAGGCGGTCGTCGGTGCGCCCCCACCGGCGGCGCTGCGCGACTGGCTCGGAGACCGTAGCCGCGGGAACCCGCTGTTCGCGCTCGGGCTGCTGCGCGCGCTGCTCGAGGAGGGCGCCGACCTCGACGCGCCGCAGCTGCGCGCGATCCCGGAGGGGCTGGCGGACCGCGTCGGCCGGCTGGTCGGCGCGCTCGACGAGTCGAGGCTCGCGGTGCTCGAGGCGCTCGCGACCGCCGAGGCGCGAGTCGACCCGGCCGACCTCGTGGCGTTCACGGGACTGTCGGTCGACCGCCTGGCGCTCGCACTCGAGGCGCTCGAGGAGCTGCGGCTCGTGCGCGAGGAGTCGGCCGGGCGGCAGCTGGCCTACGAGATCGCCCATCCGCTGATCCAGCAGGCGATCTACGAGCGCATCGGAGGGGCCAGGCGGCGCAGCGTGCACCGCCGGATCGCCCGCACGCTGCTCGCGCAGGATCGCCTGGCGGAGGCCGCGCCGCATTTCGCACGGTCGGCGGCCACCGGCGACGACGAAGCGATCGGCGCCCTGCGCGACGCGATTCGCCAGGCCGAGTCGCGGCAGACCTACCGCGAGGCGCTGACCATCCTCGGGACACTCGTCGAGCTGATCCCCGAAGGCGACACGCGCTGGCTCGACGTGCTCGACGCGCTCTCCTGGCAGGCCGAGTGGGTCGTCGACCACCGGGCAGACGCGCACGCGCTGCTCGGCATCGACGCGATGCAGGCGATCGACCGGCTCCTCGACCCGTCCTGGGCTCCGGAGGCGCAGGCGATGGTCAAGTTCCGGCTCGCGCACTTCCTCGGCTGGGGCGCCGGAGACCTCGCCGCCGCCGAGGAGGCGTGCGCGGCTGCCCAGTCCCTGTTCGAGCGCGCGGGTGACAGGGCGAGCGCGCTGCTCGCCGCCAACGAGCTTGCCTGGATCCGCGGGCTCCGCGGTGACTACGCGGCGATGGAGGCAGGCGGTGAGTCGGTCGGTGAGGCCGCGGAGGCAGCAGGCGACCTCTTCGCGGCCATCCAGGGCTTCCACACCCAGGGGCACGCCGCGTGGATCCGCGGGCGCTTCGCCGCCGGTGAGGCCGCGCTGGAGCGCAGCAACACGATCGCCGTCGACGCGGGCAAGGTCTATCGGCAGACCGTCGGGCTCATCTCGCTCGCCACCTGTCGCGCGCTCCAGGGGCGCGTCGGCGACGCGCTCGCGCTGATCGAGGGGACGAAGATGGCCGATCCGGGCTGGCGGGACAGCATCGTCCCCGAGTGGGAGTCGATCGCGCAATGGTACGGCGGCAACGTCGACGCGGCGCTCGAGCGTGCGGCTGAGGCCGAGTCGCGCTCGCACGGCGGGCTCAGCAAGCGGCGCGTGATCGGCGTCGTCTTCGCCGCCTTCGCCGCCGTCGAGGCCGGCCGCCCCGACGAGGCGCGAAGGCAGCTGGTGCGGGCGAGAGGTGCCCTCGGCGACGCGCCCTGGCAGTTCTTCCAGGACTCCTGCGGCCACGCGGAGGACCTCGTCGCGTGGCAGGAAGGCGACACGGCGCTCGCCCTGTCGCGGCTGCCCGGCCGGGCGGAGGCGATCCTCGCCACCGGAGCCGAGCCGTTCGCAGCGCTCGCCCTCGCCGACACAGCGGAGCTCGCGGGCGAGATCGCGGACGCAACGGCGGCAGCGCACGCGGCGCGGCGACTGCGGGCACTCGCGGGGCGGTCAGCCCCCGACGTCTACGCGGCGCTTGCTGCGCTGGCTCTCGCGTGGGCCGGCCTGGCGGCCGGCGACGACGACTCGGCGAGCGAGTCGGCGCAGGCCGCGACCGAGTTGCTGGCGGGAACCGGCTGGGCGGGGTTCCGCGCCCGGGCCGGCTACGTGGTCGGGCAGTCCTTGCAACGCACCGACCCGGCGGCGGCAGTCGAGGCGCTCAACGGCGCGGTCGAGGCATTCGAGAGCTGCGGCGCGGCCTGGCGGCGGGATCGCGCCCGCGCCGTGCTCGCGCGGCTCGGCAGTCGCGGCCGGCGGGCGGCGAAGGCCGCGGGCGGCCCACGGCTCAGCCGGCGCGAGCGGGAGGTCGCCCTGCTCGCAGTCGAGGGACTCTCGGCGCGCGTCATCGGCGAGCGGCTCTACATCAGCGAGCGCACGGTCGAGACGCACCTCGCCAACGTCTACGCGAAGCTCGGCGTGCGCTCGAAGCTCGAGCTCGTGCGCCGCGCTGCCGAGTTCGCACTGACTCCGTGACGCGGATCCGTACATGTACGGAGGTTGCCCGGCGGCTGGCGTCCTAGCGTCGCTCCGACCAATCGACTCGGAAGGAGGAGTTGTGAAGGGACGCAGATCCACGCGGCTCGGCATCGCCGCGGTTGCAGCTCTTGTCTCGTTCGCCGCCTTCGTCGCGATCACGAAAGCGTCGCCGCCGGTCGGGGTGACACCTACCGTACTCGCGCGCGGCACGTTCGAGCCCTTCAACGTTCGTTCCGACCCACACGGCCCGATCGACGACTTCCGCGCCCACTCCACCGGGCCGATCGACATCGTCGTTCGTCAGCACGACTACGCGCCGGGATCGTCGACCGGGTGGCACCAGCATCCCGGGCCGATCTTCATCACGGTCACGAGAGGCGCGCTGACCTACTACGAGTACGCCGACCCGACGTGCACGCCGCACGTCGTGACGGCCGGCCACGGGTTCGTCGACACCGGCGACGGGCACGAAGTGCGGAACGAGACCGGACAGCCGGCGCAGGACATCAGCGTGATCACGGCTCCGGTGGGACAGCCCTTCCGGACCGAGCTACCCGCGCCCAATCCGAACTGCGGCTTCTGAGCCCGGCCTTGCAGGCGCCGGCGCTCGAGCGGTTTCGCTCCTCGTTCCGGGGGGAGCTCGTGCTCCCCCCGGCCGAGGGGCCCAACCTGCTGGTCGCCCGCTGCTCCGGGGTCGTGGACGTCGTCCGCGCCGTCGAACTGGCGCGCGACGAGGGGCTTGCGGTGACGGTCGGGCGTTCCGCGCGGCACGACGCCGTCGCCATCGACCTGTCGCGCCTGCGGGGAATCAGGCTCGACCTCGTGCGGCGGCGGGCGACGGTCGAAGCAGGCGTCACGTGGGGCGACCTCGACCACGAGACGCAGGCGTACGGTCTCGCGACGACGGGCGACGTGATGCCGACGAGGCGGGTGGTCGCGACGGCCCTGCGCAGCGGGTTCGGCTGGCTGATGCGAAGGCACGGTCCGACGTGCGACAACGTCCTCGCCGCGGACGTCGTCACGTCCGGCGGTCGCCTCGTGCGCGCGTCCGCGGACGAGCTCGGCGAGCTGCGCCGTGACGGCGGCGTCGTGACGGCGCTCGATCTCGCGCTGCATCCAGTAGGCCCGGAGGTGACCGGGGGCGTGGTCGTGTTCAACGGCGACGACGGACGCCACGTGCTTCCGTTCCATCGCGCGTGGGCCGACCAGGGCCCAGCCGAGCTCACGACGCTCGCCGCTCTCTCGGGCCCGGTCGTGGCGGTGGCCGTGTGCTTTGCCGGCAACCATGCGGCGGCGTCTCGGGCGTTCGGGGCACTGACGGAGCTCGGTGCGCCGATCGGCGGGCTGATGCGCTCGAGACGCTACACCGACGTCCAGGCGTCCCTCCTTCGCGAGCTCAACCGCTCAGTCGAGCGCGACGACCTCGTCGTCGACGCGAATGCGTCCTCCCGAGACTATGTCCGCGCGGAGGCCGCCGCGGTGGACGAGCGGCCGTAGCAGCCCGGGGCGCGCAAGCTTCTCGAGGTGCGAGCAGGGCTCGGCGAGCCGCCGGCCGACGCACTCCACGGACCCGACTCGAAAACGGCGCCCGACCAGCGCGTTCAGAGAGATGCCCCGCGTGACGATGTTTCGCCTCGCTTCCGCCCACGTCAGGTCGATCTCGTCGAGGACCTCTGCCTCGACGAGCGTGAGCTCGTACCCGCGGCCGCGGCCGCTGAAGGTGCCCTGCCCTGCCGCGTAGCGGTCACCTTCGAGCCCTCGCCCCGCGATGGCGGCGACCTCGTCGACGGGAACGAGCGGAGCTTCGGCGGCGGGCGCGACGAGGAGCGCGGCCACCGTTCCGGAGCCCGTTGCCGCCCCATAGGGCCGGTCCGTCGGCAGGTGGAGGTCGAGAGGCGTGAGCATCCAGCCGGCGTCGACCGTCGCGCCGTCGGCGAACGCGTTGCCGGGATCGAGCCAGACGCCCGAGGGTGACCCGAACATCACGACCGCGTGCTCGCCGACCCGAGCAAGCCATTGCCCCGCCCAGTCGAACGACGCAGCGTCGTCGATCGGGACGAGCCCGAGATTCCGCTCGGCGAGCCACTGGCGGTAGAACCGCAGCGGGTCGTCTCCCTCGACGGGCGGGGCGGGCTCGCGCAGCAGCTCGCTGAGGCACGCGCGAAGGTCGTCCTCGAAAGCGGTCATGCCCTCAGCGCTCAGCCTGCCAGGAATCCCACAGCGCAGCGTACGAGCCGCCGCGCTCGACCAGCTCGTGGTGCGTGCCCACCTCGTCGAGGCGTCCGCCGTCGACGACGACGACGCGGTCGGCGTCGTGGGCGGTGTGGAGCCTGTGCGCGATCGCGACTACCGTCCGGCCGGCCAGAACGGAGGCGAGCGAGCGCTCGAGGTGGCGCGCGGCGCGCGGGTCGAGCAACGAGGTCGCCTCGTCGAGCACGAGCGTATGCGGGTCGGCGAGCACCAGCCGCGCGAGCGCGATCTGCTGCGCCTGGGCAGGGGCGAGCACCCGGCCGCCGGCGCCGACGACTGTCTGCCGCCCGTCGGGAAGGGCCCGCACCCATTCGAGGGCGTCGACCGCGTCGAGCGCCGCGTCGACCTCGTCGTCGGTCGCCCCGGGACGCGCGAGCCGTACGTTGTCGTCGATCGTGCCGACGAAGACGTGCTGCTCCTGGGTAACAAGCGCGACCTCGGTCCGAAGCGTGTCGAGCGGCAGGTCGACGAGCGGGACGCCGCCGACCTCGACCCGGCCGAGCCGCGGCGGATGGATGCCCGCGAGCAGCCGGCCGAGCGTCGACTTGCCGGCCCCCGAAGGGCCGACGACGGCGACGCGCTCACCCGGCTCGAGGTCGAGATCGATGCCGTGCAGCACGTCGCGGGTGTCGACGTACGCGTAGCGAACCTGCTCGGCCGCGAGGCGGTCGTCCTGGGGCAGATCGGAGCCGGCTACCCGGTCGGGCGGGACGCGTGCGATCCCGACGAGCCGCGCGAACGACGTCATCCCGACTTGGATCTCGTCGAGCCAGGAGATGAGCCGGTCGACGGGGTCGGCGAGCTGCACGACGTACAGCGAGACGGCCGTCACCTCGCCGAGCGACGCCCAGCCGTGCGCGACCAGGAAGCCGCCCCAGGCGAGGGTGGCCGCGACCGGAAGCACGTAGGCGAACTCGGCCGTGGGGAACCACATCGTCCGCAGGTAGAGCGTTCGGCGCTCGGCCCGGTAGGACTCGGCGAGGTCGGCGTCGATCTGCCGGACGCGCTCCTCGTCGAGGCCGAGCGCGTCGAGCGTGCGACCGCCGTCGACCGTCTCGCCGACCGTGCCCGAGAGCTTCGCGTACGTCGCCCGCTCCCAGAGGTAGCCGGCGGGAGCGCGCTTGAGATACCAGCGGGTGCCGACGAGGAGCACCGGCACACCCGTGATGCACGGCAGTGCGGCGAGCGGGCTCACCCAGACCGCGGCCGCGATGGTGAGCACGGTGGTGACGGCGGCGATCGTCGTCTCCGGCAACGCAAAGCGAACGGTCCGTGTGAGCGCGTCGACGTCGGCCGTCGTGCGGGAGATCAGATCACCGGTGCCGGCGCGCTCGACCGTCGAGAGCGGCAGCGCCAGGACGCGCCGCATGAAGTCCTCTCGCAACTCGGCGAACATCCGCTCCGAGAGCACGAACGACGCGCGTCGCGCGAACCAGGTCAGCACCGTCTGGGCGGCGAGGAACGCGGCCAGCACAAGCGCGACCTGGTCGACGTGCGCACGGGTCGTACCTTTGCTGACCGCCTCCACGAGCCCGCCGAGCAGGCGCGGCCCGGCGAGCCCGGCCGCGGCCGCCGTGGCGTGCAGGGTCACGGTGCCGAGGATCGCCTTCCGGTGGCGTGCCGCAAGCGTCCGCGCCTGATCGCGCAGCTCCGGCCCGTCCGCGACCGGCAGGCGCATCACTCCTCCTCACCTCGCGTCACGACGTCGCGGTACTCCGCGCTCCGGCGCAGGAGCTCCCGGTGCGGCCCCTCCTCGACGACGCGGCCGTCGCGTACGAGCATCACGCGGTCGGCAAGGTCGAGGACGAGCGGGCTCGTCGTCACGACGACCGTGGTCCGCCCGGCGCGCGCGTCGCGCAGCCGCCTGGCGATGCGGGCCTCCGTGTGCGCGTCGACGGCGCTCGTCGGCTCGACGAGCACGAGGATCGGCGCGTCGGAGAGGATCGCCCGCGCGAGCACCAGCCGCTGCCGCTGGCCGCCGGAGAACGACCGGCCGCGCTCGTCGACCTCGCCGTCGAGGCCGCCCGGCAGCGCGTCGAGAATGTCCTCGGCGTTGGCGACGCCGACCGCGTCCAGGATCTCCTCGTCAGCCGAGCGGTGCCATGGGTCGAGCTCGCCGCGCACGGTGCCGGCGAAGAGCAGCGGGTCGGCCTCGCTCACGACGACTCGCTCGCGGACGATCTTGCGGGGGAGCTCGACGAGCGGCGTGCCGTCCAGGCGCCCGCCGGGGGAGAAGCCGCCGAGCCGGTCCGCGAGCGCCGCGGTCTCGTGCGGGTCGCTGGAAGCGAGGCACACGAGCTCTCCCGGCTGCACGACGAGCCCCGACGAGGGATCCTCGAGCCGGGCGTCGGCCGGTGGCTCGGCCGCGGGCGGCTCCGGCTCCGGCAGCCCGCGCTCGACCGCGAGAACCGCGAGCATGCGGCGGGCGCCAACCAACGATCGCGTGATCTTGTCGACCGCCTCGGCCGCGGTGCGCAACGGGATGACGAGGAACGCCGCGTACCCGTAGAACGCCACCAGCTGGCCGACGTCGATCTGGCCGGAGAGGGCGAAGCGAGCACCGAGCCACGTCACGGCCACGACGAACAGGCCGGGCAGGAAGACCTGCGCCGCGTCGAGCGTCGACTGGGGCGCGGCGACGCGCACGCCGGCCACGCGGACGCGCTGCGACTGCGCCCGGTAGCGGGCGAAGAAGCCGGGCTCTCCGCCGATGCCGCGCAGGACGCGCAAGCCGGCCGCCGTGTCGGCGCCGAGTGCGGTCAGCTGCCCGACCTCTTCACGCTGCTGCCGCTGCCGGGCCTGCAACGGCCCGATCACGAAGACCAGCCCGAGCACGAGTACCGGGACGCCGATCAGGACGACCAGGCCGAGCGTCTGCGACGAGGTCAGCAGGATGATCGCGACGACGACGTAGGCGACGACCGCACCCGCGAGGCGGGCTGTGATGTCGAACGCACCGCCGGCGCGCATCGCGTCGTTCGAGACGGTGGCAACGACCTCGCCGGTCGAGAAGCGCTCCCGGATCGCCGAGCCGGTGCGGGCGGCGTGGTGGGCGACGAGCTGGGCGAGCCGGAACGACGCCTTCAGCCAGTTGAAGACTGCGAACCGGTGGCGCAGGACACCGGTGATCGCCTGCGTGATCCCGAGGCCGAGCAGGACGAGCGTCCAGAGCGCCAGCTGCTCGTTGTGGTGCTCGGCGATCCCGTCCTGGATCGCGCGCCCGATCGCGAACGGCATCAGCGCCTGCGCGGACATCCAGACGACGCCGAGCGCGATCCCGATTGCCAGCGTGCCCAGCTGGTGGCGGCCGACCCAGACGAGCAGACGGAACGGGGACCGGGTGTCGGGGACGCCCGGGTCCGCGAAAGGTAGGTCGATCTTCATCGGCGTGTCTCCATGCAGCTGCGCGGGGGCGGGCCCGCGCTTCGATCCTAGCTAGCCGTTTGCCGGCGGCAACCCGGCGCGGCGGCCCAGCGCCTCCGGGTCGCGCAGAGTGATGCGCCCGCGGCCCAGGTCGACCGTCCCGCGCCGGCGCTCGCGCGCCAGCACCGCGTTGACGGTCGCCCGGGACGCTCCCGCAAGCGCCGCGAGCTGCTCTTGGGTGAGCGGGATCTCGGTGTCGCCGAACATCGCCGCCGCGTCGAGCAGGCGCCGGACGACGCGGCGCTCGGCGGTGACGTAATAGGACTCGCCGAGCAGCTCGTCCATGCGGGCGAGCGCGCGCGCCAGCAGGACAACGAGCATGCGGTCGACCTCCGGTCGCTTCCGGCGGAGCTCGTCGAAGTCGGTGCGGTGAACGGCTTGCGTCTCCGACGGCTCGAGGGCGACGACGGTGGCCGTGCGCGAGTCGCCCGAGACGAGCGCGAGCTCGCCGAAGACGTCGCCGGGCCCGCGGATCGAGAGCAGCGACTCCTCGCCGAGCTGCGTCGTCGTGCGAATCGCGAACCGGCCGGAGACGACCAGATGGAGCGAGTCGCCGGGATCGTGCTGGTGGAAGACGACTTCGCCGCGCTTGAACGTCCGGCGGCGCGCGATCGCCAGCACGGGGCCCAAGTCCTCCGCCGGGACGTCGGCGAAGACCGTCCACTGCATGCGGCGAAGTGTCGCGGATTCGACAGTTCCTCTGTCGCGCGCTCGAACGACGCGGAGCGGCCGCAGTCATACCGTCACCCGTATGAGCAAGTCGACTCCGAATCGTCCCGAGAGCAAGGAGGACACCATGTCGTCGCGTCGCTTCAAGACCCTGCTGGTCGCCGTTGTCGTCACCGCCGTCACCGGCGCCGTGCTGGCCGGAACCGGCCTCGCCCGGACGCCCGTCGAGCCGTCGGCGCCCGGCGACTTCCTCTACGGCCGCGTGCTCGACTCCCACGAGCTCTACGGCTTCTACGCGATCACCTGCCCGGCCGTGACCCGCAGTGCCGAGGAGTGGTCGGCCCAGACGGGCGACCGCGTCCAGAACGGGTTCGTGGCCGGGCTCGACGAAGAGCTCCTGTCGAAGACCTCGCACGCGCATGCGTCGAGCCTCGCCGTCCTGTTCCGGACGGCGGCCGACGCCCGGGCCCAGGTCGACCAGGTCGACGGGGCGCGCTTCAGCGTCGCCGGCATCCCGGGCGCGCACGGGCACCAGTCCACGTCGCGTGTGACGGTTGCGTTCTCGGTCGGACGGCTCGAGTACGTCGTCCGCGTCACCGCCGACCCGGTGCAGCTCGGAATGCTCCGCGGTCGGGCCGTGGCGGCGGCCCGCGCGCTGTACCGGCGCCTGGACTCGCGGTGAGGACGGCTCTACAGTCACAACGAGGCCGGGCGATGGATGTCTTCGTCTCGTACTCCCGCCGTGACGGCGAGTTCGTGCGACGCCTCGCCGAGGCGCTGACCGATCACGGCAAGGAAGCGTGGGTCGACGTGGAGGGCATCCGGGATGCCGAGGTGTTCCCGGCCGCCCTCCGCGCGGC
>Ga0070712_100003169_pt1 | contig 10137 bp, 10 predicted proteins | sample LARL81metaG_FD_71396 | JGI IMG/M metagenome (GOLD analysis project Ga0070712, IMG submission 71396) | Corn, switchgrass and miscanthus rhizosphere microbial communities from Kellogg Biological Station, Michigan, USA - LAR L8-1 metaG | ecosystem: Host-associated > Plants > Roots > Rhizosphere ...
TCGGGATCGCGGAATCGAGTTCCGTGGAATCGAGGCCCGCAAACCTGGGGAAGAGATCAAGGGAAGCCGTGAGTGGGTGAGGAACTGCTTTGACGATTTCGCGGACCAACCATTCGTGGACATGTTTCGTTTCGCTGATTGAAGCCGGTCCGCAGCTTCCGCCGGCATCCAGGTTCAAAGCTACGGATATCTCTTTCGCCCACGGATGCTCGTCCACGAAACCCTGCACTCCCACTGTTCCGAGTTCTTCCCCATCGGTGAACACAATGACCACATCGTTTCTCGGTGGGGTACCGCTACTCAGAGCGCGTAGCGTTTCGAGCAGCGTCACAACTCCTGAACCGTCGTCGGTGGCTCCGGGAGCAGGAGCGACCGAGTCGTAGTGCGCCATCAAGAGCACACCTCCCGTGCTCTCGCTTCCTTTCAGACGGGCCAAGATGTTCTCCACGGTTCCGGCCCCATACGGACCTGGAAAGTCCTCCATCAAACTGGCGACACCAGTCCTTTGAATCTGCGGTTCCAATCCTTCCTGCTTCAGCTGCTCCACGAGATAATCGCGTACGCGCGCGTTTGCAATCGAGCCGGTCGGATGGGGCACACGGGCAATGACTTTCAGGTGTTCAATAGCGTGTTCGGCGGAGAAGTCCGTCGCTGGCGCAGACGCAGGAACAACAGTAGGAGGTACGAGATTGCTGAGCGCGACAATTGCGATGAAGAAAATAAAAAGGAAGGACAGCAACGCTTCCCCGAAGGAGACCGAGGAAGCCGACGGACTCATTCGCAAGCCAAATCTTCTACTCCGTGCGAGCCGTAGAGACATCGTCCTCGAACCCTTTAATCGGGCAGTTGCCCACCTTCGGGCTCACGCAGCCAGAAACTCCCGATCAACGACATCGTATAGGCAAGGACCGCGACGCTGCCAGCCGAATAGGCAAGGTGAGTAGCTGCGCTGGGACCAGGCACGACATTTGCGAGTTGCGTGGTAAGAAGTACGCTGGATGCGCCGATCACTCTGGCTCCCATGTTGATCGCGAAACCCTCGCCGGTACCACGCAAGTGAGTCGGATACACCCGCGGCAGGTAATTCCCCCAAAGACTAAACGGCCCATTCACCAAGAGACCAGCGAGAAAAATCCCGCATATTAGCAGCACTAGACTGTGCGTTGCAGCGAAGAAATAGACCCAAGAAAAGACAATCAAGCCCGGAAGGAGAAAGATACGTAACAGACGGCGCTGGGACGCGATTCGAACGACCAGAAAGGCAAACAGCAAGCGCCCGGCAATCGTGCCGAGCTCTTGAAAAAGTTGCACGCGGCTCACCGTTTGCTCCACCAGACGGGGCGCCAGGCTGCGTAACTCCGGAAGTCCCGGCACCATTCTAGGTGTCTGTAGGATGACCCCTGAAGCCAAAGCATAGCTGCACGCCACCAATAGTGTTGTGACCAACGTGGTCCTTCGCAAGGTGGGTCGGAAGAGTTCAACGAAACTCGGTCGCTTCAATGTCCCTTTGGATTTTTTCTCTTCCCAGATTGGTGACTCGGGCAAAAAAGGCCGGACAAGGATGAGCGGAATGGCGGGGACTAGTCCGGAGAACAATGTGTAACGCCAGGCCTCGTGGCTCATGCGGAAGGCCGGAAAGTGTTCAGCGTAGGTGACGGCCACATAGTAGGCCCCCGTCGCCATAAGTCCGCCGAAACCAAATGCAGCTTGTGTATAGCCCAAGGCGGATTCACGTTGCTTAGGATTGGAGAAGAGTTCCGCCACCCAGGCAACTCCAGCGACGTTTTCGACACACACGGCGATTACGGTTATACAGCGGAAAATCAAAAACTGGGGCAGTGTTTCAGCGTAGGCAGTGGCGCACGCCGAAAAGGCGTACAACAGAATGCTCCAAACGAGAACTCGGCGGCGACCAAGAATATCTGTTAGGTAGCCGCCAAGGAATCCAAACACGCCGCCACAGGCCAATGGGATATAAAACACGATGCCCACCCATAGATTGAACTCAGGACTGCCTGGCTTGAGGTTCCCGAGCGCGATGAGCGCTGGCCGCACAACGAGCGGCAGGACCGTGATCTCGTAAAGGTCGAAGGCGAAGCCGAGAGCGGCCACACCGCATATGAGCCATTGGAGCGGCGTCAGGCGTGCGATGGCGGGACCCAATTCCGGGAACTTGACCTCACCAATCACCTCGCGTTGTTTTCCGGTCAACTCTCGCAAGCACGTTCCTCCATTGTCCGGGGGCAGAAGTCCGCTGGGCCTCCTGCGCTATTATTTCAATTCACGCCATCTTGTGATACAAGTTCAAATAATTTAAGAATCGTTGAGTGATAGTCATCAATGGATTTTACGTCCAGACAATTCCGGGCTTTTCTGCTGGTTGCGCAACATCGAAGCTTCTCGCGCGCCGCGGAAGCACTCTACATCACGCCGTCTGGCCTCAGTGTTCTGATACGAGAGTTGGAAACCCAACTTGGATTCCGCTTGTTTGATCGCACGACGCGACACGTCGGGCTGACAAGTTACGGCATTGAATTGCTTGGCGTTGTGCGGGAGAGTTTGGAAAAAGTGGATGGTACCATTTCGCGGATCGGGCGATCGGCAGCCGAAGCTTGCCACACTCTGTCCGTTGGCGCGCCACCACTGGTGGCGGCCAACATACTGCCGGAAGCCATTAAGGAATTCCGCACGCACCGGCGCGACCTCCGAATCCAAGTGTTCGATGTGGGCGGACTTGCCCTCTCGCAGATGGTTGTGGAGGGCAAACTGGATATGAGCGTGGGTGCGTTTTTTGAGCCCGCGCCTGGAATCCGCCGGACTCCATTGTTTCGCTTTTCCTTAATGGTGATTCGCCCCGATGACGATCCGGCATTGCGCCGCACCTCTACCACCTGGTCCGCTCTGAAGGGAGAGCCACTGATCTCGCTGATGCCGGGCAGTGTCGTCCAGCAGTTCATCGACAAGCATTTGGCCCGCGCCGGGGTTTTCGTTCCTCGGCGCGCCGTCTTCAATTATCTCGATACTATGATCGCCATGGTGGACGCGGGCGAGGGCATGGCCGTCATCCCGTCGTTCGTACTGCCCGCCTGCCGAAATCGCAAAGTTGCGATGAGCAAGCTGACTAATCCGGTTGTCAACGTGGACTTCTCGCGAATCAGCCTTCGTGGGAAAAAGCTGCCACCTGGCGCGGACGACTTCACATCATTCCTTCAGAGCTATATCGCCCGATGGGCCGGTCGCGCCGGCATTCTCTAACCATCGAAAAGCCGTCGCTCATCATAGCTCTGCGATCACGCGGACGGATCATGCCCGAGTGACGGACAACCCGGAGAGCGCCGGGGTAAGGAAGTAGCGAATCCATCCTGGCCTCGAGTCTTGCTGGGGACATCGCGAGGTGTCTCTCGGACGCAGCAACTTCGACCAAACCACACTTTCTCCAACGGAACTTCTGGCCCGCAATAACTTCCGGTTAGTCGTGCGGAACCGTAAAGCGTATCTACTTGCAAATCAACCCACCGGCGGTGTGGACGCACGCCTAAGGCCGATGCTGCGAGTTAGAAATGCCAGCGCGACGATCGCAAACACGATCAGGTTGGCGCCAGCATCAGTCCACAGAAGCCCGTGTGCACCGAACCTATGAAAGCTTTGGCCCTCAAGCCAGATCATGGAGGCGATTGGAATGTTACCGGCGGACAGCAGGGCGCAGTACCACGTGCTGGCGTCATGGCCTTCGGGCCCAATGATGTCAAGCATGAGTGCAACATAACGGGCATTACAGAGACCAGCAGTGAGAAGGTAAAGCAAGGTGCCCCAGAAGTATACGGATGGCCGATACGCCACCAGCAGGACCATCGCAGCCAGCGCATTGCTCATGCCTGCTCCCGCGTAAGTGAAGCGGCGGTCCCAGTTGCCGGGGACCAACACACTGCACAGCGATCCCAGTCCCAGCACGACTCCTCCGCCAATGCCGTTGGCCCAAATCACGCCCTTCGCGCCCACACCGTAGGAGGCGGCGAGCGCGGGAAGCAAGTAAAATGCTGCGCACGTACTTCCAGGGGCAATCAGAAGAAGGACTCCCCACCGCCGCTTCGGCGACCGCAGCACCGCCAGCGCTTCTCTTCGAATTTCGGTAAAGCGCCCGCGAAACCAGGGGGACGGTGTGGGCGGAGCTTCGGGAACGGTGAAGGCAACCAGTGCAGGCAGCAAGACCAGACCGGCCGTGGCTAAACCCACCACCGAAAGGGAAAGGTGTTCGACCAGCCATAACACAAGAGCAGCACCGAGAACGCCTCCACCAAAGCTTCCGGCTTGATTCCACCCAGCAGCTTTCGATTGAGCGGATGTGGACAGTATCGTAGCCATCAGACCACCGCAGCTTGCCGCCACCAGCGCGACCACGCAGCCGCAGAAGAACAAGAGCAACGTCAGGAGCCTCAAATGTGACGGGCCCAGCAGCAGGCCAGCCACCAACATACAGAGGGCGGTGACGGACGCTCCCAGTATTAGCCATGTCCTGCGGCGCAGCTTGACATCGACGATCGGAGTCCAGAGAAACATCAAGATAGGAGGGACGTACAAGAGTGAGCCGATACGCGCGATCTCGTCCACGGGAACCCCAGCTTTGCTCAGGAGAAACGGAAGAGCGGTTGAGAAGTAGCCTACGTACACACCCAAGGGGAGAATCAGCACGCCAAAGACCCAGGGCGTAGGCCAGCGGCGGGCGCGCGGAGTGTTGAGGTGGCTGGTAGTTCCGAAGATAGCCGAGTCAGACATCGTTAACGCGACTCCCCTCAACCTGCGAATTCCTGCAGCCACATCGGGCCATCCATGAGCACGTTGACGAACGTCAGCAGTAAGGGCGAACAACTATTTTGTCATGTTTTCCTTCCTTCTTCGTATTCGGGTTAACGGAAAAGTCTTGAAACCAGCGCGAGGGAAGAGATTGCGGGGGGATGGTCGGCAACCCTTCCCTTACCGGAATACGGAAGGGTGGCCCGTGATCGACCAGGAATCTCGCATTGGCCTGCGGAATCGTCGGCGGACAACGTGGCGGCTATTGGCGATGTTTCTGCCCCCACGCCGTCGTGGTACACTCCGAAGCCAACGGAGTTTCATCGTGCAGCCAGAAGAAAAGCCCTCTCTCTACGACAGACTTGGTGGCGTTTATGGCATCGCTACCGTGGCAGATGACTTCATCAACCGAATCATGGTCGACCCAAAACTAAATGCCAATCCGCTGGTGGACGAAGCGCACCATCGCGTGCCGCCAGCGGGCTTCAAGTACCTGGTGACCGAGATGGTCTGTTGGGCTACGGGCGGTCCGCAGAAATACACGGGCAAGTCGATGGCGGAATCGCACAAGGATTTGAAGATTACCAGTAAGGAGTGGGAGGCATTCCTGGACGATTTTCAACAGACGCTGGATAAGTTCAAGGTACCCGCCGGGGAGCAAGCCGAGCTGAAGGCAATCGTCAACAGCACCCGATCGGACATTGTCGTCAACTCCGCGCTGGGGGCAGGCGCTTACCCATAATGCTGAAGTGTTGACGAGCGGTGGCCCAGCGGGGTGGAGGGCCCGACGATGACATCGATGCAAAAGGTTCTTGGTTCGATCGTTTCTCTCTGGCGGTACCCGGTCAAGTCGATGATGGGTGAAGAGCTGAATGCCGCCGAGGTCACCAAGGATGGGTTGCTAGGCGATCGCGCCTACGCGCTCGTTGACAGTCTAGACGGCAAGGTCGCAGGCGCCAAGAACCCACGGAAATGGCCCACGTTATTCGACTTCCGCGCCGTGCTGGCTGACGCCACAAGAGCCGGTGTCAAGGTGTCGCTGGTCCGGGTCGCCCTGCCAGAGGGCACGATTGTCAATAGTGAGCAACCCGACGTCCACCGGACCCTTTCCGATGTGCTCAAGCGTGAGGTGACGCTATCCGCATTGTCTGATCGGCGCGCGGCTACAGCTGAGGAATACTGGCCGGATATTGAGGGCCTCGACCACCGCGATTCCGTCACCGACTTTGGTCTGTCTGACGGCACGTTTTTCGACGGTGCCTTCGTGCATCTACTGACCACGGCGACGCTGGGTCGACTACGAGCGCTGTATCCGGGGGGACGCTTCGAGGTCCGACGGTTGCGCCCGAACATTATCATAGAGACTGCGAACGGCGAGAAGGGAGTTCACGGAGAATGCTTGGATCGGGCAAATCGTCGCGATTGGAGATGCTGTTCGCCTGAGCATCACTGGCCCTTGCGCCCGGTGTGTGATGACGACGCTCCCTCAGGGCGATCTCCGCAAAGATGCGGGGATCCGGCGTACGGCAGCCCAGCACAACCACGCTAATGTTGGCGTGTATGCTTCTGTGTTGCAGAGTGGCAAGGTTCGACGTGGTGATTCCGTCACGCTGGAGTAGCCCACGCCTAGCGCCTGTCGCGGTCAACAACCCCTCACCGAGGGGGCACTTCTATGCGATGGACCGAATTCACAACAGGCAATCCTTGATACACGTTGCTGCCGAAACCTCAAGGTGAAAAAGGAATGAATTACGTTTCGTTGTCACACTTCCACCTCGCCGTAGTTTCTAACCACCAGAGTCTTTGTGACTTGATGCTATGAATGACCTCCTTGCGCAGATCGTCCACCACGGATACGTTGTCATTTTCTTCATCGTTTTGGCAGAAGCGCTCGGGATTCCAGTACCAGCGGCACTGGCCCTTCTTGCGGGCGGAGCCGCGGTGGCATCGGGTGGCCTGCACGCGCCGGCGGCAACGCTGGTTGCAGTGACGGCGATGCTATTGGGCGACTCGTTGCTCTACGTCCTTGGAAGCCGCATGGGATGGCGCTTGTTAGGTTTTCTATGCCGGGTCTCCGTCGATCCGGAAACGTGCATCCTGCGATCTGCGGAGTCCTTCTACAAGCATGGCCGGGCCACTTTGGTGATTGCCAAGTTCATTCCCGGAATTAATTCGATGGCTTCTCCGCTGGCGGGGAGCATGAAAATGCCATTCCCGCAGTTTTTGGGACTGGACTTCCTCGGCGCCGCTGCCTATGCGCTTGCGTATGGCGGAGCCGGATTTATCTTTCGCGACTTCGTGGCGACCATTGCGCGTGGTTTTCGAGCGGCGGGACACGCAGTCGAGATCGTGGTCGTTATCGCCGCGATTGCATTCACCGCGTATCGCATCTCGCTGTACTGGAAGCACCGGGCGGACCGCATCGTTCCCCGGATACAGGTCACAGAACTGGCAGCAAAGCTGCAGAGTGAATATGCAGAAAGGGTTCTGCTGGCCGACGTGCGCAGCCACGGTTACTATGATCCTGGTGCGGACCGCATTCGAGGATCGATTCGCCTGGAGCCAAATAATCTGTCGGAAGAAGTCAAAACACTTCCCAGGGACAAAGACATCTACCTGTACTGCACTTGACCGCGCGAAGCGACTAGCGCCCGTGTGGCGCATCTGCTACGGGAACGAGGATTTAACGCGTTTGTGATTGTTGGAGGCCTAGCAGCATGGCGCAAAGCCGGGAATCCGTTAGAGACGGTTCCCCAGACCGACATAATGCATCTTCCTACTTTCAGCCGATGATCACTTAGCGTCCAACTACCCAATAATCCCATCAACAAATGGACTCAACGCCCGGGGCTCGGGGAGATCGGCTCGCGCGTAAAATTCATCAGTGCGTTACCTCCCCGAACCGGACTCCGGGCCAGCGTCAAAGTCCGTATCACTTATCGCATCCGCTGCACCGTGACACAGGCAGAAACCGCAATCGCCACGTCGCTCCATCGGTAAACACTAACCGACTCCCATTACTGATCGCGGTAAGCCAGTATCAGATCACTTCCGGTCAGCCAACCACAATTTTTGAAAGTAGCGCGTAACCGCTTGTAAGGGTCGGGCGTCATGCGCTCAAGTGGCCCATCTATTGAACGGCCGACTTTTCTGGCATCCATAGCAACGGGTATTTTGATGCCACAATCGCTGGGTGAACCCGTATCATGAAGAGCGCCGCTAACAACGAGGAGGCCTAGATGACCATCGCTTCCGACCTCTTACAACGACATATCCAGACGCTCGTCGACGACAACACGCAGTGGCAGACGCTGATCGCCGATGATGTCTTGTGGGAACTCGCCTACGCACCGTCCATCGGGCATCCAGCACAGCTGTCTGGGCGGGAGGAAGCGGTCCGTCACGCAATTTGGTTCGTCGGGGCTGTGGAGAACTTCCGCTTCTTCGAACTCAAGGTGTATGCGTTAGCCGATCCGGAACGTGCCGTCGCCGAAGTCAAGGGGGAAGGGTTCATTAAGTCTACGGGACGTATGTATCGGCAGGATTATGTGCTATTTCTGCGTGCTGCAGCCGACAAGATCGCGTTCCTACGAGAATATTTCGATCCTGTGCGTGCGGCTAGGGCACTTGACACGCCGATCCCTGGTTTCGAATCCTGAGGACCACCGACAGGCCGAAGCTTTCGTCGGTTCAGGGCCTCATCCCACATCTCGAAACTACGGACTTGCAGAAACCGCTTTCAGGTCTGGCGCCAAAGGCACTTGCGGCGGTACTCACGAGCAATCCAAGATTCAACCGCTGGATGATGCGGGGTGGCGGACCTCGAACGGGGAGCAGCGGCGGGTACAACGGTGCCGTTATCGGTGTTGGTTGGGTTGACGGCTAGAAAGTCGGAGGATCAGTGAACGGGCAGCTATGACTCTTTAGGCTTCGGCGGTTGCCGCTTCCGTATCTCAGAAACAACCCACTTAACAAACTGTTCACACTCTCCAATGGCGACTACCAAAGCTTCTTTCACAACAAAAAATCGATCTTCGTCGTCAACAAATCTTGGGTTCTTAACTTTGAGCAATAGTTGTGGAGAGTTTTCTCGTTTTCTCGGTGGATACCAGCGTTTCGTGCAAGTACAAGTTCTCGGATCCGCTCAAAGGGCATAGGTCCAGTTCTGAAATCGATTTTCCGGTCTCCGGGCCTTCATCGCGCTTGCGACGCAGTTCAATACCTGTGCGGATTTCCCGCAGTAACTCCTGATTTGTTCTCTAAAGGGAGAAGTAAAACACAACTCCACTCGGAAAAGTTGCTCAGAGTACCCACTTCGGCGATTACCGCGTCATACGTCTTCTTGACGGTCGGCCACGCGTCCGCGACTGGTTCGCTGTCATCCCGAGCCCACCGCTTCGATGCAGCATAGGTCACCTTCGAGGATGTCCTATCGATCCGGCAATTTGTAATCGTTACGCTCAGCGGGATCCTGAGAGAGGTACTGGACGAATTCCCAATCATTGCCCTCGGGATCGTAGAAGTACACGCGCTTACGATAGGGATGCGCGTTCGGGGGCGTGGAGTCTCTGTATCCCGCTGACTTCATTCGGCCGCTCAGTGCCTGAGCGTCATCCACCTCGTAGGCGAGATGGTTCACGCCTGGCAGACCTTGATAAGGTGCCCAACGCTTCGCGGGATCTACGCGCGCCTGACCCAAAGCAATGTAGGTCTCATCGGTACCTACGTGCACCCATCGTGTGCCGTCATTACTTATCCCTTCGCCACGCACTCGAAATTCAGGAAACGCTGTCTGCAAGAAATGGATCATCGCCTCCGTGTCACGCACACAAAGGTTTGCATGTTCAAGACGGACGCCCATTGCTCACCTCCCATGGATAGCTTTTTGTTTTAAGCTTGCCTTCTGTGAATTTTTGGCATTCATCTAGCCCCCTTCACTTGCATGTCTCCTTTTTGACGATTCTTGCCAGCGCCGCCAGGCACTTGACAGACGTGATCGCTACGACTTGGATGCACCCTTCGCAAAGCCTCCTGATTTGCCCGCATCCAGAAGTTGATGCGCGTCGAGACGACCGAATAGCTCGATCATCTTAGCGACCACACCAGTCCAGCCGGTCTGATGGCTGGCGCCAAGTCCAGCGCCGTTATCGCCATGGAAGTACTCGTAGAACAAAATGTAATCCTTCCAATTAGAATCGGTCTGAAATTTCTCCGTACCGCCGAACACTGGTCGCCGGCCCGATTTATCCCGCAGAAAGATCCGTTCCAGGCGATTGGCTATTTCACGAGCGACCTCGAATAAGTTCATCAATTTGCCCGAGCCAGTGGGACACTCGATCTTGAAGT
>Ga0070712_100003173_pt1 | contig 10127 bp, 7 predicted proteins | sample LARL81metaG_FD_71396 | JGI IMG/M metagenome (GOLD analysis project Ga0070712, IMG submission 71396) | Corn, switchgrass and miscanthus rhizosphere microbial communities from Kellogg Biological Station, Michigan, USA - LAR L8-1 metaG | ecosystem: Host-associated > Plants > Roots > Rhizosphere ...
ATCTCTTTCGTGTCTTCCCAGGTCCGCTTCAGGCGCGCAGGATCATGGGCCAGGGCTTTCCAGAAGTTTGTGACCTTGTCGGTCTTGCGCGTGGCCATAATATCGTCATACACGGCGCGCACTTCCGGGCTGGCTTTTTCGTATTCGATGAATCCAAGGGTCGACATGTATCTCCTTAAATCATTTTTCCAAAACAAATGTTGCGCACTGCGAGGCGCCGAAAGTAAATCTCGACATAGAGACGTAGCATTGCTGCGTCTACCTCAGGGCACCAGCAGAATCTTGCCCGTCGTTTTTCTGCCTTCCAGGTCGCGATGCGCCTGCTGCACTTCTTCAAGTTTGTAAGTCTGTGAAATTCGCAATTTCAATTTGCCTGCCGCGATCATGGCAAACACGTCTCCTGAGCGCTGCTCCAGTTCTTCGCGCAGCGCCACGTAGTGGATCAGGCTGGGCCGCGTTAGGAACAGCGACCCCTTCTGCGAAAGCACGATCGGATCAAACGCCGGTACGGGCCCGCTTGCTCCGCCAAAGAGCACCATGTACCCGCGCGGACGGAGCACGTTCAATCCTTTTTCAAAAGTGCTTTTGCCCACGCCGTCATAAACCACGTGGACGCCTTTGCCGCCTGTCAGGCGCTTGGTCTCAGCCTCAAAATCTTGGCTGGCGTAAACACTTACTTCGTCCGCCCCCGCCTCGCGTGCCAGCTTGGCTTTTTCTTCAGTACCAGCTGTTCCAATCACGTGCGCGCCAATGTTTTTGGCCATCTGTACCAGCAGCAAGCCCACCCCGCCGGCAGCGGCATGAATCAATGCCGTCTCGCCTTTCTTGAGCGGATAGGTCGTATTGATCAGGTAATGCGCGGTCATGCCCTGCAGCATCGCCGCTGCGGCCTGCTGGTCGGTAATTTTGTCGGGCACGTGGACCAGCCGGTCGGCGGGCACGGCAGCATACTCAGCGTACGTGCCCATCACATTACTGTAAGCCACGCGATCGCCAACCCTCACTCGCTTCACGTCGCTGCCCACCTCGGTCACGGTCCCTGCGGCCTCCTGGCCGTCAGTAAAAGGCAGAGCGGCGGGATAGCGGCCTTCACGGAAATAGACGTCGATAAAGTTGACGCCGGAAGCGGCGATCTTTACCACAGCTTCATTCGCTTTAGGTTTGGGAACGGGCAGATCGACCAGAGTCAGAACCTCAGGACCTCCGGTCTTTTGTACTTGAATCGCTTTCATAGAAATCCTGGCGACCGCGCGCTGCCGCGGTCGCGGAAAGATAATGCAACGTTTTTCTCAGTGCAGGCTTAGAAGTTAAACGACTCTTCTTCTGCGATCATAATCACGGGCGGTCCGCCGGAAGAGATCTGCATGGCATGGCCGACCGTCTGCTGGCCGCCTTCCGACGCGGCGCAGGCTTGCAGCGCTTCCATGGAAGGGAAGTGGACCTCGGCGATGCGATAGAACGGCGCCGTTCCCATCGGCGATCCAACCACCTTCGTCGCCACAAACTTGGTCTTGCCCTTCAGCTTTTCCACGGCCATGGGCACGTGTTCTTTCTGGTACAGCTTTTCAAACGCCTCAACGTCCTTGGGACGGGGATACATCACAACCAACTTGACTCCAGCCATTGGGAGCTCCTTAAAAAGTGCGTTTAACAGCGTCACAGGAATTGTAATTGCAAGGACCCATTTTGTGCGCGATGGTGAAATTTGCGGAGCTGTCTCAAGTTTGATCGAAAATGCTTTCCCTTGTCATCTTGAGCGAGTCCGTGGGGAGCGAATGCGACTAAGGACGAGTCGAAAGATCCCGAGAATGCCTCCTCTGCCATCCCGCGTCAGGGAATTCTTCCGCAGCTGCTTCCCCTCTTATGCATGAAAATGATTTGAGCAGAAAAGAGTTTCTGGTGTAGTGAGTCGTTATTCGTTGTCATCAACATAACCCTCTATGAGTACGAGACAAGTGTCAGGGCACGACTTGAGCGCTTAGCTTGACGGCCAATTGCCTCGATGCCCGGTTGTGGACCTAGCGCGCGGGAAGCTTGAAAAGGCAGCAGAACGGCTCAGCCGGGAGTATGATTTCGGAGAAATGCGCGTATTGGTCAAAATCATCTTCACTAGTTCCTTGGCTCTTTCGCTGGGCGCTTGCGCCCATCGGGATTCACCTTTTTGCGGACAAAAGGCTGACAACTCAAAAGCAGTTCGAAGCAAGTCGACGCTTATTGCAAAAATTGAAGGAGATGCCGTTCGCATCGCCGATTACCTGGGCGCGGAACGATGGATGCAAAAGGAGATTCCCTACGAATCCTGGAGTCATGTTGCGGATCGGTTGTCCCGAGACGTTATCTCTAACACTTCTTTTCCTCCCCGGAACCACGGTCAGCCCAGTCTTTTGAAGGAAGACGGCTACAGAAAAGAGATGACCGGCGTTCTGCAAAAGCCGTTCCGGTTTCAATTTGTTTCTGGAAACCAGGTTGACGTGCTGGTCAACGGACCGACTTCTTTCGCTAAGAGAAAAGAGCTGATTGAGCAGGCCCGCGAGTCAATCTACATGTTTGCGTGGGCCTTCTATGATGACGGGACAGGTTGGGAATTCGCCGACTGGCTTATTAATGCCAAACTGAAACGTCTCTGCGAAGGCGGAGATTTGGATATCAAGATTGTGGTCGACGGCAATGTGGCCAAGGAAATCGGTTATCGGGACGTCCTCAACTATCTGGAAAAGTATCCCTCATTTTCCAAGAGCCCGATTCAAATTGTGCGCCTCAAAGACAAGCGGGACCCTTACATGGGAATGCATCGCAAAGTGATGATCGTGGATCGTCAATACATGGTCATGGGTGGAATGAACGTGGGAAACATATACAGCCACCTGTACCCGGACAAAGGTGGCCGCTGGAGAGATACGGACATTTACGTCAGAGGGCCTGCGATCAATCAGGCGCAAATGACGTTTGTCGATGAATGGAACGAGCAAAGGGGCCGGAAGGAATTAGCTTTTCTTCCCTATGATTTTGGGGCCCCTTCGGGCGAAGGTCTTTCCATGATTGTCGATCATCAGCCCTTGCGGGATGACAACATTCATATAGTGACGATGAAATCTTTCTACGGCGCCTCGCAATCGATCGATATTGAGAATGCCTATTTTATTTTGGACGCAGTCATGGAAAGGGCGCTTGTAGACGCCCTCAAGCGGGGGGTTCGGGTAAGGATACTTTCGAACTCCAAGGACAGCATTGATGAGCCGGTAATGACGGTCCCGATTTTGCAAAGTCTGGCACGGCTCAAGAAACAGGGAGCGGAAGTTTTCACGAAAAAGGTCTATGACGGCTCAACGACTTTGCACAGCAAGTTCCTGTTGGTCGATGGGGTCTTCTGCTGGATTGGAAGTTACAATTTTCATCCCCGGTCTTACCGCTACGAGCGGGAGATCGTTTTTGCTTCATTCGACGAAAACCTGGCCGCGCAACTCGGCAAAATCTTCGCGGAAGATATCGCGCCCGAGCGAGCCACCAAGCCGTCTCTTGAAGAATTGCTCAACGTCAAGAGCAGCCTGCTCAACAAAGAGGTTAGCTCTCATTTCTTCGATCAGCTGTGATGCGTTATTCCTACCGTCCCATCCTTGTGCCTTTGACATGTAGGCTCCAAACGAGAACTTCTCTAAGAGGCGGTGCTAGTTATCCTTTTTTCTTCGGCTTCATCATCTGCCATTGCTCTTCTGTCAGCAGATCGCCCAGATGATCGAACTCGCTAGCGCCTTTGAGCTGCTCGCCGCCGTCCATCACGATCTGTTCTCCGTTCACATAGCCTGACTGGTCGCTCACCAGGAACGCCGCCAGATCGGCCAGCTCCTGGTGTGTGCCGAACCGTCCCAGAGGGTTGCGTTTCTTGGCCATCTCTTCCAGCGATTTCACCGGCATCAGCCGTGAGAATGCGCCTTCCGTCGGCACCGGCCCCGGCGCAATGGCATTGAACCGGATTCCGTATTTGCCCCACTCAATCGCCAGGCTGCGCGTCATGTTTAATACGCCCGCCTTGGCCACCGACGAGGGCACCACGTACGGCGAGCCCCATTGCGCGTATGTGGTGGTGATGCTCAGGACGCTGGCTTTGCGCTTTTCTTTGATCCAGCGCTTGCCGCAGGCCATGGTTGCGTGGATCGTCCCCATCAGCACAATGCCGATCACCGCTTCAAACGCGCCGATGGAAAGTTCCTCCGTGCGGCAGAGAAAATTGCCCGCGGCATTATTTACCAGCGCGTCCAGCGGTCCATCCTGCCAGAAGGTCTCGATCATCGCTTCCACTCGCTGGTTGTCGCGGACATCGCACGAGAACGTCTTCACCGTTCCGCCCGTCGCCCTACCCAGTTCGTCCGCGGTTTCTTTCAGCACTTCCTCGCGGCGTCCGCAGATGTAGAGGCTAGCGCCCAGCTCCAGAAAACGCTTGCCCATGCTTTTGCCCAGACCGGTAGCGCCGCCGGTCACAAGAATTCTTTTGCCTGCCAGCAGATTCTTTTCAAACACAGTTGTTCCTTCTTCTTAAAGGGAGTTGACGAAACATCGTACACGGCGAGCGGCCCGCCTGCCAGCGCCCTGCCGAGATGCAGCGGTTCTAGCATTAGCGTAGTCCTTCTCGAATTCGTCATCCCGACGGCCGTCAAGCGAGCGCGCGCCGTCATCAGCGCGCGAGTAGGCCGGGAGGGACCTTGTGTTTCTTTTCGATGGCCTATGGTATTCACAAAACCGCTGTAGTACAGCTTGTAACCTAAAGGTGGGCGCAATCATCCTGTCCGTCGCACGGCAACCAGCGGCAGATCTCGTTCCACCGCCCAGCTCTCCCACTCGGCCGCGCTGCGTTCAAGAAAGATTCGTTCAAGCTCCGCGCGGTCAGCTTTCTTCAGCCCGAGCTCTGACAGCAGGCGCTCAACGAAGTGCGGCTCCAATGCCGCAATCGCCACCCAGCCATCGCTTGCCTGATAGAAGCCATAGAGCGGATATCCGCCGCCCAGTAGCCCTCCCGGGGATGTCAGCCCCGCGCGCACCGGCGCGGCCAGGTCGCGCGCGCATTCATGCAGAGAAACCCACGCGCAGCCCGCCTCGCCTTTTCTCGCCGCTCGATTCAATAATGCCAGGGCCATGCTTACGGCCCGCTCCGCTCCTGCCAGATCAACAAAGAGCGTTGGCGGCATCTCCGGCGGGCGCAGCAGCCCAAAGTCGCTCTGGTACGTCAGGTCGTGGCCGGTACGCTCTTCCAGCGGCGGCGGATATCCAATGACCCCGACAAAGCATAGCCGCGGATGCCGCGCGTGCAGGCTCTTCCAGTCCAGCCCCAGGCGCTGCAATGCCGACGGTCGAAAAGACGCCAGCAACAAGTCTGCTTCCGCCAGCATGGTGTCCAGCTGCGCGCGCCCATCGGGAGACTTCAGATCCAGGCGCAAGACCGTCTGACCTTCGCAAAGAGACTCATACCATGCCGGCGCAGCCCGGCTTGTGGCATCTCCGCTTGGCGGCTCGACCTTGGTGACTTCCGCGCCCAGCCGGGTAAGCCGCGCAGCCGCCGCCGGCCCCGGCGCATTCAGTGCCAGGCTCACGATTTTTATTCCCTGCAAGAGTGATGAATCTGCGTTTGAATCCATTCTGCGTTCCAATAGCAAATAAAGGTTGTACGCGCAGCCGGCCTGCGCGTAACCATCACCAAGATGGTCCTGTCCAAGAGTGTAGCTGACTTTCAAAAAGCAAAGCCCGGATTGCTCCGGGCTTCGCCTGAGGGGAGGGACCGGTTCTGATTATTTGGTGCTGGGGGAAGTGTCTTGCTTGGCTTCGGCTTTGCCTTCCGCATCGTACACTTCAACGGTCCCGTACTTGGCCACCGCGTCGCGTACCTGCTTGGCATCGCCCACCACCACGACCTGCAAATGGTCGAGATCGACATACTTTCGCGCCATTCGCTGCACGGTGTCCGCGTCCACCTTGGCCAGTTCGTCCGAGTAATGGTCCCAATAGTCCTTGTTAAGGCCGTAATACTTCACCACCATCCAGCTATTCACGATTCCCGCCGGGTTCTCCAGCGAGAGCGCAAAGCTGGAAATGATGGAGCGCTTGGATTCTTCCAGTTCGCCCTGCGGGACTTTCTCGTCGCGCAGGCGCTTGAATTCATACATCAACTCATGCAGCGATCCGTCCGTCACGGCGTTGCGGACTTCCGTGTTTGCCACGAACGATCCGGGATAAAGATCGCTGCTTACGCGGCTGTATGCGCCATAGGTGTAGCCTTTTTCCTCACGCAGATTGGAGAATAGTCGCGCCGCCGATCCGCCGCCCAGAATGCGGTTCATTACGACCAGGGGAATGTAGTCAGGATCGGACCGCTTCAGCGAAAGCCCGCCGGCGAGGATATTGCTCTGCACTGATCCAGGCCGGTCTACCAGAATCGTCTTTGCCGAAGTGAGCGCAGCCACGCTGCCAATGCCGGGCGCATCGATGGGATGGTTCTTCCATGAGCCAAAGTATTTTTTCGCCAGCTCTGTTGCCTGGGCCACAGTCACGTCGCCGGCTACAGCCAGAATGGCGTTGTTGGGTGCGTAGTACTTATCGTGAAAGCCTTTGAGCGCTTCCGAGGAGGCCTTCTTCAGAGAGTCTGTGGTGGGCGACTGCACGGCCGCGGGGAAATCACCATAAATCGCCCGCGCAAATCGTTCCCGCGCCAGGAATCCGGGATTGCTGCGCTGTTGGAAGAGTCGCGCGCCTTCCTGCCGTTGATATTTCTGCAGCTCATCGGCGGGGAAGCTGGGATTGAGCACGATGTCGCTCATGATGTCCATCAGCTTGTCGGAGGATTGGCTGAGACCGGAAGCCTGAACGGCGGTCACGTTCGAGCCGAAAGCAGCATCAGCATTGAACGTAGCGCCCAGTTCGTCCAGTTCAGTGGCGATCTGCGTGCTATTTCGTTTTGCCGTGCCGTCGCGCAGCAGGTCGGCTGTGAACGAGGCCAGGCCCGGCGCATCCTTCGGATCAGAGAGTGCGCCGGATTTGATCCACAAGCTGTAATAGACGGTTGGCAGCCTGTGTTGCTCCAGCACAAGCATGGTCAGGCCGTTTGGCAGCGCCACTTCTACCGGGTGAGGTAGCTTCACCTTCAAAATCTCATTGTTGACCGGCGCCTTATTGAGCCGCTGTACTTTGGACGGAAGCTGCTTGGTGTCTGCCCCGGGCCCCTGCGGCTGCTGCGCAAATAAACCAGCGGTAAACATGAAAAGCGCAAAATTCAAAATCAGTATTTTCTTCAGCATGGTTTTCTCCTTACCGCATTCCGGCAGCGCCGGCGGCGGGGGTGGCCGCGCCGGGCAGGGTTATCATTACTGAGCGGTGTGCCGGCACCAGGTATTTCTGGGCAGCCTGCTTTACCTGCTCGGCGGTCACGGCGGTCAACTTCTCATAGGCCGTGTTAATGAGGTTGGGATCGTTATAAAAGATCGTCGCCGTCCCAATTTGATTGGCCAGGCCCAGCGTTGAGACCCGGGTCTGGATCGCGCCGCGCAGAAGCTGTGTGCGAACTTTGTCCAGCTCCTGCTGCGTCACGCCATCTTTTTTGACCGCCTCAATCTCGTCGTCAATTGCTTTCTCCAGGTCCTCGATCTTCACTCCGGGACGGGGCAGGGCAACCACGTTGAAGAGTCCAGGCCCGCGGCGCGGTTGGGCGCCGGCAAACACATTAAGGGCAAGCTGCTTGTCATGCACCAGATGCTGGTAGAAGCGTGAGCTGCGTCCGCCGGAAAAAATGCCGCCCAGGATCTGCAGCGCGTAGGTGTCAGGAGTGTTGCCGGGCCCAATGTTGTAGACAGCGTGGAGCTGGGGCAGGCGCGCCAGCGTATCATTCATGGTCTTGCGCCGCTCCTTGTCGTGCTCGGGCTCCTTCATGTCCACGGCAGGCGGCGCCGGTTGCCGCGGAATGCTGCCGAAGTATTTCTTCACCTTCGCCAGCGTCTCTTTCGGATCAAGATCACCCGCCAGCACCATTACTACGTTGTTCGGCGCGTAGTAAATGCGGAAGAAGTCCTTCACGTCGTCCAGTGTCGCGGCATTCAGGTCGTCCATGGAGCCGATCACCGAATGGTGATAGGCGAAATTGTCGTACGCCATGGAGTCAAGCTCTTCGGTCGATTTCCCATAGGGCTGGTTATCCACGCGCAGCCGGCGCTCTTCCTGCACGGCATTGCGCTGGTTGTCCAGGTTGGCCTGCGTGATGTTCAACGCTTTCATCCTGTCCGATTCCAGAAACAATGCCATATCGAGCTGGTTCTTCGGGAGCTCTTCAAAATAGTTGGTCTGGTCGTTGTTGGTGCTGCCGTTCATGGCGCCACCGTAGTTCTGCACCAGCAACATGTGCTCACCCTTGCCCACATTGGCGGAGCCTTCAAACATCATGTGCTCAAACAGATGGGCGAACCCGGTGCGGCCCTGCTTCTCATTGCGCGAGCCGGTATTGTAGGTAAGGGAGATGGCAAACACGGGCGCGGCATGCTCGGGAACGATGATCACTCGCAACCCGTTATCCAGCGTGGTATCCGTGAATTCCACTTTGGGAAGTTTCGTTTGCGCAAAAGCTGCCGTAGCCAGGGCTAGCAGCAACGCGCACAGCAGCGGCTTGATACGTGCACTGTTCACTGAACACCTCAATATTGGAATCAAAAAGAAGGACGCATCGGAAGATTCATAAGGTTCTGCGAAAACATGCAGAAAATCAACTAAAAAATCATTTACCTCTGGTCTGGGACGGAATGCATTCGCGCCGCCTGGCATTCGCCATGTTATTGAAGCCTGGGCGTCGGGACACCGAACGGCGTCTCGCGTGGTAGAATCCGCCTGCATTTACTGGAGAAACGAATGGGCATGCGAAGACTATCCTTCCTGGTATGTTCGTGGCTATTGCTTGCGGGCATCTGTGCCAACGCAACCGAGCGGCAGAGCAACGCTGACTATCGGGCCCGCCGTGTGGCGCTGGCCAAACAGATGGAAGGCGGTACGCTCGTGCTGTTTGCGCCGACCGAAGCCGAGGGCCAGAACAATCTCTACGGCTTCCGCCAGGATGATAACTTTTACTACCTCACGGGATGGCTCGAGCCAGGCGCGGCCGTGCTTATCAACGCCAATCCTTACGTTGAGATTCTCTTTCTGGCCGAGCACAATCTCACGCAGGAGAAATGGACCGGTCCCAAACTGGGGCCGGAGAATCCCAAGGCCCCTGAGCAAACGGGTTTCGACAAAGTTGAGAGCCTGGACAAACTGCATGAGGAGCTGCTTAAGGTGTTGCCACAGCCTCGTGCCGTGGTTTTTTCCGACTTGGGAGCCAACGGCCAGACCACGGCTTCCACCGGCCCGCTGGAGTGGCTGCGTCGCGGCAACTCATTTCCCAACTATGTTTCTTTTAAGGATGCCAAGCCGCTGATTTCCCGCCTGCGCACGGTAAAAGATACCGGCGAATTGAAGATGCTTAGCCGCGCTGCGGATGCTTCGGTCGCTGCGCATCTTGCGGCGTTGAAGGCCATCCATCCCGGCGTGAACGAGCGCGAGGTTTCCGCGCTTATGCAATACGAATTTGGCAAGCGTGGCTGTGAGCGTCCTGCCTATGCGCCGATTGTGGGCTCTGGCTTCTTCTCTACGGTCCTGCATTACTCCGCTGACGATCGCACCATGCAGGATGGCGATCTTGTGGTGATGGACGTGGCCGGGGAATTCTCGATGTATGCCTCCGACATCACGCGCACCGCGCCGGTCAACGGAAAATTCACCGCGCGCCAGCGAGAAATTTATGACATCGTGCTCGCGTCGCAGGAAGCGGCCATGCAGGCGTTCAAGGCAGGGAAGTCCAAGCTGCCCACCAATCGCACCGATCCGGATTCGCTTTACAAAGTCGCATTCGATTACATCAACACCCATGGCAAGGATTCGCATGGCGAACCGCTGGGCAAATATTTCATCCATGGGCTCGGACACCACGTCGGTTTAAACGTCCATGACGCCAACGATCCCGCCCTGCCGCTGGATAAAGGGATGGTTTTTACCCTGGAGCCTGGAATTTATATTCCTGAAGAAAAGCTGGGCGTCCGCATTGAAGATGTGTTTGCCGTGGGCCAGGA
>Ga0070712_100003174_pt1 | contig 10127 bp, 10 predicted proteins | sample LARL81metaG_FD_71396 | JGI IMG/M metagenome (GOLD analysis project Ga0070712, IMG submission 71396) | Corn, switchgrass and miscanthus rhizosphere microbial communities from Kellogg Biological Station, Michigan, USA - LAR L8-1 metaG | ecosystem: Host-associated > Plants > Roots > Rhizosphere ...
GGTCCTTTCGAGCAATTCGCGATATGTGAATTTCTGGATCGTCGCGGTGACCGGGCTGTCATAGTCAGCGCGGTGTGCTCGGCGCGGCCGCCCCCGACATGACGATCGAGTGCGTTGAAGCAGGTGTTCAGCTCGGCGCCGGCAAACCGCCGGGTGAAGGGGCTTTTTGATTGGTCGAGAACTTTGTCCCACTTCCGAGACCAGTCGATCGCCTCGGCCGCCCCGCCCCAAAAACCTTCGGGATCGGCAAGCGAACGTCTATAGACATCATTATTGTAGCGCACCTCGTCCTCCTATCGTTTCCGTCTCCTGCGCTATCCGGTTCGGCAACCGATTATGGAACCATGGTAGGCATTGGCTTGTGGTCAAAGCGCCCTTTCGAGTTCGGGGAGGACGACGAAAAGATCGCCGACGAGGCCATAGTCCGCCACTTGGAAGATCGGGGCCTCCTCATCCTTGTTGATGGCGACAATGACCTTCGAATCCTTCATTCCGGCGAGGTGCTGGATGGCACCCGAAATGCCGACAGCTACGTACAGATCCGGTGCCACCACCTTGCCCGTCTGACCGATCTGCCAGTCGTTGGGAGCGTAGCCAGCATCAACGGCGGCTCTGGAGGCGCCGACGGCGGCGCCGAGCTTGTCGGCAAGAGGGAGGATGACTTCCTGGAACTTCTCCAACGAGCCGAGCGCGCGACCCCCAGCGATGATGATTCGGGCCGAAGTGAGCTCCGGTCGAGTGTTTTCGGAGAGCCGATTCTCGACGAAGGCCGACAGGCCCGGATTGGCGGCGGCCTTGATGCTCTCGACCGAAGCCGAGCCGCCTTCGGATGCGGCCTGGAAAGAGGCGGTGCGGACGGTGATCACTTTCTTGGCGTCGGTTGCCTGCACCGTCTGGATCGCATTTCCCGCATATATTGGCCGCTTGAACGTGTCGGACGACGCCACCTCGACGATCTCCGAAACCTGCATGACGTCGAGCAGGGCGGCGACGCGCGGGGTCACGTTCTTACCCGAGGCGGTCGCCGGCGCGATGATCGTGTCGTAGGAGCCGGCGAGCGAGACGACGAGCGCTGCCAGCGGTTCGGCCAGGTGCTGTTGGAGTTCGTCGGCCTCGGCCAGCAGCACCTTGGAAACGCCCTTCAGCTTGGCGGCTGCATCGGCGGCGGGCTTGGCGTCCTTGCCGGCAACCAGGACATGGATGTCCGAGCCGATCTTGAGCGCTGCCGAGAGCGCCTTGGCGGTCTGGTCGGAAAGCGTTGCGTTGTTGTGTTCGGCGATGAGGAGAATTGCCATCTTTTTATCCCATTCAGCCTTACAAAACGCGGGCTTCGTTCTTCAGCTTGTCGACCAGTTCGGCGGCGCTCTTGACCTTGATGCCCGCCTTGCGGCCGCCCGGTTCCTCGGTCTTCAAGACCTTCAGCCGCGGCTTTATGTCGGCACTGAAATCGGCGGCAGTCTTCTCGTCGAGCGGCTTCTTCTTGGCCTTCATGATGTTGGGCAGCGAGGCATAACGCGGCTCGTTGAGGCGGAGGTCTACCGTGACGATCGCCGGCATCTTGAGCTCAACTGTCTGCAGGCCGCCGTCGACTTCGCGCGTGACCTTGGCCTTGTCACCGTTGATCTCGACCTTGGAGGCGAATGTCCCCTGCGCCCAACCGAGAAGGGCTGCCAGCATCTGGCCGGTCTGGTTGGAATCGTCGTCGATCGCCTGCTTGCCGAGCAACACCAGCCCGGGCTTCTCGGCGTCGACAACGCCCTTCAGCACCTTGGCGACGCCGAGCGGCTCGGTCTGTTCGTCGGTCTTGACGAGGATCGCTCGGTCGGCACCCATGGCGAGCGCGGTGCGAAGGGTTTCCTGCGCCTGTTGTGGGCCAACCGAAACGACGATGATCTCTTTCGCCTTGCCGGCTTCCCTCAGCCGGATCGCCTCTTCCACCGCGATCTCATCGAACGGGTTCATCGCCATTTTTACATTGGCGAGATCGACGCCCGATCCATCCGTCTTCACACGGATCTTGACGTTGAAATCAACCACCCGTTTGATCGGAACCAGCACTTTCATGGGACATGTTCCTGTCTGATATCAATGCATTCTTCTCGCAACCGCCGCTCGACCACGGCGCACCGGGATTCAACAACTCACATATTTGAATAGACCGGTCCTTCACCGCCCTGCGGCGGCACCCAGTTGATGTTCTGGTTGGGATCCTTGATGTCGCAGGTCTTGCAGTGCACGCAGTTCTGCGCGTTGATGACGAAGCGGGCGTCGGCATGGCCGGGTTCGTCAGCGATCCCGTTGCCGTCCGCATCGACCCATTCATAGACGCCGGCCGGGCAGTAGCGCGACGCCGGCCCGGCGAAGACCGCGTATTCCGAGCGCTTCTGCAACTCCGTGTCCTTGACCTGGAGATGGACCGGTTGGTCCTCCGCATGGTTGGTGTTGGAGAGAAACACCGACGACAGGCGGTCGAAGGTGAGAACGCCGTCGGGCTTGGGATAGCTGATCTTATTGTGCTTGGACGCCGGCTCCAGCGACGCCGCATCGGTCTTGCCGTGCTTGAGCGTGCCGAAGGGCGAGACGCCGAACAGCGTGTTTAGCCACATGTCGAGGCCGCCTACAGCCACGCCGATGACCGTGCCGAAGCGCGACCACAGCGGCTTGACGTTGCGCACCGTCTTCAGATCCTTGCCGATGTCGGTGCTGCGCCAAACCGCTTCATAGGAAGTCAGTTCGTCATTGCAACGGCCTGCGGCGATGGCTTCGGCCACGTGCTCTGCCGCTAAGATCCCCGACAGCATGGCGTTATGTGAACCCTTGATACGCGGCAAGTTAACGAGGCCCGCCGCACAACCCATGAGGACACCACCGGGGAACGATAGTTTTGGCACGGACTGCCAGCCGCCTTCGGTGATGGCGCGCGCGCCGTAAGAGATGCGCTTGCCGCCCTCGAAGGTCTTGCGAATGGCAGGGTGGGTCTTGAAGCGCTGGAATTCCTCGAAGGGCGCCAGGTAGGGATTCTTATAATTCAGGTGGACGACGAAGCCGACCGCGACCTGGTTGTCCTCGAGGTGGTAGAGGAACGATCCGCCGCCGGTCTTCATGTCGAGCGGCCAGCCGAACGAATGCTGGACGAGGCCGGGCTTGTGGTTTTCCGGCTTCACTTGCCAGAGTTCCTTCAAGCCGATGCCGTATTTTGCAGGCTCGCGGCCGTCATCGAGGCGGTATTTCGCGATCAGTTGCTTGGTCAGCGAGCCCCGCGCGCCCTCACCGATCAGCACATATTTGCCCAGCAGCGCCATGCCGGGTGCAAAGCCCGGTCCGTGCGAACCGTCGCGCTTGACGCCCATGTCGCCGGTGATGACGCCGGTTACGGCGCCGGCATCATTGTAAGTCAGGCTTGCCGCGGCGAAGCCCGGATAGATCTCGACGCCTAGCGCCTCGGCATGGCTGGCCAGCCAGCGGCAGACATTGCCGAGCGAGACGATGTAGTTGCCGTGATTGTTCATCAGCGGCGGCATGGCGAAATTGGGGAGGCGGACCGATCGATTGGGGCCGAGCACAAGGAACTGGTCGTCGGACACTTCGGTCTTGAAGGGATGACCCTCTTTGTCGCGCCAGCCGGGCAAAAGGCGGTTGATGCCGATAGGATCGACGACGGCACCCGAAAGAATATGGGCGCCAACCTCGCCGCCCTTCTCCAGCACAACGACCGAAAGCTCCGGATTGACCTGCTTCGACCTGATTGCAGCCGCCAGGCCTGCCGGCCCCGCGCCGACAATGACAACGTCGAATTCCATGCTTTCGCGTTCAATCTCGCTCAACTGTTCCTCCCAGCTGCTCGCGTTTCCCGATTGCCTGGAATATCTTATCAGCCACCGTTTCGATTTGCTCCATTCCGTCTATGCTTCGCAACAACCCTTTGCCGCCGTAGTAGCTGACGAGAGGTGCGGTCTCTTCCGCATAGGAATGGAGGCGTCGGCGAAGGGTTTCCGGGTTGTCGTCCTTCCGCACCGGCTCGCCTCTCGCGGCCATCTCGGTCGCGCGGGTGAGGATGCGATCGAGCAACGCATCCTCGTCCACGCGGATTTCAACGACCGCGTCGAGCTGGAGCCGCCGTTCCGCGAGAAGTCTGTCGAGCCCTTCTGCCTGGCCGACCGTGCGCGGAAAGCCGTCAAGGACAAAACCGGCTTCAGCATCAGGCGCGTCAATCCGGTCCGCAACGATGCGCAGCACCATATGGTCAGGGACGAGCGCACCCGCCTCGATAATCACCCTAACCTGTACACCAATCTCGGTTTCCGCTTGCACCGCCGCCCGCAACATCTCGCCCGTCGACAGATGCCGAACTCCCAGTCGGTCCGCGATCCGCACCGCCTGTGTGCCCTTACCCGCTCCCGGCGGCCCCAGCATAATCAAGCGCATTATATGTCACCTTTCGACTTCTCTCCATTCGCCCGCGCCATGCTTTCGACGATGAGACGCTTGGCTTCTGCGGCGTCGCCCCATCCATCGCACTTCACCCATTTATCGGGTTCGAGATCCTTGTAGTGCGAGAAGAAATGCTCAATCTGCTGCCAGGTGATTTCTGGCAGGTCTGTATAGTTCTTCACTTTCGCGTAGCGTTGGGTAAGCCTGGGTGTCGGAACGGCGACAATTTTCTCGTCGCCTCCTGCCTCGTCCGTCATTTTCAGAACGCCGATCGGACAGACCGCGATCACGGCGCCTGGAATGATGGGACGGGTATTGGCGACCAACACGTCGCACGGGTCACCATCTTCGGAGAGCGTATGAGGGATGAAGCCGTAGTTCCCCGGATAGCGCATCGGCGTATAGAGAAAGCGATCCACAACCAAGGTGCCAGCTTCCTTGTCCATTTCGTATTTGATCGGCTCGCCGCCGATGGGCACTTCAATGATAACATTGACCTCATGCGGGGGATTCTTGCCCGTGGATATAGCGTCAAAGCGCATGATCCGATCTCCTCCTGTGAATCTTGCAATCGGACCGAGTTACCTTTTGCACCAGGCCTCTTTGGTCCCGATGCTTGACTGGCTATTCCTTCTCCTTTTTGCCAGCAGCCGCGGTGTCCGCTACTCCGCGAATCTCGTCCCAGCTTTCTCGAAGCCGCTTCCGGATAATCCCGACCGCTTCTGAAGTTGATCGGCTCGCAAGCTCGGAGACGTCGCGCGCGTTTTGTACCGTGATGTCGAGGGCCTTGTTCGCGAATTCGGCTTGCTTGGCCAACATTTCCTGCGGGCTTCCGGAGGGTTTGTATTCGTGGGCTAACTCGGAGGCCTCGCGCAAACCCGTCGCGAGGACTTCTCGCTGCTTTTTGGCGATGGATGCCGCGCCCTCGGCCGCAATCTGTGTGGCCTGTGCAAAAGCGTCGAGATTGCTACGCTGTGTCTTGATCAACTGGTCAACATCTAACTTTGGCAGGCCGAGATCACTGCCGAATTTTCGCAGGACATCGATCAAGGTCTGTACATCCTGGGTCATGGTTTCCTCCATTTGGCTGTGTAAACTTGAGCACATTTCAGAGCGCTGCAACGGGCTGTCAACTTCGATACTCCGGGCGAGGCTCCTGTCCGTCCGGTTCACAGGCGGGTTCAGGCTAGTTCGATCGCGAGCGCCGTGGCTTCGCCGCCGCCGAGGCAGATGCCCGCGACGCCGCGCTTGCCGCCACATTGGCGCAGTGCGGCCAGCAGCGTGACGATGATGCGCGCGCCCGAGGCGCCGATCGGATGACCAAGGGCGCAAGCGCCGCCATGCACATTGACCTTGTCATGCGGCAGGTTAAGGTCGTGCATCGCGGCCATCGGCACCACAGCGAAAGCCTCGTTGATCTCGTAGAGGTCGACCGTTTCACTTGTCCAGCCGACCCGTTCCAGGAGCTGGCGGATTGCGCCGACCGGCGCCGTCGTGAACAACGCCGGCGCCTGAGCAAATGTGGCGTGGCCCTTGATCTCGGCGAGAGGCGTCACGCCGCGCCGCTCGGCCACGGAGCGGCGCATGAGCACCAGCGCGGCTCCCCCGTCCGAGATTGAACTGGAATTGGCCGCAGTCACCGTGCCGTCAGGCCGGAACGCTGGCTTCAAGAGGTGGATCTTGTCCGGCGACGCCTTGCTCGGCTGCTCGTCCTTTTCGACCCGGCTCTCTCCCTTGCGAGTCCGGACAGTGACCGGCGTTGTCTCCGCGTCGAAGGTGCCGTCCCCAACCGCCTTCCGCGCGCGGGTCAGCGAGGCCGCTGCGAAGCGGTCCTGAGCCTCGCGGGTGAACTGATAATTCTGCGCGCAATCCTCGGCGAAGGTGCCCATCAGACGCCCCTTGTCATAGGCATCCTCCAGACCATCGAGGAACATGTGGTCGATCACGCGCCCATGCCCCATCCGATAGCCGGCGCGGGCGCGGTCGAGCAAATAGGGCGCGTTCGACATACTCTCCATGCCGCCCGCGACCACGATCTCGTTGCTGCCGGCAGTGATCAAGTCATGGGCGAGCATGACGGCTTTCATGGCCGAGCCGCACATCTTGTTGACCGTGGTGCAGCCGGTGCTTTGGGGGATGCCGGCGCCGAGCGAGGCCTGCCGGGCCGGGGCCTGACCGAGGCCGGCCGGCAGCACGCAGCCCATGATCACCTCCTGCACGTCCTCCAGCTTCAGGCCGGCGCGGTCAACGGCGGCACGGATCGACGTGGCTCCAAGTTCCGGCGCGGTCAGGCTCGATAGCGCGCCCTGGAAGCTGCCCAGGGGTGTGCGCGCGGAGCCGACGATGACGATGGGATCGAAAGAGGTGCTCATGTGGATATCTTTCCTGTCTAGCGCTACTTGGCAGCCATGCGGATCGCACCGTCGAGACGGATTACTTCACCGTTGAGGTAGGCGTTCTCGATGATGTGCCCCACTAACTGCGCGAACTCGTTGGGCCGGCCGAGACGAGGCGGGAACGGCACGCTCTTGCCAAGCGCCTCCTGCACCTCCGAGGACATGGCGGCCATCATCGGGGTCTCGAAGATGCCGGGGGCAATGGTGACGACCCGGATGCCGGAGCGAGCAAGCTCGCGCGCGATCGGCAGCGTCATTGCAACCACGCCACCCTTGGAAGCCGCGTAGCCGGCCTGCCCGATCTGACCGTCAAACGCCGCGACCGAGGCCGTGTTGACGATCACGCCGCGCTCGCCGTCGGCATCGGGCTCGGATTGGGCCATCGCGGCCGCAGCCAGTCGCAGCATGTTGAAGGTGCCGACCAGATTGATCTGCACCGTGCGCGCGAAGCTCTCCAGCTTGTGCGGGCCTGCGCGGCCGACGACCCTTTCAGAAGGAGCCACGCCAGCGCAGTTGATTAGCCCGTGCACAGCGCCGAAGCCGGCGCGGCAGGCGGCAACGGCGGCCTCTGCGCCGGCGGCGTCGGTCACGTCGGTCAGCGAGAAGCGCGCGTTCGAACCAAGTTCGGCAGCCAAAACTTCGCCGGACGCGCTGTCCACATCGGCCAGGAGCACCTTTCCGCCGGCGGCAACGAGAAGACGGGCCGTCGCCGCGCCCAGACCGGAGCCGCTGCCGGTGATGATGAAGCTATGGTCAGAGATCTGCATTAAAAAGTCTCCGGGGCCGGCGTCCTCTTGCCAGGTGACGGCGATGCACCTGCCCGGGGTTGTGTGCGTGGCAAAGCCTTCGAACCGTGTTGGATGAAGGTTTTAGCCTGCGGCCGCTACAGGTACGATTGCCGGGCCTCCGGCCTCCTTCGTTGCATCGTAATGGTGGGTCGAAGCGGAAAGCCCGTGATTGATCAACATCACCGCGATCATTCCCAGAAGGCCGGCCAGCCCGATCGCCATGAAGTTCTGCTCCAGCGGCAGATTCAACGAGACCAGGAAACCGATCAGGATCGGCGCCAGGATCGCTCCCATGCGCCCAATCCCAGAGGCAAAGCCCACCCCGGTCGAGCGGATGGCCATCGGATAGAACTCGCCGGCGTAGGCATAGGCGAGGAGTTGCGTGCCGAGCGTCGAGGCGCCGACGACGAAGACCACCACGAACAGCAATTCGGTCGACTTGGTGTAACCCATCAGCGTCAGCGAGAGCGCGCCGACCGCATAGAAGGCGACCAGCACGTACTTGATGTTGAACTTGTCGCCGAGCCAGCCGCCGAGCACGGCGCCGATCATCGCGCCAGCGTTGAACACGAGAACGAAATTCAGCGCCGACCCGAGGCTGTAGCCCGCTATCGCCATCAGCTTGGTCAACCATGAGCTAAGCGCGTACACCATGAAAAGCCCGAAGAAGAAAGCGATCCAGATCATCCCCGTGCTGAAGCCGCGGCCCTCTTGAAACAGGTGCTTGATCGGCGCGTCGTCGGCCTTGTCCTCGACCGGCACCAAGAACTGCTCGTGCTCCTGCAGCGGATAGCTCGGCACGAGTTTCCTGACGATCTGGCGCAGTTCGGCGTCGCGGTTCTTCCTGATCAGGAACGGCATCGAGTTCGGCATCGTTTTCAAGATGAACGGGATCAGCACGACCGGTAGGATCGCGGCGAAGAACACCGACGGCCAGCCGTAGGACTCGATCAAGTGTTTGCCGGTCAAGGCGACCAGGACGCCGCCGATCGAGTAACCGGCAAACACCACGGTCACCAGGCGGGCGCGCATCTTGGCTGGCGCGAACTCGGCCATCTGCGCTGTCACAATCGGCAGGACCCCGCCGATCCCCAAGCCGGCGATAAAGCGCGTGATGCTAAAACTTATCGGATCGTGGGTTAATCCGGCGGCTGCCGTGAAGAGACTGAACAAAGCGATGCAGATCGCGATCATCAACGGGCGGCCGATCTTGTCGGCCAACGTGCCGAGGAAGATCGCGCCGAACATCATCCCGAACAGAGCCGAACTCGCCATGAAGCCCGCCTGCGTCGCGTCGACACCCATATCCTTCATAATCGACGGCAGGGCGGCGCCGACGACAGCAAGGTCGTAGCCGTCCAGGATGAGGATCAGTACGCCCCAAAAAAGAACGGTTGCGTGGAAGCGGTTGAACTCGGATTCGTCGACCAGCTTGTGAACATCGATGCGATGCATTGTATATCCCTTCCCACTTGTTTAACAGCGGAGCCGACGGCGACTCCCGTTTGCCGCGTTGGTGAGTCACCCGTGCTTGAACGCCGGAGTTCTTTTTTCGATGAACGCCGCCATGCCTTCTCTCTGGTCCGGAGTTCCAAACATCGAATGGAACAAGCGGCGCTCGAACCGCACGCCTTCCGTCAGGCTCGTTTCGTAAGAGCGATTGATCGCTTCCTTCGCCATCATCACGGCCGGTAGCGAGAAGGAGGCGACAGCCTCCGCGGTTTTCAACGCCTCGTCTACGAGTTCAGCCGCCGGTACGATCCGCGAAACGAGACCCGATTGGTGAGCCTCCTGCGCATCCATCATGCGCCCTGTCAGGCACATTTCCATGGCCTTGGACTTGCCGACGAAGCGCGTGAGACGCTGGCTGCCGCCAATGCCGGGCATCACGCCGAGTTTAATCTCTGGCTGGCCGAATTTCGCCGTGTCAGCCGCGAGGATAAAATCGCACATCATGGCGAGTTCGCAGCCGCCCCCTAACGCAAAGCCGGCTACGGCGGCGATGATTGGCTTCCGCACCGCAGTAAAGCGTTCCCACTGGCCGAACCAATCGGCCCTGTACATCTCGCTATAGGTCTTGTCCTGCATTTCCTTGATGTCGGCGCCAGCTGCGAACGCTTTGGCAGATCCGGTTATGACGATGCAGCCGACTTCTGGTGCAGCGTCCGCGGAAACGACTGCGTCGATCAGTTCGGCGGCGATCTGGGTGTTCAGCGCATTGAGCGCCTGTGGCCGATTGAGCGTGACCAACAGAACCCGCCCATGGGTTTCGACCAGGATCGTTTCGTAGGCCATGCCAGTTCCGCCCGTTTCTTTGGTGGCCGCGCAGGAAATGGATGACGGTGCGCGGCGGCTGTGTCGGCGATTTCTGCAAGTGTAGGCAACCGCACCCTGCAATCCAGCCCCTCCGCCGAGTAGGTGCACGGGGGATCGATAGTGCGCGAGGTTTTCGCGGTGGACGATGCGATCCATACCAGACCCCGAATTATTGAGGCGGGAGCGCTACCGAACT
>Ga0070712_100003175_pt1 | contig 10126 bp, 8 predicted proteins | sample LARL81metaG_FD_71396 | JGI IMG/M metagenome (GOLD analysis project Ga0070712, IMG submission 71396) | Corn, switchgrass and miscanthus rhizosphere microbial communities from Kellogg Biological Station, Michigan, USA - LAR L8-1 metaG | ecosystem: Host-associated > Plants > Roots > Rhizosphere ...
TCCCCGCCTGCTCGAGCTCGCGAAGACGCTGCGAGAGGACGTCGGCGCTGAGGTGGGGCAGGCCGGCGCGCAGATCGGTGAAGCGTTTGGGTCCTAACAGGAGCTCCCTGACCACCAGCAGCGCCCAGCGTTCGCCGACCAGGTCCAGGGCTCTCGCGATCCCACAGGGGTCTCCGTAGCTGCGCTTCGTCGGCATGGCGCCAATTGTAGTTGACAGGTCGGATAGGGCGACCTTATAGTTGGAATTACCGACCATAGAGTCGGATGTTCCGATGCATAGCCGCCCAGCCGAGAGGAGACGCATGAGCAATCGCGATCACTACCCGCCCGGGGTTCCGTGCTGGGTCGACACGGCACAGCCTGACGTGCCGGGGGCGCTGCACTTCTACGGCGCCCTGCTCGGATGGGAATTCGCCGGCCCCGGGCCGATGCCGGGAGATCCGCCTGGCGAGTACCACGTCGCGCGCGTTCGCGGCCGCGACGTGGCCGGGATCAGCTCGGTGCCGCCGGGAGCGCCCGCGACTCCTGCCTGGACGACTTACGTGGCGGTGCAGAGCGCGGATGCGACCGTCGACCGCGCGCGGGCGGCGGGTGCGACCGTCATGGTGGCACCGTTCGACGCGCCTCCAGCCGGGCGGCTGGCCGTGCTGTCGGATCCGACCGGAGCGGTGTTCTGCGTGTGGGAGGCGGCCGCGCGCCAGGGCGCCCAGGTGCTCAACGAGCCGTCGGCGTGGGCGATGAGCAGACTGACCACCGGTGACACCGACGCCGCGAAGGCGTTCTATCGGGACGTGTTCGGGTGGGAGGCAGAGGCCTTCGCTCCCGGCGTCGAGCTCTTTCGCCTGCCAGGCTACGTCGGGGGAGAGCCACACCAGCCCGTCCCGCGCGACGTGGTGGCGGTGCTCACGGCCGGCGAAGGCGATCCGGTGTGGAGCGTGGACTTCTGGATCGACGACGCGGAGTCGGCCGTCGCGCGCGCGACCGAGCTTGGCGGCAGCGTGGTCGTGGCGCCTCAGGAGATCCCCGGGTTCGTGACCACCGTGATCGCCGATCCGGCCGGCGCCGTGGTCTCACTGAGCCAGTTGCTCGATCCCGCCGCGGCGGGGTGAGCCGGACTACGAGACGTCGATCAGGACGGTGTGACCGTGGGAAGCAAACGCGCCATCGAGCTCGCCGGTGCCAACCTCGAAGCGTAGTTTCGGGACGGCCGTGTCGTTCGCGTAGCGACGCTGGCGGACATATGTGGCGCTCTCGGCAAACTGGCCGATCAGCGCATAAACGGCGGCACGGACCTCTCCAGGTCCAGCCGGCCCTCCGAGCCAGTTCAGATCCAGGATGAAGGCGCCGTGATCGTCGCTGTACGCGCGTGTCAACGCGAGCCGTCCGTCGGCTCGCAGCCATGCGTCGACGTGCGGCTTGAGGTGAAGCTCGGGATCCTCGGCGACCCAGTCGGGTGCGTCGAACGCGATGACAAGCTCGCGTGCGCCGGCCACGAGCTGGCGGGCGTCTGCGACGCCGTGCCCGCGCTCGTCGTTATCCCATCGCCGGGCCATCCGCACAAGCTACACCGGTGCCGTCTGCGCCAAGCGCCTGCTCAGGAACCGCCGCTCGGCATCGGACGACGTGAGCTCGAGCGCCTGCAGGTAGGCGGCTCGCGCCTCGGCTGCGCGGCCGAGCCTGCGAAGCAGGTCCGCGCGCGTCGCATGCAGCAGGTGGTACCCGCTCAGCTCTCCCGAGGCATCGAGCTCGTCCACCAGAACGAGGCCCCGATCCGGGCCCTGCGCCATCGCGACGGCGATCGCGTGATTGAGCGCAACGATCGGCTGGGGCATGACTTCGAGCAGCCGCTCGTACAAGGTTGCGATCCGCGCCCAGTCGGTGGCGTCGGGATGCCGAGATTGGGCGTGGCACGCGGCGATCGCGGACTGGAGCTGGTAGGGCCCGGCGCTCTGTCGCGCGAGCGCGTGATCGAGCAGCGCGGACGCCTCATTGATCTCGCCGCGATCCCAGCGCGAGCGATCCTGCTCGTCGAGCGTGACCAAGTCCCCGTTGGCGTCGACGCGCGCCAGGCGCCGCGAATGCTGGAAGAGCATCAGCGCCAGCAGCCCGGCGGCTTCGGGCTCGTCGGGCATCAGCGCGTCGAGGACGCGCGCGAGGCGGATCGCTTCGCGGCACAGGTCGGTGCGAACGAGATCCGGGCCCGCTGATGCCTTGTATCCCTCGCTGAACAGCAGATATAAGACCGCGAGCACACCGCCCGTGCGCTCGGGAAGCACGTGCGCGGGCGGCACGCGATAGGGGATCCGCGCGTGCGCGATCTTGCCCTTGGCCCGGACGAGCCGCTTGGCCATCGTCGCCTCCGGCACGAAGAACGCGCGGGCGATCTCGGCGGTGGTCAGGCCCGCGAGCGTGCGCAGCGTCAGCGCGACGCGGCCATCGAGCGGGAGGGCGGGATGGCAGCACGTGAACATCAGGCGCAGCCGGTCGTCGACGATCCCGCTCTCGTCGTCCTCGCTTACGCTCGGATCCGGCTCGTCGGGTGGTTCGTCGGTGCTCATCAGGTCGGTCGCAGCTCGCAGGCGCTGTTCCTTCATCCGCTCGTGGCGCAGGCGGTCGACCGCGCGGTTGCGCGCGACGGTCGTCAGCCACGCGCCGGGCTGGCGTGGCACGCCGTCGCGGGGCCATCGCCGGACCGCCTCGGCGAACGCCTGCTGCGCGCATTCCTCGGCGAGGTCCCAGTCGCCCGTGCGCGCGATCAGCGTTGCGACGATCCGGCCCCACTCCTCGGTGAAGGCCTCCGCGATGGCGGTGCTTGCGTCCTGACTCACCACTCCACGAACGGTCGGACCTCGAGCATGCCGTAGCGGGCGACCGGGTGCTTGGAGGCGACTTCGATGGCCTCGTCGAGGTCGGCGCACTCGAGGATGTCGTAGCCCCCGATCTGCTCCTTGGCCTCGGTGAACGGGCCATCGGCGATCACGACCTCGCCACCGCGGACGCGAACCGTCGTCGCGTCGGTCACGGGCGCGAGCTGGTTGCCCTGAAGGCGCACGCCGCGGCCGTCCATCTCCGCCACCCAGGCTTCGGTGTCGGGGCCGATCTGCTGGGACTCCTCGGCGGTGAGCTCGGTGTCCTCTTCGACACAGACAAACATCATGTACTTCATCTTGATCCTCGCTCTCGTGACGGTGGGGATAAACAGTTAGCGCGTGGCCCAGACGAGCCACCGCCGGCGGCGCAGGCGCCGGTCGCGCTTCGCCCGCGGCCTGGTCGACGTCCATTCTGCGATCCGCTCGTCTGCCAGGGCCTTGATGATCGTGGGATGCATCGCGTCCTCCTCGGTGGTTGTCTTGGCGATCACACCCCTACGACGAACGAGTTCTCCGAGATGGACATGTTCTTTTGCGATACGGATTGGAGTGCGAATCGTTTAAGCAATTGGCAGACATGACGTCGTCGGGGAGAGGAGCAAACGATGGCTCGCAGGATGCTTGTGCTCACTGTCGTGGCGCTTACCGTGGGCGTGGCCTTGGCGGCCGCGGCGCCACCGCCCGCGCCGAAGTGGAACTCCGGCTACAACGGCTGGTGGCCCGCTGGCTTCGGGTTTCCGCCGTTGACCGTGCAGGCCAACGGCTATCCGTGTTCGCTGACGGCGTACGGCCCGACGTTCCACTCGCACCACAGCGGATGGACGCAGGACTACGGTGGCGGCGTCAGTTGCGCCGGCGGGGTCGGCACGAAAACGCTGACGATCTCGGATCAGGTGCTCGGTCAGGATGGGCGCACCTGGCACACGATCAGCGGCTCCACGGTCACGGGCGGCCCGGTCACGAGCAATCCCCTGCGAATGATCCGGAATCGCCAGGCGGTCCTGGGTCATGTCTACCGGGTCGTGACGAGCACCAAGCTCGTGGTTCCCAACGGTCACGCCGGCTGCTCGCTGACCAACACGTGCGATCAGACGCTGACGATCAGCGCGACGAGCCGATCGCTGGCGCCGTGATCTGACGCCTGCGCGCGCTACAGATTGCCGCACGCCCTCCGATTAACGGGGTAAGGCCCGCTGCGCAAGCGGGGCATCGGATGGCGGTCGCGGACACCACAACCAAACAGCTCGGCTCGACCGGCACCCCGCACCGGGCGTCGGAGCCTGTCACGCGTGATGCGGCGCGCACCCGTCCGTCCGGCGGCATTCGCGCGCTGCATGGCGTCCTGATCGCCACGCTCGTGGTCTACGCGATCTCGCTGATCATCCGGGGCCAGGACGGCGCCTCGCCGACCTGGCTCGATGGATGGGGAGTGGCCGTTTTCGAACTGGTTTGCAGCGTGCTCGTACTCGCCCGCGCGTACGTGAGCCCGCGCGACCGCAAGTACACGCTTTGGCTCGGGCTCGGGTGCCTCGCTTGGGCACTCGGCGACTTCGCCGAAACCCATGAGACGCTCGGCGGCGCCGTCCCCGCGATCTCGCTGGCCAACTATCTGTGGGCTCTGTTCTTCCCTCTCGCCTACGTCGGCGTGATGCTCTTGATGCAGCGCGACGTGCGCAAGCTCACGGCGGCCAACTACCTCGACGGCGTGGTGGCCGCGCTGGTCACGGCCGCCGCGCTTGTCGCGTTTGCCTTCAACGGGATCGCTTCCGCGGCGGGCGGCAACAACGAGGCGGTCGCGGTCAATCTTGTCTACCCCGTCGGCGACCTGCTGCTGTTCGGCCTGACGGTCCTGGGGATAAAGCAGCTTCCGCTCGGGCGGCGCACACGGTGGTACCTGCTCGCCGCCGCCGGACTCGTCAACGCCGCCGGCGACATCTCGGCGCTGTTCGGCGGCATCATCGTCACCGACGTCGGCTGGTTCTTGGACGCGATGGCGTGGCCGACGTCGCTGCTTCTGATCACGTGCGCCGTCTGGCTTGCGCCGGACCCGGGCGTGCCGGTGCAGGAGTACAAGTCGTCGGGCTTCACGGTGCCGACGGTCGCCTCCGTGCTGGCACTCGTGATCCTCTTCCTCGGCTCACTCGACCACGTCAGCCAGGTCGCAATCGGGCTTGGGACCGCGACGCTGGTCGCGGCCGGAGCACGGTTCGTGCTCGCGTTGCGCCGCCTCAAGGCGATCAACGAGAAACGCAATCTCCAGCTCGAGAGCTCCGCCGCCGTCGAGCGCGCCTCGCGCGAGGCGCTGCAGGCGGCGGTACTCAACTACTCGCGGTTCGCCGCGGCGGTTGCACACGGCGACCTCACGGCGACCGTGAACACCAACGGCGACGCCGATCTGCGCGGCCTGACCGACAGCTTGAACACGATGGTCGGCGGGCTCGCCGAGATCTCCGGTGAGATCCAGGCCGGAGTCCACGAGATCAGCGCATCCACGGAGGAGATCCTCGCCGCGGTGAGCCGCCACAGCGAAAGCGCCGGACAGCAGTCCGCCGCGATCGGCCAGACCTCGGCCACCATCAACGAGCTTCGCGCCGCCGCCGATGCGATGGCAGCACGAGCGCGCGATGTCGCGCGCGAGGCCGGGGAGTCGGTCCAGGTCAGCTCCGATGGGACCGAGGCCGTCGCGGCGATCTCGATCGCGATGGAGGAGATCCGCGCACGGGTGGATGCGATGGCTCAGGACATCAGCACGCTGTCGGAGCGAACCCGGCAGATCGGGGTCATCACGAACACCGTCAACGACCTTGCCGACCGCTCGAAGCTGCTCGCGCTCAACGCCAGCATCGAGGCGGCCCGGGCGGGCGAGCACGGCAGAGGCTTCGCCGTCGTCGCCGAGCACGTCCGCGGGCTTGCCGATCAGTCCAAGGAGGCCGTCTCCCAGGTCGAGACGATCCTCAACGACGTCAGGGATGCGACCGACGCCGCAGTGGCGGCAAGCCACCAGGGGACGCACGTGGTCGAGAAGGGGCTCGCGCTTGCCCAGGACGCCGGCGACGGCATCCTCAGCCTCACCGACACAATTCGCGGAGCATCGCGGACCGCGGAGGAGATCGCCGAACTTGCGCGTCAGCAGAGCCTTGGGATGGACGAGATAGCGCTGGCGATGGGGAACATAGAAGCCAGTACCTCGCAGTTCCTCGACGGCGCCCGGCAGTCACAGCAGGCGGCCGAGAGCCTCAACGAGCTTGCCGCCAAGCTCGCGGGACTGACCGAGCGCTACCGCGTCTGAGCAGACCGCCGTCAGGCGCTGCTGCGCTCGGGTGGATCGAGGCGCTCCACCGCCGCAGCGAGCCAGTCGTCCTGGTGCTCGCGCCAGAACGTGCCGTTGTGGCCGCCCTGGTAGAGCTTGAAAACGTGGGGGATGCCCGCGGCCGTCAGCTCTCGGTCAAGGGCCTGATTGTCTGGCACGAAGTCGTTGTACGGATCCTGCGCGCCGATGTAGAAGCCGAAGAACGTCTTACCGTACGGGCGGAACTCGTCCTCGAGGTGATCAACGTGCGCGTGAGCGCTGGCGTCGGCGTTCGCCTCCGCGGAGCCGAGATCCTGCGGCTTGCCGTCGGGCGTTGTCAGGACGAAGTACCCGCTCCAGGATTCGATCACCGAATAGGTCTCGGGGTGGTGAATGGCGATCAGCGTGGCGCCATAGCCCCCGGCCGAGATGCCGATGATCCCGCGGGCTGACCGCTCCGGAATCGTGCGGTAGTGATCGTCGATCCAGGTCACGAGCTCGGACTCGGTTGCCGTCTCCCAATCGCGTCCGGGTCCCCAGTTGTGCCACTCCGGGTCGGTGTCGCCCGCCCGCGCGCCTTGCGCTCCAACGACGATCGCCGGGTGCCCGGTGGACGCGAGACTGTCGGCGTAACCGCTGATCCCCTTGTAGGCCTGGTCGCTTGACGGCAGTCCGTGTAGCACGTAGATGACCGGGTATCGCTTGCCGCTGGCGTCATATCCCGGTGGCAGCGCAATCGAGTAGTGCAGCGTTCCGTCGACGCCATCGGCGTAGAACGAGCCGTCGACGACGGTTGGCTTGTGTCCGGTCCCCTGCGTGCTCGCGCCGGCGGTAGCACGCGCCGACGTCTTGGCCGGGCTCGAGCCCCCACAGCCGGCAAGCGCCGTCGCTGCGAGTACCGCCAAGGCGACCCTCACCATCGAGCGAAGGTACCGCCGGCAGGTTGCTGTGCCGCTAAGACCCCGGCTAAGGACCGCACGGCCGCGCAGCCGCCTGATCGCCAATGTGTCCAAGCCACCAAGTTTCGGGATATCACGGTTGTACTCTCAGCAAAAGGTCCTCGGTCATGGACGCCAAGGAACATGAGGGATCGACAGGGCGAGCTCGCGATGATCGTGCTCTCGATGACCTGTTGCTCGCTCCGGCCGCGATTCTCGAGGGCCTGCCCGACGCTGTCGTAGCGTCGGCGCGCGACGGGCGGATCGTGTACGTCAACGCGCTTGCCGAAGAGCTGTTCGGATACGCCGCGAGCGAGCTTGTCGGAGGGCAGGTGCAGACGCTCTGGCCCGAGCGGGTGCGCGACCGGTACACGCGCAACATGCAGTTGTACTTCGCGACCGAGCACCCGATGCGGTTCTCCACCGCAGTCTTGGGACTGCGTCGCGACGGTTCGGAGTTCGTCGGCGAGATGAGCTGGGGGATCGTCGAGACAAGCGGCGGACCGCTGCTGCTCGCCGTCGGTCGCGACGTCTCAGACCGGCACGCCGCCGAGGTCCGGCTGCGGGCCGTGGCGGCGATGGGCGAGCGCGCGCTGGCAGGAGCGGATCCCGCGGATCTGAGCGCCGAGGCGGTCGAGCTGATGCGGACGACGCTGCCGGTGGCAGGCGCCGAAGTGCGAGTGTCAGGCGCGGTGATCGCGTCATCCGGAGAACTGTCGCGCCCAGGCGATCGGGTGCCGATGGGCCCGCAGGGTGAGCTGTTCGTCACGACCGAGCGAGAGCTCTCCGACGATGAGGTCAGCTTCATGCGAGCCGTCGCAAACACGCTCGCGGGGGCGACGGCGCGGTTGCGCGAGACCGAGCGGATGCGTGAAGAGGCGCTTCACGATCCGCTTACCGGGCTCGCGAACCGGACGCTGCTTCGCGACCATCTCGAGCTCGCGCTGGCGCGGTCACGACGGGACGGCGGCGCGACCGCGGTGCTGTTCGTCGATCTCGACAACTTCAAGCGCGTCAACGACACGCACGGCCACGCGGCGGGCGACGCCGCGCTGATCGAGATTGGCCGCCGGCTGCGGATGGCCGTGCGGCCCGGCGACACGGTCGCCCGGTTCGGCGGTGACGAGTTCGTCGTCGTGTGCGAGCACGTGGACCGGATCTCCGCGCTGGCGATCGCCAACCGCGTCGAAGCGGCCGTCCGCGAGCCGATCGGAGCCCGTGGCGCCGAACACGAGCTGTCGGCGAGCGTCGGGGTTGGGCTTGGACACGGCCACCCCGACGCGCTCATCGCCGCCGCGGACGCCGCCGGTTACCGGGCCAAGGCGTCGGGCGGGGGGCGCGTCGAGCTTTCCACCGAACCCGTGACCTCCGACGTCATCACCGACGGGTGATGACATGCCGGCTCAGCAGGCGATCCTCGCCAGCGGGTCGGCACGTGCTCCAGAAGCGCAGGCGGTCGGCGCGCGCGGTATCAGGACGACGGCCCGTGCACGAGTGGCGGCGAAGTTCGCGCCGGTCAGGCGCGCCGGAACTGCGACTGACGCGCCTGCGGGGGTAGCCGAGCCGACTCGTGCGGTGAATCTGAACGTGCGCGAGTGCCCGCTGATCAGGTCGCCAAGCTCCCAGCACAGCCTTGATCCGGTCGCCATGGCACCGGGCGCGGCCCGCAGCTTCAGTTGCCTGGGCAGCGCTACGCACACTTTGGGCATGACACCAGGTGTGCGCTTGGTCACCCCGACGGTGACCACGAAGCCGACCGTATGTCCTGCTGCGACGACGGGCTGCACGGGCACGATGCGCACCCTGGCGGCGGTCGAGCGACGTTTGACCGTCGCGGCGGCTTTGGCGAAGTCGTTGGCGTAGTTGGGTTCGGCGTCGTCGGCGCTGACACTGGCGGCGTTGATCACGCGTCCTGGCCGGAGCTCGCGGAACCTCAGCGCGACGGAAAAGCTCTCGCCCGGAGCGAGGCTGGGGAACGTGCAGTGGAGGGGCGCGCCGGAGTTGCAGCTGGCACCTCCCGGGGTGACGGCGACGAGCTCGGCGGCGGCCGTCAAGCCGTCGGTGAGGTCGACGGCCGTGGCGGTCCCAGGGCCGTGGTTGATGACCGTGATCGTGTCGGTGATGTCGCCGCCGAGCGGCACGGTCTGCGAGCTCTCGCGGTCGACGATGGAGAGGTCGGCCATCGGTGCGGTCGATGCAGGCATGGCGGCAGTGGCATCGTTGCCGGCGTTGGCCGGGGTTGGATCGAACTGAGATGCGATCACACTTGCCTCGTTGGGCGAGCCGGCCATCGCATCGCGAGGCGGTTCGACGATCACAACATTGGCCTCGACGGTGCCGCCGCTGTCCAGATGGGGGACGACGCACGTAACTTCGGTGGCGCTGATCGAGCACGACCCCATATCGATCGTGGCCGACTCGATGGTGGCGCCGGGCGGGACGGCGTCGTGGAGCACGACGTCGGTCGCATCTCCCGGCCCGTGGTTCACGATCGCCAGATGGTCGTCCACGACGTCGTCGCCGAACGCGCTCGGCGCCACCGTCTCGCTCTGCGCGAGCGCGAGGTCGGCAGGCTCGGCGCTCGTTGGCCGCGCCGCGATGCGGGTGCTCGTCTCGGAAGAAATCGCGCTCAGCTCCCTGTTCAGCGTCGGCGCGATGAATGTCGCCAGCGCGACGTTGTTGATCTCGCTGTCGACTGAGTCGTTTGGATCGACCCGCACGTCGAAGCTGATCTGCGCCCGGTCGCCGGGTGCTCCGCTGATCGCGATGTCGCCGCCGCGGGTTGGTGTCGCGCCGTTGCCGAGGAAGAAGCGAACGGCGTGCTGCGAGGCGTCGTACTCGCCGAGGTCGTCGCCCACGGCGTCGCTCGGAGTGGCCTGGCTCGCGGGCGCGCCCGAGATCCGCAGTGTTCCCGCCAGATACGTCGAGTTGGATGGCAGGTGGTCGACCGCGACGAAGTTTGTCGCCGCCTCGAGGCCCTCGTTGACGTACGTGACCGTGTAGCGAAGCGTGTCGCCTCCGCGCGTCGG
>Ga0070712_100003185_pt1 | contig 10108 bp, 7 predicted proteins | sample LARL81metaG_FD_71396 | JGI IMG/M metagenome (GOLD analysis project Ga0070712, IMG submission 71396) | Corn, switchgrass and miscanthus rhizosphere microbial communities from Kellogg Biological Station, Michigan, USA - LAR L8-1 metaG | ecosystem: Host-associated > Plants > Roots > Rhizosphere ...
CATTTCGCGTTCCCTTGGCATCCCACCGCCACCATGCCGGGGCGGCTCCGGCTGCGGGGCGGCGGCTCCGGGCCGCCCGGGACCAGACGTGCGGGCGGCGGGTGGCGCGGGGGTCGGATGGCTTTCCCGCGCTTGCCCGGGAAAGGCGCCGCCCCCGCGACAGGACCCGCCGAGCAACGGCCAGGGCCCGGCTCGACGGACCGCGCGGTAGAGCACGTGGCGTCGCAGGGGATCGCCAGCCGGCAGCAGCGGGTGGTCGAAGTCGTCGGCGGGATCGTGCGACATGCCGAGCCGCTCCATCACCGCGATCGAGCGCGCGTTGCCTGCGGCGGCGAACGAGACGACCTCGTCGAGCGCGAGCTCGCCGAACGCGAACGCCACCGCCGCGTGCGCCGCCTCGGTCGCGTAGCCCCGGCCCCAAGCCCAGCGCGCGAGGCGCCACCCGACCTCGACCGCCGGCGCGAAGTCCGCCTCGAACCCGACTGGGTTCAGCCCGGTGAAGCCGAGGAACCGCCCCGTCGTCCGCTCCTGCAGCGCCCACAGCCCCCAGCCGCGCTGCTCGAGCTCGGCCGCGATCCGCGCAGCGAGCGCATCGCTCTCGGCGCGCGCCAGCGGCGCCGGGAACCAGCGCACGACCTCGGGATCGGCGTTGAGCGCGGCGAACGGCGCGCGGTCGTCGTCTTGCCAGGACCGCAGCCGCAGGCGCTCGGTCCGCAGCTCCATTGTGGGCGAGGCTAGCGCCGCGTCGCCTACGGCCGCACCGTCACCAGCGCCCGGACCGTGCGGTGGTGACCAGCGGGGTCGATGACCGCCGCGCTGAGCACGAGCGCAAACGCGCGCCGGTGCGCGAGCAGCCGGCGGAGTGAGGCCGGCAGGCTGAGCTTGACGGTGCGCCTCGCGCCACCCGCGAGCCCGAGCGCCGCGGTCGGGAGCGCCACGCGCCGCCCGTGCGCGGTCGCGACGGGCCGGCTCGTCTGCGCGATCAGCGTCACGCGGACGGCGAACGCGTTCGCGTTCGCGATCCGCACCTGCACCGGCCCGCGCGACCCGGCGTGACCGACTGCGAGCGCGAGCGTGACACGCGTGGCGGCGCCGAACGCGGCGGGGCCGGGCGGCGGCGGAGGCGGCGCTGGGGCGGACACGCGGTGCGCGTCGCTCGTCTGCGCCGTCGAGCCGGCGTGGTTGGTCGCCGTCACGCGGCAGCGGTAGTCGCCCGGCATGCCGGCCGCGAACGTGCTCTCCGTCGCGCCCGGGACGTCGACCCCGTCGCGGCTCCACTGGAACGCGAAGCGCTGCGGCGCACGGTAGTAGAAGGCCGGCAGCACGTCCGGCGCCCACGTCCCCTGCGAGCAGGACAGGCTCGCGCCGACGGCGGTTCCGCCGGTGATCGCGGGCGGCAGGACCGCGGCGGGCGCGACGAGCAGGACCGGGAACCGCGCCCCGCTCGGCGGCGCCGGCTGCCCGCTGCTCGACCCGGCGAGGTCGAGGTTGTCGTCGGCTCCGTTGTCGTCGAGGCTCGTGAACGCGAGTTGGTGGGGGCCGGCGACGTTCGCCCAGTAGAGCCGCCCCGCCACGGGGTCGATCGCGAGGCCGAATGGCTCGGAGACGGTCGCCTTGTAGCCGGTGAAGACGTCGCCCCCGCCCGGGTGGTCCGGGTCGAGGCTGGCGAATGAGAGACCGATGCCGAAAGTGTTCGTCCAGTAGATGCGCCGGGCGCCCGGATCGACCGCGACCCCCTCCGGCGCGTCGACCGTCGCGCGGCCGGTGGGAATGTTGCCGCCGCCGGTCCCGTTCAGGTTCGCGAACGAGATCGCGTTCGCCGAGTCGTTCGCCCAGTAGATGCGGCCGGCCGCGGGATCGACCGCGACGCCGATCGGAGCGACCGCGGTGGCCGAGCCGGTGGCCAGCGCGTCGCCGCCTGGATGCGCCGGGTCGAGGCTCGCGAACGCGATCTTGTTGCTCGCGGCGTCCGCCCAGTAGATCCGCTTCGCGACCGGGTCGATCGCCAAGCCCCGGGGAGCCACGATCGGGGCGTTCCCGACCGCAAGCGTCGCGACGGGACCGCCGTCGAGGCTGGCGAAGCGGATCGCGGCCGGCGTGCTGCCGACGTCAATCCAGTAGATCAGCCCGTTGGCGGAGTCGATCGCCTCGCCCTCCGGGAAGCCCGCGTCGAGCGGCAGGTCGAGACCGCCGGATCCCGCGAGCGCGACCGAGGAGAGCTTCTGGACCGAGGGATTCGACCACAGGACGCTGTCGACCGCCGCCGCCGCGCCGGAGCCCAGCAGCAGCGCAAGCGCCGCCACCGCAAGCGCGATCGCCGAGCTGCGCGCGTGCCGCGACCAGATCACGGCGCGAGAGTCTAACGTCTGACGAACTCAGTCGGCCAGCGCGATCGTCGCGATCGCGAGCGCCGCCGCCCCCTCGGCGCGGCCGAGGAAGCCCAGGCCCTCGCCGCGCGTGGCCTTCACGTTGACGCGCTGGACCCCCACTTCCAGCGCGCCCGCCAGCCCGGCCCGCATCTCGGCCTTGCGGTCGGCGAGCTTCGGGCGCTCGAGGATCACCGTCGCGTCGACGTTGACGACGCTCGCGCCCGCCGCCGCCAGCGCCCCGCGCACGTCGGCCAGCAGCTCCAGCGAGCGCGCGCCGCGCCAGCGATCGTCCGTGTCCGGGTAGCGCTCGCCGACGTCGCCGAGGCCGGCGGCGCCGAGCAGCGCGTCGATCACCGCGTGCGTGAGCACGTCGGCATCCGACCAGCCGTCGAGGCCCACGTCGCTCGGCACCTCCACCCCGCCGAGCACGAGCGGCCGGCCGGGCACGAGCGGATGCACGTCCCAGCCGATCCCGGTGCGGATCATGCGCGTCGCCCGCCCGCGCGCGCCGTCGCGTCTCGTCCGCGGCCGGCGCGAGCGCGCCGCCCGCCCGTGCGGCCCGCGCGCCTCACCCGATCGGCTCCAGCCGCCGCGCGCGCCGCTCGAACACGCACAGCTCGCGCACGCCCTGCTCCGCGAGCCACGCGACCGTCGAGTCGTACTCCCAGCCGACGTGCTCCGGCTTGTGCGCGTCGCTCGAGAGCGCGACCGGGCAGCCGGCCTCCAGGCACATCGCCAGGAACGCCGGCGCCGGATAGCGCTCGCCGACCGGCTTGCGCAAGCCCGCCGTGGAGACCTCGACCGCGACGCCGCCCTCGGCGATCCCGTCGACCGCCAGCTCGTAGAAGCGGCGCAGGTCGCCGTCGGGGCGCGGGCGGTCCGAGCCCCACACCTTCACGAGATCCGGGTGGGCGAGGATGTCGAACAGGCCGCTGCGCGCCGCCTCGCCGAGCGTCTCGAAGTAGCGGCGCCAGATCTTCTCGGGGTCGGCGCTGCGCGTCTCCCAGATGTCCCAGCCCTCGTGGTCGACCGCCTCGTCGCCGACGAAGTGGACCGAGCCGATCACGTAGTCGAAGTCGCGTGCCTCCAGCAGCGAGGCCATGCGGTCCTCGCGGCCGGGCACGAAGTCGGCCTCGACGCCGAGCCGCAGGTTGGTCTGCTCGCGCACGAAGCCGCAGTAGGCGTCGATGTCGTCCAGCGCGTTCTCGCGCCAGAACGGATGCGTCCAGACGTCGAGCGCCTGGCGGAAGCGGTAGACGTGCTCGGAGACGCCGAGCTCCGCGATCCCGCGCTCGGTCGCGGCGGCGCGGTAGCGCTCGGCGTTGGCGGGCGTGAAGTAGTCGGCCGCGGCGGACGGCTGCCCGTCGGGCCGCAGGTGGACGTGGAAGTCGGTCAGCATGCGGGGCGTTCGCTCAGCAGGATCTCGGCCAGTCGCAGGTCGAGCGGGGTGGTGACCTTCAGGTTCTCGGCGGGGGACTCTACGACGTGGACCGTCCCGCCCGCGCGCTCGACGAGGCCGGCGTCGTCGGTCGCGGCCGCCAGCACGTCGTCGGGCGCGGCGAGCGCGCGCGCCAGCGCGGCGCGGCGGAAGACCTGCGGCGTCTGCACCGCCCACAGGCCGCCGCGGTCGAGCGTCTCGACGACGCGCAGGTCGTCGCCGGCGCGCTTGACCGTGTCCGTCACCGGGGCGGCCGCGACGACGGCGTCGCCGCCGCGCTGCGCCAGCGCGTCGAGCGCGCGCGAGAACAGCGCGGGCGTCGCGAGCGGGCGCGCGGCGTCGTGGACGAGCACGACGTCGTCCGCGGGCGCGGCCGGGCCGGAGCCGTGCGCGGCGGCCGAGCCGCGAGCCGGCTGGCCCACCGCGGCCGAGCTGGTCGACTCCGGAAAGGCGGCCGCCAGCGCCGCCCGCACCGACTGCGACCGGGTCGCCCCGCCTACCACGCCGATCGTCCCCGGCGGCGCGACGACGCCGGGCGGCAGCGCCACGACGATCCGTTCCACCGCCGGCACCGCGCGCAGCGCCGCGAGGCTCCAGTCGAGCATCGGGCGCCCCGCCAGCATGACGAACGCCTTGGGCCCCTCGGCGCCAAGGCGTTCCCCACGACCGGCGGCCACGAGCAGCGCGACCGCCATCAGACCCGACAGCCGCTATTCGGCGCCGACGGCCACCTTGCCGCTGGCCGACGTGGCGAGCAGCTCGTCGAGATGCTCCTCGGCCTCCTCCTCGCCCATCTCGAGCGCGTACATCAGCTCGGACGCAAGGATCTTCTTGGCGCGCGTGAACATCTGCTTCTCGCCAGTCGACAGGCCCTTCTCCGCCTCTCGGATGGCGAGGTTGCGCACGACCTCGGCGAGCTCGTAGATGTCGCCCGTCTTGATCTTGTCGCGGTTGTGCTTGAAGCGGCGGTTCCAGTTCTTCGGCATGTCGGAGCACTCGTCCTGAAGCACGGCGAGCACCTTCTTGACGGTCTCCTCGTCGATCACGCGCCGCAGCCCTGCGAGGGCGGCGTTCTCGGTCGGGACCATCACCGTCATGTCGTTGTGAAGGATCTTGATCGTCAGGTACTCGCGCCGCTCGCCGAGGATGTCCTTCTGCTCCTTCTTGAGGACCTTGCCAGCCCCGTGGTGCGGATAGACGACGTTGTCGCCGATCTCGAACTCGATGTGCTCGACTTCGACCGTGACCTCGAGGTCCTCGAGCTGCTCTTCGGTCAGTTCAATAGCGGTGATGGTGGGCCTCCTTCTCCACGTGGGCCGCCCCCGGCCCCCGATTCTCAGGTTTGCAGGTAGCGGTCCACGAGGTTGATCTCCTGCTGGCGGCGAAGGCCCTCGCGGATGTCCTTCGCCCGGATCTCGCCGACCCCGTCGACGGTCTCCAGCTCGCCGTCGGAGGCGGCGAGCATCTCCTCCAAGCCTCCGAACTCCTCGACGATGCGCTGCACGACGAGGCGCGGCAGGCGCGGGATCCTCCCGAGGATCCGGTAGCCGCGCGGGGAGACGGGAAAGTCGAGCGTGTTGACCTTGCGGTCGTAGCCGAGCAGCTCGGCGAGGCGGCCGAAGTCGAGCAGGTCCTGGTGCGGCAGGCGCACGAGCTGGTCGAACGCGTCGGCGAAGCGCTCGTCGGTGTCCTCGGCGAGGTAGTCGTGCACGAGCGCGGACTTCTCGCCCGCGACGCCGACCATCGTCTCGTCCAGCTGCATCTCGATCAGGCGGCCCTCGACGCCGAGCTCGACGATGTAGCGCTCGATCTCGACGCCCATGCGCGTCACGAGCTCGGCGCGCTGGAGCACGGTCAGCACGTCGTGCAGCGTCGTGCCGCCCTCGAACTCGAGCGCCGTGAGGCGCATCGAGACCTGGTCGAGGCGGCTGCGGTACTTGTCGAGCGTCGCGAGCGCCTGGTTGGCCTTCGCGAGCACGACCGGGATGTCCTCGAGGATGTACTTCGCGCCGTCGACGTAGAGCGAGACGACCTCGCGGCGCTGGGATATCGCGACGACGAGCGCCTCGGCCTGCTTGGAGATGCGCTCCGCCGTGCGGTGGCGGGTGCCCGTCTCGCTCGTGGCGATCGTCGGATCGGGCGTCAGCTGCACGTTGCCCCACACGATCTTGTTCGCGTTCGCGTTGAGCACGAGCGCGCCGTCCATCTTCGCGAGCTGGTACAGGAACGCCGGCGTGTAGTCGATGTCGATCTTCAGCCCGCCGGACAGCAGGAAGGCGAGGTCGTCGGGATCGCCGATCACGAGCAGGCCGCCCGTGCGGGCGTGAACGATGTTGTCGATCCCCTCGCGCAGCGACGTCCCGGGAGCGACCATCTCGAGCGCCCGGACGAGTCGCGGCTCCTGGCGAGACTCGAGCTCGTCTTTGAGCTCTTCCCCGGTGCGCGCCGCCATGCGGCCCGATTCTACCGGGTTTCCTCGCGATTTTCGGCGCCGCGGACGTCTCAGGCGGCCTGGGCCGCGACGCGCGGCTGCAGGGGGCGCAGCGCGTTGCGCAGCGTGCCCGCCTCGGGGCCGACGATCGCGTGCAGGCCGAGCTTGCGGGCCTCGGCGAGGCGGCGGTCGGCGTGGGCGACGGTGCGCAGCTCGCCGGTCAGGCCCAGCTCGCCGAAGCACGCGAGCGGCGGCGCGTCGGCGCTCGCGAGCGGCGTGCCGCGCGCGGCGCTGGCGACCGCGAGCGCGACGGCGAGGTCGGCGCCCGGCTCGTCGACGCGCACGCCGCCGACGACGTTGACGAACACGTCGGCGCTGCCGAGCCCGGCGACGCCGCCGTGGCGCCCGAGCACGGCGAGCACGAGCGCGAGGCGGTTGCGGTCGATCCCGCTCACGACGCGCCGCGGCGGCTCCAGCTCGCTCGGCGACACGAGCGCCTGCACCTCGACGAGCAGCGGCCGCGAGCCCTCCATCGCGCACAGCACGACGCTGCCAGGCGCGCGCGTCGCCTCGCCGACGAAGCGCGCGGAGGCGTCGAGCACCTCGACCAGCCCGGCGTCGCGCATCTCGAACACGCCCGCCTCGCTCGTGGAGCCGAAGCGGTTCTTGAGCGCGCGCACGGTGCGGTAGGTGCGCTCGCGCTCGCCCTCGAACTGCAGCACGCAGTCGACGAGGTGCTCGAGCACGCGCGGGCCCGCCAGCGCGCCCTCCTTCGTGACGTGCCCGACGAGCAGGACCGCGATCGCATGGCGCTTGGCGACGCGCATCAGCTCGCCGGCGACCTCGCGCACCTGCCCGACCGAGCCGGGCGCGCCCGTCAGCTCGCTCGCGTGCAGGGTCTGGACCGAGTCGACCACGCAGACCTCGGGCCGCTCGCGCTCGAGCGTGGCGAGCACGGCGCCGAGGTCGGTCTCGGCGATGACCGGGATCGCGAGCGCGCCGCCGCCGGTCGCCGCTGCGGCACCGTCCGGCCCGCCCGCGGCCGGGCCGCCGGCGTCCAGGCGCTGCGCGCGCAGCTTGATCTGCGCGGCCGACTCCTCGGCGGAGACATAGAGCGTCCGCCGCCCGGCGGCGACGAGGTTCGCGAGCGCCATCGTCGTCAGCGTCGACTTGCCGATCCCCGGCGAGCCGCCGATCAGCACGAGCGAGCCGGGCACGATCCCGCCGCCGAGCACGCGGTCGAGCTCGCCGATCCCGGTCGCCAGCCGCGCGACCTCGTCGGCCTCGACGTCGGCGAGCGCGACCGGCGTCGCCGCGGCCGCGGCGGCGGCGCGGGCCGCCCCGCCGCCGCGGCCGCCCGGCGCCTGCACGAGCTGCTCGGCGAGCGTGTTCCATGCGCCGCAGCCCGGGCACTGCCCGTGCCAGCGCGGCGCCTCGTGGCCGCAGTCGGAGCAGACGTGGACGGTGGTCGCGCGTGCCATCGGCCGACCAGCGTACGCCGGCCGGTGGACGGCTCCGCGCCGGCGCCGGGCGCCGGGCGGAATCGCCCGCCTACTTCTCGTCGCCCGCTTCGGATCCGCCGCGCGGATCCTCGGCGTCGCCCGCCGCCGTCGGCTCGCCCGCGTCCTCGTCGTCGTCGGAGCCGCCCTTGGCGCCCACGCCGACCGGCGTCGGCGCCGGCTTGGGCACGACGATGTCGATCGAGACCTCGCGGTCGTCTCCCTCGGGCGCCTTGTCGACCATCACGGTCGCGCCCGGGACCAGCTCCGCGCGCAGCACGAAGTCCGCGAGCGGATCCTCGATGTAGCGCTGGATCGCGCGGCGCAGCGGGCGCGCGCCCATCGCCGGGTCCCAGCCCTTCTCGACGAGCAGATCCTTCGCGTCCTCGGTCAGCTCCAGCTGCAGCTCGCGCTCGCGCAGCGACTCGCGGATGCGCCGCAGCAGCAGCTCGACGATCTGCTTGATCTCGTCGCGCGCGAGCTTGTGGAAGACGATCACGTCGTCGATGCGGTTGAGGAACTCCGGCCGGAAGACGCGCTTGAGCTCGCCCATGATCCGGTTCTTCATGTCCTCGTACGTGATCCCGGTCTCATCGTCGGAGACGGCGAAGCCGAGTGGCGTGTTGCGCGCGATCTCGCTCGCGCCGATGTTCGAGGTCATGATCACGATCGCGTGGCGGAAGTCGACGGTGCGTCCCTGGGCGTCCGTCAGCCGCCCGTCCTCGAGGATCTGCAGCAGGATGTTGAAGACGTCCGGGTGGGCCTTCTCGATCTCGTCGAGCAGCAGCACGCTGTAGGGCTTGCGCCGCACCGCCTCGGTCAGCTGGCCGCCCTCGTCGTAGCCGATGTAGCCCGGGGGCGAGCCGACGAGCCGCGAGACCGCGTGCTTCTCCATGTACTCGGACATGTCGATCCGCACCATCGCGTCCTCGTCGCCGAACAGGAACTCGGCGAGCGTGCGCGCCAGCTCGGTCTTCCCGACGCCCGAGGGGCCGAGGAAGATGAACGAGCCGGTCGGGCGCTTGGGGTCCTTCAGGCCCGCGCGCGAGCGGCGGATCGCCTTCGAGATCACCTCGACCGCGGCGTGCTGGCCGATCACGCGCTTGTGCAGCTCCTCCTCCATGCGCATCAGCTTCGCCGTCTCGGCCTCGGTCAGCTTGAAGACCGGGATGCCCGTCCACATCGAGACGATGTCGGCGATCTCCTCCTCGCCGATCGACGGGCGGTCGCCGGACTCGCCGGCCTCCCACGCCTCCTCCAGCTCGCGCTTCTTCTGCGTCAGCTGGCGCTCGGTGTCGCGCAGGTTGGCGGCCTTCTCGAACTCCTGGGCCTCGATCGCGGCCTCCTTGTTGCGCCGCGTCGTCTCGATCTCCTCCTCGAGGTCCCGGTAGACGGGCGGGGAGGTCATCGACTTGATGCGCATGCGCGAGGCGGCCTCGTCGATCAGGTCGATCGCCTTGTCGGGCAGGAAGCGGTCAGAGATGTAGCGGTCGGCGAGGTCCGCGGCGGCGCTCAGCGCCTCGTCGGTGATGTTCACCTTGTGGTGCTGCTCGTAGCGGTCGCGCAGGCCGCGCAGGATCTGCACCGTCTCCTCGGTCGACGGCTGCTCGACGCGGATCTGCTGGAAGCGCCGCTCCAGCGCCGAGTCGCGCTCGAGGTACTTGCGGTACTCGTCGAGCGTCGTGGCGCCGATCGTCTGCAGCTCGCCGCGCGCCAGCGCCGGCTTGAGGATCGACGCCGCGTCGATCGCACCCTCGGCCGCGCCCGCGCCGACGAGGTTGTGCAGCTCGTCGATGAACAGGATGATGTCGCCGCGCTGGGTGATCTCCTTCATCACCTTCTTCAGACGCTCCTCGAACTCGCCGCGGTACTTCGAGCCGGCCACGAGCGCAGCCAGGTCGAGCGTGTAGATCTGCTTGTTCTTGAGCAGCTCCGGCACGTCGGCGTTCGTGATGCGCTGGGCGAGGCCCTCGACGACGGCGGTCTTGCCGACGCCGGGCTCGCCGATCAGCACCGGGTTGTTCTTCGTGCGGCGCGAGAGGATCTGCATGATCCGCTCGATCTCGGTCTCGCGGCCGACCACGGGGTCGAGCTTGCCGTCGGAGGCGAGCTTCGTCAGGTTGCGGCCGAACTGGTCGAGCAGCTTGGAGGACTTCTTGCCCTCGCCCTGGGCCCCGCCCGCGCCCGCGCCGGCGCCGGCGCCGGCGCCGGCCCCCTGGCGGCGGCCGCCGGGGCCGGACAGCATGCGGATGACCTCGTTGCGGATCTTCTCCGAGTCGGCGTCGAAGTCGAGCAGGATGCGCGCGGCGACGCCCTCGTTCTCGCGCACGAGGCCGAGCAGGATGTGCTCGGTGCCGATGTAGTTGTGGCC
>Ga0070712_100003187_pt1 | contig 10105 bp, 10 predicted proteins | sample LARL81metaG_FD_71396 | JGI IMG/M metagenome (GOLD analysis project Ga0070712, IMG submission 71396) | Corn, switchgrass and miscanthus rhizosphere microbial communities from Kellogg Biological Station, Michigan, USA - LAR L8-1 metaG | ecosystem: Host-associated > Plants > Roots > Rhizosphere ...
AATTTGAAGGCAGGTCAGCAGGTCATCGTGCCGGGAATTCTGGCGGCGCCGATCGTCGAGAAGACCATCCCGGTAGCCAAGGATTTTGAAGTACGCGCAATCTATTTGACCGGAGTGATGGCCGGAAGTGACCACGGGATACGCATCATCAAGCACTGGCGAGAGGTCGGCGGCAACGCCGTGGTGTTCGATATCAAGGACAGCGACGGCAGCGTGAACATTCCGTTCGAGCACGCGCTGGCCGGTCGGCAACATGTCTACATTCGCGACGTGCCGAAGCTGGCACACTTTCTGCATTCGCAAGGGATGCACGCGATCGCCCGCATCGCCATCTTCCGCGATCAGCGACTGGTGGAGACGCATCCAGAGCTGGCCGTGAAATCGGCGCGCAGCGGAAATGCGTGGCGCGAAAACGGCAAGCTGGTGTGGACCGACACTTCGAATCCGAAAGTTCAGGAATACAACATTGCTCTAGCGAAGTATGTCGCCGACCTGGGCGTGGACGAGATCCAGTTCGACTACGTCCGCTTCCCTGCCGAGGGCGACCAGAAAGACGCAACGTTCTACTTTCAGAAAGAGCATCCGACGTGGCATCGATCGGATGTGATCAATGACTTCCTGAAACATGCCTATGCAGAGTTGCATCCGAAGGGCGTGCTGCTCTCGCTCGACGTTTTCGGCGTGATGGCGTGGCAGCGCCCCGTCGACCTGTCGCATACCGGACAGGACATCGTGGGCATGGCGAAGTATTGCGACGTGCTCTCGCCCATGATCTATCCCTCACACTTCTTCGGCATGGACGGCTACGCCCACCCCGGCGACGCGCCCGAGCACTTCATCGGCGAGTCGATGGACCGCTTCAAGCTGATCACCAAAGACAGCAACGCGACCATTCGTCCGTGGCTGCAGGCCTTCCGTTGGAGGACGAAGACGTATTCGCCGGAGTACATCGAGACTCAGGTGCGCGTGTCGAAGGAAAAGGGCGGCATTGGCTTCTTGTTCTGGAATGCTGGCAACGACTACTCGAAGCCGTATGCGGCTATGCCTGTGATGAAGGCCGGGAAGGCGAAGTATTTCCGCGGGGATGAGATGCCCGGGGTGGCGGTAGTGCCGGTGACTAGGGCGAGTGCGGGCGGCGGCCAACCGTAGATCACGAGCTAGGGGATTTAGTTTGGGAGTGCTAGGGTGAAGCCGATCGGCCAGAAATCTCAGTATGAAGAAGTGCAATAGAGTTGCGGTGTTTGCGCTGTTCATTCCTCTAGCAATTGCGCAAGCACGCTCGCAGAGCAACGAGCACAACAATAAATTCTCGAAATTCGCCCAAGCGGCTTCCGAGGCGAGAACATCGCTGATCCGTCACGAAATACGGACATTAAAGAACCACGAGTGGGCTGGCGAGTACTTCTACGGTGACGGTTTAGGCGTAAACATTTTTCTTACTTTAGCGCCTGTGCACGGGTTCGTGTTCACATGGCATGGCTGTTTGGGTTTGTATGACCTCAACTATGGCAAGGTGATTTTCGAGAACGGCACTATAAAACTAGATTTCACGTACCCCAACCAACAGCAAGGACTTGAAGGAATCGCCCCAGAGTTGCTTCCGGTTCACTGGGGGAAGCGACACTATCTGATACCAGTGGGTCGTGTTCTTGATTTTACGAACGCAATCAACGCGGGCACAGAACCCAATTTTCTATTTGGCGGGCTGTCCTACAGTTTCCTACTGAAAAAGGGCGATGAGAAAAAACGGGCGGAAGGTCAACCCACTCTGCCGAGCGAATTCCTTTCCTACATTCTCCCTGCACCCATTACCGCAAGCATAACGTCGGTGGAGCACATTGAGATCAAGGGTAATCGCAGGACGGCGACAAGCAGAGTCGATGTTGGAAGTAGTACCGGGCTGAAGAAAGGTATGGAGTTATTTCTGCAGAATCGTTCCCATGTATACGTCAGCGCCCTAGTCACTGACGTCACAGAGAATTCGGCGATGGCAGTCATCGAACAAGATGACGTTGCTGATCCCGCACCCTCCGTTGGTTGGGAACTGTCGACAAAGCTGTAAATCGACCCATCCGAACTAGCGATGTTGCAAACGCAAGAACTCGCCGCAGCCATCGAAACTCTCTACCGAGTGTTCAGACGCTACGAACTCCGCAGCACCACTGACCCTTGTCCTTGTTGTCATGCACCTCAGGACGAGGTCTGCCTTCATCGCAAACCACTGCACGAACTATCCGGTCGAGACTTGCAGCAGTACGCCATGGACGCCATCTACACATGGGGAAGCGGGGATGACTTCAAGCATTTTCTCCCGCGCCTGTTTGAAGTGCTTGTCACCAATGGTGACGAGTTCTTCGATGCAGCCGGTGTTTTCTCCCGTCTGACCTATGAGTCCGCGTCCTCGACAGATTGGCGCACCTGGCCCAAGGACGAGCAGGCTGCCGTCTCGCATTACCTGCAAGCTGTGTGGGAAGCCGCTCTCAATTCAAACCCAGAGGAACTACCTTTCGACGGTGCCCACAGCTGGATTGAAGCGATAGCCCAAGCCGAGCACGACCTGTCGAAATACCTAGGTCGTTGGCTCCAAGCCGAATCCCCGAACGCCCATCGAAATCTCGCTTCGATGATCGTGAATGAAGGACTGCCCAATATGCAAAGTCCGAGCGGCGATTATTGGGCTGGCCATCGCGAACAGTGGACGCAGCTGAACAATTGGTTGCGTCGTCCGGAAGTGCGACAAAAGCTCGCGAATGGCTTCGAGCGGTGGAGCGATTTGCCATTCGCAGGCGAATTGATGGACGCGGCGGTATTGTTGCCATCCTAAGGGGAATTCTTCGCCGACCGGTCTGCTGCTTTCAGGGTTTTTCGGAAACCTCGAGCGTGTTCCCTTCGCCGTCTAGAAGTTCAAAGAAACTCGTACCCTGCCGGTCTGTTTGAACGGGACCCGCGCTGACCCCATTCGCAATCAACCGATCTCTGACTCTTCCAACTTTGCGGGTAAAGAAAACAGGTGCGGGTCGAGACTTAACTAGGTCTTTCGGTATCAGGGTTACAGCATCGCTACTCTCGTCAAATTGAAGAGTGATTCCGTCGGGACGAGCCTGTTCCGTTGCCGCGAGTTTCCGCAGGCCGAACTTCTCCGCATACCACCCACTCGCGGCTGTAACATCTCGTACCTCGACATACGTCGTCTGCGGTACGGTCAGAAAAGAAGCCAATGACTGCCTCGGCTTCACGTTGCTCTCGAACAGATGTCTTCTCTTCACCCACCCCAGCAACAGGCTGAGTCCCGCGTAGAGCGACCAAACAGCAGAACGCCATGGACCGTCCGCGACGAAACCGATGGTGCCAGCGCCCCACAACAACCAAACAGCAGCTACCAACCAAGGCTTCAGCGGTCTCATCGGCACCTGCCCAAATTCCGACAACACAAGGGAAAGTGCCCACAAAAGAAATGGGGCCAGAAGGATCACCAGCACCGAGGCTGAAGGAATGTGCATTTGTGGCCTTGAGGGGAGGTGAACTTAATAGCCGGCCGGGAAGTTTACCATGCGCCGGGACGAGATTGGCGCAGACAGACTACTGGCAGTGGTTCCAGCACAGTACCACAGTCGATTACGAACTCACGCTTCGACTTGCCTTTTATCTTGCTTCGGCAGTGAATGCTCTGGACCACTCGTGACCTTTGATCTCGAAATTCTTTTCTGAGCTGGCATCGGGTGCGGATACCTTCAGCACGCGGATTCGCATCGCGAGTTTCCCGTCCTTCAGAACGTCGATGTGGCTCGCCGTTCGCACGCCGGCAAATTCCTGAAATTCTGACCGCAGAGTTTCGATGCCATCGAAGTAGGTCTTGACCAGCAATCCTGATTCGTCAAACCAATATCCCCTGGCCTGCTCGGGATCGAGTTTCCCTTCCGGACTTTCGTATCCGGCAAGCACGCGGACTGTGTGAACGCCGTTCACGTTGTCGCGTTTGATCCGCCAATCCGACTCTACAAATGTGTCGATCGCCGGAATGGGCTCGAGCAACCGGAAAACGACTCGCAACAGGCCTGCATCCTGACCGTCAACAGACTGGTAGAGTTTGTCGCCGCTTCTTGAACGTACGTATCGACTCTTCTCGAATGAAGCTTCGCGACGCCATTGGTGGTCGCTCAACCACGTGTCCTCGTATTGCCCTTTGCTGACTGAACCGCTCTTCCCTTTTGCCTCGAACTCAGCCCGGAGAACGTACGGTGTTCCATTTCCGAAGGCGGGGAAAGCAGCGTGCCGGCCATGCTCAAAATAATTGCGGGCACTATCAAATGATTCCGTGCCTGGCGGCCGCACCGTCTTGAACGGCATTGTGAACTGAGTGATGACCTGCACCGGAACGCCTTCTACCAAAAACGGCTGAAACCGAAGTGAACTGGCCGCCTTTCGGCCCGCTTCCTCAATGCCCGGATTCTCGGACACAACTATCCCCGTGTCTCTTACTTTTCCATCACGGTCGATAACCAGTTCAGTGGTGACGTTGCCTTCCAAGGGACCATCCTGAAGCGGGGGCCATGACAAGGGCTCTCCCGGTAGCAGGTTCTTTCGCACTGACGTCTCGTCCATCACCGCAGTGCGAAGCGGCGAGTCTCCCGCTTTCCCCGCAATTTCAAAAAAAGCCGGAGGAATCTGCGGCCATTCTTCTAGCGTCGTTATCTTCGCCGTCACTTGCGGACTACTTACACTCACAGACCGCGCGACCATGCGACCGTGAAAATCCTGGTAGTCCTTAAACTCGGCGCCCCATCCCAAACCACCCGCATAGAGCAGTAGGCCCGTACTACTCTGCAGAGCAACCGAGGACCTAAGAATGTTGGGAACCTGTGAAGTTCCACTCGGAGTTGTCCAACTGAGATTCGTCATGGGCCCGATTCGTCGCTGTTCGGCGTCCTTGGCGTGGAGGAGGACGTCTTCCAGTGTAGGAATTGGGCATATCAGTTCCAGTGCGGTTTGCTCAAGCCATTGCGGGAAGTAGTCGCCCTCATTCTTCTGCCAAGTATTGGGCCCGTCGACAATCTCGACCTGATGAAATTGCGGCGATCGTAGTTCCCTCTTCCACCGCGTTGGAGAAGCCCACCAGATCTCCACGCTCCCAGATCGCCCGGAATCCTTGTCGCGATCGAAACTCGGCGCAATCGTCGCAACTAGGTGGAAAGGCTTCGTTCCGGGCTGATCTAGCGTGCTTCGCTCCACAGCTTTCTTAATGTCTTTGGTCAGGTTGTCGGAATGACAAAGGGTTGACCAGAAGGCGACAATTAGCATCAGCGAGGCGCAAGCTTGTCGGCGCATAGGGGGAACTCTACACAAGGTCCGAGTTAAGAACGAAACAAAATCGAAGTAGACCGCTAGTCCGCCGATCGTAATTCGGAACCGAGGGTCCTTCGTCTATTTAGATTCGCTTGGCTTGTCTGCAACGGATGCGCGCGGCCAACCATCTTCCCAGGCAAGAGTAGAAATCTGTAGCCAGGGTTCTCCCGTTTTCCCGTCATAGGCGTGATACACGATCAGGTCCCCGTCCTTCTGTTGAAGTAGGGACGCTCCCCCTGGGCCGATCCAGCGCTGGTTACCGCCAAGCAAAAGTGTTCCGCCGCCATCGAGCATCGGCGTGCCGTTTGCGTCCACGTAGGGGCCGGTCGCGTTGCGGGAACGGCCTACCATTGTTTTGTAATTGCTCTTGGTGCCGCGGCAGCATAGATCGAACGAAACGAAAAGGTAGTAGAACCCTTCGTGGCGTATTACGAACGGAGCCTCGATAGCCTGCCAATCGCCCGGAAGACCTGGCTTCGGCGGCGGGACGGTGGCGGGCCTCTTTCGAGCGGCCAAAGAGTAGACTTTGGAATCTTCGCTGGATAGCAGGCCCGTTTTCGGATCGATGCGCCGCATCTTTATTCCGGACCAGAAGCTCCCGAAACTCAGCCACGTGTTTCCGTGATCATCGACGACCAGATTTGGATCGATGGCGTTAAAGTCGTCCTCGGCGCGCGAGCGCAGCACGAGTCCGCGATCCACCCAGCGGAAGTTTGGACTGGCCGGATCGAGCGTCTTATTCGTCACCAGGGCGATGCCAGATATGTTCTTCCCAAACAACGAAAATGCGTAGTAAAGATGAAACTCGCCGTTGAAATAGGAAATGTCCGGAGCCCATAGTTCCTTGGTTCCGGGACTCTCCTTCTGAATCCAGTCGGGGATCCGGGGAAAGACATAGCCGCAGCGCTTCCACTGGTGCAAGTCGCGCGAGCAACGGATGGACAGTTCTCCCTTACGCTCTGGCCCGTTATTCGTGCTGAAGACGTACCAGGTGTCTCCATCTTTTGCGATGGACGGATCGTGGGTGAACTCGACATCGCCATCAAGTTTGAGAACTTCGGGCCTTCGACCGGCAATGGCGCCCTGCATCCGTACCGGGGCCTTCGGAGTGGTGCGCTCGGCACTGATGACGCGCGCATGGTGGCTCAGGAAATTTTGCCCGTGTCCGAGCGTGGAGAGAAGGAAGAGAAGAACGTAGCACCGCTGCGGTCGCATGATGCCAGCAGGTTACTACACGAAAGGCACGTACAAGTTATCCAACCGACCGCCCGGAAAGTACACAGTTTCGATCTCCGCAGTCTGTAAAATCTGTGCCTTCCGTGTGCGGTGCCGCCGAATTGCTCGGTTATAATCAACTGTAATTTTGCCAGCGCATGAGCGCGCTCCCCGCGAATTATCTGCGCCGCCTGCAAAGCTACAGCATCGAATTTGACTGGGTGAGGAGTCTTCATGGCGATTCAGAAAACCGAGAAGATATGGCATAACGGCAAGCTCATAGCCTGGGACGACGCACGCATTCACGTGATGTCGCACGTCATCCACTACGGCTCGTCGGTATTCGAGGGCGTGCGCTGCTACGCGCTGCCCGCCGGTCCGGCGATTTTCCGCGCGCACGAACACGCGCAGCGGCTGCTGGATTCAGCCAAGGTCTATCGGATTGACGTGGATTACACGCGCGATGACATCGTCAAAGCCATGAGCGACGTGATTGCGAACAACGGCGTGTGGCCCTGCTACCTGCGTCCGGTCGTCCTGCGCGGATACGGCGAGGCGGGGGTGAATCCGTTTAACTCGCCGACTGAGGTTTACGTAGTGAACTACCCGTGGGGCAAGTATCTCGGCTCAGATGCCGACACCGGCTGCGACGTCTGCGTCTCTTCCTGGACGCGCCTCGCGCCCAACACCCTGCCCGCCATGGCTAAGGCCGGCGCGAATTACATGAACTCGCAGCTCATCAAGATGGAAGCCATCGTCAACGGCTATGCCGAGGGCATCGCGCTCGACACCAATGGCTACGTCAGCGAAGGCTCGGGCGAGAACGTCTTCATTGTCCGCAACGGGACCTTGCAGACGGCGCCGCTTGGTAACTCCGTGCTGCCGGGTATTACGCGCGACTCCGTTTTGCAGATAGCGCGTGACCTGAACATCCCGATCATCGAGAACGTGATTCCGCGGGAGATGCTGTACCTTGCTGACGAAGCGTTCTTCAGCGGCACTGCCGCCGAAGTCACACCGATCCGCTCGGTCGACAAGATCAGCGTGGGCAAAGGCGTAACGGGACCCATCACGAAAGCGATCCAGAAAGAGTTCTATGCAATCGTGAAAGGCGAGAAGGCCGACCGGCATCAGTGGCTCACGCCAGTTGCCGTGCGTAACAAGCAACCCGTCAGCGTGTAGCTGCCTTTCCAGTCAGATCCAGGGGCGCCGCGGGCGCCCCTTTTCTTTTGCTCGGAAGTTGACATTCACACCTCAACTCCGTCTGACTGTTCGGAGAATTTCATGCGCAATCCTCTTTTCTGGGGAATCCTTTTAGTCCCCACTGCACTTCCAGCCCAAGGAACACCGCCGGAATCCCCCGGACCAGATTCGCGCCGAACTGATCGAGATCGAGCGAAAGATCGGCCAGGCCAATCTCGATTGCGATTCCAAATATTTCGAGCAGATCGAAGCGGACGACTTTCTGTTCACCGACGCCACGGGCGGCACGACCACCAAGAAGGAAGACCTGGCCGGTGAAAAGAACTGCCACAAATTCGCGGGCACCTACAACCTAGATCAGACCGAAGTGCGCGTCTATGGCAATGCGGCCGTCGTGACGGCTCGTGTCACCATCAACGGGACGAATCGCGAGGGGAAGCCCGTGCATCGCCTCAGCCGCTTCACGGATGTCTGCGCCTGGGCGGGACGGCCGGTGGCAGATCGTCGCAGGACACTCGTCCCGAATTCCGGAGACGCCAAAGTGAAGTTCGTTAAATGCTTGCCCTTAGCGGCGTTTGAATGCGTGTCACCGAATCCGCAGTGGCACACCCGGTCACATTCGGCGTATATTGTTGGCGCTTAGGAATCGACAGCAAATCGCAGGCCCCGACCCGTCCACGAAGTTCTTGCAGCTTTTATTCAATGAAGTAGGAGGAATTTGATGGCATCCGACTGTGCAATTACGCCCGAATTTGCGACCACCTACCGCGACATGATGCTGGCAGGCCTGGCCAACGAAACGAAGACCACCTCGAAGGTTCTCGCAGCGATTCCCGAGAACTGCCGCGACTATCGTCCGGACCCAAACGGACGTACGGCGTGGGAACTGGCGTGGCATCTCGCCAACACCGACGTGCAGTTTCTGGACGGCATCGCCGAAGGTAAGTTCAACATGGAAAGTCCGGACGAAGAACACAAGCCCAAATCAGTCGCCCAACTGGTCGCGTGGTACGAGGAAAACATGAAGCGCGGAGCCGATCGTATTGCTGCCCTGTCAGCCGAGCAACTTGCCGCTCCCATCGATTTCTTCGGAGCCTTCAACCTGCCCGCGGCGTTCTATCTGGGATTCCTCAACAACCACAGCATCCATCACCGCGGGCAACTCGCCGTCTATCTCCGTCCCATGGGCGCGAAGTGCCCATCGATCTATGGTGGAAGTTATGACGAGCCATGGGTTCCGGCAGAAGCGTCGACCGCCGCGTAGGGATCGGATCTGCTCGCGTTATGCTAAGTAACATGAAGAGCCGCCTTCGTTGGCGGCTCTTTCAATTTCGATTCTAGCGCCCGCACCAGACGAGCGGAACGCCGTATTTCCTGATTTCGCGATCCGCAGTGAGCAGCGTTAGGTTCTCCACAAGTGCCTGCGCCACCAGCAGACGGTCGAACGGATCGCGGTGGTGCGGCGGGAGTTCATAAACCCGGGCAGCATGACTATGGGTGACCGACAGAGGCTTAAGATTCTGCTCCCGCATAAAACGCGGAATTGATTGCCCGATAGGGACTGGAAATTTCAACTTCCCGAGGGGCACTTTGATGCTCAATTCCCAGGTGGTCGCCGCGGAAAGGAAGATTTCCTCGCTGCCGTCAGAAAGAATGGCCACCACTTCCGGACGCAACTGCTCGGGCGAATCGAGCGCCCACAGCCACACCCCGGTGTCTAGAAGATACTTCACCGCTTCCTTTTCCGCGGACGCTTGGTTGATGGTGGGCTGGTAATGGGCGCATCGTAAAACAGCGCTTCAAGTTCGGGCATCGGAGCGTCAAAGTCATCTGCCATCCAAATCTCACCCTTGGCAATACCCAGCGGACGTGTTGGCTTCGTATGGGTCACGGCAACCAGCCTAGCCACGGGTATCCCGGCCCGCGAAATGATGACCTCTTCCCCCTCGGTCACCTTCTGGAGCAGGCGGGAAAGATGGGTCTTGGCTTCGTGAATATTGACTTCCATGATCGCCAGATCTTAGCTAAGTCCATAGACTAAGTCAACCTTCTCTTTGACCGCCTAAGGCATCATGCACGCCTCGCCGCATCGCTCAAGGCCAAGCGAAGCGCCACAATAAACCACAAGCCATTAGCCATCAGCCACCACCCATTACCTAGGTCATCTTGGGGAAGGTGACGATTCGCGCCATCATAGTGAGAGCCACAAGGGAGCTGTGCGCATGAATATTGATGATCTGCTTCGGATCGCGATGGAGCGGCGGGCGTCTGACTTGCACCTCAAGGTCGGCAACTATCCGCACCTGCGAGTTGACGGCGAGCTCCATCCACTGACCGACCAGCC
>Ga0070712_100003190_pt1 | contig 10102 bp, 9 predicted proteins | sample LARL81metaG_FD_71396 | JGI IMG/M metagenome (GOLD analysis project Ga0070712, IMG submission 71396) | Corn, switchgrass and miscanthus rhizosphere microbial communities from Kellogg Biological Station, Michigan, USA - LAR L8-1 metaG | ecosystem: Host-associated > Plants > Roots > Rhizosphere ...
GGCGTGCCGATCTGCTTCCACCCCGCGCCGAACAACTACTCCGACACGCACTTCGTGAACCGCTTTCTCACCCGGCCGAGCGCGACGATGTCGGGCGGGCTCAACAACCCGGTGGAGCTCATGGCCGCCATTGCCTCCATGACGGCCGGTGGCGTGCTCGAGCGCTTTCCGCGCCTCAAGGTCGCGTTCCTCGAGGGCAACTGCTCGTGGCTGCCCTGGCTGCTCTGGCGGATCGACGAGTTCTGGCAGATGGCCAAGAGCGGCGAGACGGCGAAGCTCCAGGGGCTGCCCAGCGAGTACTTCAGGCGGCAATGCTTCATCAGCGTGGACGTCGACGAGGATCAAGTCGAGTGGGTCGTGAAGAAGCTCGGCGACGACACGCTGGTCTTCTCGACTGACTACCCGCATTCCGACTCGCACTTCCCCGAGGCGACCTCGCTCTTCCTGAAGCTACCGCTCTCCGAGGAGAGCAAGCGGAAGATCCTCTGGGACAACTGCGCGCGGCTGTACGGCCTCAACTGAGCCGGCCCCGGAGACAGCCATGAGAAAGGGCTTGCGCGCGTGGGACGCTGATACGCACGTCAATCCAGCTGCCGACGTCCTGGATCGGTATGTCGATCCGGATTTCCGCGCCCGCCTCCCCGAGCTGGTGCCCCACCGCGTCGCCTCGGGCAAGATGATCGGCGGCACGCCGGACACCGATCAGTACCGGATCGCCACAAAGTTCTATCGACGCGTCCTCGGGACGGCCGGCGCGCACGACTCGTTCACCGGCCGCGGCACGCACTGGATGGGATCGAAGCAGCCCAGGATGGGCGTGCAGGATGACCAGGCCGAGAACCGCGTCAAAGACATGAACGACGAAGGGACGGATGCGCATTTCATGGTCCCGACGCTCTGGGTCAGTGTCGTCGGGCTGCCGGACGTCGAGCTCGAGATCGGACTGATCCGCGCCTACCATCGTCACGCCGCTGATTTCTGCGGACCGTTCCCGGCGCGTCTGAAGACCGCGATCGTGGCCTCCACGCGCGCCGTGGACGAGGCCGTGCGCGAGATCGAGCGATGGGGAGCCTCCAAGTGGGCGGCGGCGGTCCTGCCCGTGTTCGGCAAGGACATCCCGGTGGACCACCCCGACCTGGAGCCGATCTGGAAGGCGGCGCAGGAGCACGATCTCCCCGTCGTGCACCACAGCAACACGTGGAATCCCCCGTACTTCCCCGGCTATCAGGACCTTTGGGACAACATCTTCCTCGGGCGGCTCGCCTCGCATCCCTGGGGCGGCATGCGATTCATGGCCGCCTTCATCGGCGCCGGCATCTTCGATCGGTATCCGAGCCTGCGCATGGGCGTCCTGGAGTGCGGCTTCGGCTGGCTGCCCTTCTGGGCCAAGCGCATGGACGAGCAGGCGGTGTACGTGGGAGGCACGGCGCCGCTCAAGCACGCGCCCAGCGAGTACATCACGAGCGGGCGGTTCTTCTGCTCCATCGAGCGCCACGAGGGCGAGGACCTGTTCAACTACGTCACGAGTGTGTTCGGCGACGACATCCTGATGTACGCGTCCGACTACCCTCACTCGGAGTGCCAGTTCCCGGATTCCGTGGACAACATCTTGAAGTGGACGAGCCTGAAGCCGGAGACACAGCGCAAGCTCCTCTGGGACAACGCGGCCCGGTTCTACAAACAGGCCTGAGGCGATCGCGATGGAATTCGGACTGTTCGCGGAGCAGACGCGGCGCGGCGCCAATCAGGACGACGCGTTCCAGGAGATGTTCGCGCTCGTCGACGCGGCGGAGTCGTGGGGGCTCGACGTCTTCTGGCTGGCGGAGATGCTGGTCAATCCGGCCCGGTCGGTGCTGTCGGCGCCTCTGCTGGTGGCGAGCTGGATCGCGTCGCGCACCAAGCGCCTGCGCGTGGGCACCGCCGTCCAGCTCCTTCCCCTGAACCACCCGCTCCGCGTCGCGGGTGAGGTGACCACCCTCGATCACCTGAGCCAGGGGCGATTCGATTTCGGCATCGGCCGCAGCGGCTCGCCGCGCGCCTACGACGCGCTCGGCGTCCCGTACGCGGAGAGCCAGGAGCGGTTCTTCGAGGCGCTCGAGATCATGCTCGAGGCCTGGAAAGGCGAGCGCTTCACCTACGAGGGGAAGTTCTATCGCTTCGTCGACGCCGCGGTGGCGCCACGCCCGTATCGGCGCCCCCATCCGCCTCTCCGGATGGCGGCCACGACCCCGGAGACATTTCCGCGCGTCGCCCGGATGGGGCTGCCGATCTTCGTCGGCCTCCGCGGGATGAGCATCCCCGAGCTGACGGAGCACCTGGGCGTCTACCGCGCGGCGTGGCGTGAGGCGGGGCACCCCGGCGACGGCGACGTGTGCCTGCGCATCCCAATCTATGCCGCCCCCACCGAGGACGCCGCGGTGGAGGAGCCGCGGGAGACCATCACGTACTACTTCCAGCGCCAGGCTGACCTCACCCGGGCCCCGCTCGGCCGGGCGGGAACGGGGCCGGTCGAGCGACGGGTGGCTCAGGCCGAGCGCCTGGCCAGCCTCTCGTACGACGAGATCCTGACCACGAAGGTCGCGTTCGGCACCGGCCCCGGCCTCGTCGATCGCCTCCGCCAATTGAAGGACGCGCTCGGCGTGACGGGAATCGCGGCCGAGCTGAATCCCGGCGGCCTGCTGTCGCCGGAGCAGGAGATGCGAAGCCTCAGGATCCTCACTCACGAGGTCATGCCCTCGTTCAAGTGAGCGGGCGCCGGTCTCGCTCAGCCCGCGAGGTCGCCCCAGACGACGTAGCGCCGGTGGGTGCGCTGCTCTCTCCCTTCCTCGACCATCCGCTGCGCCTGGGCGGTCACGAGATCGAGCAACGGATCGCCGCTCACGCGCACGAGACCGTGCGCCTTGAACAGCGCCTCGATCTGCTCCATCGATCGGCCGCCGAGGAAGGGAAGCTGGTCGCCGACGGCCGCATACTCCGCGCTCGAGCGGGCACTCCCGGGCGCCGCCGGCGCGGCGCCGGCGTCGAATTGTCCATCCACCACGACCAGGCGACCTCCCGGCCGCAGGACCCGGATCCACTCGTCGATCGCCGCCTCCGGGTGCGGGAGGGTCCAGAGCAGGTGGCGGCTGATCACGAGGTCGAAGCTTGCGGGCATGAACGGGAGCTGCTCGGCATCGGCTTCCTCGAAGCCGACCGAGGACACACCGCCCTCCGCCGCCTTGCGTCGCGCCTCGGCGATCATCGAGGGCGCGAAGTCGACGCCGATGACGTGATGACCGCGGGCCGCCAGCTCGAGGCTGAGAAACCCCGTGCCGCAACCGGTGTCGAGCGCGTCGATGCCGCCGCGGGAGGGAAGGACGAGATCGAGGATGCGGTCCCAGGCCGCGCGCTCGGCGGGCGTGCGGATGCTGTGGCCGAAGTCCTCGTCGAAGTGCGGCGCCCGCCGATCCCAGTGGGCGGCGACCTGTCGCTTGACGACGTCAGTCACTACGCTTTCTCCCTTCCTCTCGGCGCGGTTGGCGAAGAAGCTGCGCGGGGTATGTTGGGAAACTGTTCAGTAGCCTTTCAGGAAGGTCAGGACGTGGGCAGTATACTCCTCGGGCTTCTCGAAGGGAGGCCAGTGCCCACAGTTGTTCAGGAGCACCACGCGCGAGTTGGTGACGTGATTCAGAATGGCGAGGCTCACCTCGAAGGCGACCATGCGGTCATAGCGTCCGTGAATCAAGAGCACGGGTGCCTGGATGCCGGCCAGCTCCGGCGTGTAGTCGTGCGGCACGCTCACTGACTGCTGCCGCGCTTCCTCGAAGGCGGGCGACCAGGTGTGGGCCCGGTGGATGTAGTCCACCAGCTCGTCGGTGACCAGCGTCTCGTCGTCGATGTGCACGCGCAGGTACCGGCGGATGTTGTCGCGCGTGGGATGGGCGAGAGCCTCGCGCGTGGCCCGGCTGCCCTCCGACGGCCGATTGGCCATCAGGTAGCGGTCACCGCCGGTGCCGATGTGCGATCCGCCCATCACGAACCTGTTGACCCGCCTCGGATACGTGATGGCAGCGACCATGGACGATTGCCCGCCCTGCGAGTTGCCGACGAAGTGCGCCCGCTGGATGCCCAGCGCGTCCAGGAGGGCGACGGCGGTCCGCGCCTGCACGGCGTGGACGCCCTCCCGGTAGACGATCGGTCCGGTCTTGCTGAAATTGGGCAGGTCCATGAGGATGCACCGGAAGTGCTGCGAGAGCGCGCCCACGGTCTTGTGGAAGGTGATCCACGCGGTCGTGCCAGGGCCATAGGAGTGCAGGAAGAGCACCGGCTCCCCGGTGCCGATGTCGTGGTAGTGCACGGTCATGCCGCCGGCCTCGACGGTCTTGCCCGTCGCTGACTCCGTGAGTCCATTCGAGGTGATGAACGCCATCTATCCCTCCTTGTCAGGTGAGGCGGAGCCGCGCGCCGGAGGCGGGGGCTCGGCGAGACCGAGATAGGCAGCCCGGATGCGCGGGTCGGCCGCCAGCTCGCGCGCGGGGCCGCTGACCACCACGCATCCCGTCTCCAGCACGTACGCGCGCGATGCCAGGGCGAGCGCGCGGCGCGCGTTCTGCTCGACGAGCAGCACGGTCACGCCCTCGGCGTTGATGCGCCCGATGACGCCGAAGATCTCCCGGCTGAGACGCGGGGCGAGGCCGAGCGACGGCTCGTCGAGGAGGAGCAGGCGCGGCTGGATCATGAGGGCGCGCGCGATCGCGAGCATCTGCTGCTCGCCGCCCGACAGGGTGCCCGCGAGCTGGCGCGCGCGCTCGCGAAGGATGGGGAAGAGCGAGAACGCGCGCTCGGTTCCCTCGGCGATGCCCGTGCGCGCCACCGTGTGGCCCCCCACGAGCAGGTTCTCGTGCACGGTGAACTGGGGGAAGATCTCGCGCCCCTCGGGCACGTGCCCGATGCCGGCGGCAACGATGGCGTCGGGCGCCGCCCGGGTGATGTCGCGGCCGTCGAACACGATGCGGCCCGTGTGGGACCGCACGAGGCCCGAGATTGTCCGCAGCGTGGTGCTCTTGCCGCTGCCGTTGGCGCCGAGGATCGTCACGATCTCGCCGGAGCCGATCGTGAGCGACACGCTCTCCAGCGCGCGCCGCTTGCCATAGGCGACCGACACCGTGTCGAGTGCGAGGAGGTCACTCATCGCCGCCCAGGTAGGCCTCGACCACGGCGGGGTCGCGGCTGACCTCCGCGGGAGTTCCCTCGGCGAGCTTGCGCCCGTGCTGGAGGACCGCGACGCGGTCGGAGACCCCCATCACCAGCTCCATGTTGTGCTCGACGAGCAGGATGGTGAGCTGATCATCGTCCCGGAGGCTCCGGATCAGCTGCATCAGCTCCTGCGTCTCCGTGGGGTTGAGCCCGCCCGCCGGCTCGTCGAGCAGGAGCAGGCGGGGCGCGAGCGCGAGCGCCCGCGCCAGCTCGAGGCGCTTCTGGAGCCCGAGCGGGAGCCCCGCTGCGTCGCGCCCCGCGGCCTCACCGAGCCCCACCCGGGCAAGGAGCGCGTGCGCCCCCGCGCGCGCCCGCGCCTCCTCCTGCCGCACGCTCGGCAACCCGAGCGCGGCCGCGATCACGCTGCCGCGAAGGCGTGGGTGGGCGCCGATGAGCACGTTGTCGAGGGCGGAGAGCCCGCGGAAGACTTCCGTGTTCTGAAACGTCCGCGCGACGCCGAGCCGCGCCACCGCGTGCGGAGCGCGGGCCAGCAGGTCGTGCCCGTCGAAACGGACGTGCCCGGCCAGGGGGCGGTAGAGCCCGGTAACGATGTTGAAGACGGTCGTCTTGCCGGCCCCGTTGGGTCCGATGAGCGCGAAGATCTCCCCCGCCCCGACGGCGAGGTCGACGTCACTCAGCGCGGCGAGACCGCCGAAGCGAATCGACAGCCCCGCCACGTCGAGCAGCGGGGACGACGGCATCACGGATCGGACTTGATCCAGTCCGAAAGCGGCTTGAAGTGCCCCTTCTCCACGCGCACCCAGAACCCCTGCTTCTGTGTGTCATGGTCGGGCCCGATCGTCATCGGCGGCACGATGCCGGTGTCGAAGCCTTTGAGCGTCTCGAGGGCGGTCACGAGTCCGTCGCGGGTGAGGGGCCGGCCTGCCCGCTTGGCGCCCTCGGCGAAAAGCATGCCCGCCAGGTAGCCGGCGAGCGAGTAACGATTGGGCTCGTTCTTGGGGAAGTATTTCAGGAGCTGCTCCCGGTACAGCTTGACGCCGGCCACGTCGGAGCGGACGGGATCGGGCAGAGTGGACAGCCCCTCCACTCCCTCGGAGGCATCGCCGGCGAGAGCCAGGTAGGTCTCGTCGGTGAGCGGGCCCGTGGAGACCATCAGCGTGTCGCTCCACCCGATCTTCTGACGCTCCTTGAGAGCCTGCGCGGCCGGGCCGGGCGTGAGCACGAGGAACGTCACCTCAGGCTTCGCGGCCTGGAGCTTGGCGATCTGGGCGCTCACGTCGGTAACGCCGCGCTTCACGGGCTCGGTCGCCACCAGCTTGAGCCCGTGGCGGGCGAGGTCCGTCTCGAACGCCGCCAGGAACGATTTGCCGTACTCGTCGTCCTGGTAGAGGGCGCCGAATCGCTTGAACTTCCGCGGGCCCGCCAGATAGTCGATCATCATGCGTGACTGGCGATCGCTCAGCACGAGACCGCTGAAGACGTACTTCCGGTTGCGCGTCTCCGTCGAGCTCTGGAACGGAAAGAGCATCGGCACCTTGTTCTGCTCGAGGTAGGCGAGCGTGGCCACCACCGGCGGGGAGCCTTGCGGCGCGATCACCGCGAAGATCCCGTCCTGCTCTACGAGCTTCTTGGTGTTGGCCACGGCATCCTGGGGACGATAGGCGTCATCGTAGTAGATCGTGCGCACCTTGCGGCCGTGGATGCCGCCCCCGTCGTTGAGGACACGGAAGTACAAGTCGACCCCGAACCGGGTCAGCTGGGTGCCCGTGAAGGCCAGCGGCCCGGAGAACGAGTTCGATCCGCCGAGCAGGATCTCGGTGTCCGTCACTCCCTGCTCGGCGGCGACCGGTGCCGCCCCGAGCGCGGTGAGGACCAGGAAGAGCACCGCCCATCTCTGTCTCATGACTTCCTCCTGGCCATCGCGGCCAGACCGCCGGGCATGAACAACATGCAGATGATCATGATCGCGCCGAAGATCAGCGGCCGGAACGCCTGGAAACCGGCCAGCGAGTCGTTGAGCACGGTGACGATGGCCGCCCCCGCCACGGAGCCGAGAACGGATCCGAGCCCGCCCAGGATGATCATCACCAGGAAATCGACGGAGAGGAACACGTCGAAAGCGTCGGGGGAGAGGAACCCGACGACGAAGGCGAAGAGCCCGCCCGCCACTCCCGTGTAGAACGCCGACAGCACGAAGGCGATGGTCTTGTAGGCGGCGGCGTTGATGCCGCTTGCCTGCGCGGCGATCTCGCTGGTGCGGATGGCGAGGAAGGCGCGGCCGGTCCGCGTGGCCGCCACGTTGAGCGCGGCCAGGATCATGGCCGCCGCCACCGCCACGGCCAGGTAGTAGCGCGCAGCATCGGTGGCGAGGGTCCATGGACCGAGACGCGCCAGCGGCACGCGGAGGCCGTCGTTGCCGCGTGTCAGCCAGTCGAGGTTGGTGATCGCCTCCGTCACCACGAAGCCAAAGGCCAGCGTGGCCATGGCCAGATAGAGGCCCTCGAGGCGGAGGCACGGGATACCGAGGGCGAGGCCGACGAGCGCGGTGGCGAGACCGGCCGCGAGCAGGGTGAGGGGCACCGGCAACGCGGGGACACGCAGGGTGAGGAGAGCCGCCACGTACGCGCCGATGGCGAGAAAGCCCGCATGGCCGAACGAGAGCTGGTTCGTGTAGCCCGACAGCAGGTTGAGCCCGATGGCGACGACGGCATTGACGGCGACCAGAGTACCCAGGAACACGAGGTACTTCGGCGCCACCAGGGGCCAGCCCAGTGCGGCCACGGCCGCGAGCCCCAGCATGGTCCGACGCACTAGACCTTCCTCCGCTCGACACGGCCAAAAAGCCCGTGAGGGCGCACGAGGAGGATGGCGATCATGACGAGGAAGGGGACGGAGTAGCGGATGCCCGTGGGCAGGTAGAGCGGCGCCAGATTCTCGATGACCCCGAGGAGCATGCCCCCCACCACCGCCCCCGGCATCGAGCCAAAGCCCCCGAGCACGGCCGCCGTGAAGCCGTTGATCGCGATAAGTCCCATCTTCGTAGAGAGAAAGGTCACCGGCGCGATGAGCACGCCCCCCACCGCTCCCACCACCGCCGCGAGCACCCATGCCCCGGAGTACACGCGCTCCACGCTGATGCCCATGAGCCGCGCCGCGTTCTGGTTCTGGGCGACCGCGCGCATGGCGCGCCCGAAGCGCGTGGCGCGGAAGAGCGTCATGAGGGCAAGCATCAGGACGAGGGAGGCACCGATGATGCCGACGGATACGGGCGCCACCCGTACGGGACCGATGCTCACGGGCCGGTTCGAGAAGAGCGAAGGAAACGGCAATTCGTCGTTGGTCCACACGATCCCGGCCCCCGCCCGCAACACGAGCGAAAGCCCGAGCGTGATGATGAGAACGTCCCAGTGCGTGGCCGAAACGGCGCGACGGATGATGATCCGCTCCACGACATATGCGAGCACACCACCGGCGGCCACGCCGCAGACGAATGCGAGCGGCAGTGGAAGTCCGGCGGCACGCTGTGCGGACCAGGCCACGAAGGCCGAGACCATGAGCATCTCGCCCTGGGCGAAGTTCAGCGTACGCGTGGCGTTGTAGACGATCACGAGGCTGAGGGCGACCAGGGCGTAAATGCAGCCCGTCGCGAGCCCGCTGACGATGACGTGCGCCAGGGCGGACCCGCTCACGCCCGCGCTCCGAGCCTCACGGCCGGTCCACGTGAGCCCATTTTCGTGTCACTCGTCGCGGGGACCTGAGTTCACGGCAGAAATACTGCTCTGGCGCGCGCACGCCTGTCAAGGCGACAACAAGGTCGCGACGGTGCTCAGCGCCGGGCTTCGCGCCCGTTGGGCACGGACGTTTCCCGACCGTCCACACTGTCGTTGCCCGGCATGGCGCGGCGGCAGTAGAATCGCGCCACGCCAAGCGGCGGACGCCCAGAAAGGAGCGCACGATGGCCACCGGCGTTGCCGAAGTTCGAGGTGAGCGGACGCGACCAGACGAGATCTCGCCGCTCCTGCCCATCGAATCTACGGATGCTTAGCGAATGAGCTACGACCTCGTCGTGCGCGGCGGCGCCGTGGTGACGGCGTCGGATTCCTTCGCCGCGGACATCGGTGTGCGCTCAGGGCGCGTGGCGGCGATCGGTGAGGCGCTGGCGCCGGGCACCACGGAGATCGCGGCCGCCGGGCTCCTGGTCCTGCCTGGTGGAGTCGACGTGCATACCCATCTCGACGTCGAGGTCGGCGGGGTCCTGACCGCCGATGATTTCGAGTCGGGCACGGTGGCGGCAGCGTGCGGCGGGATCACCACCATCTGCGACTATGCGTGGCAGTCTCGCGGCCAGTCGCTCATGCAGGCAATCGAGGCCTGGAAGGTCAAGGCCAAGGGCCGGGCGCATATCGACTATGGGTTTCACGTGGTGGTGTCGGACGCGACGGACGACACCCTGGCCGAGATGCCGCGGCTGGTCGCCGCCGGGTATCCGAGCGTGAAGGTCTTCATGATCAACGAGTTCGGCATCGGCGACGAGGCGCTGCTCCGTCTCTTCGGCTCGGCCCGGGCGGCGGGGGTGATCGTCAACGTGCACGCCGAGAATGGGAACATGCTCGACCACTGCGCGAGCGGGATGCGGGCGGCCGGGCGCCTGGATCCACGGCACTACGCGGAAAGCCGGCCCCCGCTGGCGGAGGCCGAGGCCACGCGGCGGGCCATCGACTACGCGGCGCTGGTAGACGCGGAGGTCTACATCGTGCACCTGTCGTGCGCGGATGCGCTCGAGGCGGTCAGCGCGGCGCGCCGGCGCGGCATCCGGGTCTGGGCGGAGACGCGGCCGATCTACCTCGCCCTGACCGAGGAGCGCTACGCGGTGGGGGGCACCGAGGCGGCGAAGTTCATCGGGGCG
>Ga0070712_100003194_pt1 | contig 10095 bp, 13 predicted proteins | sample LARL81metaG_FD_71396 | JGI IMG/M metagenome (GOLD analysis project Ga0070712, IMG submission 71396) | Corn, switchgrass and miscanthus rhizosphere microbial communities from Kellogg Biological Station, Michigan, USA - LAR L8-1 metaG | ecosystem: Host-associated > Plants > Roots > Rhizosphere ...
ACGTACGCCGTGACGGCGAAGGGAATGACGACCGAGGCGCTCACGACGCTCGCGGCCGCCCCTGTGGCCTCAGAAGCCGAGCGCGAACTTCGCGTCCTCGGACATCCTGTCCGGGGACCAGGGCGGGTCGAAGGTCATGTGCGGGCGGACCTCGTCGACCCCGGGGAGCTCGCTGACGAACTCCTCGATCTGCTCCGTGACCTGCGGGCCGATCGGGCAGCCGGGCGAGGTCAGGGTGAAGGTGACGTCGACGGCGCCGCCTTCGACCTCGACCTCGTAGATGAGGCCGAGCTCGACGAAGTCGAGTCCGAGCTCGGGATCGATGACCTCGGTCAGGGCGTCGGTGACTTCCTCAACGGTCGGCATTGAGCTCATGTTAGCCGCGGCCTTCTAGCCTTAGGGCAGCGTGTTCTTCTTGGTCCTGTTCCTCATCTTCATCGTCCTCCCGATTGCGGAGATCTACCTGATCGTCCAGGTCGGCGAGACGGTCGGCGTCTGGTGGACGCTCGCGATCCTGATCGCGGACTCGATCCTCGGCGCGGTGCTGCTGCGCGGCCAGGGCCGCGCGGCGTGGCGCCGCTTCAACGAGACCCTCGCGGCCGGGCGGCCGCCCGCGCGCGAGGTGCTTGACGGCGGCCTGGTCATCTTCGGCGGCGCGTTCCTGATCACCCCCGGGTTCATCAGCGACGTCATCGGCCTGCTGCTGCTCTTCCCGCCCACCCGGGCGCTGTTCCGGCGCATCATCGTGCGCCGCTACGCCCGCCGCCTGGTGGTGTCGGTCGCCGGTCGGGCCGTGCCGTCCGACCCGGGCGCCCGGCGCGACTACGACGTCGAGGGCACGGCGCAAGAGGTCGACCCGCCCCACCTGCCCACGCCGTGATCACGGCCGACGACGAGCGCGTCCGCACGCCCGCGGGCGAGGGCTTTGCCGACTCGGTCACGGTCGCGCTCGGCGACCCCGGCGCCAACGTCTACGCGGTCGCGCGGCTGGGCATCGTCCCCGGCGGCGAGCCGCGGGCCAGCGCCCTCGCGGTCCTGTGTGCGGGCGGCCGGCCCGTCGGCGCGGTGGCGCAGGGCCAGCTCGAGGTGCAGGCGCCGGACTGGGCCGCGCTCGAGGCGGCCGGGGTGCGGATGGAGACGCTCGAGCCGCTGGCGGGCTGGCGCGTGGCCTTCACCGCCGAGGGCGCCGGCTTCGACGTGCGCCTGAGCGCACTGACGGGCCCGATCGAGCTCGAGGAGGCCGGCGGCATGCAGGGCTACGATCAGCTCTGCCGCGTGCAGGGCACCGTCGTCGTCGGCGGCAGCGAGCGTCCGCTCGACGGCCTCGGCCAGCGCACGCACGCCTGGGGCGTCGCCGACTGGGACCGCATGGAGTCGGTGCGGACGGTCGGGGCGTGGATCGGCGAGGACCTCGCCGTCGGCCTGCAGGCCGTGCGCCGCGCGGGCGCGCGCGGCCACGACGCCGACGCGGTCAGCGCCTGGATGCTGGGCGAGGACGGGCCACAGCAGCTCTCCGAGGCGCGCCTGAGCACCACCTACGACGACGCCGGGCGCCAGCGTCGCGCCGGCCTCGAGCTGTGGGAGCGCGAGGACAGCGAGTACCCGCACCGCGTGGCCGGCGAGGTCGTGTGCGGCTCGACGTTCGAGCTCGGCGCGCTGCGGCTGGACACCGCGTTCTTCCGCTTCCGCATGGAGGGCCGCGAGGGCGCCGGCCGCTACGACCTGCTTCGGCGCGCGTGACCGGGCCGATCAAGGCCGTCGTCTCCGACTTCGGCGGCGTGCTCACCGCGCCGCTCATGAGCTTCTTCGCCCGCTTCCAGAGCGACGCCGGCGTGCCGCTGGAGGCGCTCGGCAAGGCGATGGCGCGCATCGCCTCCGAGCAGGGCTTCCAACCGCTCTACGAGCTCGAGAAGGGCAAGCTCTCCGAACAGCGCTTCATCGAGCTCCTCGACGAGGCGGTCAGCGTCGAGCTCGGGCGCGAGGTGCACCTGCACGGGCTCGCCGACGCCTACTGGCGCGACCTGGCCACCAACGACGAGATGGTCGCCTACCTGCGCGACCTGCACGCGCGCGGGTTCCGGTTGGCGCTGCTCACGAACAACGTGCGGGAGTGGGAGGCGCGCTGGCGCCCGATGGTGCCGGTCGACGAGCTCTTCGAGCTGGTCGTGGACTCAGCCTTCGTGGGCATGCGCAAGCCCGACGCCGAGATCTACGAGCTCACGCTGCAGCGCCTTGGTCTGCCAGCAGCGGCGTGCGTGTTCATCGACGACATCGAGGTCAACTGCACGACCGCCGCCGCGCTGGGCATGCACGCGGTGTGGTTCCGCGACACCGATCAGGCGATCGCGGAGGTCGAGGCAGCACTTGCCGGCTGAGCGGCCGGGGGTCGCGTCGCCCGCGCTGCCCGTCGTCGTGCGCGCGCTGGTCGACGCGGCGTTGGCGCTCGTGCGGCAGTCGTCGTCGGGGCCGGTGGCGTTGGCGCGGCTGCGCGGGGTCGTCGACCTCGAGGCCATCCCGCCGCGCTGGCGGTCGCGGGTGGGGCGCGAGCTCGAAACGGCGGTGGAGGCGACGGGCGAGCCGCTGGCCTTCGGCCGGGTCGAGCGCGAGCTGCACTCGGCCTGGGGTGAGCGGCCGGATCGGGTGCTCGACGCGCTGGAGCCCGAGCCGCTGGCGGTCACCGCGACGGCCCAGGTGCACCGGGGCGAGCTCGACGGCCGGGCGGTGGCGGTCAAGGTGCGCCGGCCCGGGTTGGACGGGGCGGTGCGCTCGGACCTCGGGCTGATGGATGCGCTCGGGCCGCCGCTCGGGCGGGTGTTCGGATCGCTCGACGTGGGGGCGCTGCTGCGCGAGGCGCGCGAGCGCGTGCTCGACGACCTCGACCTCGAGCACGCCGGCGCGACCCAGCAGCGGCTCGCGCGGGCCAGCCGGCGGCTGGACGCCGTGACCGTGCCCGCCGTGGTGTCCGACCTCTCGGCGCCGGGGGTGCTCGTGTGCGACCTGCTCGACGGGCCGACGCTGGCATCGCGCCCGCCCGACGATCCGGGCGCGGTCGCGCGGGCGCTGATCGCGTTCACGCTCGGCGCGCCGCGGGCGGTCGCGCTCGCTCCCGCCGACCCGCGGGCCGAGAACGTGGTGCTGCTCGGCGACGGCATCGGGCTCCTCGGGGTGGGCGCGGCGCGCGCGGTCGACCGGGCGCGGGCGGAGCGCGGGCTGGAGGCGCTCGGCGCCCTGCGCGCGAGCGATCGCGCCGGCTTCGTCGCGGCGGTGCAGGGCCTCGCGCTGCTCCCGGCCGAGGCGGCCGGCGACGCCTACGACCTGCTCGACGAGCTGATCGGCGACATCCTGCGGGGGCCGGTGCGGTTCGATGCCGTCGCGGTCTCTGACCTGATCGACCGCGCGCTCGCCGCCGTCGCGCGCGCGCTGCCGCTCACGGAGCGCCTGACCGCAGAGCCGGCCGACCTGTGGCCGCTGCGCATGCTCGTCCAACTGGCGGCGCTGCTCGGGCGCCTGGGCGCGACCGAGGACTTCTGCGCGCTGGCGCTGGCGGCCGGGCGCGACGGCTGGGCCTAGCTAATCGCGCACCCGGCGCATCAGCGGCACGATGTACCAGACGACCGCGAACAGCCCCACGATGGCGGTGGTGACGATCGTCGTCGTGGTCTTGCCGTAGAGCAGGTCGCTGATGAGCAAGATCACGCCGATCATGGCCAGGGCCACGAAGGTCAGCCCGACGAGGGTCAGGCGGTTGGCGGCCTCGATCAGGAACGGGCGCTCCTTCTGGCGGAACAGGATGCGGTGGTAGGCGCTCGGCGCGATCAGGAAGACCGACGCGACGGCGGCCGACAGCAGGGTCGCGTAGTACACGGTGCGCTGGAACGAGGTGATCTGCTCGAAGCGCTGGGTGAACGGGACGCCGAGCAGGAAGGCGAAGAGGATCTGCGTGCCGGTCTGGGCAACCCGGATTTCCTGCAGCAGCTCCCCCATGCGGCGGGTCTGCCGCTCTTGTTCGTCTTCACTGCGTTCAGCGCTAATTGGACGTCCCGAGCCGATCCCAGCAGTAGAGCTCGAGGCACTCCGCCGCGAGCTCGTCGCAGCGCTCGCGCGACAGCCAGGGCAGGACGGTCTCCATCGTCTCCTCCTCGGCGACCCCGGACTCGAACGCCTCCTCGCCGCGAAAGCCGGCGGCGATGCGCAGCGCCTCGCGGCGGTTCTCGCCCAGCGAGGGGAACACGCGCACGAGGAACTCGCGGTTGGCGATGGGCTGGCCCACCTCCAGGGAGGCGTGCCAGGCGGCGAGCATGTTCAGGTCGTGCTCGTCGAGGTCCGCGACCGCCTTGGCGTAGTGCGATTCCAGGTCGGGCTCGGGGATCTCGTCGACCCACGCCCGGACGAGCTCGCCGAGCAGCTGCCTTCGGGCCTCGCGACCGACGGACTCGGCGATGACGCGGATGGCGTCACGGGGCTCGATGAAGCACAAGGGCATCAGATCTCACGTGTGCTCGAGGGTGGCCGGAACACGCCGCACGGTAGGCGGTGGTGCGGACGGCAAATCAACCTGCGCACAACTTGAGGAAATCGCCCGTCTGGCCGAAGCTCTTATGGAGCCCATGCGTCAGCTCGCGACACCAGGCTCGCCCCGGCCGCCGCGCCGTCTCGACGTGCTGGCGGTCGTGGTAGGGGCCGGGCTGATCGCGCTGGCGGTGGGGGTCGTGATCAGCGTGGTGTCGCTGATCGACCGTTATGTGGGGTGGGTCCCCGTCGGGATCGCCGTGGGGACCGTGAGCCTGGTCTGCCTGTTGGGCTTCGCGACGCTCGGGCTGCTGGACCGGCACCGGCAGGGCCGCTGACGGCCGGCGGCGCCCGGGCGGCCGCCATGGCTTCGTCCGTGCTGAGGATTGGCTACTCGGGCTTCATGTCGCCGAACCGGCGCGCTGCTTCGAGCAGCCCGTCGTGATCGGCGCGGCAGCCGGGACAGGCCTGAAGGTGGATGGCGGTGCCTGGGTACACACGCGCCGGCTCTTCTCCGGCGAGCTCCAACTCGACGTAGGCCTCCAGAATGTCCTCGCCGGCGGTACAGCCTGGGTCTCCGTCGCTGGCACGGAGAAGCTCATCGAGGTCACGACGATCGGTCATCGGGGTGGGCTTCCCCTGGCACCGGCTGTCTGACAGCGACCATGCTGGCCCAAAGGGTACGGAAGCGTCACCTCGAGGTCAGGACCCCGTCGACCCGACGGGGAGTTTGACGCGGACGGCTGTCCCGGAGCCCGGACGGCTGACTATGTGGATGGTGCCGTGGATGGCCTCGACGCGGTCCACGAGGCCGGTGAGCCCGGAGCCGGCCGAGGCGTCTGCGCCGCCCCTTCCGTCGTCGCTGACGACCAGCTCGAGCCAGCCCTCACGTTGCCTGGCGCTGACCTCCGCCCGCGACGCGTGTCCGTGCTTGGCGGTATTCGCGAGCGCCTCTGACGCAACGTAGTAGGCCGCCACCTCGACCGGCTCGTCGAAGCGTTCGCCGTCGAGCTCGAGGTGCAGTTCCACGGGAACCGCTGACCGCCGTGCCAGCGAGTCCAGCGCCGGGGCCAGTCCGCCCTCGGACAGCACGGCAGGATGCAGGCCGCGTGATAACTCGCGCAGGCCGTCGAGCACGTCGTTCAGCCCTGTCCCCAGGCGCGAGAGGACCCGCCGGACGTCATCCAGATCGGGCGGCACCCTCGCCTCCGCCGCGCGCAGTTCGAGCCCCAACGAGACGAGCCGCTGCTGGGCGCCGTCATGCAGGTTGCGCTCGAATCGCCGTCGGGCCTCGTCGCCGGCCCGCACGATCCGGGCTCGCGATCGCGCGACAGCGGAGCGGCTGTTGGCGTTGGCCACGGCGATGCCGGCATGGCGGCTGAACTCCGCGAGACGTGCCTCGGTGTCGAGCGGGAGCGGTTCTCGCTTGCGCGACATCACGCCGATCACCCCCCAGGTCGCGCCCTCGACGACGATCGGGCTGGCTACCGCAGAATGGAGTCCGAGCTCGACCACGGTGGCGGCGATCGTCCCCGCAGCCGCGTCGTACTCGTCCTTGCGCGCGGGCCTTCCGGTCCGCTTGACCTCCGCGGCGACATTCTCCCCTTCGAGAGGCAACCGAGCGCCCAGCGGAATGGTGATCGCCCCGTCGCTCCAGCCGGCGACCGCCGTCGCGGTCGAGTCCGCCTCATAGCGCAGGATGGCCGAGGCGTCGACTTCCAAGAGCACCCCAACCTCCTCGGCCAATGTCGCGAAGAGGTCGTCGGGAGAGTGCTCGCGCGCAACCAACGTGGCTACGCGGCGAAGTGCCGACTGCTCGGCCGCCAGTCGCTCCACCTCCGCGCGCGCCTCGTAGTTCGCGATCGCCGTGGCAACGAGCTCTATGAAGTCGTGGAGGCGATTCTCCGTCCCGACGGGAAGCACCGTTCCTACCCGCGAGAAGACGCACATCTTGCCCCAAAGGGATCCATTGACGACGATGGGACCGGCACAGCCGGAACCGAGTCCCGCCCCGCGCGCAAGCTCTCCGATCGTTCCCGGCAACGACGAGAAGTCATCGATTCGCGCCGCGCCGTGCGTCTCGAAGACCTGTGCCGCCAGGCTTCCAGGGTCCCGTGGCATCTGGGTACCGACGCCGAAGAATCGTTCCGCGCCCGCGAGGTCGGAGTCAAATGCTTCGCCGAACGTGACAACCGTCCCGTCGGCTTCGTACCGCTGGACGATCACGCCGGGCACGCTCAAGACCGATGCAACCTCGCGAGCGACGGTGGAGAAGAACCCTTCTGACGCCGGCGCACGGGCCACGAGCGTCGCCACGCGACGGAGTGCGGACTGCTCGGCCGCCATTCGCTCCACCCTCGCTCGGGACTCGATGTTCGAGATCGCAGCGGACACCAGCTCGGCAAACTCCATGACACGGTCTTCGGTTCCGGATGGCAGGGGCTCATCGCGCCGCCCGACGACCATGGCACCCCAGACTCGTCCATCGACCACGATCGGCGCCCCAACTCTCGGGCCGACGCCGCGTTCACGCGCTATCTCGGCAATGGGGCCGGTGGCGAGGGAGTAGTCGTCAACGCGGGAAGGCCGCTTCGTTTCAAGGACTCGGGTCAGGATGTTCTCGCCTCCGAGCGTGAGACGGATGCCGACAGGTGTGCCTAGGGCAGGACGACGCTCGGCCCATGCCGCGACAATGGTGGCGGCCCCCTCGGCCTCGTAGCGGACCATGCCGGCGCTCTCGACACCGAGCAGCCCGCCCAGCTCCTCGACCACCCCCGCGAAGACCTGCTCGGGCGGCGCCTGCCGAGCCACCAGCTCCGCCACCCGACGCAGCGCCGACTGCTCGGCTACGACCGCCGTCAGGGCCGCGGAGGCCATGTCCTCACCGGTCGGGTCTACGTCCACGCGCCACTCCGCCATGTGAACGCCTCGTGGGTTCGATCGACGATCGAGCGCAGCTGCGACACCGGGGACAGCCTACGCCGCTGTCTGGGCCGACCCTCTGGCCCACCGTCAGGCTCGTTTCAGGCACGTCGCAGTCGAAGCCACTGACCGGTCTGCGACGGCGGGTAAGAAGCCGGGTCGCGGTGCCACTGATCTAGCACCACCATGTCCGTACGCGGAGCACGCATCACCCCTCGCACATCCCCCGCCCTCGTCGGTGCCGCGAGCCTCTGGCGCGCCGGTGACGATCGGCGTTGCGAGCTCAGGGATGGGCGACGTTGCCACCAACGGGCAGGGCATCAGCGCGTTCGGCGCCGCGTGGTTCGCGGTCTCGCCGGCGGGCAACCAGGTCACCGGCCGGTCGACCGCGGCCCCCAGTAACGGCTACTAGCACTCCATACGAGGGAGGCATGATGTCCAACCACTTCAGCGCAGCCATGCTCAAGTTTCCGGGTGATGATGCGCGCCTTGACCTGACCGACCTGTTCGTGTTCGCGTCGACTGAGAGCCCGGACAAGACGGTCCTGATCATCGACGTCAACCCCTTCATGACGGGCGCCGAGTTTCACCCGGATGCGGTCTACAGGATCAACATCGACAGCGACGGAGACGCGCGCGCCGACGCTGCGTTCTCATTCGTGTACTCGGAGTCCAACGGCGGCGCCCAGAACGGGAGCGTGTCTTACGCCAGAGGAAGCCAAGCTCGGGACCCCGAGCCCCTCGGCGAGGTGCTCATCGAGGGGACGTCCGTCGGATTCGACGCCATGGCGAAGCCGGTCGACGCTCGTGGGTGCCGGCTGTTCACCGGGGTGCGCAGCGATCCGTTCTTCGCCGACGGCGAGGGGGCGTTCCACGACTTTCAGTTCACGGGCGAAGACACGTTCGCGGGCAAGAACGTCCTCAGCATGGCGCTGGAGGTGCCCAACGACATGCTCGGCCCCGGTCCGGACATCGGAGTCTGGCCGACAGCGAGCGTGCGGCGCGAAGGCAGCCTCGTGCAGGTCGACCGCATCGGCAACCCGTCGTTCAACCCGTTCTTTGTCGACGAGCTCAAGAACGCCTTCAACGCGGGACGGCCGACCGACGACGTGGCGAACTACCTGGAGCCCTGGTCGAAGCTGCTGGAGAGTCGCGGCTACCCGCCCGCCGAGGCGCGAGACACCATCCTCACCGTGCTTCCAGACATCCTTCACTACGACCGGGATCGGCCCGCCCACTATCCCAACGGACGCGTTGTCACCGATGACGTGTACGACATGCGGATGGCCTTCCTGACCCACGGACGGGTGACCTCGGATGGCGTCGGGCCGCACGACGACTACCTGCCGGAGTTCCCGTTCCTCGGCGTGCCGAATCCTCAGGCTGCGGGCGAGGACGTGGCCGAAGGCGCGTTGCTCACATCCTGAGTCGCCACTGCCGACCAGGTCAGACGGCCACGTAACCAGACCAATCACCGTTCGGAGGGCATCGATGCCATTGATCACAGTCGCAACTGAGAACAGCGCCGAGATCGAGCTGCACTATCGCGATCACGGCGCAGGCAAGCCGATCGTCCTGATCCACGGGTATCCGCTCGACGGGAACTCGTGGGAGCGCCAGGAACGCGTGTTGCTGGCGCGGGGGTATCGCTGCATCAGCTATGACCGGCGCGGGTTCGGACGGTCGAGCCAGCCGGCGACGGGCTACGACTACGACACGTTCGCGGCCGATCTGCGGTCGCTGCTGGATCACCTCGCGCTCGACCACGACGTCGTGCTCGCGGGCTTCTCGATGGGCACCGGCGAGGTCACCCGCTACCTCGGGACCTACGGCTCGGCCGGCGTCAGCCAGGCGGTGCTGATCGGGTCGATCCCGCCGTACCTGCTGCAGGCCGCAGACAACCCGCAAGGCGTCCCCAACAACGTCTTTGATGGCTTCAAGCAGGCGGTCGTCGCCGACCGCTACGCCTTCCTCGACTCGTTCCTCGCCAACCTCTACAACACCGACGTCTCGATCCCGCAAAGGCTCAGCGACGCAGCGTTGCGCGCGAGCGCGCAGGTGGCCTACGGCAGCAGCCCGTATGCCACGTACGCGTGCATCGACACGTGGCTGACCGACTTCCGCGGCGACCTGCCCAAGATCGACATCCCGGTCCTCGCCGTGCACGGCACCGCCGACCGGGTCCTCCCGTTCGAGGTCACCACGGCCAGGCTGCGCGACGAGCGGCTGATCGCCGATCTGACGGTCGTCGCAATCGCCGATGGCCCGCACAACGTCGGCTGGACGCACCCCGACGAAGTCAACGCGGCGTTGCTCTCGTTCCTCGGCAGCTCAGCAGGGGACAGAGACGCAGCGACGGCGCCGGCCGCCCAAGTGTGAGCTGGCGGACGCGGGCGGCGCCAGCCCGAGTTCGGCCGCCCGCGCAGAGCCATGAGCGGGATTCGACAAAGCCACCAGCGCACCGGGGTCTGGGGCTCGCTGAGCGGTGGCGAGCGACGGACGGTCGCGGCGCTGGCCTCGGCTGTGGCGGGCTTGCACGTGCTCGGTTTCGTCGCGTTGCTCGCGTTCGTGGCGCCCAGCCGTGACCACCTCGGCAAGGCCGGGGCACTGACGATCGGGACTGGCGTCACTGCCTACACACTCGGGCTGCGACACGCATTCGAT
>Ga0070712_100003195_pt1 | contig 10095 bp, 7 predicted proteins | sample LARL81metaG_FD_71396 | JGI IMG/M metagenome (GOLD analysis project Ga0070712, IMG submission 71396) | Corn, switchgrass and miscanthus rhizosphere microbial communities from Kellogg Biological Station, Michigan, USA - LAR L8-1 metaG | ecosystem: Host-associated > Plants > Roots > Rhizosphere ...
GATGTCGGCAGGTCTGCCGCCTCTCTGGCGCCCTCGGCCGCCGCCGCGGCCGCAGAGCGCGTCGCTGCCGGCGGGGCCGCTCCCTGTTGCACGACGTGGGTCAGCTCGTGCGCCAGTAGCCGGCGCCCGGGCGGTGTGGACGGCGCAAATTTGCCGCTGCCGAACACGATATCGCGGCCAACAGTGAAGGCGTGCGCCTGCACGGCATCGGCAGCGTAGCCCGCGTCGGCATCGGCATGAATGCGCACCCGGCTGAAATCGCGTCCGAAACGCGCTCCCATCGCCGCGCGGGTGTGCCGATCCAGCGAGCCGGCAGGCGACCGCAGCACGTCGTGCACGATCGGCGGTGCAAACCCACCCGGGCCGGCGGCATCCACGCTCATGCGCTGCAGCGACGGGTGTTTCGTCGCGCATTCACATTCCGCGGTGGCACCCGGCGCGCCGCCGCAGGCGCATTTGCGTTGCACGGGTGGCTCCGGCATGCCCACGATCTGCTCGGCGACGCGGTCGGCTTCCTGTTCGTAGCCGTCGCCGGGCGCGTTGATCGCCAGCGTCCTCTGGACTCCTTTTGCCGCACCACCGATCACCGGAGTCCCGCCGACGTCACGACGTGTCACGGTGGCGGTCAACCGGGCGTGCAGACCGTCAGCATCGGTCTGCACCACCCGCTGCACCGCCTGATTACCAATCATGCGCTGCCAGCGAAGAATCGAGGTGACCGGGCGGCTCGGCCCCAACTGTGGATGAGCGAGCGCTGCGGGCTTTACCGAACTCTGCACAGTTGTCTTCGGCCCGTGCGTGAAAGCGCGCATGGCTAAATCACCTCGTCCGCTTCAACGCCTGTACTGCAGACGTACCCATCGCACCGGGCGTGTGAAGTTGGGACGTACACCCACCCCGACCGCGTTGACACGTATGTCATGTCCGCGACCCACAGCAGGTTCGGTGCGACCGGACCGAAACGGCGCTCCACACGATCCCGCGGATGATCCGCCGCGGCATCTGCGATCGTCGTGCGTTTCATGCTGCCTCGTCACACCCCTTGCAGGCCAGGGTATTTCATCAGTCGCTCGACGGTGCAGCGGGCCACGGCGGTGCCATCCCGATACAGCTGCAGCCCTGCCCGGCGGACTCCGCAGACGCCGAAGTTCCCGGCCTGCGCGCACATGCTGCTTGGTCATCCGATCGTCGGGCATCATCCATAGGCAACACCCTCGCCTACGGGTGCCCCTTCAGAACAGACCGGGGAGCGACTAGTTTCAATGTCAGCCAGTAAGTGGCATCCCGATCTCCACTGGAAACGGTTTCGCGCACCACCTGCACATCGAGGAAATCCGTCGCCCGGTAACCCACGCCTACCTCGGTCGATGTGGCACCGGAAACGTCTTTTCCGATCACGGCCCCGGCCCCGATCGAGCCCGTCGCGAAGAGCCCTCCCTGTTTGCCCGGGTCGATGCGGACACCGACTCTTGCCAGAAAAGTGGCAGGTCCGCCGGGTTCATCCGCCAAGCTCGAATCGAGGCCAAACGTGAGGTATGTGTTTACCGGCACTAGGGGTAAGGGGCGATCCCTCTTTTCAAAACCTACGCCGAGATCGACGCCTATATTGCTGCCCGCGCCAAGACTGACGGTCGGCACAAAGCCATACTTTCGTCCCAGGCCGGCCAGCACAGGCAGGCCCCCTTCGCCAAGCTTCCCGGCGAGGTATCCCAGTATTGCGGTTATGGCCGCATTTCCCAGTCGGGAGCCGACATCGGGTAAGGCGATTCCCATCGCCACGCCCGAGAATCGGCCGAAGTGTCGACCGATGAGGGCGGGATCTTCGGTAGTTATGTCGCCAACGAAATGACCGAGTGCACGACGGCCACGTTGGGAGAAGGGATGCGGAGGATCGGTTATCCCTAACGGGATATCGCAGGTCCCGTCTTTGTTCTGTCCAGAAACGGCTGAGACAAAGTCGGGGCTGAACTCAACGAACTTTCCAGTTTTCTTGTCGAAACATGCCTGGTCACCGGGCGGGTAACCTTGGGGCGCGGGAATTTCGCGGTAACACTGCTGACCCGGATGTAGTGCTCCGGTTTCCTCTGAATCGCGGCACCACTTGCCCTGCTTGACCAGCTTCTTGTAATCAGCCTCGTTCTGGCTGAGGGGCGCGCGCTGGACCATGCCGCTGTGGGCGGCCGAGAGCGGCATGACCGCTGGCACACCGCACATTTCATCGCGTTGGCCCATGCGAATGCGCGCGGCCCCGGACTGCTGCACGACATGTGTTAGCTCATGTGCGATCAACCGCTGTCCCTCGTGCGTGGCCGGCGCGAAACGGCCTATGCCGAACACGATGTCGTGTCCTACCGTGTAGGCCTTTGCGTTCACGTCCCGGGCCGATTGCTCGGCAGCCGCGCCGGAATGCACCCGGACTCGGGAAAAGTCGTAGCCGAAGCGCTGCTCCATGTCAGCCCGCAATGCCTGCTCCAGTGACCTGCCGGAACTGGCCAGGGCCGGCTCGACGCTGGCGGGCGCCGCCGCCTTCGCCTCACCGGTCGATGGCGCCGCTAGGCGCTGGATCTGCGGCGGCGACCCAGTGACGGCGGCGTGCGGCGATGCCGAAATCACCTGGTCTGCAACCTGATCCGCCTCCCGCTCATAGCTATCGTCGGCTTCGCCGATCTGACATTTCGCCTGCAGTCCCACGTCTTCTTTGTTGCTGCACTCCTCGCACCCTCCCGGCACTTCGGTACCGCCGCCGCACGCGCACCGGCGCTGTAGCGTCGCGACGGGGCTGGGGCGAGACGGCACGGGCGGACCTGGCGGGCCGGCTAGGCCGTTACGCATGCGGAGCATCGCCTGGTTCCCGAATAGACGTTCTAGGCTCCCCACGCGATTGTGACGTTGAGGGGCGGTGGATGACAGCGTTGAGCCACCGCCGTTCGCCGGCCCGGTCACACGATTCGCCTTTTCATCAAGTTTGTCGTTTGGTTCTGAAACCTCGAGCGGGGTCCGATTGTTTGGCGCGCTGGGCGGCCCGGTGCCCTGTGGTTGAAAAGCCGGCTCGGCTATGGATTGCCCGAGTGTGAGCTCGGCTTGAATCCTCCCCCGTGGCGTCAGCAGTCGCTCTGCTTCACGGTTTCCGATCGTTCTTTGCAGGCAAGTAACCTGGTCAACGGGTGAACTTGTGGATCGCGAAGAGCCAGTCTTGTTTGCCCGGGAAGAGGAGTTCGGCGTCTTCCCTGTCTTTGACTGGCAGGTTGTCAACCATGCCTTAGTAGTTGCGCGCATTATTTAGTTTAGTCCGGTTGTGCCGTTGCGAGGCGAGTGTGGCAATAGAAGCGCGACATGGCAGAAGATGGCGGCGCGCGCCAGGTGGATCGCCCGGTGATTGCACTGGTACCCGTGCTCGCGACGTCGTGAGCCGAGCCGGTGTCGGATGGTTCTTCGTCACGGCTGCACGACCTTCCGCAGCTGCCAGAGCGCCAGCGTGGCGGAGTAGCGACACCCCGAGTCCCACCTACTGCCCTTCGCCTTGCCGCACTTCGAGTCCGGCCGATGCACATCGTTCCACCACCGGTTGGTCATCGTCTCGATGAATTTGTCGAACCCCTCCTTGTTGTACTGGCGGAATCCCGAGATCGCGCCGGGGAGCTGGAAGAAGTCATCGCCGGGGTCGATCCTCCATTGGTCGGCCCAGTAGAGCGTCTTCCCCGCCGGCTGGTTGTCGACGAACAGCGTGACGCTGTGATGGCCGTCCATGATCCCCATCCCGAAGATGTGCCAGCCGAAATCGCTCCCCACCTTGTCCATCACCTTGTCCCACGGGCTGCTGGCGAGGGTCGTCGGCTCCGTGTCGCCGTTGGTCGTCCCGCCGCTGGCGTCCTTGAACCGGATCTCGACGCGCGGGTCCGCGACGCCGATACCGGCCAGGGCCTCGCCGGTATGCACGATCGTGTACGTTTCCGGTTTTTCTCTGAGCTTCTTGAAGCTCTTTTCGATCGTCTTCACAACCGATTCGCTCGTGAACAGTTTCGGCGCCAGGTCGTGGATGATGGCGATGCAGTTCCGGCGAATCTCGTTCGGCAGGTCCGCCGGGACCGGATCGTCCTTTCCGGGCAGGATCGCGTTGTAGTGGAAGCGGATGTACGCCTCGCGCACCACATCCTCGGCGAACACCGGGGCTTTCTTCTCATCCGACTTGCGCGGCGTGGGCGGAACGGTACCTGGACGGACCTCGGCGGGCGGCGGCCCTGGGAACCTCTTGAGGACAAAGCGCGCGGCGGCGACGTCGAGGCGCTTGCCGATGCGCGTGTCCTGCAGTGCGAAAATGCCGGGAACGCCGGCCTCATCCCGCGTGAAGGTGGTCGCCTCGGCGTTCGCGTGGATCAATCCGATCAGCTCGTTGAGCTGGTTGGTTGTGAACCGGTCGGTGAGTTGTCCCATCCGGTCGATGTGGGTGAGTAGCCCTACCTTCCGCGGCAGGAGGTCGTCGATCTGCGTCAGCCACGGCTCGGTACTCGGCTTCGGCTGCCGCTGGACGAGAAGCGTGCCGGTACGCGATTGCTGCACGACGTGGGTCAGCTCGTGCGCGAGCAGCCGCTGTCCCGAAACGGTGTCGGGACGAAACTCGCCGGACGCGAACGCGATATCGCGACCGACGGTGAACGCGCGCGCGTGCAGCGCCGTCGCCGCCGCCGCGGCCACGTCGCCGCGATGCACGCGCACGACGCCGCCGAGATCCACGCCGACGTGCGGCTCCAGAAAGCGGCGTACGCCATGATCGAGTGCCTCCCCTTCCCCGCGCACGATGTCATCACCCGACATGCGCGCGAGCGTCGAGTTGCGGTCGCTCGCCAGTTCATGTCGCGCCTCGGGCAGGCCCATCAACTGCTCGGCGACGCGATTCGCTTTCCGCTCGTAGTCGTTGCCGGGCTGGCCGGTCTGCAATTTCGTGTGCAACATCCGCCGCGCCGCTTGATTTCCAATGGCGCGCCGGATCTGAGCGTCCGAGTTCACCTCTGGTCGTGGCCCCCACCGTGCCGGACTGGGTACTGACGGCGCCGGCGACGTGGTCTGCTCAGTAGCGGCCAGTGTCGGCGCGAATGTGCGCATCGTCAGCTTCCAGGCACCTATCGAGATTTGCGTGCAGCGTCGTAGGTGCGCATCACCTGTTCGGCCTGGCGCGGATAACCGCGGATCATATGCTCGTACCGTTTGTACTGAGTGTGGCGGGTGAGGTCTTGCCCGAACGCCTCCGGATGCAAGAAGAAACCCTTCTCATCGTCCGGTTTTTCCCGTTCGACCACAAGGGGGTTCGCCCGCGCCCATGCGTCGTTGCGGACACCGGTCAGCTGCCAGGAAACCTTCATGTCGGCGGCTCCTCCGGCGATCGAAAACGCGTCATCGGAAACCTCCTGCGCCACATAGACCGGCGCCGCCTGCCCAATGCAGGTCAGCTGGTATCGGAAATCTGTGTTGAACGCAGCCACCCATTGCGGCAAGGCCACCCGGGCTTCACCGTTTCCGTCGAGCACAACATTGCCTGAGTAGATGTTGAACCGTTCATCGGACTCGATGCACGCGTGGGTAAGCGTTTTGTTCTCTGGATCGGATGGACTGTCGATGAGGCACTGCTTGTCACCTGCGGTGAAGGTCCCACTCACCTCCACGTTGCCGGTGAATTGCGACGGTCCGATGGCGGCTATGGCCGCCGTCGGACCACTCGCGAATACAGCTGTGCCGTTAGTGCTGGTCGCGCACACCGCGTTGGCGACGCCGAAAGGAGCGGCAGGCTTGTCGTTGGTGACGAAGAGCTGGCCGTGCGGAACGCGGACGTCGCCCTCGACCTCCAGCTTCGCCACCGGGGCCGTCGTCCCGATGCCAACGTTTCCACCGGCCTGCAGGTACAACCTCCCGTCGGCGACGCCCGTCTCCGCGAAGTTCAGACCCGACTGACCTCCCAACTTCTGGTTGACGTGCCAACGGGTCCCCGAGCTGTCCTCGAAGCTGAGCAACTCCTCGGCGTCGCCGACTCCGCGAATTCCGACAGCGTTGCGTGGTGCCGTCGAACCCACGCCGAGGCGTCCACCGAGGAGGACCACTCCCGTGGCCGCGACGTCGCCGCGAAAGTCCGCCGCCAAGCTGGGCGTCGCGAGAAACGCCTCCGTCACCGCGGCTCCGCCGCCCGGGTCGCGGCGGGCGTGCAGCGCCGTACCGCCAGCGCTGGTCGCCTCGACACCGGTGCCTTGGTCGCTAGATCCCTTCACGGCGGTGGCGGCGGAATCCACGGATTGACCGAGCACGCCAACCCCGCTGTCGCTGCTTCCGACCACCCCGGCCGCGTCGAGGCGACCGTTGACGCGGACCGCACCGGTGGTCGCGACGTCGCCGCGAAAATCCGCGGCCAGACTGGGCGTGGCGAGAAACGCCTCTGTTACCGCGGCCCCACCGCCCGGGTCGCGGCGGGCGTGCAGCGCCATACCGCCGACGCTGGTGGCCTCGACGCCGGTGCCATTCTCGCTCGACCCCCTCACGGCGGCGGCCGCGGTGTCGATCGATCGACCGAAGACCCCGACCCCGGTGTTGCTGCTCCCGATCACCCCGTCCGCGTCGCCGCTGTCCCCCCAGACTCCGAACGTTACCGGGGGATCCTGCAGACCCGGGTCGAAACCACTACTCGTCGAGTCCAATCCGATCAGTGATGCCATGACTTGCTCCTCATGCGCTCGATGGACGAAACAGACGTTTGCGCTACGTCGCATTGCGGTTGTGCCGCGACACGCCGCTAGACGCCGATGATGCGAAACACTGCGGTGCTCGTTATGCTCCCGCCGGCCGTTGTCACGGTTATATGCACGTCTTTCGTCTCCGCAGGTTGTGTGAGGTCGCCCGGCACGACCACGTCGATCTGGGTGTCGGTCGGCGTGCCGACTGGGGACGAATCGGTGGTGGCTCCCTCGAATCTGACCTTCACCGGCGGCCACCCGAAGTTGGTGCCCTTCAGTGCGATCGGCTGTCCCTCGGGCCCGTTGGGGGGGAAGGCCGGGGTGGCGAACTGGGGCGCCGGCACTACCCGGGCCGCCCGGAACGTGTCGTCGCTGGTGACCGAGCCACCGGCATTGCGAACGGTGATCGGGACATCGACGAACGCTGTTGCGGGCGGCACCACCTCGGGTGGGACCCTTGCCTGTAGTTGGGTCGCCGACGATGTTCCGACCAGGGTCGCCGGCCGGTCGCCGAACAGCACGGTGGTCGAGCCGCCAACCGTGAAGTTCGCGCCATTGATGGTGATCGTCTGATTGACCAACGCCCTCGGTGGGCTGAACGGTATGGGGCCGAACGCCGGTACCAGCAGCACGCGTTCGATCACCGCGACGCGGCGTACGAGGTCAGACATGGTCAGCCCTGGCTGGCGCATGTCTTTGATCATCGATTGCTCTATGGTGTCCACGCCCCGAGGCCGGCCCAGCTCGGCCAGCACGCAGAAGTTATGTCCCGCTGGAGGATCCGGTAGCGGCGCGCCCTCGGCCACGCGTACCACCCACGCCGGTCTGAGGCGAATCGAGGTCTGCATCCCCACGTCCAGCGCGTTGGTCAACTCCGGGTCCGCGGCGCCGTCCACGTCGACCAGAAACACATCGAGGTACACCGTGTCGACCCGCGGGTCGGGCTGTGGCGCCCCGGGTGTCGTCAAGGCCGCCACGCCCGCCTGGCCGCTGTAGTTGACGGCGGTGGGGATGGTCACCTCGATCCCACCGACGAGAAACGAACCAGGTCCCCCGTCCGCGGCCGCGATGCGAAAGTCCTCGCTGTTCTGCCCCGACGGCAAGGCGGTAACGGCGAAACCGTCTGCCGCCGCGGCGAGCCCGTCGCCGACGTACCGGGCGAACAGCGAACGCGCGGTGGCGGCCAGCAGATCATGCTGCAGGTTGAGATCCCGATCCAGGATCGGCACACCCTGCTCGACGTGCAGGCCGACGTACCCCTTCTGCAGGCTGGCCTGCAGGACTTCGAGCGGTGCTCGGGAGAAATCGCTCATCGCCCCTCCTTCGCGCTCATTGGGGAACTCCCGCCGTGGGCGCCACAATTACCGCTCGCGTCGTGATTGGCATGAACTCGGCGAGCACACCACGGAGCCGGGAAACGGACGCCCGCATCTGATCGGGTTCGGGTGCGGCCGGCCCGGTGTAGAGCCCGACCGTATCTCGCCCGATGCGGTCGGCGTCCGTGCGTACCCCGTTGCGCCCGGCATCGGTGATGTAGGTCTGGAAGTCGTCGACAGTCCCGAACAGCGCCAGCTTCGCGGTGTTCGCGGTGTCGACGGTGGTGGTGCCGGCGTAGCGCTCGTCGACGGTGCGTGTGACGGCGGTAGCGATGCTGGCGTTCGATCGATAGACCAGCAACGTGTCGGGCCCGCTGCTCACGGCGACCGGCGCACGCCCCGAGAAGGGGCCCCTGACGACCTGCTCGACCGGCGTCCACGTGAGGGTGCCGGTGTCGAGGGTGCTGGCGAAGACGGTCCACCCCCCGCCGCGCGTCGAACTCCAGAACAGCTCGATCCCGTTGCCTGCCAACGGTAATGGGAACGGCTCACGGTCGTGGAAGAAACCGTCGCCGGGCGGTAGGCCGCGGATCGGTGACCAGTCCGAGGCGTTCGGGTCGAGCCCCTGCTTGACCCGATAGGCCACGGTCCAGCGGGTCTGTCCGGCCAGACCGCCCAGCCCGTTATACGCCCAGAACAGAAACAACCGCCCCGCCGTGCTGGATGGGTGGAAAGTCAGCATCAGGTCCTCGTGCGCCAGCGGCTCCTCGCCGCCGACGGGCGGCAGTGTCGCGGGTTGGGACAGTTGCCAATCCGTGCCGTCGTGCCGGTTGTATCTCACCCGCCACGCGTCCCCGAGACGTTCCAGCCAGAACAGCCATAGCCCACCGGCAGCGTCGACCGCGCAGGCTGGCAGTCGGCGCTCGGTCGCCGCGTCACCGAAAATCTCCACCGCGGACCATTCGCCACCGGTCCGGGTACGCCAGGCGACGTGCCAGCCACCGTCGTCGCCGTGGCTTTCCCAGAACAGCCACACACGGCTGCCCTGCAATGCGACCGTCGGGTGCTTGTCGACGCCGGGCCTGTCCACGATCGGCTCGCTGGGTTCCCACTCGCCGTTCGCGAAATGCTTACCCCAGATGTCCCAGCCGTGACGGCGAAAGGTGTGATAGGTGAGCAGCAACGAGTCGTCCTGCAGGCGCACGACCGCCGCGCGCCCCTCGTAGGCGTCGTTCACCGACGCGAGCTCGGCTGTCGCCCACGTTCCCGCGCCGTCTCGCGACATGGACCACAGGTTCAGCCGCTCCGGCTGGTTGGTGCGAGCGACCGCGTGCACGAACTCCTTGGTGCGGCTGGGCCAGCCGGTGACGCGGGTGACGGTGGCATCCAGCGCCGGAATGACGCCAATTGTTCGGTAAAGCGGTGGGGCGTGGCGGATTTCGGTGCGTTGCCGGTCGACCGACAGCCCGAAGTCGGTGCGCCAGCCGATCCACTGGGCGAGCAACGGAAGAAGGGAGCCCTCAACCCGGTCCAGGTCGGATAGATGTGTCGCCGCACGGGCAAGGCTGTAGAGCTGATCGAACTGGGAACCGGGAATGTCGAGGAACCGGCGCAGCTGCCCGCGGTCGGCGTCGTAGCGGCGATACAGGGCGGGCAGTAGGTTGTACAACTGGTCGGCGAACCCGTAGGGAGCCGTCGCCATCGCGCTTATCCGATTCTGCGGGTCCGGCTCGAATCGCGCCGGGGTGCCGGTGAACGGGAACAGCGTGTAGTAGTACACCGTCTCACCGTGCAGGTCGCGGTCAGTCGCGGCGCGCAGCCCGACGCCCTCGTCGACGTTGACGCCGTCCTCGGGCGTCTGCGGATGCTCTGTCAGTCCGCGCACCACCCTCACTCTGGTGGTCGGCGGCATCGTCGCCGGATAGTTCCAGCTCAGATCGATCCGGTTACCACCAGGGTCGGCGACCGCAGCGATATCGGTCAGGCGCATGTCATGCCCCGTCCTGATCGATCGGGACGACGCGCATCCCAGCGGCGTATTCGGCGTCGCTCGGGACCACCGGCAC
>Ga0070712_100003196_pt1 | contig 10094 bp, 8 predicted proteins | sample LARL81metaG_FD_71396 | JGI IMG/M metagenome (GOLD analysis project Ga0070712, IMG submission 71396) | Corn, switchgrass and miscanthus rhizosphere microbial communities from Kellogg Biological Station, Michigan, USA - LAR L8-1 metaG | ecosystem: Host-associated > Plants > Roots > Rhizosphere ...
CGGGCTCCACCTCGGGATCGATCATGCCGAGGAGTTTCAGGAATTCGACCAGGATCAGCACCTGTCTGTTCGAGTCCGGGTCTCCGCTGGGAGAAAGCCGGCCGCTTTCGCGCGCCGCCTCGTTCGCGTCGAGGAGGAGGAGCCGGACGTGTTCGAAGCGCGACTCCCAGGCCAGCCGCTTGACCGCGCTGACGTCGAAGACCCCCTTGCTGAAGGGTCGCGGCTCGCCTTCGAAGTCGTGATCGTAGGGGCCGAAGTAGAGCCTCGTATCCTTGTTCCCGCTCTTCATCCCCTTCCAGTCGTCGACCTGACGACGCGGCACGGCGTACCAGCCGACGTCCTTCTCGACGTCCCAGAGGACGAAGATGACGAGGTCGACCGAGCGGATCCAGCGGATCGCGTGGTCGAAGGAGATCGGGTAGCTGTACTCGCCTTTCTTCTGCTTCCACTTCTTGAGCCGGTACCTGTCGATGTTCTCGGTGCCCTTGACCTGGATCCAGAGCCGGCTGGCGTCGACCTGTCCTGCATGGCTGGTCTTGACCAGAATGTCCTCGCCGTAATCCTTCCTGGTCTCTTCGTAGATCTGTTTGGCCTTCGCCAGCGTCGAGCAGACGGCAGCCACCGCCTCCACCCCGATCTGGTGCTCTCGCGGGTTCTCGACCATGTTCGGGGGTTTTCGGAAACTCCACCGGTTTTCTTTAGCCCATAGGTGAAGCTCGACCTAAGTTCCTGGTCCGGTCCTGCCGATGCTCTGGGTGATGAGCGTGGCGAACCAGCACGTGTTCTCGAATGGGGTGCGGGACACGCGAGCAACCCTGGAAGCTTGGAGCGAGCGGCCGTGGCGGGTGCTGCGAGGCTGGGTCGCCCTCAGCCTCGCGGTGGCTCTGACGCTGCTCGGCGCGGTCTGGGTCGTCGCCGGCCTGATGACGCCTGATCTGACGCCGGTCCACCTCCCCGGCCTCACCAGCCCGAGCGAACCCGACGACCTGCTGCCGATCCTCTGGCGCAACTCGCTGGTCCTCGCCCTCCACGGGACCGCCTGCGTCGCCGGCTTCATCGCCGGCGCCTCGATGCCGATTGCGGCGGCGCAGCGGACCGGGTTCAGCCGCTGGGTCCACGTCAAGGCGGGCGAGTTCGCGATCCTCTTCGTCTGCGCAGTCACCCTCTTCTCGCTCTCGACCCAGGCGCTCTACCTCGGTTTCCAGGGGTCGACGATCGCCTACCAGTTGCAGATCTCCCGCCTCGAGCTGATCCTCAGCGTCCTCCCGCACGCAATCCCGGAGCTGACCGCGCTCTTCCTCCCGCTCGCCGCCTGGCTGATCGCCAGCCGTCGCGGCGAGTGGAACCAGCTCCTCGCAGCCACCTTCATCACGGTCGCCCTGGCGATCCCGGTGCTGGTGATCGCGGCGACGATCGAGGTCTACGTCTGGCCCCACATCCTCCAGAGCATCTCCGGCGTCACCTACTCCTACCCGACCTGAGGGCGAAGCGCCCCCGCAGGCGCCCCTCGTAAGATCGCAGCCGCGATGGCGGGTTACGAGCCGAAAGAGATCGAGCGCAGGTGGCAGGTGGTCTGGGCCGAGGAGAGGACGTGGGAGGTCGCCAATCCCGGCCAGCCTGGGTTCGACGATGCGAAGCCGAAGTCCTACGTGCTGGAGATGCTGCCCTACCCCTCCGGTGAGCCCCACGTCGGCCACCTCAAGTGCTACGCGGTCGGCGACGCGATCGCCCACTTCCGCCGCCGCCACGGCTTCGAGGTGATTCACCCGATGGGCTACGACTCCTTCGGCCTGCCGGCGGAGAACAACGCGATCAAAACCGGCGAGCCGCCGCGGGTGGCGACCGAGCGCTCGATCGAGTCCTTCCGCCGCCAGTTCCGCGAGTGGGGGATCTCGATTGACTGGTCGCGCGAACTGGCCACCCACACGCCCGAGTACTACCGCTGGACCCAGTGGATCTTCCTGCAACTGTTCGAGAAGGGGCTCGCCTACCGGACTGAGGCGCCGGTGCAGTGGTGCCCGAAGGATGCGACGGTGCTGGCCAACGAGCAGGTCGTCGATGGCCGCTGCGAGCGCTGCGGCACCGAGGTCGTCCAGCGCAACCTCAAGCAGTGGTTCTTCAAGATCACCGAGTACGCCGACCGGCTGCTCGCCGACTTCGAGGCGCTCGAGTCCTGGCCAGAGCACGTGATCACGATGCAGCGCAACTGGATCGGCCGCTCCGAGGGCGCCGAAGTCGTCTTCCGCTGCGAGGAGGTCGACCTCGACTTCCCCGTCTTCACGACTCGTCCCGACACCCTCTTCGGCGCCACCTTCTTCGTCCTCGCGCCCGAGCACCCGGAGCTGGAGCGGCTGGTCGCCGGCACGCCAGCCGAGGCGGAGGTGCGCGAGTACGTCAACCGCGTCGGGCGCGAGTCGGCCGAGGAGCGCGGGGCGGAGGACCGGGAGAAGACCGGGGTGCCGCTCGGCCGTTCCGTCGTCAACCCGGTCAACGGCGAGGAGATCCCGATGTTCGTCGCCGATTACGTGCTGATGGAGTACGGGACCGGGGCGATCATGGCGGTGCCCGGTCACGACGTGCGCGACTACGAATTCGCCCAGAAGTTCGGCCTGCCAGTGGTGCGCGTGATCGAGGGAAGCGATCCCGAGGAGGCGCGCGACGACGAGGGCCTGCCCTACGCCGGCGACGGCCCGATGACCGGCTCCGGACGCTTCGACGGTCAGAACAACCGCAAGGCGTACGCAGAAATCGTCGCCTGGCTCGAGGGTGAGGGCCGCGGGAAGCCGGCAATCAACTACCGCCTGCGCGACTGGCTGGTCTCGCGCCAGCGCTACTGGGGGGCGCCGATCCCGGTCGTCTACTGCGACGAGTGCGGGATCGTTCCGGTGCCCGAGGAGCAGCTGCCGGTCGAGCTGCCGGAGATCGAGGACTACGCGCCGCAGGGCAAGAGCCCGCTGGCGGCTGCCGAGGACTGGGTGGCGACCGAGTGTCCCCGCTGCGGGGGTGCCGCCCGCCGCGAGACCGACACGATGGACACCTTCGTCGACTCCTCCTGGTACTTCCTTCGCTACCTCGACGCAGGGAACGAGGGGGCGGCATTCGACCGCGCCGCGGTCGACCACTGGATGCCGGTCGACCAGTACATCGGCGGTGTCGAGCACGCGATCCTGCACCTGATGTATGCGCGCTTCTTCACCAAGGCGCTTTCCGACCTCGGCCAGCTCGGCGTCCAGGAGCCCTTCGCCAACCTCTTCACCCAGGGGATGATCACCCGCGACGGAGCGAAGATGTCGAAGTCGAAGGGCAACACGGTCAGCCCTGGCGACTACGTCGAGCGCTACGGCGCCGACACCGCCCGCACCTATGTCTGCTTCATGGGACCGCCCGAGCGCGGCGGCGACTGGACCGATGAGGGGGTGGAGGGGGTCAACCGCTTCCTCTCGCGCCTCTGGCGGCTCTGCGAGGAGGCCGAGGCCCGGACCGAGCCGGGCGAGCCCGACCCGGCGGCCGGCGGCGAGGCGCGCGAGCTGTTGGCGAAGGCCCACTGGGCGATCGACAAGGCGACCCGGGACTTCCAGCGCGGCTTCCAGTTCAACACGGTGATCTCGGCGGTGATGGAGCTGGTCAACGACGCATACCGGGTCAAAGACGGCCTCTACGGTACGCCCGAGGGCGGGGCGGCCGTGCGCTTCGCCACGGCGACCGCGGCTTCGCTGATCTTCCCCTTCGCCCCGCACCTCGGCAGCGAGGTGTATTCCCGCCTCGCCGGCGGCCGGGTCTGGGAGCAGGCCTGGCCGGTTGCCGACCCGGCGCTGCTGGTCAGCGACACGGTGACCCTCGTGATTCAAGTCAATGGCAAGCTGCGCGACCGGATAGAGGCGCCAGCGGCGGCATCGAAAGAGGAGCTGCTGCGGCTGGCGCGCGCGAGTGACAAGGTCTCAAAGCACCTCGACGGGGGAGAAATAGTCAAGGAAATCGTAGTTCCGGGCAAGCTGGTCAACCTGGTGGTCCGGTAGCGCCCTCCGTGGCGCACTGTGCTTCTGGTAGAAAGCCGCGGAATGCTGGTCAGGCGACTGAACGAAGCGGCGGTAGAGGAGTGGCACCGGCTGCGAGCCCACGTCCTCATGGACGCGGGAGAACTCGGTGCGCGCAACCTCTCCGTCACCTGGGTGACCGTCCCTGCCGGCGCCAAGCAGACGCTTCACTCCTCCGGCGAGGCCGAGCAGGCTTACGTGGTCGTCCGTGGCAGCGGCACGATGTCGGTCGCCGGCGATACCCAGGAGGTCACCGAGGGTGACCTGATCCTCGTCCCTCCCGCCACCGAACACTCGATCGGCAACGAGGGCGAGGGCGAGATGGCCTGCGTCTCGATCCAGTCGCCGCCGGTTGCGGCGGCTGAGCTGTACAGCGACCAGCTGGCTGAGGTGGCAGGTTACGACGAAGACGATGACTACTAGTCCCTAGTCACCCTCTCGCGCACCTTTTTCTCCTGAGAATTTGCTTTGCGCGCGCCACGCGTGCGTTGAGGGCCGGCAGCATCGGCGGCGATGCCGGAGATGAGTCGGAGCCAGGTGATCATCTACGCCGCGGTGGCGCTGGCGCTGCTGCTGGTTGGGGCCCGGGCGATTCGGGGTGAGGGGGCGACCGGCGGTTCGTTCGCCGCCGCCAGCGGCGGCAGCGGGGGCGGGGGCGGCAGCAGCGGGAATTTCTCTATCAGTGGCTCGAGCGGCGAGGTGGTCGTCGACGTGACCGGTGCCGTGCGCGACCCAGGTGTCTACCGGATGCCGGCCGGGAGCCGGGTCAACGATGCGGTGAGGAGAGCCGGGGGCGCGGCGCCGGGTGCGGAGCTGGAAGCGATCAACCTGGCGGCGCGGCTGGCCGACGGCCAGCAGGTGGCGGTGCCGAAGCGAATTGCCGGCACCAGTGCGAGCGCACCGGCCGCGGCCGGCGAAGAAGGTCCGATCAGCCTCGGCAGCGCCACCGTCGAACAGCTCGAAGGGATCGACGGGATCGGACCGGTGACCGCAGCCGACATCATCGAGTTCCGCGACCAACACGGCGGTCTCTCCTCGGTCGACCAGCTCGACCAGGTTCCCGGGATCGGCCCGGCGACGATGGAGTCGCTGCGGGCGCGGCTGCAGCCGTAGGGGACGTGCGCCCGCCGCGGCCAGCCCTGCCGGTCCTGATCGGGATCGCCCTGCTGGTCCTGGTCGCGCTGGGGAAGAGCGGCGAGCTCCGCCAGCGGGCCTCCGCGGGACTCGGCCAGGGCATGCCATCGCGCGAGGCGACGCTGGCGCGCGGCTTCGTCCTCGGCGAAGACGAGGAGATCGACGCCAAGACCGAGGAAGACTTCCGCCGCTCCGGCCTCAGCCATCTTCTCGCCGTTTCCGGTGAGAACGTAACCCTGCTGGCGCTGCTGGCGATGCCGGTCCTGGGGATGCTGGGGATCTCGTTGGGGGAGCGGCTGCTCTGGGCGCTGGCGCTGATCGCCGTCTACGTGCCGGTGGCCGGGGCCGGGCCTTCGATTCAGCGGGCGGCGGTGATGGGAGCGCTTGGGTTGCTGGCGACGCTCGGCGGCCGGCGTGCATCGCGCCTCTATGCGCTCGCGCTGGCGGCGGGGGTGACCCTGGCAATCGACCCAGCTGTCGCCGCCGACGTCGGCTGGCAGCTCAGCTTCGCTGCGGTGCTGGGGATCCTGCTGCTGGCGCCGCCGCTGCGAGGACGGCTGCTCGGCTTGCTCGGCCCGGGCCGCTGGCGCCGGGCGCTGGGCGAGGGCGTGGCGGTGACGGTCGCCGCCACCCTGGCGACCGCGCCGCTGATCGCCTTCCACTTCGAAACCGTCTCGACGACGACGCTGGTCGCGAACGTGCTGGCGCTGCCGGCGGTGGCGCCGGCAATGTGGCTGGGGATGTGCAGCGGCGCCCTGGCGCAGTTGCCGGGTGTGCCGCTGGCGCCGCTGAACGAGTTCGACGCCCTGCTCCTCGCCTACATCGCCCAGGTCGCCAGCTGGTGTGCGGCTCCGTCCTGGGCGGAGCTGAAGGTGCATCTCGACGGCGCCGGCCTGCTGGTCGCCTACCTGGTGTTGGGGTTTGCTCTGCTTGCCTGCTGGCGCTGGCCGCGGTCGATCGTTGCCGCCGCCGCCATCCTCGTCTGCTGGCTGCCGTTGCCATGGCCGGGATCGGCAAGGGCCGAGCCGCCCGCCGGGCTCCATGTCGAGGTCCTGGACGTCGGCCAGGGCGACGCCATCCTCCTGCGGCCGGCCGACGCTCCCGCCGTGCTCGTGGACGGTGGCCCGCCGGGCGACGGCTTGGGCCGCAAGCTCTCGGAGATCGGGGTCGATCGACTCGGCGCCGCGATCGTCACCCATGACCAGGCCGATCACGCGGGCGGGATCGAAGAGCTGCTCGGCTCGCTTCCAGTCGAACGGGTCCTCTTCGCCCGCATTCATCGAGGGCTGCTGGCGAGGGCGGTCGCGGCGGGCGCCGAGCCGCAGCGGATCGCGGCCGGCAGCGAGCTGCGTTCCGGCAGCCTGCGCCTGCGCGTTCTCTGGCCGCCGCCGGCGCTGCTGGCCTTGCCGCTGTCGGACCAGGACCCGAACCAGCAGGCGCTGGTGATCGAGGCACGCTGGCACGACTTCAGCATGCTGCTGACGGCCGATGCCGAGGCCGAATCGGTGCCGATCGAACCGGGGCCGATCGACGTGCTCAAGGTCGCTCACCACGGCAGCGACGACGCCGGCCTCGCGTCCCTGCTGGAGCGCACGCGGCCTCGGTTGGCGGTAATTTCGGTCGGGCAGGGAAACCCATACGGCCACCCGACGCCGCAAACCCTGCAAACGCTGCAGGAGCACGGGGTCCCGACCCTGCGCACCGACAGGGATGGCGAGGTCGATATTGCCGTCGGCCCGCACTGGATGCGAGTGGACAGATGACCGAATCGATACTTGAGGAAGTCGATCCAATGGCTCCTGTCACTGCCGCCGGTGCCGATGCACGACATGGTGCGCTCCAGCTTCCAGACCAGGATCATCGGGCCGTTGCGACGATCGAGCTTCGCCGGCGACGGCCTGCCGGAACGGATGCGCAGCACCGCCTTCGCCTTCCTCGGTCTGACCGCGGCGACGGGCCTGGCCTTGGTGGCGATCTTCGCCCAGATCAACTTTTCGGTGCTCTCGCCGGCTCCGGCGCCGAGCGGCCCAGCGGCGGGCGATGCGGTCTCGGAGGCGGTGGCGCTGGGTCATCAGCCCAGGCGGGCGACCTCCAGGACGCCGGTTGGAGACAGCCGCCCGGCCGGTGATTCTGCCGCCGGAGGGGCCGGTCGCTCTGGCTCTCCGGCGGAGCAGGGTGGGATGGCACCCCCGCCGTCCTCCTCACCTGAGCCGGGAGGCGGAACCTCGGGCAGCGAATCCCTGGAAGCACCCACCTCGGAATCGCCCCCCGTTCCTTCGGCCGAGCCCGCGCCGTCCCCGACGCCCGTCCCCGACGACAGTCCGCCCGCGAAGCCGATCCCGACTCTCGCCAGACCGGCCACGCCGACTCCGCCGCCCGCGCCAGGCAACTCCCAGTCGACCGCCGCGGCGGCCCACGCGAGCGAACGCGGGATCGAAGCCTCCTCGAAGCAGAGCGCCGAAGCGAGCTCCGCGAAGGCCGCCACGAGCGCGACGGAACCGCCAGTGGAATCCTCGCCGGCCAACGGCAACGGCAAAGCGCTAGGCCACGCTAAGTAGCGCCGCAAGCGGCCCGTAGACTCGGCGGCGATGGCCGACGAGATGAAGCCGCTCTACCTGATCGCCGGCAGCGACGGGGCGAAGATCGACGCGACCCGAGCGCGGCTGCGGACCCGGGCCGAACGCGAGGGAGGGGCGGCGGCGCTGGAGGTATTCGAGGCCAGCGAGGGCCGGGGCATGCCCGACCACGAGGCCCTGCTGGCGGCGATCCCGGCGATGTCGCTGATGAATTCGCGCCGCTACCTGCTCGCCGACGGGATCGAGCGCTGGCGGGACAGGCAGCTCGAGCCGGTGATCGCAGCGCTTGACGAGCTGCCGCCGGACTTGACGCTGGTCCTGATCTGCCGAGACAAGCCGCCGGCCAAGCTGCTCAAAGCCGTCAAGGGTGCCCAGGGCGAGGTGCATGAGTTCGAGGCGCCGAAGGCGCGGGAGATGCCGCGCGTCCTGGTCGGCGAGGCGCAGCGACTCGGCTTCCGGCTTGAGCCGGCGGCGGCGCGGATGCTGGTCGAGCGGATGGGGGCCAACCCGGTTCGCCTCCACAACGAGCTGGAGCGGCTGGCGCTGTGGTCGAGCGAAGGGGGAGAGGTGAGCGTCGCTGACCTGGCCGAGATGATCGCCGACACCTCCGAGGCGGCCGTCTGGTCGCTCTCCGACGCCCTGATCGAAGGCGACGCGGCGGCCGCGCTGCGGATCGGCGAGCGCCTGATCGGGCAGGGGGAGAACGTGACCGGCCTGATCTATGGCCTAGCCTCGCGCCTGCGCGGTGCCTGCACCGCGGCCGCCCAGCTCGAAGAGGGGAGCCCCCCGCAGCAGGTGGAGTCGTCGCTGAAGATGCACCCCTACGCGGCAAAGCAGCTGGTCAAGCGCCTGCAGGGCACCGACCTCGCGAGCCTGCGAACGGCGACCGAGACCCTGGCCGACCTCGAGCTCTGGTGCCGAGGCGGTGCCGACTACGGCGACGAGCTGGCGTTTACCCTGGCCCTGAGGAAAGCTGCGGCTGGCGCTGCTTAAGCAGAGGCGCCTGAAGCGATGCGGGCGGCTTTCGCCTTCTTGCGAGCGCCGGTGTTCTTGTGGAGGGCGCCCTTCTGCACGGCCTTGTCGATCTTCGAGACAAGATCGCGCTGCTCGCTGGCGACGGAGTCGGCATCGCCGGACTCGACCGCGCTTTCGAGGCGGCGAAAGTGGGTCTTCACGGTGCTCGTGAGCAGGCGGTTCTCGTTCCGCTCGCGCTCGCTGCGCAGTATCCGCTTCTTCTGTGAGGCTATGTTGGCCATGTCGAGTTCCCGAGCGGCGCCTTGCCGGCTCCGGGCGGCCGCCGACTATAGCGATTGAGACGAAGCTTGGAGACGCCCAGGGAGCCTGACATCCCCAATCCCGACCAGCGGGCGATCAACGAGGAGGAGGCTGCGTTCGCCTCCGACGTCGGGGTCCGCGAGGCCGAGGGGTTCGAACCGGGCGAGGAATTCGGAGCCGACCCGGCGCCGGGGAAACAGGGCGGCCGGCTCGCCCGCTCGACCGCCTTCTTCTCGATCGCGACCGCCGCCTCGCGCGTCGCCGGCCTCGCCCGCGAAGTGGTCGCTGCCGGCTACTACGGGGTCAGCGGCCCGGTCTCGGCCTTCACGGTCGCCTTTCAGGTCCCGAACCTGATCCGCGCCCTTTTCGCCGACGCGGCGCTGCAGCCGGCCTTCGTTCCGGTCTTCACCGAACTGCTCGGCAAGAAGGCCTACAAGGAGGCGTTCCGCCTCGCCTCGACGATGCTGCTGCTGGTGACGATGGTGCTGGGGGCGATCACCGCCCTCTTCGTCCTCCTCGCGCCGGCGATTATGCCGGTCTTCGCGCCGGGCTTCAACCAGGAGATCACCGACCTCACCGTCTCGCTCTCGCGGGTCCTCTTCCCGATCCTGATCCTGCTCGGGATCAGCGGCATCGTCGTCGGCATCCTCAACAGCTACGACCGCTTCGGCGCCTTCGCGATCTCGCCGCTGTTCTGGAACCTGACGATCATCCTCGTGCTGGTCGTCCTCGAGCCGCGGTTCCACGGCCAGGACAAGATCTACGCCTACGCGATCGCGATCCTCGTCGGCACCCTGGTCCAGCTGCTGATCCCCGCCTGGGATCTGCGCCACACGCCCTTCCGCTTCAGCTGGAGCTTCGACTGGCGCCACCCGGGGGTGCGGCGGGTGCTGGTGCTGATGCTGCCGGTGACGATCAGCCTCGGGCTGATCAACTTCAACCTGCTGATCAACAGCTTCTTCGGCAGCCTCGTCTCCGAGCATGCGCCGGCGGCGATCGACAAAGCCTTCCGCATCTACCAGCTCCCGCAAGGGATCTTCTCGGTCGCGATCGCGACGGTGCTCTTCCCGACGCT
>Ga0070712_100003198_pt1 | contig 10089 bp, 9 predicted proteins | sample LARL81metaG_FD_71396 | JGI IMG/M metagenome (GOLD analysis project Ga0070712, IMG submission 71396) | Corn, switchgrass and miscanthus rhizosphere microbial communities from Kellogg Biological Station, Michigan, USA - LAR L8-1 metaG | ecosystem: Host-associated > Plants > Roots > Rhizosphere ...
CGCAAGCGCGCGCTGCTGCATCATTTCGGGACGCTCAAAGCGATCGAACGCGCAGCGCTCGCCGATCTGGCCAAAGTGCCGGGCATCAGCTCCGAAACCGCCCGCAAGATCTATGATTTCTTCCACGAAGGTGCCGGCTGATGCGTCTCATTGATCAGGGACGTTGTCGGCCAACTCTGTCAGCCAGACGCTCGCGTTCGCATCGGAAGGAGCTCGCCAGTCGCCGCGCGGCGATAATGAACCGCCTGAGGACATCTTTGGGCCATTCGGCAGCGCCGAGCGCTTGAATTGGTTGGCGAAGAACCTGCGCAGAAATACCGCCAGCCACTGCTTGATCTCGCTCAGCGCATAGGCTTGTCGCTTCGATACGGGAATATCAGCCGGCCAGACGCCGCGCTCGACACTCCCCCAGGCGTGATGCGCAAGAAAGGCGATCTTCGAGGGTCTGAACCCATATCGGGTCAGGTAAAACAAGGTGAAGTCCTGCAAAGAATATGGACCGACGATTTGCTCGCTCGATTGGATGGTCTCGCTCGTCTCAGGAACGAGCTCGGGCGATATTACAGTATCGAGGATGGCGTGGAGGATCGCCGCCGTGTTCCGGTCCAGCTCGCCTGCGGAAAAACCGATCAGGTGCTGGATCAGCGTCTTGGGCACCGACGCGTTGACGTTGTAGTGCGACATCTGATCGCCCACCCCATAGGTGCACCAGCCAAGCGCGAGCTCGGAAAGATCTCCCGTCCCGACCACGAGCGCCTTGTTCTGGTTCGCAAGTCGAAACAGATAATCCGTGCGCAGCCCGGCCTGGACGTTCTCAAACGTAATGTCGTAGACGGGCGCGCCGCCCGCAAAGGGATGCGCAAGATCGGCGAGCATCTGCCGTGCGGCAGGGCGGATGTCGATCTCGGAGCCTGTTACGCCGAGCGCCCGCATGAGCGCCCATGCATTGGCTTTCGTTTGCTCCGAGGTGGCAAAGCCGGGCAGCGTATAGGCAAGCACGTTTGCGCGCGGCAGGCCAAGATCATCCATGGTGCGCGCCGCGACGATGAGAGCCTGCGTTGAATCCAGTCCGCCGGAGACGCCGATGACGGCGCGCTCGATGCCGGCTGCCTTGAGCCGAGTCGCGAGGCCCTGAACCTGGATGTTGTAGGCTTCATAGCAGTCCTCACGCAGCCGCGCGGGATCCGACGGAACAAAGGGAAAGCGTTCGATTGCGCGCTGCAGCGGAACCGGTTGGCTGGGCGCATCGAGCCGCAACGGGACGGAACGGAAGGAAATAGCCCGCCGCGCTTCTTCCCGGGCACAATCGCCGAAGGTGTTGAAGCGCATGCGCTCTTGCGTGATACGGCCCATGTCCACATCCGCACTGACCAGGGCGGATTCCCGCGGAAAGCGCACTGTCTCCGCCAGCCGGTCGCCGCATTCGAAGATTGCAGCATGCCCGTCCCAGGCAAGATCGGTGGTCGACTCCCCGGGACCGGCTGCCGAATAGGCATAGGCAGCGATTGCGCGCATGGACTGGCTGGCACAAAGCAATCGGCGGGTTTCCGCCTTGCCAATGGTGACATTGCTGGCGGACAGGTTCACAAGGACTTCCGCGCCCGCCATCGCGGCCCTGGTGGAAGGCGGTATAGGCGCCCAAAAATCTTCGCATATCTCCACGTGAAAAGTGAGGCCGAGAGAGCCAACGGAATGGAACAGCAGATCGATTCCGAACGCCGTCTCGCGACCCGCCAGCGTGATCTGCCGGTCGCGGATGCCGGCGCCGGAGGTGAAATGCCGCTTCTCGTAGAATTCGCGATAGTTCGGCAGGTAGGTCTTGGGCACCACGCCGAGAATTGTGCCACGGTGGACGACGACCGCCGTATTGAACAGTCCGCCTGAACGCCTGATCGGCGCGCCGACGATCAGCACGGAAAACAGATCACGCGAGACTTCGGCCAGGCGATCGATCGCCTGTTCGACCGCCGCGAGCAGCGCATCCTGAAAAAGCAGATCGTCAATGGCATAGGCGGAGAGACCCAGCTCCGGAAAAACTATGAGTGCAGCGTGCAGCTCATTTCCTTGCCACGCCAGACGAATGGTCTCTTCAAGGTTTGCCGCAACATCTCCAACCCTTGTGCGGGGCACGCACGCGGCGATGCGAACGAAGTCATGACGGTAGAGCGACTCGAAACTCGCCATGAGGCCTGCTCGACGGTGGGGCTGCTATTGGGCGCGCTCGGATCTTTGCAGCGGCAGAATGAGGAGGGTTGACGCGTGAGGATTCAAGTCAGCGTTCAAGCCGCCGACTGGGGCTTCTCCTTACGCACGGGAAATTGCGCCAGCAGTGCGATGACCGCTTCATCCGGCACTGCCCGAAAGTCGGAGTAGTAGTACCCGATTGCTCCCAAATCGGCGTGAGCCTCAATGCACACGATTTCGTCTGCTTCCCGGCGCATCGCCGCGAGGCTGTCGGTTGGGGCGACCGGAACCGCGAGGATGAGCTTCTTCGGTTTCCGCAGGCGCGTGGCCCGCAGTGCCGCGCGCATGGTGGCGCCGGTTGCGATGCCGTCATCGATCACGATGGCGCTACGGCCGGCCACCTCGATCCGTTCGCGGCCCCCCAGATAACGCTGGCGACGGCGTTCAATCTCGGCCAGCTCACTGTCGCACACGGCTTGGAATGCCGCTTCGCCAATCCCTGCATGGCGAATCACCGCTTCGTTTCGCACGACGAGCGGCTCGTCGCCGTCGACCACTGCTCCCATGGCCAGCTCAGGCTGAAACGGCACGCCTATTTTTCGTACAAGAATGACATCGAGTGGGGCATCCAAGGCAGTCGCGACCTCTGCCGCGACGCTGACACCGCCGCGCGGAAGCGCAAGCACGACTGGCTGCTGACCCTTGTAGCCCGCAAGAGCCCGGGCGAGCTGGCGGCCGGCGTCAGTCCGGTCCTGGAAAGACATTGCAGCGCCCTACGCCCATCAAAGATGCCCCATTTCAAATTCTGCGCAGGAGTACCCGAGCATGGACAGCCCTTCCTCCAGGAAATCGCCGAGGAGGGGCGTGCCAAGAAGGTAGCTGGCGGTGCGATTGTTGTGAGCACGCGCTGCCTCCGCGCGGACCGTTGTCCAATCGCTGGCCGAGTAATCGTCTCGCCCCAGCCAGGTCAACGCCACGAGATCGATCTGCGCGTCCTCGGAGAGCGAATCGATGAGCGATGTGAGCTCCTCCACGACGGGATCATCGCTATGATCCTCGAGCACCGCGGCATCCCTGTCGTCGGAGGGATTCGACGCCGGATCCGGTTCAGTAACCGCATCCTTGACGTCGAATTCACGCGCCTTGAGAATGATGAAACACACGGTCTCGGGCGAAATCGTAAGGGTTGCGGGATCGTCGTCAGCGGGCGCTTCCGGAGCCGTGGGCCTTGCTTGCATGTTCCTATCCTCCAACCAATCGGCGCCTCCCACGCTTACAGGACCGAGCTCCTGGCCTTTTTACTTCAGTTGCGAGCGCATCCGCGCCTCGCTCCCAGAGCCGGTCCCTGCACCTTCCGGAACCGTTTTCACCTCAACTTTCTTGGCTTGTGCAGGTGTCGGCTTCGGCACCGTTACCTTGAGGACCCCGTTGGCAAGGTGGGCCTTGATATGGTCAGGGTTCACCCCATTGGGCAGTTCGAGCCTGCGCGAGAACGAACCGTAGCTGCGCTCGAACATCCGGTAGTTCTTGTCCGTCTCCTCTTTCTCGGACTTCTTCTCTCCTTTGATGGTGAGGACGTTATCTACGACGTTCACCTGAACGTCCTTCTCCTCCAAACCGGGCAGCTCAGCGGTGATCTCGATCTCGTTCTCTGTCTCAGCCACATCCATGTTGGGCATCAGCTCCTGCGTTCTGCCAGTAGCCGGCCATCCCTGTGTAAAGTCGTCGAACAGGCGGTCGATTTCCCGCTGTAACCTGATCAAGGGGTCGACGAAGCGCGTCGGGCTGTGCTCGCGGCCGAGCGGGATCAGTGATTTCAGGTCCATTGCAAACGCTCCGTTTTCCAAAGCCAATGTCAGACTTCCCTGCTGAGTACATGCCCCCAAATGTCGCCGCCTTCAAGTAGGGTAAGATCCTGCACCTTATCGTCTGTCCTTGAAGCATGTTAACGAAGAAGACGGCGCCTTCGTTCATTCAAAAGGTCACCATGCTAATTCCGGAATCGAGCCTGGCAGGTGGGAGTAAGCAGAGATGAAAATCGCCATCATAGGAGCGGGAAATGTCGGCCGCGCACTCGCTACCGGCTGGCGCAAGGCCAGTCACGAGGTGACATTGGGCGTACGCGATCCGACGGGGGCCGGCGCGACCGAGCTCAAGCAGCAAGGTTTTACCATTGCCGCGCCGAAGGATGCCGCTGCGCGCGCGGAGGCGATCGTGCTCGCGGTCCCGTGGGGTGCGGTCCGCGCGACGCTGGAAAGCCTCGGCGCGCTTGCAGGCAAGATCATGATCGACGCCACCAACCCGTTGACCTCGGATATGTCCCTGGCGCTTGGTCATACCGATTCCGCCGGCGAAACAGTGGCGCGGCTCGCCCCCGGCGCACGGGTGGTCAAGGCCTTCAACACCACGGGGGCCAACAACATGGTGGACAGCCGTTACGCCAATGGCAAGCTTGTCATGCTGGTCGCCGGTGACGATCCCGAGGCCAAGGCGGGTGTCATCTCGCTTGCGAACGATCTGGGGTTCGAGGCGGTCGACGCGGGTCCGCTCGCGATGAGCCGTTATCTCGAACCGATGGCGATGGCGTGGATCAAGCTTGCGCTGGCACAGAAGCTCGGAAGGAACTTCGGCTTCGCCTTGCTGCGGAAAGGCTGAGCTGGGTAGAGGTTAGCAAGCGAGCCGGCTTCAGCCGGCTCCGCGCGCGTAACCCACCGCCGGGCCGCCCCGTACCCGGTAGGCCATAGCAGGCGGATGCGTTATCCGCCTTGATGGTAACGGAGGCAATCCGGCCGGCGGATCAGTGCGACATGAGCACCGGGAGCGTCATGGTGCCGAGAATGCCGCGGGTAACCCCGCCAAGAATGAACTCGCGCAAACGCGAATGGCCGTAGCCGCCCATCACCAGAAAATCGGCTCCACTGTCGGCCGTGTAGGACAGGATGACGTCTTCAATGCTGATATCACCCTTCGAGGTGCGTTTCGCGGTTGCCGGGACTCCATGGCGGACAAGGTGGGCGATCATCTCGACGCCGGCGATCTCTTCTTGCTTGCGCTCTTCGGCCACGACGACGACGTCGACCGCCTTGGCGCGTTCGAGAAAAGGCATCGCGTCGGCAATCGCGCGGGCAGCGGTGCGTTCGCCATCCCAGCACACGACGACGCGGTCAAGCTTGAGCCCCTGCTTCTGAATGTATGGCACGAGGACGACCGGGCGTCCCGATTCGAACAGTGCCGCTTCGATCAGGAGATCCTCGGACGCGCCGTGCTCGCGCTGCGCTTGCCCGACCACAGAGAGATCAAACCTCCGCGCAATCCGGGCAAACAACGCTGCTGCCCCGCCCAGAGTGGCGTCGAGAGTACGTGTTTCAGCCGACACACCTGCCGTCTTGGCTCTGGCGTTGAAACGCTCGACCGCGGTGTTGGCGATCTTGCTGTTTTCCTGCTGCTGCAGCTCGATCAGATCAACCGGGATTGCACCCAATGCACCGTCGGGAATCACTGCGTCATAGACGAATGCGGTCCCGACCAGATGCGCTCCGAACATCGCCGCGACCGAGAGGGCGTAGTCTGCGGCGAAGTCCTGCGGTCCTCGCCCAACCAGATTGACCACCATATCCTTGATCATCGCAGCACCCCTCCTCTCGATCATTTCTTCTGGCCATCAGGCCCGAATTCCTTGAGATAAGCCCAAAGGTCACCGATGTCCTTGTCATTCTTGATGCCGACAAATGCCATGCGCGTGCCAGGCATGGCCTGCATGGGCGCCCGGATATAAGTCGGAAACGACTGCTCGCTCCAGACGATGCCGGAGGATTTGTTGGCCTCCGAGTAGTTGAAGCCCTCGAAGGTGCCGGCCTTGCGCCCATCAATGCCGTTGAGAGGAGGGCCTAGCTTGATCTTCGCTTCAGGCCCGACATCGTGGCACGGCAAGCATAAGCGCTTGAACACCTGCTCTCCGGCCGCGGCGTCCTGCGCCAGACTCGGCCCGGTGGACACAGCAAGAGCAACGATCCCCATCAGCAGCGTCTTCACCAAATCCTCCGGTTTGTCCTCCACGGCGCACTGTCCGAATGGCGCCAACGCGTTGTCCTGTCAATCTCGACGAGACGCGCTTCCCCGCATGGGCAGACCCGAATAGCAGGAATTCGTCCGGCGGTGCTGCTATATTTGGAGAGACGCGTGCGGTCGCCTTCGGCGCCCGGGTCGTCCTCTCAAAGACCGATACGATGTCACTGAAGCTGCCCACTGACCAATCCACACTGGCGCGTCGGGAGGAGATTGTAGCAATGCTGCGCTCCATCGTGCCGGGCGAAGGCGTCATCGCGACTGAACGAGAGATGCGCCCCTACGAATGCGACGGTCTAACCGCGTATCGCCAGCTTCCCATGGTCGTGGTGCTGCCCGACACCACGGAGCAGGTCAGCCGGGTGCTCAAGCTCTGCCATCGGGAAGCCATCAAGGTCGTACCGCGCGGGGCGGGCACATCGCTTTCCGGGGGGGCGCTGCCGCTCTCGGACGGGGTTCTTCTCGGGATGGCCAAATTCAACCGAATCCGCGAGATCGATTTTCCCAATCGCGTAGCGGTCGTCGAGCCCGGGGTGACCAATCTTGCGGTGACCCAGGCCGTCGAGCACGCCGGTTTCTACTACGCGCCCGATCCCTCGTCGCAAATCGCCTGCACCATCGGCGGCAATGTGGCGGAGAACTCAGGCGGCGTGCACTGCCTCAAATATGGGACCACTACGAATAACGTGCTCGGCTGCGAGCTGGTGTTGATCGACGGCGAGGTCGTACGCCTCGGCGGCAAGCATCTCGATTCCGGCGGCTACGATCTGCTCGGGATCGTGACTGGGTCGGAGGGGCTCCTCGGCGTCCTCACCGAGATTACCGTGCGCATTCTGCCACGGCCGGAGGGCGCACGCGCCGTGCTCGTCGGTTTTCCATCGTCCGAAAGTGCCGGCGAATGCGTGAGCCGAATCATCTCTGCCGGGATCATCCCAGCAGGCATGGAGATGATGGACCGGCCTGCAATCCACGCCGTCGAGGAATTCGTTCACGCCGGTTATCCGCTTGATGCGGAAGCCCTTCTCATTATCGAAGCCGACGGGCCGGGGGCCGAGGTGGATTACCTGGTGGAGCGGATCGAAACGATCGCGAAGTCCTGCGGAGCAGGAACGTGCCGCATCTCCCAGTCCGAGCAGGAAAGGCTGCTGTTCTGGGCCGGGCGGAAGGCGGCCTTCCCCGCGGTAGGTCGTATTTCGCCCGATTATTATTGCATGGACGGCACCATCCCACGCGCCCGGCTGCCCCAGGTGCTCACCCGCATGCGCGAAATGTCCGAGCGGCATGGGCTCGCTTTGGCCAACGTGTTCCACGCCGGCGACGGCAACCTTCATCCGCTCATTCTGTACGATGCCAACAAACCGGGCGAGCTCGAGAGCGCCGAAGCGTTCGGCGCCGAGATCCTCAAGCTCTGCGTCGAGGTTGGCGGCGTGCTCTCGGGCGAGCACGGCGTCGGTGTGGAAAAGCGCGATCTGATGCCGACGATGTTTTCCGAAGCCGATCTTGCCCAGCAGCAGCGGCTCAAGTGCGCGTTCGACAGCAAGGGCCTGCTTAATCCGGGGAAGGTGTTTCCCACGCTGCACCGCTGTGCCGAGCTCGGGCGCTTGCACGTCCACGCGGGGCAAGTGCCGTTTCCCCACCTGGAGCGGTTCTAGGCGTGAACGATGTGATCACGCCCAAGGATGTCAAATCCGTTGAGCGAACGGTGCAATGGGCCTTGGCCGAAGGCAAGACGCTGGAAATTGTCGGTTCCGGCTCCAAGCAAGCTATCGGGCGGCCGACCCAAACCGACGTGACCTTGGGTTTGCACGCGCTCGCGGGCGTTACTCTCTACGAGCCTGATGAGCTGGTGCTGTCCGCAAGGGCGGGCACGCCGCTCGCCGAAATCGAGACGCTGCTCGCAGCAAATTCCCAGCAACTCGCGTTCGAGCCAATGGACTGCGGACCCATCCTGGGGGGCGCGGCCGGTGGCGGGACAATCGGCGGCACGCTCGCATCGAACTTCTCCGGCCCGCGCCGGCTGAAGGCGGGCGCCGCACGTGACCATCTCTTGGGTTTTCAGGCGGTGTCCGGGCGGGGTGAAGCGTTCAAATCCGGCGGGCGGGTTGTGAAGAACGTCACCGGTTACGATCTATCCAAACTGATGGTCGGCTCCTGGGGGACGCTGGCAGTCCTGACGGACGTTACGCTCAAGACGCTGCCTCGGCCGGAAACCGAAGAGACGGTCCTGCTGCGCGGACTCGATCCGGGCAGGGCTGTGGCCGCAATGGGTGCGGCAATGGCGTCTCCCGGCGACGTCTCAGGGGCGGCACATCTGCCGGCAAAGGTCGCGGCTCTGATGCCGGGAGATGAACTTCCCGGTGCCGGAGCGGCGGTGACGGCGTTGCGCCTTGAGGGGTTTGCTGCTTCGCTTCCCCAGCGCAAGTCGATGCTCGAGGTTCTGCTGCGATCGTTTGGGGAAGTGAGTACCATTGAGGCGGTCGCGTCTCGGCAACTCTGGCAGGCCGTGCGCGATGTAATTCCGTTCGCCGCGAACGGAAACGAGGTGGAGCCCCCGCTATGGCGCATTTCGATCGCGCCAAGCTGTGGCGCCGACCTCGCCGGGAGCATTGCCGATGAGGCGGGCGGACAGATGATGTTCGACTGGGCAGGAGGATTGGTTTGGCTGCGGCTCGAGCCCTCCGCTGATGCGGGAGCAGCGCTTGTTCGGCGCCTCGTGGCGCCGCTCGGAGGGCACGCCACGCTTGTTCGTTCTGCCACCTCGGTGCGGGCAGCCGTCGACGTTTTCCCGACCCAGGATACAGCGCTGTTCGCCTTGACGAAGCGGGTCAAGGAAAGCTTCGATCCCAAGGGCGTTCTTAATCCGGGACGGATGTGGGCGGGAGTATAATGCAGACCTCGTTTACCCTCGCCCAGCTCACCGATCCCGATACCGCGGAAGCGGACCGAATCCTGCGCACCTGCGTTCACTGCGGCTTCTGCACGGCAACCTGCCCGACCTACGTGCTGCTCGGGGATGAGCTCGATTCACCGCGCGGGCGCATCTACCTGATCAAGGACATGCTCGAGAGCGGCGAGCCTGCGCGAGCCGAAGTCGTTCGGCACATCGATCGCTGCCTTTCCTGTCTTTCCTGCATGACCACCTGTCCCTCCGGCGTGCACTACATGCACCTGGTTGACCACGCCCGCGTCCATATCGAGGAGACGTACAAGCGGCCGCTCGTCGAGCGTGTCATACGGGGGATGTTAGCCCGACTCCTTCCGAACAATCGCGCTTTCCGCTGGGCGCTCCGTGCTGCGCGCGCGGGCCGACCGCTGGCTGATCTCTTCGCTACCCTCGGCCTTCAATCAATCGCGGCAATGTTGCGGTTAGCGCCGGCGCGCATGCCCAATCCGCAGCGCCCGGAGCGGCGGCGCCTGTTCCCCTCGGTCGGACCACGTAAAGGCCGGGTAGGGCTGCTCAGCGGCTGCGTGAGTCCGGTCATCGCCCCCGCGATCAACGAGGCGGCCATTCGGGTTCTGACCCGCCATGGCATCGAAGTGGTCGTACCCACTGACGCGTGCTGCGGCGCCCTGGCTCATCACCTGGGCCGGGGGCATGAGGCTTGCATGGCAGCGCGCCGTCAGATCGATGCCTGGATCGCCGAGCTCGAGCAAGATGGCCTCGACGCCATCGTGGTCACTGCCTCGGGCTGCGGGACGATGGTGAAGGATTACGGCTATATGCTGCGGACCGACAGGGCCTATGCCGCAAAGGCCGAACGTGTATCAAGCCTTGCCATGGATATCAGCGAGTATTTGACCCGGCTTCCGCTGCGCGCAACGAGCCGTCATGGTGGCCTG
>Ga0070712_100003199_pt1 | contig 10089 bp, 6 predicted proteins | sample LARL81metaG_FD_71396 | JGI IMG/M metagenome (GOLD analysis project Ga0070712, IMG submission 71396) | Corn, switchgrass and miscanthus rhizosphere microbial communities from Kellogg Biological Station, Michigan, USA - LAR L8-1 metaG | ecosystem: Host-associated > Plants > Roots > Rhizosphere ...
CGATCCACTCGCCGACTTCGAGAAAGAGATCGGCCGAGCCCACGAACGGGATCTCGACGAGCACGTACTCCGTACCTTCGAGCACGTAGCGCCAAGGATCTTCGTTCAGTAGCGACGCCATCGGCGTCAGCTCGAATCCGAGCCGGAGCTCGAGCGGCGTCCGCTCACGGAGCTGGCGAAATGCCGTCTGGATTTGACGGTCGCGGTCAGAGTCGAGCGGCGGAACGTGCGGGCCCACATGAGGCGTCGCGAAGAGCATTCCAGTCCCGTGCTCGAACGCATCGCGAGCGAGCGCCACGCCCTCCGAGAGGCTCTGGACGCCGTCATCCCAGGAGGGGACGACGTGTGAATGGATGTCGACGAAGCGGGGGGCTTCCACCCCTGCAACGTAGCTACTCGGGCTGGCTACTCAGCCCTGAGGTACAGCTGGAGGCCCGGAGCGACCGTGCGCAGCTCGCGCAGGGCCCGTGACTCGAGCTGGCGGACACGCTCGCGCGTGATACCGAGCGAGGCGCCGACCTCCTCCAGCGTCTGCGGAACCTCGCCGTCGAGCCCGAAGCGCCGGGCCAGGACGAGCCGCATCCGCGGGTTCAGGATGTCAAGCGCGACGCCGAGCTCGACCGAGCGTAGATTGTCCGCCGTCGTTACTTCGGGGCGATCGAGCTTCGTGTCCTCGATCAGATCGCCGTACAAGCTCTCCCCGTCGCCGACGGGGGTCTCCAGGCTGACCGGGTCCTCGACGAGGTCGAGCAGCTCGTTGACGCGCTCCGGCGTCAGGCCGGCCTCATTCGCGATCTCGTCGACCACCGGCTCGCGGTTCAACTTCTGGGCGAGCACACGGCGGGAACGCATCACCTTCCGCACCTGCTCGGCGACATGGACGGGCAGCCGAATCGTGCGACCCTGATCGGCAAGCGCGCGGGTGATCGCCTGCCTGATCCACCAGGTGGCATAGGTCGAGAGCTTGTAGCCCATGGTCCAGTCGAACTTCTCGACTGCGCGGATGAGCCCGAGATTGCCCTCCTGGATCAGGTCGAGGAGCGGCACGCCGGCCTTGGTGTAGTTCCGAGTGATCGACATCACCAGCCTGAGGTTGTGCTCAATCAGCTTGCGCTTGGCGTCTTCGTCGCCCTCGTCCTTGCGCCGCGCGAGCTCGCGCTCCTCCGCCGGTGTCAGGAGCCTGCCGTCGCCGATCTGGCGGACGTACAGCTTGAGTGGATCCTGGGTCGGGGCCGCGGCTTCCTTGACGTCGTCTTCGTCGACGTCGGCGTCCTGTACGAGTTCCAGCTTCGGCTCGACGGCCGGGTCGGGCAGAGAGTCGGGAAGCGGCCGCTGCTCCATCGTGCCTGAGCTATCGGCCTCTCCCCGAGCGCTCTTGATTTGGTCAACCCCCCGACCGAGGGAGCGAGGTTTCGTGTTTGTAACCGACGCGCAAAGTTATGACTAACTCGTTCGTGAAGCCCGCGTCAAAGGCTTAGGAAGACCGGCCCTCTGGCTAGGGAAGATCGTCCGTTTGGGGTCCTACACTCACTGATATGTGCGGAATCGCCGGATATAGCCTGACTGCCACGAGCCCGCTCGAGCGGACGCTCGCGGCCCAGGCTCTGCTGGCGGGAATCGCCGAGCGCGGCGCCGACGCGGTCGGATACGCGCACCGCACGCCCGGCGAGAAGGTCTCGGTCCACAAGCAGCGCTCCGGCGCGAGCGCGCTGCTCGAGGAGATCACCGTTCCTCAGAGCGCGACGGAAGTCCTCGTGCACGTTCGCGACTACACCAAGGGCCATCCCACCGTCGCTGCGAACAACCACCCAATCCGCCACGGCTCGGTGATCGGGATCCACAATGGGATCATCGTCAACGACGACGAGGTGCTCGCGGAGCACGACTGCGCGCGCCAAGAGCCCGGGATGACCGTCGACTCCGAGGCGATCTTCGCGGTCGCCGCCCACTCCGAGGGCGACGCCGAGGCGCTGGAGGGCCTCCGCGGCTCGATGGCGACGGCGTGGATCGACGAGCGGCGCGAGCACTCGATTTCCGTCGCACGCGGCGTCGGGCGCCCCGTCTGGCTGGCCGCGGGCGAGGACGGCGTCTTCTTCGCTTCGACGAGGCTTGCGCTCGAGGTCGTCGAGCGCACCCTCGGCGTCAAGCTGGAGATGGCTGAGCTGGAGGAAGGAACTCTCGTCCAGCTCGACCTCGGCCGGGAGACGAGCCGGAAGCGGTTCAATCCCGATCGCCGCTTCGAGGACAAGCCCCTGCCGCCCGTTCGTGCGCCCAAAGAACGCGCGCTCTGTCTCAAGCGCCTGGCGGTTCTCGCCGCCGCCGCCCATTAGCCTGGATTAGCGGTCGCGCGAGTAAATCGCGCGACCTCTTAGGCGGCATCGCAAGCGACACCGCGTGCCTCAAGCGCCTGGCGGTTCTCGCCGCCGCTGCCCACTAGCCGGACGCCGAAGACGTCCGGCGGCTGATCGTCCCGTCAGCAGCGACCTCGACGCCGGCCTCGCGGAGGCGCTCGCGGACGAGGAACTGGAACGTCGACCAGGCTCCCCGCCTGGCGTCGAACATCCGGTAGATCTGCCACTCGGTGAGCAGGGCGTCGTCGGCCTTTCGGGCCGCCGTCCAGTCGGCGAACTTGGGCAGTCGGCCAAGCTGTTTCGACAGGCGGATCGCTTGCTCGAGCGCCCGCTCGAGCCGCTCCTCCCCCACCGGCACGTCGAAGCCGGCCTCCCGCAGCGCGTTCGTCAGCGAGCCGAACGTGTGCCAGTAGAGCGACTTGGACGGCATCTTGCCCCGGTGCTCGTCGATATCCCGCGCAGTTGGCACGCGGCCGAGCTCCTTGCCCAGCTCCTGGAGCAGGGCGAGCAGCTCCTCGCGGGTCGCAAAGCGGCGCGGCACGAGCCCGGCCTTACGCTTGGCGCGATTCCAGCTGCCGAAATGCTCGATCACGGTCTGCGGATGCACGGTCGTCTTCGAGTCGGCCGCAAACTCGCGCATCGTCGGTGAGCGTCCCAGGCGCTCTGCGGACTGCTTCAGCTCGGCGAGGATCTGCTCGTCCGTGTACCGCTTGCGGATCCCGGCCTGGAACTCGGCAAGCGCCTCGCGGTCGATGTCGGCGACCGCCCGGTAGACGGACTTGCGGGGCATTGCTGCAAGTCAGAATAGAGCATTTGCGCGAATCTGCAAGTTCGCGCCTCTTTCGCTGAACTTTGCCAGCGAGAGGCGGTTAGAGGGCGACAGCTTCCGCTTCGCGTTCCGGCGCGGGCTCCCGCTCCTCGACGGGGAGGATCCGCTCGAGCGCAGCGACACACCGCGGGCAGAACTGACTACCCGCGGCCTCCCGAAGCTCCTGCAGGGCGTCTCTCACCGGTCTGGCCGCCCTGTAGTTGCGGGTCGTCAACATCGAGTCGAGCGCGTCCGCTACGTGAATGATCCGGGCGCCGAGGGGGATCTCCTCGCCCTTGAGCCGATCGGGGTATCCAGCGCCGTCGAAACGCTCGTGGTGGTGGCGGATCGCCGGCACGGCGTCGTTGAGGAAGCCCAGCCGGTCGATGATGCGCGCGCCCTCGTCGGCGTGCTTCTGCATCAGCGACCACTCTGCGTTGGTCAGGCTCGCCGGTTTGAGCAGGATCGCGTCTGGAACCGCGAGCTTGCCGATGTCGTGGAACAGGGCCGCGTGGCCGAGTAGGTCGAGCTCCGCCTGGGACAGGCCGAGCTCGCGGCCGATCGCAAGCGCGAGCTGCTGGACCCGGCGCGAGTGACCGGCGGTGTAGGCGTCGCGCGCATCGACCGTCGCCGACAGCGACTCCATCGCCGCGGTCGAACGCTCCTTGAGCAGGCGGTTTGCCTGCTCCAGCGAGACATTCTGCGTCTGAATCGTCTCGGCCGCCTCACGCAGCTTCTGGGCGCTCTTCTGGGTGTGCCGGAGGTATGCCTCCTGCGTCTTGCGCATCAGGAACAGCGGCACCGCGAAGACAGCGAATGCCCAGAGGTGCGCCGACTCGTAGCCGAGGAAGATGACTCCGGCGATGAAGCCGTAGACGAGGTAGTGCGGCACGAGCCAGGCAAAGCGTTCCTGGAAGGCGCGGAGCCAACGTTCGTGGCCCTCGACCGCCGTTGCAAGGCTGACCAGGCCCATGTTGACCGCGAAGTAGGCGAGACCCGCGGCGACGCCGGCGACGATCGTCAGGATACGGCCCGGGTCGCCCTGGATATCGAAGCTATGGATCGAGAAGGCCGCGACAGCCGCCAGCGAAGCGAGCGAGAGCGCGCCGATGTTGAAGAGGACGTGGTGCAGCGACTGCCGGCGGGCACTCCATTCCACCGCTGCGGTCGTGAGCGCGAGCGCGAGCGCCGCTCGCGGCCCGAAGAGGGCAGCGCCGGCGATCGCTCCCACCGCGCTGACGGAGATCGAGCCCAGGTCGAGCTCGAGCGCGAGGGCCTGACCGGCTCCGACGAGGGCGATGATCGCCACCAGCCCGCCGACGTCGTGGCTCGTGCCGAAGACGAGACCGGCGACGCCGGCCGCGATCCCGACGAGGCCGACGGAACCGACAACTGCTGCGAGGCGCTTCGAAAGCGAGAAGAACGTCGGGCCGTGGACCGCATGTGGCCGCGGCTGGCGGCGCTCGTCCGCCTGGTAGGTGTCGACAGACCCAGGCAGCGTCACACGGTGCTCGCCGTCGTCCGGAACGGCGACCAGCGGTGCTGAGCGCGTCTCCGGAACCACGAGCGGCTCCGAGCTCGCGTCGAGGACGCGGTTGCGCCCCTGCAGTTTCGCCCTGTAGACGGCGAGGTCGGCCTGATGGATCAGCTCGTTTGCGTCGACGCCGTCACGCGGGTACGCGGCAACCCCGATCGAGACGGTGGCGCGAATCGGCTCGCTCGAGGTCTCGACGTCGGTGGCCGAGGCTGCGACCGCACGTCGGATCCGCTCGGCGATCTCGGACGCCTGTTCGGGCGGGGTCTCAGGCAGCAGGATCGCGAACTCCTCGCCGCCGAACCGGGCTGGCACGTCATAGTGGCGAAGCTGCGTCCGGAAGGTCTCCGCGATTCCTTTGAGGACGGCATCGCCGGCGAGGTGGCCATAGGTGTTGTTGATGTCGCGGAGAAGGTCGAGGTCGGCCATGATCAGGGTCATCGGCCGCTCGAATCGCTGCGAACGGGCAAGCTCTTCCGCCAGCGCCGCGGCGAAGTAGCGGGCGTTGAACAGCCCGGTCTTCGGATCCACCCGCGCCTCCTCCTGGAGCTGCGGGACGCTCAGCGAGCGGTGGATGAGCAGCAGTGGGGCCACGGCGAAGGGCAGGAGCCAGGGATTGAGATCCCAGAAGGTCCCGATTCCGACACCCAGCGCCGCGAGCACGAGGTCGGTCGAGAGGCTCTCGAACGAGAAGATGCCGAGCTCCTTGATCGAGTGGCTGTAGTAGAAGTGGAGCATCGGGGCAAGCAGGATGTGGTTGACGCCCACCAGGACGGCCGCGGCCGCCAGCCCCGCCAGCGCAAGGCGTAGATCGGCGTTCGGGATCAGGTGCGCGGCGCCAAGGGTCGCGTGGAAGCTTGCCCAGGCTGCGAGCAACGAGATCGTGTAGTTGCAGATGTTGAAGGTCTGGCTGTACCAGGCGTTTCGGTTCTTCAGCCACTCCGGGACGTGCTGGATCACGCCGATGAGGACAACCAGCTCCGGCGGCAGCAGCATCACTGCCGGAATCAAGAACACGATCGTCGTGTGGTAGGACTGGTTGCGCGGCGTTCGCACGACGAAGAGTTGCGCGAGCGCGGCGGCCGAGCCGAGGACGATGAAGGTCGCCCAGCTGTGCGTGCCGGCTTGCAGGTGGGTCAGGAGCGGTATCGAGGCCGCCGCGGCAGCCACGCCGATGATGAAGAAGTAGATCGTCGCCGGAAGCGGCGGTTTCTGGTCACGCCCGCGGTCGTCGATCGGGCCGGGTACCTCCGGGAGGACGACGCTGCCCGGGACGGCACTCACGACACGGCTCTCCGCTGCATCGGGGGCGAGATGGCCAAACCGGTCGCGGGACCTGACGGGATCAGGCACGCCAACACGAACGCTCGCGCCGCCGAAACGCATGAGCCCTCGGCGGGCTGGGATGCGTCGTCCGTCGAGTCGCTCGACTGCAAGCTGCGCGGGTCGTCGTGCAAAGACCCACCAAGCGAGTGCCGCTCACCGCACATGCCTTGCCGTCTCCTTTCCGCCCTCAAGCGGCGCCGCAGTTCCAGGGGCCGGCGCGCCTCCCGCGACTACGCCGCAAATCGTTCACTACACGGCAAGCTACGGGCCACTCGACTGAGGGACATCCCCCTTTTTCGGGACAACGCGAAGATCACCCGTTCGAGGGAGTCACCGGTTGCGGCCTCCGAACGGGGTTTAACGGCCGCGCGAGTGAATCGCGCGGCCTCTCCGGGCGGCATCGCAAGCGACGCCTTGGATCACCCGTTCGAGGGAGTCACCGGTTGCGGCCTCCGAACGGGGTTTAACGGCCTTGCTCGGCACGTCTAGCGCGCTCAGATAGCGTCTGCGGGCCTTGCGAACCCGCTTTCCGTTGCGGTTGGAGATCCTTTTGGCGCGCGCCACCGGCGAGCTCTCCCGCCTTGCACGCACCGGAGGTGGCACCACGGTTCCAGGCAAGCTCCTCTGGAAGCTCGATCCAGCGGCGGTTGACGCGTTGGCCCGCCGGCTTCCCCAGGGCTCCGCACTCGTTTCGGCGACGAACGGCAAGACGACGACGGCCGCCATGGCCGCGGGGATTCTCAAACCGAAGTTCAGGCTCGCGCACAACGGCTCCGGGGCAAACCTCGTCTCCGGCGTCGCGTCGACACTGCTCGCGTCCCGCGACGCCGAGCTCGGCCTCTTCGAGGTCGACGAGGCGGCATTGCCCGAGGTGGCCCGGCGGCTGCGGCCGCGAGCTCTCTGCCTCGGCAACCTCTTCCGCGACCAGCTCGACCGCTACGGGGAGCTCGAGCTCGTCGCCGAGCGCTGGCGGGCAGCGGTGCACGAGTTACCGGTCGAGTCCTCAATTGTCGTCAACGGGGACGATCCCCAGGTCGGGGACCTCGGCAGGGAGCGCGATCCGGCGAAGAGGACTGTCTTCGGGGTGGACGATCCGAGGCAGGCCCACCCCGCTCTGCAGCATGCCGCCGATTCGAAGTGGTGCATCCGCTGCGGAACGCCCTACGAATACGCAGCCGCCTACATCGGCCATCTCGGGGACTACCGCTGCCCTGCCTGCGGGCACGCGCGGCCGCCCCTGGACGTCGTCGCCCGCGGAATCGAGCTCGGAGGCATCGATCGGGTTTCGTTCGACCTGATCACCCCGGAGGGATCGCGCCGCGTTCAGCTCGGGGTGCCGGGCCTGTACAACGTCTACAACGCCCTCGGCGCGGCCTCTCTCGCCCGGACGCTCGGAGCATCGCTCGACGAGATCCACAACGGATTGGAAGCGTTTCGCGGAGCTTTCGGCCGTTTCGAGCGGATCGAGCTCGACGGCAAGTCGCTCCTGGTGCTCCTGATCAAGAACCCGGCCGGCGCGAACGAGGCGATCCGAACACTCCTTGCCGGCGAACCGCCGAGACTCCTTCTCGTGGCGCTCAACGACGCGACCGCCGATGGTAAGGACGTGTCGTGGATCTGGGACGTCGACTTCGAACCTCTCCTGCCCGCGCTAGAGCGGCTCGTGGCCACCGGCGACCGCGCAGCCGAGCTCGCACTTCGCTTCAAGTACGGCGGCTTCGACGAAGGGGCGATCGAGGTGCTGCCGCAGCTCGAGTCCGCACTCGACCATGCGCTCGAGCTGACCCCTCCGGGCGGCGAGCTGGTGGCGCTCCCCACGTACACGGCGATGCTCGCCCTGCGCGACATCGTCGCCCGGCGTGGCTTTGTCCGCCAGTACTGGGAAGCGGCGTAAGCGCAAAAGAGGAGAGCCCGGGGCGGTGACGCCCCGGGCTCTTGATGGCAAGCGAGGAATGCTCTGCTAGGGAAGCGACGTGGTCGCTGCCGTCGCCGTTGGATCCGGGGCGACGAGATCGGAGGGCAGCTGCAGGTCCGGATCGGTCGCCGCTGCCGCCAGATCGGCGGGATCGGCGATGGAATCCGTCAGGTCGCCCGCACCATCCCCTTCGGCAGCATCTTCGTAGGACGAGTCGCTCCACGAAATGTCGGCCCAAGAGACATCGGCCGAGCTCAGGCTATCGCCCCAGCTGACATCGCTCCAGGAGATGTCGGCCCACGAAACCGCGGCGAGCGTGTCGCCCCAGGAGACGTCGCCCCACGAAACAGCGTCCCAGGAGACGTTCGCCTTCGCCGTGTCAGACCAGCTGACCGCGTCGAAGATCGGGAGGCCGCCGCCCGCAGGATCCGGCGCCAGGAACTGCTCCAGCGCCCTATTCGGATTCGGGACGCTGGTGGCGGTCACCGACCTGACGGCGTTGACTTCGCCGAGCCCAAGCGAGCCAGGAACCGCCGAGGGGGTCGGCCTGGCCGTCGCCATCAGCGCGCCCTTGACCTGGTCCGGGCCCCAGCTCGGATTGCGGGCGAGGATCTGCGCTGCAATCCCCGACACGATCGGCGCCGCGAACGACGTGCCGGAGAGCTGAATGTACCCCGGCGAAACGAGGTTGCTTGCCTTCTGCGAGGCGAGCGTCGAGGTCATCGGGATCGGCCCGACCATGTAGCGTCCGTCGGCGGAGACCTCAGGCTTCTGGAAGCCGTCGTTCGTGTCGCCGTACGCCGACCAGGACGGTGCCGTGTCGTTCTTCGGGTTCGGATTGCCGTCCATGTCAGCCGCGCCGACGGTGATCACGAAGGGGTCGTTCCCCGGTGCGTACAGGACACCGCTCGGGCCGTTCGGTAGCCCGTAGTTCCCGGCCGCCGCGACGACCGTGACGCCGCCGAACCAGAGCTTCTCGACCGCCTTGTCGAGCGGGTCGTGCGTGAAGCTGCTCGAGTTCGACGCGTGCAGCGAGAAGTTCGCGACCTTGATGTTGTACTTGTCCTTGTTCGCGAGGATCCACTGCGCCGCCGCGATCACGTCGCTTGTCCGTGCCGTGCCCGTGTCGTCCATGACGTCGAGCGAGACGATGTTCGACTTCGGGGACGCCCCGGCATAGCCCGGAGCCTGGCCGGCCGCGATTCCCGCGACGAACGTGCCGTGCCCGCGACCGTCGCCGGGCGAGTTGTTCGGCAGCGTCGTCAGGTTCACCTGCTGGATCACGCGGCCGCCGAAATCGCCCACCTTGGACGTATCGACGCCGGAATCGACCACGGCGATGGTCGGCGCGACCAGGTCGGACTGCGTCTTCGCCGAGTTGGGCGACACCGGAGCATTCCAGAGCTTGTCAACGCCCGTGTTCGGCACCCAGAGCTGGTTCGACGTGTACACGGAGCCGGTTGGATGCGCCGGCGCGTCCGGCGTAATCGTCAGGCCCGGGATCTTCGCAAGCTGAGCGAGCCGGTTCGCCTTGAGGACGAGCGAGATGCCGTCGATCAGACCCAGCTTTCGATCCACCGTCCCGAGCGTGTTGGCGAGGATCTGACTCTTCGGCAGGTTGCCATTCGCCGTCACGATCACGTGGACGAACTTGTCGGGGTGCTTGTTGGCCTGCTGGAGCATCCCCGGCGACATGTACGTCTGCTGGCTCGAATCGGGGGTGCTTCCGTTGCCGCCCGCGCTCGCAGCAAGGGGGATCCCAAGCACGAGCACGGCCGCCATCATCGTCACGAGGCCGCGTCCGCCTTTCCCCCACAGCGCATTCGAGCGCGAGTCGTCGTTGTTACCCGTGCCCCAGAGCGCACTCGAGCGGCTCTGACCACGAGTTCCTCCGTTCCTCAGCATTGCCATCCTTCCTCTCACCCGCCGCCAGCGGGTCCGCATTGACCGCAGTGGGCGACGCCTCTCGCGCCGCATGAATCGAACTCGCGGAAGGTATGTGGCTGCTCGGGGAGGGACATCCCCCTCCTGGGTGAGGGCAAGGCCGATTCCCCCGTCCGGGTGATAAAGGGTGAGTCGGTAGCGTTCGAGCCGTGAAATCGCTCGTCGTCGGCCACCTGTTTCCGGATTACCTCAACATCTACGCCGATCGCGG
>Ga0070712_100003200_pt1 | contig 10087 bp, 11 predicted proteins | sample LARL81metaG_FD_71396 | JGI IMG/M metagenome (GOLD analysis project Ga0070712, IMG submission 71396) | Corn, switchgrass and miscanthus rhizosphere microbial communities from Kellogg Biological Station, Michigan, USA - LAR L8-1 metaG | ecosystem: Host-associated > Plants > Roots > Rhizosphere ...
GTCGCACCGAGACCCCCCGGGTAGCCTCCGCTTCGTCAAGTAGCTCTTCGCGGTACAATCCGATTCATGGACGGCGAGATCGTTCCCAGCGTCTATGCGGAGCCCTTCCGCCCCACGACCTTCATCGGCGAGATCTGGGAGGCGCAGGCGGCGGCGCGCTACTTCCGCACCGAAGAGGAAGCGCAGATCGCGGAGGGCATCGCGTACTACGTCCAGCAGCGCTGGAACGAGTGGGACGATCTGGTCTGGATTCTCCGAGAGCCGACCCATTGGGAGAATGCCGTGGGCGTGCTCGGACTGGCCCTGGCAAGCGTGCTGCTTCTGCTCTTGCTGTAGTCCACGGGCAGGTCCCGCTGCCTGGTCTACCCCCCGCTTACCCGAGGAGAGAGCCTATGCCTACCACCGTCGTCCTCGAGCCGTACGAAGGCATGTGGTCCAGTGACGACGCCGACGCAGGGTTTCGCAGCCTGGTCGCCGAGTACTCACGCCTCGATCCGCTGCCCACCCTGGAGACCCTGAGTCGTCACACGGGCATACCGGTGGGAGCGCTCGCGCGCTTCGTCCTCGCCCGCTACTGCACGTCGGGGAGTGATGCGCTGCTCGAGATCGGACCGCGGGTGGCCCGTCAGATGGAAGACATCATCGTGCGGGCGGAAGCCACCGATACCGAGGCGGCCCGCCTCGACGCCTACCGGGCCCTCAAGGCCATCGTGTCGTGGCTGGTCGTGCCCCTCCACAATCCCAACTGGCGCCGCGGTGACTCTTCCGGTCCCCGCTGAGACGTGTCGCGTCGAGGCTGCTACCGGTCGAGCCAGGCCGCCACGAGCCGTCCGCCATAGTCGTAGCCGAGGTTCGGCCCATAGTTTTTGAGCGCGGCATCCCACACCGCGACATAGGTTCCTGACGGCGTGGCGACGTAATACTGCTGCTTTGCGAGATGCCGCTCGATCTGGTTGATGACCTCCCGGCGGCTCTTCAGGTCGGCGGTCCGCCGCTGGCGGACGAGCAGGTCGTCGAGGGCGGGATCGGCCACGTGACTGCGATTGCGCGGCTCTCCCGTGAAGTACTGGCCGAAGAGGAAGCTGTCGGGCTCGAGGAACGGGGTGAGAGGCCCGAACACCATCGAATCGAATTTTCCGAGGCGGCAGGTGGCCTGATACGCGCCGTACTCCTTCTGGTCCAGCGTCGCTCCGATGCCCACCGCCTTGAGGTCCTTGAGAAGGAGCTGCATGGTGTCGACGAGCATGGTAGACCCGTAGGTCGCAAAGCAGACGCTGGCCGGCAACCCGTTCGGATGCCCGGCGGCCGCGAGGAGCCGCTTGGCCTCGGCCGGGTCGTAGCGATAGTACTTCGCGCCCTCGCCGAGCTCCGCGATGGGCAACGCCCAGTCGGACAGGGCGGCCGGCAGAGGCCCGTTCACCGCCCCGATGCCTTCGAGGGTCGCGTCGATCATGCCCTTGCGGTCGATGGCGAGGGAGACGGCCTGGCGCACGCGGACATCGCTGAACGGCGGCTTGTCGGTGCGCATGTCGATGAGGTTCACCACGTTCGAGGGAAACTCCGCGACCTTGAGGGCGGGCCGGCGCTTCTTCAGCGGCTCCACGAGCTGCACCCAGTCCGAGCGGTTGATGGCGCCGGGAAACTCCCAGCCCAGATCGTACTTGCCGCCGAGGAAGGCGGCGAGGCGGGAGGCGTTGTCCTCGTCGACGAACATCTCCACCCGGTCGATGTAGGGAAGACCGGCCACGAAGTAGGCCGGATTCCTGACGAGGGTGAGCGAGACGTTCGGCCGGTAGGCGTCGAGCATCCAGGGCCCGGTGCCGATGACCGCCTCCGGCTTCTTCAGGTCACCGAACTTCTCCACGCATTCCCGCGCGATGATGGCGCCCGCCATGGGATTGGCGATCATGTCGAGAAACCACGCAAAGGGCTCCTTCAGCGCGAACTTCACAGTGTAGCGATCGACCACCTCGATCTTGCCGATGGCCCGGAACATCGAGACATTGGCGCTGCCCTTCTCGCTGAGGATGTGCTCGAAGGTGTACCGGACGTCCTCCGCGGTGAGCTCGCGGCCGTTGACGGGAGGCTTGGCGTGAAAGCGCACGCCCTTGCGAAGCTTGAAGACGTAGGTTGTCTCGTTCGTCTGCTGCCAGGATTCCGCGAGATCTGCCTCGATGGGAAAGGTGCCCGGCCGGACGCCCGGCCCCGCCTTGTGCCGCAAGAGGCGGTTGTGGGTGAAGGTCGTCACCACGTGCGTCTTGTAGGCGTGGGCCAGGATGTGGTCGAAGTGCGGCGGATCCCAGGTCCGTAGCGACAGGGTGCCGCCTCGCTTGGGCGTCTGCGCGATGGCGCGCGCGCTGAGGCCGGCGGAAACAAGGCCTCCCGCTCCGATCGTCAGGAACTGTCGGCGTGACACCATGGGGTCAGGTCCTTTCCCCGTGCGCTTCGGCACGCACGCGTGCTTCAGGGCCAGGCCGAGACGCCTTGCCTGAACTGCTCCAGCTCGAGGAGACGCACCCGCTTGCTCGCCGTGGCCGTCGCCCGCGTCTGGGGCGTGTTGTAGCCCCAGGCGGCCAGATAGAGCCCGACGTCCTCGAGATCGGGGTGAGTGGTGACGTGCTCCAGCGTCTCGAATCGATCCTCGACGAACCAGACCCGCGGCCGCCGGCCGTGAGCGGCGGCGAAGGCGCTGATCAGCGCGCGCAGGTTGTCGCACTTGTGCGTGCCCGCTTCCTTGCCCTGTATGTCGGCAAGGTGCACGCGCCACTCGTCCAGGATGAGATGGGCGAACTCGCCTTCCTTGGTCGTGACGAGCACCGCTCGCTCCGGCTCGGCCACGAGCTGACGCAGCTCTTCGAGGCGGCAGTACGCTGTGTTGCGGGCGATCCAGCCCGCCCGATCGGCGGCGATCCACTCGCGCCGGACCGCGTCGAGCGTCTTCCCGAGCAGGCCGACCAGCTGCTCGCGCGAGCCCGGCCCCGATGCCGCCTGTGCGTCGCGCACCTTCGCCCAGTCCCGTAGAATGCTCGCCTCCGATTGGCCCTGCCCGATCGCCCGCAGGAGGAGCGGCATCTCCCAGCCCGTCATGATGACCGGGCGGAGCCGCCGGAAGGCGGGCAGGAGATCGTCGCCGGGCACAGGTGCCCCAGGCCATGCCTTGGCATAGGTGCGACGGCTCGTCTCGAAGTACTCGCCCATGCCGTCGCACAGCACGCCGTCGAAGTCGAGGGCGAGGATATCGGGAGTGACGTGATTGGGCGACGGCATGTGGTGGCGATCGTGCCAGAGAGGGGAGGAGAGGTCAAACGGCGTGAAAGACGAGGCCGTGGGGCTAGGCGGCGGCGGTAGAATGGGCCGCTCGTGTCCAATGCCTGAGCGTGGGAGGGTACGGTGAGCGACGATCTTCACGGCAGTGCGCGAGACCTTCGTCAGAAGCTCTACCGGCTCGAGGTGCTCCTTGACGTCGAGAAGGGTAGGCTTGGCGGAGATGGAATAGCAGGGGACGTGGAACGAGCGGCCGCGCTCTCCAGGCTTCTCGAATCTGGACTCATCGAGGCGGCTCCGGCGCCTGAGCATTTCCGTCTGAGGCCAGAAGGGAGAGATTTCCTCAAGGCCGTCCGCTCCAAGGTCGCCTTCCACGGCATGGTGGACTGGACCCGGGTGGACGAGATCGACTTCTCCAAGCTGTAGCAGGCCGCGGCCTGCGGAGTCTTCAGCTGCGAGAGGTCTTGGCTAAGTAGGAAGGGTGAGGGCGGGCAGCACCTCCGCGGTGAAGCGCTCGAACTGCTGGAACTGGTCGTCGCCCACGAAGCGCAGGCAGAGATCGGTGACGCCGGCCGCGGCGTAGCGGCGGAGGGCGTCGATCACCGCGTCGGGCGGCCCGAGGCCCATGGTGCCGCGCATGTGGACGCCGCCCCCGTAGTAGGCGGCGAGGAACTCACCGGTCCGCCGCTCGGCCGTGCGCACGTCGTCCTCGAAGCGCACGGTCGTGTAGACACACAGTGGGAAACCGGGAAGGCTCCGTCCGTGCCGGGCCAGCGCCTCGTCGGCGCGGTCGCGCACGATCCGGCAGTCCTCGGCCTCGATGTAGGTGGTGATGATGCCGTCACCGAGCCGGGCGAACCGCTCGAACTGAGCCGGCAGCATCTCGCCGCGATTGGCCGCGGTAATCAGCACGGGCGGCCCCGCCGGATTCCAGGGCAGGGGGCCGATGGTGTGCTCGGTCAATTCGAAGTCCCCGCCGCTCCGGGTCACCGGCGCGCCGCCCCACAGCATCCGCCAGATCTCGACGTGCTCCTCGAGCCGGCGCACCCGCCGCTTGTGGTCGGCGCCGCAGGCCGCCCACTCGCGCTCCGCCGAGGGCAGGCTCCAGCCCACCCCGAGCCCGAGCACCACGCGCCCGCGCGAGATGTTGTCGACGTTGGCGATCTCGTTGGCGAGGAGGACGGGGTGGCGGAGGGCAGGGAGGAGCACGGCGGTGCCGAGCCGCACCCGCTCGGTGATGCCGGCGAGAACGGCGAGCGTGGTTACCGCTTCGAGGCGCGGCTTGGCCACCACGCTGTCCCCGACCCACACCGCGTCGTAGCCCGCGCGGTCGGCGAGCCGGGCCATGCGCCAGCACATGTCGACGTCGGGCCGCCGCGCCGACTCCATGACCACTCCGCGAGTCGGGATGAGCACGCCCACGCGCATGGGCGTCACCGCGACCCGATGAAGTTCCGCATGAGCGCGAGGCACTTGTCCGTGGCGGGCCCCGCCTGCTGCATGAAGCCGTGGCGGGTCCCGGGGAAATCCACGCGTTCGATTTGTCCCCCCGCCTTGGCGTAGGCAGCGACGAAGGCCTCCGTGATCTCCGACGGCACGTTGTCGTCGAGCTCGGGATGAGCGAGCCAGACCGGCGGCAACGCGCGCGCCTCTCCCGAGCTCACGATGCGGGTGACGCTGGCGTTCGCCATGGCGGCCTCGTCGATGAAATAGCCGTGATGGGAAGTGACGACCCGGCTCGCGTCGAAGGCGGGGGGCGGCTGAGGTGGCTCCTGCGTGCGTCTGACTGCGTAGCGATAGCGCGCGAGGGGATCGGGGACAGGATACTGGACGAGGATGAAGAGGACGGAGTCGTCGTCCGTGCCCGCGCCGAGTGATCCGTCAGGCAGGACGATGGGAACTCCGGCATGGGCGACGACTCCCGGCTGCACCCCGACGAGGAGGGCGAGATGTCCGCCGCTCGACTGGCCGACGAGCCCGATACGTGTGGGATCGACGCCGAGACGGCTTGCGTGAGCGCGCATCCACCGCACCCCCGCCGCCACGTCGGCGCTCGCCGCGGGATGCTTGTGGTCCGGCCCCTTGCCGAAAGTCCAGGGAGGCGACGACGACGCCGGCCGCGGCCAGGCCCCGGCCGTGATGGACGCCGATGGTCCGGTCCAGGCGGTTCCACGCGCCACCGTGGGCGTCGACCAATCCCGGCATGGGCGCGGCCGGAACGCCCCTGGGCCGGTACACGCGGGCCAGCAACTCCTTGCCCTCCGGCCTGGCGTAGACGACGTCGGCTTCCTCGACTTCGTAGGGCGCGCTCGGATCGAAGCGAACAGTCATGGTCTTCTCCTCCTCGTCGGAGCTCACTCGATCACCTTGTCGGCGCGGAGCAATACCCTCCGCGGAATCGTCAGATGAAGGATCCTCGCTGTCTTCAGGTTGACCACGGTGTCGTACTTCTCCGGCTGTTGCATCGGGATATCCGACGGCTTCGCTCCTTTGAAGATCCGATCCGCGAATCCCGCGCCGCGACGCCAGACGTCGGGGAAGTCGACACCGAAGCCGAGGAGTCCACCGCCGTCGGCATACTCCCGGAAGCCCATGCTGGGAAGCCGGTGCTGTTCCGCCAGCGCGGCGAGGCGAGCCGCGTGGGCAACGAAGAGCGGGTCCTCGTAGACGGACACCGCATCGGCGCCTGATCGCATGATCTGGGCGAAGGCCCTTTCGAAATCGTCGGGATTCCGCGTAGACACCTGCACAAGCTCGACGTTGACCGTGCGGGCCGTCTTCGCCATCGCTTCAAAGGTCACGACATTGCCCCGATTGTCGTCGTTCATCAGCGCGGCCACGCGCTTGAGGCCCGGGAGCACCTCCTTCAGTATCTCGATGCGCTTGGCATTCAGCTCAGGGAAGAAGAAGGTCGACCCGGTGATGTTGCCGCCCGGCCTGGCCAGGCTTTGCACGAGCCCGGTGGCGACAGCGTCACCGGTGATGGCGATGACGATGGGTATGGTCGTGGTCGCTTCTTTCGCGGCGCGGCTGCCCGGTGAACCATGGGTGAGGATGAGATCGACGTTCAGGCGAACGAGCTCAGCCGCGAGGGCGGGAAGGCGAGCATAGTCACTCTCGGCCCAGCGGTACTCGATGGTGAGGTTCTTGCCCTCGACATAGCCGCGTTCTCGCATGCCTTCGCGGAAGGCGTTGACAAAGGCGCCGTGGGACTTGGGAGACGTCGTGCCGAGAAAGCCGATTCGATAGACCTTGGTCGCCGGCTGGCCATAGGCCACCATCGCCACGGCGAGGGCCAGGGCCCAGACGGAGCTCCACGCCCTCCATGGCTTCAGCACGGCCGGTGCCTCATGCGCTCACTCATGCGTCCTGCGCCAGCACCTCATTCGATGATCTTGTCCGCTCGGCTCAAGAACGAGGGGCCCATGGTCAGCCCGAGCGCCTTCACGGTCTTCAGGTTGACGGCCAGCCTGAAGACGGCCGGCCGCTGGATCGGCAGGTCGGCGGGCTTGGCTCCCTTGAGGATCCGGTCCACGTAGATCGCGGCCTGCCGGAAGAGGTCGGTGAGGTTTGGTCCATAGCCCATGAGTCCTCCCGCGTCGGCGAACTGGGGGAAGACGCAGATGGCCGGCAAGCGATACTGGAGGGCAAGATCGGCGAGACGGTTCAGGTTCAGGAACACCGAGGGCGCTGACAATAGGACCAAGGCCTGGGCTCGCTGTTTGTGCGCCGCCTCGAAGCTTGCGGCAAAGTCCTCCGGCTGACGAACGGGAAGTGACTGGAGCTTGAGCCTCACGGCTCGAGCCGCGCCCTCCGTTGCTTTGAACTGAGACTTGGCAACCGAGGCATCCCAAAGGACAGCGACACGCTGGAGTCGCGGCACTGCCTCGGTCAGGAACTGGATCTGCTTCCCGCTCAGCTCCGGGAGATCGAGGAAGAAGCCCGTGATATTGCCCCCCGGCCGCGCCAAGTTCTTGACCCAGCCGGCATCCACCGGATCGGTCTCGAGGTCTACCCCTACGATCGGGACGATGCGGGTGGCTTGGCTCGCCGCGCGCATGGCCTGCGGACTAGGAGCATAGAGCACGTCTACCTTGACTCGAAGCAGCTCGTCGACGAGTGTCGGTAACTGATCGATGCGTCCCTCGGCGAATCGGTACTCGATCACGATGTCCTGGCCGATCGTGTAGCCCAGGTCACGCATTCCCTGATCGAAGGCATCGACGTTGACCGACCGGGCTGATGACGTCACATAGCCAATGCGCGGCACCTTGCCGGCGGGCTGGGCCTCGGCGCGGAGCGGAGACACGAGGAGTACGCCGCCGACGATGGTAAGGAAGGCGCGCCGCGGGAGCCCGCGTTCCCGGATCCGTCCACGGGCTTCCACGCTGCCCACGGTTCGTGGACTGCCTGGGCCGGAGGGTAGTCGCCGGCTCCATGGGAATGCTCCATCGCTCGAGGATGTGAGGCCGGTGCCGTCAGACAGATAGCCCCGACTCATTCGGAGTGTCAAGGACGATTCCCGCCGCTCGGCCGTTGCGTCGAGCGCCTGGGTGGCACGGAGAGACGCTCGGTGAGCGCCTGGTGCAGCTCCTTCCAGACTGCGTCCAGGTCAGGCGTGGCGGGGCTGCGCACGGCCCAGATGGTGAGCGGGAAATCGAGTTGGTGGATGCGCCGCACGCGCAGACGGGAGCGGAGGGGACTCCTGGCGAGAATGCGCGCGGGCACCAGGCTCCAGCCACGCTGGCGCGCGACCAGCGCGAGCTGGAGATCATAGGTATAGGTCTCGACGGCCACGTGCATGCGCACGCCGGCGGCGAGGAGGGCGCGCTGGAGGAGGGCCCGCGCCGCGCAACCTTCCGGATTGAGGATCCAGCCGACGTCGCCCAGGCTCGCCATGCCATCGAAGCGCGGGGTGTTCCCGTCGCGGGGCCCGACGATCACCAAGCGCTCGCGTCCGAGCCGGGTGGCGTCGACGCCGGCGGACATTCGCTCGTCGTCGGGGAGCAGAATCACCGCGCCGTCGAGCGTCCGGGCGCGCACGCGCTCGAGCAGGTCACGGGTCCATCCTGTGCTCAAGCAGAGAGAGACATAGGGAAAGCGGCGCTGCACCCGCTCCACGGGCTGGGTAAGGGTCACCTCGGTGAGCGCGTGCGCCACCCCGATCCGGAGCTCGCGGGCGGGCACCTGGGCGCCCTCCGATGAGGAGCGGACATCGCGAACCGCCTCGAGCACGCGGCGGCAGCGCTCCAGCACCGTCTGCCCCGCCTCGGTGAGGGTGACGGGGCGGCGGGTTCGATCGCAGAGGGTGACGCCCAGGGCGGATTCGAGCCGCTGCATTCGCCGCGTCACCGCGGGCTGGGTCAGGTAGAGGGCGCGGGCGGCCCGGCTCACCGAGCGCGCTTCCGCGACGGCCACGAAGGCCCGGATGTCATCGAATTCCATTTCGGCATACTAACCATGCGCACTATTCATGTGCAACATGGGTATGGCGCCGGTATGCTCACGACCATGCCGACCTCACCGTGCTCCATCGTGCGCTCGTGGACGGCCCGCGCCACCCCCGCCGGAGCCGACGACTATCTGGCGCATTTCCAGGATGCGGTCCTTCCCGCGCTCCGTCGAGTCCCTGGGCACGGTGGTGCGCTCGTCATGCGTCGCCGGCGGGACCACGAGATCGAGATCACCGTGCTCACCCTCTGGGCCTCCCTGGCCGCGATTCACGAATTCGCGGGGCCCGACGCCACCGTGGCCGTCGTCGAGCCCGCGGCGCGCGCCGTCCTCCACACATTCGACGAGCGGGCCGAGCACTTCGAGCTCGCCCTCTACGCGGAGCCCTGAGCATGTCACGCTATTTCTGCCACGAGCATCCGGACGTGCTGGTCCTCGAGACCCGCGTGGTGGACGCGCGCCCGGGCGCCGTCGTCCTCGAGGAGAGCCCCTTCCACCCCGGTGGCGGCGGCCAGCTCGCCGACCGCGGGGTGCTCCGATGGAGTGGAGGCGAGGTGAGGGTCACGGGCATCGAGGCGGTCGATGGCCGCTTCTGGCATCGCTTGGGCGATCCGGTGGAGATGGCGGGCGCGGTGGAGAGCGTGGTGGATCCCGGCTTCCGCTCGATGATGACGCAGCTCCACACGGACACCCACATCCTGAACGCGCTCGTCTTCCTCCATTTCCAGGGGGCCCTCGTCACGGGCGCGCAGATGAACGAAGACGGCACGGCGCGCATGGACTTCGACCTCCCCGACGCCGACAACGACCGGCTGCGCGCGCTCGAGCCGGAACTCAACGACGTCATCCGGCAGGATCTCCCCGTGCGTTACGCCTATGTGACGGAGGCCGATGCGCTGGCCGAGCGTGGTCTCATCCGCAACCGATCGGTGGCGCCTCCGCCCGCCGCGGATGGTACGGTCCGCGTGGTCGAGATCGTGGGACTCGACCGCCAGGCCTGCGGCGGCACGCATCTTGCGTCGACGGCGGGCTCCCAGTCCCTGCGCATTCTCAAGATCGACAACAAGGGTCGTCACAATCGCCGGATCAAGATCGGTCTCACCGGCGAGCGCCCGAGGTGACCGCGGCCCTCGAGCCCTTCCGCATCGACGTCCCGCAGGCGGTGCTCGACGATCTCGGGGAGCGGTTGCGACGGGCGCGGCTGCCGGGAGCGCCCGCGGACGCCGGGTGGGCTTACGGGACGAGCCCGGAGTATCTGGAGCGGCTGCTCGACTACTGGCGCCACGAGTACGACTGGCGCTTGGTAGAAGCCCGGCTGAACCGCGTGCCCCAGTTCATGGCCTCCGTGGGCGGCTACCGCATCCATCTCGTC
>Ga0070712_100003203_pt1 | contig 10084 bp, 10 predicted proteins | sample LARL81metaG_FD_71396 | JGI IMG/M metagenome (GOLD analysis project Ga0070712, IMG submission 71396) | Corn, switchgrass and miscanthus rhizosphere microbial communities from Kellogg Biological Station, Michigan, USA - LAR L8-1 metaG | ecosystem: Host-associated > Plants > Roots > Rhizosphere ...
GCGATGAAGCCCATCGATGGCGCAGCAGGTTGCTCGCTTATCGACTGCTTCCGCGTCTCCAAGTCGACCACAACGCCCTTCTTGTGGAAGGACTTCGGCTTGAGCCGCATAACATCATCAAGAGCATCGTCGCCTTTTAGTGGCTCGATGTTGGTCTTTAGCCGCTCATCGGAGAACGTGCCGACCGATGCCGCGGTGATGCTGTCGGTGGCAGTGATGTTTTCACCGACGCTCAAATTCTGCGACACCGAGGTGTTGCCGTTGTGCGGAATGTTCGGTGCGGTCGAGGAGACGCTGGCGCTGGAGGTGTGCGACACGCCGTTCTGGTCCCAGGTGGTCTTGTGCTGATCCTGGAACGCGCCGGTAGTAACGCCCTTGTTCTTGTCGTAGGTGGTGTGGTGGATGGTCTGCGAATTGCCGCTCTGCTCGTCATCGGTCAATGACGAGAACGGCGAACTGTCGCGATCACTGACAATCCGATGCGTCATCACCTTGGTGGCGTTGCCGGTGACGTTACCCTTACCATCAAAGAGGTGCTGCCCGCCAAATCCATCTTCGATGTTGAGCGAGCCGTCGTTCTTGAAGAAAACTTTCTGCCCGGTGCCGCCGCCGCCAGTTTGCGCCGCGTCCTGTCCTGAGTCCTTGTCCTTCTTGAATTTGGTATAAAGGACCATCTCACCGGATTGGACGGTCGGTGCCTTGTCGACTTTGGAATGGACGCGCTGAATGATCTTGCCAGCGTCGAAGTCACCTTCCTGAAAATCGACGATAACCTGATCGCCTTGCGCCTGACCGCCGCCAGCACCACTGGACGAGCCGGTAGAAGCGCCGGATGAGCTACCGCTCATATCTCCCTGGCCGCTACCCGGCTGCAAGCCAGTGGCAATGCCGTACTCTTGACCGATGTGGCCAGTCTGAATTGGCAGCCAGCCGGTCTCGAAGCCCTCCGGCATGATCATGATCTTGCCGAGGTGCTTTTTGGGATCGTAGCTGGTGACTAGCCCATGGCGCTGAGTGCGTCGTCCGGCATACAGTCGTTCAGCATTACGGAGGAAGATGTTCTCAAGATCGCCCATCTTCACGCTCCGTCATCGCCACCCATCGTCTTGGCGCAGATGGTCATGGTGTAACCACTCATGCCGAAATTGTGGGTGACGTGGTCAATCTCATACGTGCCGTCGCAGACACCAGTGCCGATAAGCGTGAGCGATCCAGCAAAGTCTATTGAGGGGTCACCTGCCACTGTCGCTGTTACTGTAGTCCGGTGGCGCGTCACCGCTCCAATCTTCGCCTTCGCCCATTGCTCGGCGTGCGACTGATCAAGGCCAGGAAGATGAAAGTTAGACTTCAGATCACCACCACTACCGGGCGCTTGCGACGTGCCGGTATAAGCCTGCTTGTCATGCGGGTGCCAGCTCTGAACAATCGCCTCTTGATTCTTTCCGGCCTGGAAATTTCGGCGAACATGCAGTCTCAGCGTATCGCCAATGACCGGGTTTTCCGCCGTACAGCTTACCGTATAAGAGCCGCTGACAGTGCCGAATGGCGCGTAGTTAAAAATGCCGTTCTTAACCCACCACTTGTTGCCATCAAATTCGGCGAGCTTGTTGATGATGAAACTGATCGGGGTATTATCGGCGAGCTTGACCCAGTCTTGCTCGACCTTCTTTCCAGCCATCAGCGCACTACCGATCGCGGAAACACCGAGACCGCCTTTGGCAGCCAACTGCTCTACAATTTGCGAGCCAGTCTGGTTCTGCCATTTCTGGCTCACCTTTTGCTGGTGAAGCTGACCGGATTCATCGCGCCCGGTCACGGTGATAGTGCCGCCGACGAAATCGACATTGACGACATCGATCTCGCCGCTGACCAGCATACCTGCGCCAGCCACCGACTCGACAAAGATAGAAGCGCCGGCTCCATCAAATCCATCGGAGGCCATGGCGAGCGCGCCAGGTTCACCCTTCGCAATCGTGACGCTGAAATGCGATGACTTGCGATTGCAATTCTGGGTGACCATGCCGTGCTGGATTAGAAAGGACCCGGCCGACGTATTGAGAAATGCGCTATGAGGAGCCGCACCTGTACTGATTGCCACGGCCTACCTCTTAGAAAGTTACAACCTCATCCCACTGGACATCGACCGAGAGCACCCAGGTGCCGGTCGCCGGCACGGTAGCCTCGATGACCAGACCTTCGTTCTGGGCGAGAACGACCGGGAAGTCGTCGGCGGCATCGCGCTGATAGAGCACAGTCGGCGCAACAATCTGCGCGCCGGCAGTTGCTACGACTCCGGCCGTCAGGTTGCGCAGCGGCTGCGCGTCCAAGGTCCAGGTCCCGGCCGAAAGAGCGCCAGTCGCAGCAATGCGCAGGTCGGCGAGATTGTTGGTCCCGAAAGTGGTGCGCAGTTTGCCGTTATTGCCGGTCAAGGTTGCGGCGGTGCCGCTAGATGCGTTGATGGTATAGGCGCGGGCAGCAAAAAGCTGGAAATTTGCTACGCCGGCAGTAAATGCGGTGCCGGCATTGGCAGCCGAAATGTTGATCTTGCGGACCAGGGCGAAGTTGACACCGCCATAGCGCAGCGCCCAGACCGGCGAGTTGGCAGCCAAGCCAGCCGCTATCGTGCCGGATACCATGCCCATACGGTAGGCGCCGGTCACCGCCGCGTATTGCGTCACCGGCACGGAAAGACCAGGCGCAGCAGGGCCGACCGCAGGCATTCCCGCAGCCGTCAACTTCACCAGGCCGCGGAGATAGTCGTGGATCGTGCCATTGACATCGGAGACGACCGCCGCGCCAGTGGTCTGACCGAGAATTTCCCCCTGCGAGGCGTCGATCAGCGTCACCACCTGGTTATATGGCCCAGCCCCGGTGCCGCTCTGATCGTTCATGCTGACGCCATTCGGAATCCTAACCCCGAGGCCGTCGACGGCATTGCGCGGCGACAAGAGCAGCGTACCCATGTGAAATCCTTAGAGACCGATCAGGTTGCGGAAATCTTGCAAGTCAATGAATGACAGCTTGTAGTCAGATGAAGGCTCGGTTGATTCCGCCGTTGCGCCGCCTGGCACCACCAGCAACAGGCCGGCTTGCGCACCAGTAGGGAACACTGGCGGAATTTTGACCTCGACCTCGCCCGTGAGCCACGGATCGATCATGCCGTTGAGCTGCGCAATTGCAGCCCACTGCAACGGATCGTTATCTTGCATCATGGCGACGTGAAACAACGTCGTGCCTGAGTACCGCACCTTCTTCGCCGGAACGGTGGCGGCGACATAGGGGGTGGTGGCCATGGTTACAGCAATTGATCGAGATTGATGTTGGAACGGCCGACGTAGCCCGCCATATTGGCCAGCGTGTTCTGGTCGGTCGCGCTTTCGACGATGCCGGCGAACTCGTTGACGATGTCCACTGGATCGGTCGGGTCGCCAAAGCTATCGAGCTTGCCGGCCGCATTGGTCAACGCGGTATCGATGTCGCTCAGGAGCTGCGCACAATTGAGCTGCAATGCCAGAATCGTCGGCGCACTGGCGTTGGCCAATGTGCCAGCAGCGGTGAGCTGCTTCTGGAGATTCGCCAGCTCAGTGCCGATGTTCGACGGAATGCTCATAGCAGGGACGCCGCAAAAGCCAGATCGCCGCCAATCAAGGTATCGATGGTGTTGGCAACCGCCGTCACGATCCCGAGAGCAGGGTTCTGAAAGACGGTGCATACGATCTGGTATTCGACCCAGACAAAGCGGCGAACGTGATAGGTGAAATGCTTGATGATCACCTGGCGGAACTGACCACCCCAAATCAAAGGAATGACCTGTCCAGCGGCGCGCATGGCATCTAGCTTCAGGGCATTCTGGTAGGCGTCATCACCGTAGAAATGGCCATGCCACTTCACGTCATCCTCGTCAGGGCCGAGAATGTCGATGACGCGGGAGCCGCCTGGCAGCTTATGCACTACCATGGCCTGCTTGCCGCCGCCCATCATCGAGTCGGGCGTGGAGTAGTTATCGAAAGAGATTCCGCCGAGGGTCAGGACATCATCGGACATTGCCTAACCTCTTGAATTTCCTCTGGTGCTGCCTAAATAAGCAACATGAAACGTCTACTGACGGCGGTGTTGGTTGCCATATCCACGACCGCTCTGGCTCATGCCAGTCCGCTCGGGCTATGCACTGCAAGGGGCGGGGAGGCTATCTTTGCGCGCCCAGGCGGCCATGTCCGTGCGGCATTGGATAATGATCAGCAAGTCAGGATCGACAACATTTACGGACGCCGCTGGGTGTTCATCAACGCCATCATCGGCGAGCCGGGACCCGATGCACCGGTTGTCAGCGGATGGGTATTGCGAGATGACCTGAATTGCACTGGCGGCGACAATTTCCCGCCACCGTACCGTATGCCACCTATGAATGAGCAAACAGGCGGTAATCCGAAAGCGCGTTAATCTTTCTCTTTCTCGCCTCGCCTAAAATCATAGGCACCGAGCGATTGGTTTACCCGCCAATGGCCGCCCTGGTCACCGCCGAGACCTGTAAACTTTCCGGTCTTTGGATCGGCTGATTCAACGATGGTAACGTGCGATCCTGTATGTCCGGTGGCCGGCCCTCTGCGGATCGCTATGTCTCCAGGTTGCGGCGTGCCCTCGACAGGACTTCCCCACTTGCGCCAGTTGCTCGCTACTGCCGCTCCTGATGGCGGAGTGCCGCCAGAAGCCTTAACGACGGCGGCGGCAAATTCACCGCACCAATTGCCGTTGCGCGGATAGCCGTGTTTACGCATGAAGTCGAACACAGCGGGAGCACCGCCGCTCTTTGCTACGTCCTCAGCCTTCTCAAGGATGTGGGACGGGACACCACTGGCACCTTTCGCCACGGCGGGACCAAAGCGCCCGACGCCGGCAGGATGTTCCGGACCAAGGCGAGTGACGCCGACAGGTTTCTTGCTACCCTCGATGCTTTCCGCGCCCGCACCGGGTAGGCGTGGCAGTGGACCCCTATGGGCATCCTCGTCAAAGAGAATATCGCCGCCCTGAGCATTCATGTTGTAGTGCGGTGTACCCTTGGCAATCTGGTGAGCAGCTACAGTGCTTGATGCGTTGCCGCTCATACCTCGGGCGTAGTTACTGCCGGCCATGACGGGAGCAACAATATCCCTTTTGAATTGCTCGACTTCTTCCGGGGTAGGCTCCTTGCTTGGAGCGTAGGTGCCACCGCCTGGAGCGCCATGACCAGCGTAATATCCTTGTTTACTCTCGCTTACTGAGAGCAGGACATGCTGTAGTGACTGACCGCGCTTGGTAGCGCGATTGAAGGCCGTCTCAAGCTGCGCCATGCGCGCTTCTTTCGTGGCTCTACCCATCACCTCGCCACGGACCATCCAGGCCATCTTCTTATACAGCTCTGGATGCTTTTCCAGTTCCTCTTTGAACCGACTACGATCAATACCGCCAACTATACTGGCGTTCTTGACGTCATCGGTCGTGTAGTGCGGCAGCTTCTCCGTATCGTGACCCTTGACGGCCTTTTGCACGTCATCAACGGAGAACTTCGGCGGAGCAACTGCCCTGTCCTTACCGAGCGGTATCCGTCCTGGGCGGAACTCTGGTTGACGATGATCATCTGCTGGATGCTCACCAAGCGCCTTGATGTCATCGGTGGTGATGTGTTTCGGCTTTGCGTGAGGAGCTTCCGCATCACGCGGCGGCTCCGGCGTCTCGTGCGGAGTGTCGGTTACCGTATGATGCTGCTGCACGTCATGCGGGGAATCGGTCTCCACCACATGCGGAGCCGTGTTCACCGATTCATGCGGCCGGCCTGGACCATAAGTGCCAGTGTGGATGTCGCCCGATCTGCCGGTATGCGGAGTGACCTTTGGTTCGGTCTTACCTGTCGCCGGAACAGACGCATCGTAATGCGCAGGAGCGCTACCGTCACCACCAAGCGATCCCGATGCCGACGATCCCGGAATAGACAGCGGATCATCTGCTGGAGCCATAGCGTCGACTGGCACCGCATCCTCATAGCCGAAAATCACAACGCCGACTGGAATGCCATCAACCGTGATCGGAGCTACGGAATACATGATCTATTCCTTACCCCGCAGCGATGCCTCCGTTGGCATCGTAGTACGATGCGTCGTTAGACGATGGTCCGTTCGGCGAGTTCTCGTAGATGTCAGCCAGCTTCGAGGCGATAGTCTGAGCGAGCTGCGTGCCGTCGATGTTCAATTGCGCAGCAAGCGTGATCGGCTTCGGATTCTCTTTTGACGGGATGACGTTGTAGGACTGCTTCTGCGGCAATGTCGTCGTATTCGATTGCAGCGCCTTGCTAATGTCGTCGATCGAGTAGTGATCTGGCGCCTGCGACCCAAACGGCCAACTTGGCAAGTGATTGGTTATGAAGCCACCAGCCTTTTTGGCTGCGTCGGTCACGCTCTGCGGCAGGTGATCAGCTACGACGCCACCAACCTTTCTGGCGTCGTCAATGGTGCTCATGGGGTTCAGGAGATGCCCAGCAGCCGTCCCAATCGCCGTCTTTGCCCACCCTGGCATTATGGAGTCCAGCTTCGTGATGGCAGCGGAGATTGCGTTCACATCCTTGTCAAACGACTCCAGCATTTTGACAACTACAGGCAGCGCCTTATCACCGAGATCGATCAACACCCCTTCCAATTTCAGCCATTCTTGCTGAAATTTGGCACTCGGATCGAATTTGAGCGCCTGGTTCATGTAGTTCGCCGGATTGAAAGCCTTCTGGCCAGCGTCAATGCCCTCCATTTGCGAGAACAGCTTTGGGTCGGACAAAAGCGTGACAGCTCGCTCACCCTGCGAACCAAACAATTTGTGCATCACGTCGGGCAAAGTTGGCCCGTATTTATTTTTCAGCTCAGGCATCCGATCATGGATGATCTTCAGCATCTTCATTTCATCGGGATGACCGTTCGTATTCCACGTCGGGTTTCCATCCGAATCTATCAGACCGAAATTGCCAAGTAGCTCCTGGTGTATCTTTTCCTCTTTATCCGAATGCGTACCAGGAGCATAAGGCATCGCGCGCAGCGCCATGTTCGCCAGCCAAGTGCCCGACTTCGTGTTCGAGATACCGGCTCGCTCCATCATGATCTGCAACACCATATCCTGCATGGGATCAATACCCATAGAGGTGGCGACTGGCAGATGGTAGCCGGATGCCCGCAGAATTTGCTCGGGTGTTTCGCTTACCTTGGTCGAAAGATAGCTCAATCCCGGATACAATTTAGCAAGCTCGTCCGGGTTATACTCCTTCATTTGGTGAGCGAATTTGATGAACGCCTCGGTGTTTTGCTCCAAGGTCGTATGCGGCTTCATGCGCGTTTCCGCAGCCGCAGCAGATAGCAGGCTCGGCAGATTTCTCAGTCGAGCTTCAATGGAATATGGCTTGCCCTGATCGTCAACGCCACCGCCCAGCCGGATTTCCTGGGTAGCCGCTCTGGCAACCTCGTTATACGGCATCAAGTTCTTGACGGACTGCTCCATGACCAGCCGGCGAAACATCGCCATCCGCGAGGTCATTTCCTCGTCCGTAGGCACCTTCCCATCAGCGCCGATATACATGGCGTTGAACGCTTCGTGCATAATCTGGGAATCTTCGTAGAGACCCCATCCACCAGCCGCGCCGGCCGCCAACATCGCATTTCCGGCAAGGCCGCCGCCCAGCATGCCAGGTCCGAGGTAGCTATTGCCGAACGGCGTGGGAACCTTGATATGCTGATTGAGACCAGCAACACCGCCGTGACCGCCACCGCCCGCCCCAAAGATTTGCTGGGCAAGATTTTGCCTGCGCGGGCCGGGCAAGTTTGGCAGCCCGATCTTGCTGGCAAGACCTTCAGCCGCGCCGGCACCAACAGCCGAATCAGCGGCCCGAGCAGATGCGGCAACGCGATCCCATGCAGCGGCCAGCTCGTTCGTCTGCTTGATCTGGCTTTGAACGCCAGTATCCATCTTGGTGAAAGTAGTGCCGATTTTATCAAACGCAGCCTGCGCCTGATCGACAACAGCCTTCAACTGATCGGATATTTTCTTGAGCGATTCGGAGATTTTTCCAAGCGTGACAGATGCTTGATCTTCGAGCTTAAAGATCGCAGCAATTTCGAGCGCGCTAATGGGCATCGGGGCGCGCTCCTGTCAATAGCTCTGCGGCATCGGCTGCCAGACGTTCTTCAACGAAGGGGAGGCTTTCGATCATCGCCGTGGAAAGGAAGGGACGCGGCGGCATGCGGCTCGTGCCCATTTCCTGGAACACGGCAACGGGGTCGGTGGAGCCGACCTCTAGGGTAAGAGCGACGATCTCGTCCAATGCAGGAGCAACGATGGAGTCGAGTAGGGTACCTTCGCGCAGCAGTGGCGAGGGTGTAGGGTAGCCTCGCTTTTCCTTGTCATCGATCGTTTCGTCGGAGAGCGGAGGCCAGTCATCCTGCTCATTGCCGATCTTGTCTTTGGCCGTCTTGGCGACCAGTTCGCCGAACGCGAACAGGGTCTCCCGCAGCTTCATCTCGCAGGCTGCTGCTGACCGAGACATCATCTCGGCGGCCTCATCGAGGGTCATAGCCATTTTACTTCCCCTCGACAAACTGCCCCTTCACCCAGTCAAATTCACGCCCTTCGAGTTCACCGAACATGACCAGGATAGCGACCCTGCGATCGTTCGACATCGCGAACGCGGTATCCCATGGGACCCCGTACTTTACGAGCAATAGGCATTCCCGTAGTGCGGGGTCCTTGGTTAGTTTTTTATGTTGCCCAGATCAGCCGTCTCGCCGACAGTGAAGTCCTTGTACGCAGTAGCGACGGCTTCAATGCCCTCATCGCCAAGCGTGGACACCATGGCTTCGATCTGGCGCTTGTTGTTCGGGAAGGGTTCCTTGACGCCGTCGATGTCAGTGACGCACGCAGCGACCATGGCATAAGACACGTACTGCATGTTGTCCGACAGCGTACCGCCGAGCATTTCAAAGATACGCATGCGGTCGAGAGCGTTCAGCTTCCGCACCGTGATCGTGCGGCCACGGGTATCGGTAACAGTCGATGTTATCGCTTCAGTCATGTTTGCCTCCTTGAGCTAAGCGATTATGCGATGGCGATCTTCTCGCTGGCGTAAGCCTCCACGCGCAAGCTCACGGTACGCTCACGGGTGATGTTGCCGTGGTCGTCCAGGTAGATCACGCAGTTGGTATACTGGAAGCGGGAGATGGTGCCATCGGCATTCTGAATGGTCTCGTTCAGATAACCGGGCTTGTAAATCTTGTCGGCGTTGAAGTTCGCCTCCAAAGTCGCCATCAAATCTTCAAGCGTCGAGGTGGCGCGAGTGATGGTGAAGGTGATATGGTAACCATCGGGGATGTAGCCATACCGGGGCGGCGCATTGTACGGCATCGACTTGATGAGATGCTTCATCGCCTTGATGTCGACGTGCTGCACATCACCGAGGTTGATGATCGAGTTGGTGTTGGCGTCGTAGTAGGACAGCGTATAGTCCATACCTACGGTCATGCCGTTCACGGGCATCGCAATAACTCCAAATTGAAATCGTGATGAAAAAGCGGCGCGCTCATACGCGCCGCGTCAGTGACTGGAATTACCCGGCAACGCCGTTAAAGTTGACCGGAGGGTTGTTCTGGACGCTGACCGTCACATCACCACCACCCTGGAACTTGACGACGAAATAACGCACGACGTTCAGATACCGAACCTGCCAATACAGGAACAGGTAACCAAGGGCCTGGAGGTTCGCCGGGTTGTTGGTGAGATCACACTGCACCAGCCACGGCTTGTCGATCATGCCCTGGCCATTGATGCCGAGACCAACCTGCGGCGAAGCGAGCTGCGCCGAGAGACCATCGAACAGGGACTTGGCGTCCGCGCGGGTCTGATCGTTGGGCTGGATCGACTGCAACCGGCCAATGAACGAACCGGCTGCCTTGCTTTGCGCCGTCCGCATGAGGAAGTTGGTCATGCGGGTGTATTCGATGCCGTTTGCCCCGGTGTTCGAGCTGGCGTTGCGGCCAGTGGCGAACGAGTAGTAGAAGCCGCCAGGCGACTGGGTGGCCGGGAG
>Ga0070712_100003207_pt1 | contig 10080 bp, 8 predicted proteins | sample LARL81metaG_FD_71396 | JGI IMG/M metagenome (GOLD analysis project Ga0070712, IMG submission 71396) | Corn, switchgrass and miscanthus rhizosphere microbial communities from Kellogg Biological Station, Michigan, USA - LAR L8-1 metaG | ecosystem: Host-associated > Plants > Roots > Rhizosphere ...
AGCTACCCCAACGGGCCGCCGCACATCGGCCACGCCTATGAGGCCATCGCGGCTGACGCGATCGCGCGGTTTCAGCGTCAGCGGGGCAGGGACGTGCGCTTCCAGACCGGCACCGACGAGCACGGGCTGAAGATGGCGCAGGCGGCCCGGGCGGAGGGCGCCGAGCCGCGCGCGTTTGCTGACAAAATGTCCCGTCTTTTCCAAGCTATGTGCGACACTCTTAACGTGTCGTACGACCGTTTCATTCGCACCTCGCAGCCGGATCATTACGGCGCGAGCCAGGCGATCTGGAAGGCGATGGAGGAGAGGGGAGACCTCTACCTTGACCGTTATGAAGGTTGGTACTCGGTCCGGGACGAAGCCTATTACGAGCCTGACGAGCTCACCAGCGCGGACGATGGAAGCAAGCTGTCGCCGCAAGGGACGCCGGTCGAGTGGACCGTCGAGGAAAGCTGGTTCTTCCGCCTGTCAAAGTACCAGCAGGCTTTGCTCGACCATTATTCGGCGCATCCCGAGTTCATTCAGCCTGAAAGCCGGCGGAATGAGGTTGTCCGCTTCGTCGAGGGCGGGCTGAAGGATCTCAGCATCTCTCGCACCAGCTTCGACTGGGGAGTTCCGGTGCCCGGCAGCAACAGCCATGTGATGTATGTCTGGCTCGACGCGCTGACCAACTACATCACAGGCCTCGGCTATCCTGACGATACGGAACTTTGGCGCCGCTACTGGCCCGCAAATGTTCACCTGATCGGCAAGGATGTCGTCCGCTTCCATGCGGTCTACTGGCCGGCATTCCTCATGTCGGCAGGGATCGAGCTTCCGAAGCAGGTATATGGTCACGGCTTTCTGCTGAGCCGCGGCGAGAAGATGTCGAAGAGCGTCGGCAATGTCGTCGACCCGATGGTGCTCGCAGAGCGTTTCGGCGTCGACGCGCTGAGATACTTCCTGTTGCGCGAAGTGCCATTCGGGCAGGATGGAAGCTATAGCGCGGAGGCGATCGTCAACCGAGCGAACGCCGAGCTTGCGAACAGCTTTGGCAACCTCGCGCAACGCACATTGTCGATGATCTACAAGAATTTGAACGGAGTTCTTCCTGCGGCAGGGCAGAAGGAAGAGGATCTCAAGCTGCTCGCTGATGTCGAGATCGCTGTCGCGTCGGAGATCCCAAGGGCATTTGACAGATTTGCTTTCTCGCAGGGCATAGAAGCGTGGCTTCGGCAGGTCTTCGCGTGCAATCAGTACATCGACACGCTTGCACCCTGGACGCTGAGAAAAAGTGATCCAGATCGCATGACTGAAGTTCTCGGAACTTTGGTCGGCGCAATTAGAGCCCTTACACAGGCGATCGCGCCAATCATTCCTAACTCCGCCGAAAGGCTGCTGACGCTGATCGCCTCAGGCGAGGGAGGTGCGCCAATTGCGCAGCCGGTGCCGCTTTTCCCACGGCTGGAGCTTGAAGACGAGGAAGCGGCGGCGTGAGGCTAATCGATAGCCATTGCCACCTGAATTACGAGGGATTGGTCGACCGCCAGGAGGAGGTGCTCGACAATGCGCGGCAGCGCGGCGTCCAGGGCTTTCTCAACATTTCTACCAGGCAGCGGGAGTGGGGCGACATTATCGCGGTCGCTGAACGCCATTCTGATGTCTGGGCCAGCGTCGGGGTCCACCCGCACGAGGCGGACGCGCATCCCGATCTCGGCGCTGTCGCGCTCGTCGAAGGCACGAGGCACCCGCGCGTCGTTGCGATCGGTGAGTGTGGGTTGGATTATTATTACGACAAATCCGACCGTCACGCTCAGCGTGAACGCTTCGAAGCGCACATTGAAGCGGCTCGCGAGACCGGATTGCCATTGATCGTCCACACGCGTGATGCGGAGGAAGACACAGCAGAGATCCTCGACCGTGCCGTGAAGGAAAAGGGCGTAAGGGGCGTCCTCCACTGTTTCACCGGTTCGGCAGAGCTGGCGCGCAAAGCGCTCGATCTAGGCTTCTTTATCTCGCTGTCAGGTATCGTCACATTCAAGAATGCTCGCGACCTGCAGGAAACGGCGAGGTGGCTGCCCGCTGACCAGATGCTCGTGGAAACGGATTCGCCATTCCTGGCGCCCGTCCCGCATCGTGGCCAGAAGTGCGAGCCCGCCTTCGTCGCCGATACCGCGAGCTTCGTTGCCGAGCTGAGGGGAGAGGAGCCGGAATCACTCGGCGAGGCGACCACGGCCAATTTTTTCAAGCTTTTCAGCAAGGCAGCGGGTGAGGCTTAGGATTCTCGGCTGCGGGACGTCGACCGGCGTTCCGAAAATCGGGAATGATTGGGGGCGCTGCGATCCCGTCGAACCGCGGAATTATCGGCTTCGATCCTCAATCTTGGTCGAAAGTGCCGACGAGCGCGTATTGGTCGATTGCGGACCCGATCTGAGACAGCAGCTGCTCGCAGCCAGGATTGGGCGACTGGATGCAGTGATTGTTACCCATGCGCACGGCGACCATTGCCACGGCATCGATGAGTTGCGGCCAATTGCCCAGGCGCTGAAGCGCCCAGTGCCGACTTATGCACGTGCGGACGTGCTTGATGAGTTGAAGCTGCGCTTTGCTTATGCATTCGAACGATCAGAATTCTACCCCGCAATCGTCGAAGGCCGGGAAATCGGAGACGACTTTACTTTTGGAAGAGTGAAAATGCGCTGCGTCGACCAGCCGCACGGGGGCCCGACGTCGCTTGGACTGCGCTTTGATGAGGGCGAGAGATCAGCAGCGTATGCCATAGACTTCAGCGACTTAACGGACGAAATGGCGGCGCTGTACGAAGGTGTCGAGGTCTGGATCGCCGATTGCCTGACACGCATACCGCATCCCACGCATATGTACGTCGATGCGATCCTGGGAATGGCGCGTGAATTGCGTATCGGCCAAGTCTATCTGACACATATGGGGAACGGACTCGACTACCGATCGCTGGTCGCCGAACTGCCCGACTGGGCTGCCCCAGGATATGACGGCATGGAGATTGAACTCCAATGACCAACGACGTCATGCTCGGTGGCCTTTACCTCCTGATGGCCGCGATGCTGGTGCTCGGCGCGCTGATGACGCGGCGCGAGCCGGCTGCAAAAATGTTCACGATGGCGCTTGCCTGGATCGCGATCTTCGCGGCCGGCTTCGTCCTTTTCACATTTCGAGACAATTTTGGCTGGGTTGCGCAGCGACTGAAGGCTGAAGCGGTGGGAACGCCGGTCCAGCAAGGAAAAGAGACCCGAATTCCTATGGCCATCGATGGTCATTTTTGGGTCGACGCCAAGGTTAATGGCCAGGATGTGAAATTCCTCGTCGACAGTGGCGCAACGATGACAACGATTGATCGTGAGACCGCGAGCAAGGCCGGCATCCGGGTTTCTCCGCGGGCCGATCAGTTTGTACGAACCGGCAACGGCATTATTCGCGTTTCCAGCGGCCGGGCCGATGAGATCCAGGTTGGCGGGATCAGTCGGCAGGGCGTCGGCGTACAGGTTGCCGACAACGACGATCTCAACGTGCTGGGCATGAATTTTCTGTCGTCGTTGAGCCGCTGGGGAGTGGAAGGGCGATGGTTGGTTCTGGTTTCCTGATCTATCCTGCACTTTACATAATGACTATTATCATACTTTCAGGATGTAGAGGCGAAACCCGCTTCGAGGCCCCTCGTGCCGCTTGAGCGACTTATCGCGATCATGCGCCGGCTGCGCGATCCGTTGAGCGGTTGCGAATGGGACCGCGAGCAAACCTTCGCAACGATAGCGCCCTACACAATTGAAGAAGCGTACGAGGTCGCGGACGCAATCGCGCGTGACGACGTTGAAGCACTCGCTGATGAGCTCGGCGATCTCCAGCTCCAGGTCGTCTTCCACGCTCAAATGGCCGAAGAAGCCGGCCATTTTGCGCTTGATGACGTCATCGACCGCATCTGCGACAAACTTGAGCGCCGCCATCCGCATATCTTCGGCGATGCAACGCACAGCCCTGGGTGGGAAGAACTCAAGGCGGCCGAACGCAAGAAATCTGACGACGACAGTGCGCTGGCCGGAGTAGCACTCGCGCTGCCGTCGCTTGAACGAGCCGCCAAGTTACAGCGTCGGGCAGCTCGGGCCGGTTTCGACTGGCCGGATGTCTCAGGGCCGCGCGCGAAAATCGATGAAGAGTTGGCCGAGCTGGATGCCGAGTCCGAACATCATCGAATGCTTGAGGAGCTTGGCGATCTGCTATTTGCGGTCGTGAACCTCGCACGGCATCTTAACATCGAGCCGGAAGCCGCTCTCCGCGAAGCCAACCGGAAATTTGAGCGTCGCTTCCGCGCGATTGAGCAGGCGCCAGGTTTTTCAGGAATGTCATTGGACGAAAAGGAAGAACTTTGGGTTGCGGCCAAGAAGGCTCAGGCCGATTCCAGCGCCTGAAAGCGCGCCCAATTGTCAGGCGACAGCCGAACCGACAATTCCAGCTCATCATGGTCGACACGCTGATCCAGCACTTCACCCCGTGAATGCAACCATGCGATCTTGCCACCCTCAGTAGCCGAAACTCGGATGTGATGGACCTCCTCCCCACTCCTCAGCCTGTTCGCTATTCGTTCGCGAAGTTCGTCCAGCCCCTGCCCTTTAGCCGCGGAAATTGGGATCGCATCCTCGCGCCGACGAGCTTCCTCGAACAGGCGCCCGCGTTCTTCTGCCGAGAGAAGGTCGACTTTGTTCCAGGCTTCAATCCTCGGCGGGGCACCCTCTTCAGCCAGACCGAGCGATTTCAGCACATCGTCGACATCCTCGCGCTGCGCCTCACGATCTGGATGGGCCATATTTCGAACGTGGATGAGCAGGTCAGCCGATGCGACTTCCTCGAGGGTGGCGCGAAATGCAGCGATCAATTCGGTCGGCAGGTCAGAAACGAAGCCGACCGTATCTGACAGGATCACCTTGTCGAAACCCGGCAGTTTAATGTCCCGCATTGTCGGGTCGAGCGTCGCAAAGAGAAGGTTCTCCGCGAACACGTCTTCGCCCGTCAAATGGTTGAAAAGAGTGGATTTACCGGCGTTCGTATAGCCCACTAGCGCGACTACCGGCCAAGGGGCGCGCTGACGGCGGTCTCGGTGTAGTGAACGCGTCCGTTTTACCTGGTCGAGTTCGCGCCGGATCTTCGCCATTCGCTCCCGGATCAGCCGACGGTCGGCCTCAATCTGGGTTTCGCCCGGACCGCCGAGGAATCCAAAGCCGCCGCGCTGACGTTCAAGGTGGGTCCAAGACCGGACTAGGCGGCCCGCTTGATATTCGAGATGCGCAAGCTCCACTTGAAGTTGACCTTCCGCCGTGGCCGCGCGCTCGCCGAATATCTCGAGGATCAGGCCGGTTCGGTCGATCACCTTCGTACCAGTCTCGTCTTCCAGATTTTTCTGCTGGATCGGCGTCAGGGCTGCATCGACGATTAGCAGGTGCGCACTTTGTTCTTTCGAAAGGTTCGCAATCTCCTCAACCTGGCCTCTGCCGAGCAAGGTTGCGGGGCGGATGGTCCTGATTCGAAAGGGCTTCGCCGCAATGACATCCACGCCAATTGCTTCGGCCAATCCCTGCGCTTCTCCGACCCTCGCATCAGCTGAGCGTCGTGAAGCTTCCCGGGGCAATTCAGGAACTGCGATGACCGCACGCTCGCCGCGCGCGACATCGATCGCTCCATTGCCGTCAAAACTGTTCAGGACTGATCCTCCGGGCTCTCTGCGTCCTTATCCGGCTCCAGATTGAGCGGGCTAGCCGGCTGAAGAGTCGAGATCGCATGCTTGTAAACGAGTTGGATCTGTCCGCCTCGCTCAAGGACCAGACTGAATTGGTCGAATCCTGTGACGCTGCCCTGGAGCATAACGCCGTTGACCAGGAACAGGGTCATCCGCTCAGTCTCTCGCGCAGCCGCGGCAAGAAATAGGTCCTGAAGCTGCGGTTTGCCCTGCTGCACAGCATTTGTCGCCACGAAATCCTGCGGCGGCTCGGACGGCATGATTGTCGAGATCGAGTGCTTGTACACGAGCTGGGAGGCGCCCTCCCGGCGCAAAAGCAATGAAAAGGCATCGAACCAGGTGATGACGCCCTGGAGCTTCACGCCTTTGACCAGGAAGATCGTAACCGGGAGCTTCCCGCGCCGGACACTGTTCAGGAAGTGATCCTGCAAGCTCAGCGATCGCGCGGGCATAAGTCTACCTTATTCTTCTTCCTCTCTTTTGTCGCCGATCCCGAGAGCCTTGAGCTTCCGGTGCAATGCCGACCTTTCCATCCCGATGAACGACGCGGTGCGAGAGATGTTGCCGGAAAAGCGCCGGATCTGAATCTTGAGATACTCGCGTTCGAAGGACTCGCGCGCTTCCCGGAGGGGGCTTCCCATGATCGCCATCGCGGTCGTTGAGCCGCCCATCGCGCTCTGATGGTCGAGGATTTCGGGTGGCAGGAGATCGACGTCGATGCAGGAGACACGGTCGCCGGGCGCAAGGATGATCGTCCTCTCCATGATGTTCCTTAGCTGCCGGACGTTTCCAGGCCAGTCATGCGCCTGCAGCGCCGCCATTGCTTCTTCGGAGATAGCGAGAGCGGGCATGCGCCGCTCGGCAGCGAACCTCGCCAGGAAATGGCTGACCAATTCCGGAATGTCTTCTCGGCGTTCCCGGAGCGCTGGTAGTCGAACAGGGACAACGTTCAACCGATAGAACAAGTCTTCGCGGAAGCGGCCCGACGCTATCTCATCCTGCAGGTTGCGCGAAGTTGCGGAAAGCACCCGCACGTCAACCTTCACAGGCCGCTGGCCGCCCACTCGATGATAGCTTTGATCGGTGAGCACGCGCAGGATTTTGGCCTGCGTGGTCAATGGCATGTCGGCGATCTCGTCGAGGAACAAGGTCCCGCCATGTGCATGCTCGAGCAAGCCAGGGCGAACGACGCCGTCAGTTTCGCTGCCGAACAGCTCCTCTTCGACGCGTTCCGGGCTCATCATGGCAGCCGAAAGCACGATGAAGGGCGCCTTTGCACGAGGGCTCCAATTGTGGATCATGCGTGCAGCGATTTCCTTGCCCACGCCAGGCGGACCGGAGATCAGTACCCGGCTCCCCGTCGGCGACACGCGCTTGAGCGTCGCTCTGACGGTGTTTATCGCGACAGAGCTGCCGTGAAGCTGGTCTTCCTGCCCGACTTGCTGGCGAAGATTCTCATTCTCTCTCCGCAAACGCTCCGTCTCGGTCGCGCGATCGACGAGATAGATCAGCCGCTCGGCTTCGAACGGCTTCTCGATGAAGTCGATTGCCCCTTCCCTCACTGCGGCAACAGCCGTGTCGAGATTGCCATGACCGGAGATCATCAGCACCGGGATAGTCGGATCGCGGCGCTTGACCTCTTGGAGGAGCTGGAGGCCGTCCATCCGAGACCCCTGCAGCCAGACATCTAGCAGCACCATCGAGGGTCTTCGCTCTTCGATAGCGTCGAGCGTCTGCGAACTGTCGGCTGCGGTGCGAACGGTATAGCCTTCGTCTTCCAACACGCCGCTTACGAGCTCGCGGATGTCCGCCTCGTCGTCCACCACCAGCACTTCAAGCGCCATCAGGCATCCTCGTCATTCTTATCTTGTTGTTCATGGGTTGGCTGAGGCCCGTCGCCGGCCAAGGCGGCAAGCTTTGCCGTGTCAAATGCAATGCGAACGTGAGTCCCGCCGCCGGGCCGATCAAGAAAGGCGATCTCGCCCATATGTTCCTCGACGATCTTCTTGACGATGGCGAGCCCCAAACCGGTCCCGCGCACGCGCGTGGTCATATATGGCTCAGTGAGGCGCTCGCGGTCCTCTGGAAGCCCGATACCGGTGTCCATCACGTCGATTATGAGATGGCTGTCCTCTTCGTGCAGCTTTAGCTCGACGCGGTCTCCAGCAAGGCTGTGCTCACCCCTGCTTTTCCTTCCTTCAATGGCTTCGACGCCATTCTTCACAACGTTCGTCAGCGCTTGCCCTAGCTGCCGACGATCGCAGACCATCCGGAAGTCGCCCTCCGGAGGGGTAAGCACGAAGTTGATCCCGGTATGAGCCACTTCGTGGAGGAACAAAGCCTGCCGCGCGATATCATGAATGTTCTCATCGCGGAAAATCGGCTTGGGCATGCGCGCGAAGTTCGAGAATTCGTCAACCATCCGACGAAGGTCACCCACCTGACGGACGATAGTGCCCGTGAGCCGTTCGAACGTCTCCTTGTCGGAGCTGATTTCCTCGCCGAAACGGCGCTGAAGCCGCTCGGCCGCTAGCTGGATCGGCGTGAGTGGGTTCTTGATCTCGTGGGCGATACGCCGGGCGATGTCAGACCAGGCAGCTCGGCGCTGATCAGAGAGCTGGTCGGTAATGTCGTCGAAGGTGAGGACGGATCCGTCCTGATAGCGTACGCGCTTGACCGCCAAGGTGCGCTGACCCGAGTCAGCGACGATAATCACATTTGCCTCGGACCGGTCCCCACGCATGAAATCATCGAGATCGGGAGAAACCACTCCCAAACCCTTGCCTTCGACATCCTCTTGGCTCTCTTGCAGCAGGGTCTCTGCCGAGCGGTTTACTAGAAGGACCCGGTTCCGTGAGTCGAGCGCGATCACACCTGCCGTGACGCTCGACAATACCGCTTCCATGAACGCGCGGCGAGCATCGATTTGGGCGTTAGCTGTCCTGAGGGCGCTCGTCTGCTCCTCGAGCCGCCCAGCCATCCGGTTGAATGCCGTGGCCAGGGTCTGAATCTCATCCTGCGTATGTGTGACCGGAACACGGGCCGAGAAGTCACCTTGCTCGATCTGCCCGGCGGCACCTACGAGCTGGCCGACAGGCCGAACCATAAGGTCTGCGATCTTCAGCGCCGTTGCGATCGACAGACCCACGATGATTAGCGCTCCAAGCAGAAGCGCCGCATTGAACCTCAATTGGTTGACGCGCGAACGCTTCAGAAGCGAGCGGTAGTCATGGAGCACGTCGTTCGCGCGCGTAATCTGAGTCCGGAATCGCGGATCGAACACTCTGGCCGCGTAGAGATAGGTGTTCGCTCCATAATCGAGCCGGGTGAGCGCGCCGATCCGGTCCGATGAATTGACCGCTACGACGGGCTTCTTGCCCAGCTGTGCAATTATCGCGGGGGTGATGATTTTCTCGAGTGGACGGTCATAAGGATTCACCAGCGCGAAAGATCGAGGTACCCCATCGGCACCGACGTTGACGATGATCGCTTCCGACAGGTTCCGGTTGAGCACCTGCCGTCCGAATCCTTCGACGAAGCGTGGATCGTCCCTCGGAACCAGGCGAAGGTAGTTAGCGAGATCGCCACTCATCGTCGTTGTCTCATTCGCAACGCGCTCGACTTCGGCCTCGTAACTGCTGCGCGCCACTTGGACCGTATTTTCCAGCATGTTGCGTGCCCGGTTCGAGAACCAGAATTCCAGTCCGCTTTGGAAGAGCACTGACGCGAAGATCGCGACAAGGACGGTTGGGACGGCCGCAATTGCTGTAAACAAGGCGACGAGACGGGTGTGGAGGCGCCCGCTACCAAGACCTCCGCGCTCAGCGCGCCTGACCGCCACTTTCCGTGCGTAAAGCGCCATCAGCGCGATCGACGGCAGAAGGATGGCGATCAGCAGTAATGCGATCAACGGCGGCGAAAGTAATGTGCCGGGCTCAGCGCTGCGGCGGAGCAACCAGACACTTAGACCAATCATGCTAGCCGCAAACAAGCCGAGAGCGATCGCCAGACGATCGTAAAATCGACCGCTCGCTCGCTCCCTTTGGAGCCAGCTATCTTGCTGGGAAATGACCGGTGATTCGGCCGTACGAGCGTCCATTCACTTCGGCCCTAGCATGGCCGTTGCACAAATAACACAGTAGTGACTCGACTATTCTGACTAGGCGGCGGCGCGTTCGAGCCAGGGCGAATAGAAGGCCCGCAGCATCTGGATAACTGCCGTCGGATCATCCTGCTGATTCACCTTGTTGCGGAGTTCGGCCGAACCCGGCAGCCCCTTCGTGTACCAACCGATATGCTTGCGTGCGAGGTTCACGCCGGTGTGCGTGCCGTAGAGC
>Ga0070712_100003208_pt1 | contig 10080 bp, 9 predicted proteins | sample LARL81metaG_FD_71396 | JGI IMG/M metagenome (GOLD analysis project Ga0070712, IMG submission 71396) | Corn, switchgrass and miscanthus rhizosphere microbial communities from Kellogg Biological Station, Michigan, USA - LAR L8-1 metaG | ecosystem: Host-associated > Plants > Roots > Rhizosphere ...
GGAGCAGGAGCGGCGATGACGGTCGCCTGGTACCGCAACGAGGGGTATCTGCCGGCGCGAGCTGATCAGAAGGCCTTGGTACGTGCCTGATGCGAGTTCGCGATCACATTGCGATCTCCGGCGCTGCCGCGCTCCTCTCCCGCCGCTGGCTTGGCCGGAACGCACTTCTCCTGTGGTCTGGAGCGGTGCTGATCGACTCAGATCACTACCTCGCGCTCTGCCTTCAAGAGGGGCGCGTCAGCCCGGCGGAGGCGGTGCGCTTCTACAACCGGGCGGACGCTGCCCAGCCTCGGGCCGCCCGAGCCTTCCACTCGCCGCTCGCCGTGCTCGGCGTATTGGGCCTCGGGGGCCGCTCGCGGCCGCTGGCTGCACTCGGTCTCGGGATGGGCCTGCACGTGATGCTTGACGCGATCCATGAGACGCGCATGAAGTACATCCGCGCTGCCGCGCTCGAGCGCGACCGACACACCTGCCAGGCATGCGGGCGGCGCACCGCGCACGTTGGCACGCATCTCTCACGACAGCCGCGGCTGCTCCCGTCGTACCGGCCGCGAAACGTTGTTTCACTGTGCAGCCCGTGTCACGGGCGGGCTCACGCTCGCCAGACGAGTGCGGCATGATGGAGAACCAGCTCGCAGACTCACGGAAGCCGCTCACGATCGTGCGCGAGCGTCTTGCCAAAGGCAATGCTACGGCTGCCCAGCCAGCGCGAAACGGGCACGCCGCTAACCACCGTCATCCGCGGGCGCTCGTCAGGGACTGCCTTGACCTCGTTCACCAAATGCGAGCTCGCCTGTTCCGGCCGGTGGCGGCCGTCGCGCTGCCGGTGCCGAATCCCGAGCTCGCGGCCCCGGCCGCGGGGCACGGGCTTCGATCGCCCGGCGCGCCAGAGATAGCCGCCGCGCCCCGCGCCCGGCACGCTCGCGGCCCTGGGCCGCTGCTGCGCGCCGCCCTCGGGGTAGCTGCCGGCGTGCTCCTGCTCTTCCTGTTCCTGAGGCTCGTGAACGTCACTGCGGCCCTGCGGCAGCTTTCGCATCTGCGTGTCGGATTCGCGCTCCTTTGCGGCGCTGCGTTCCTCGCCGCCTACGTCGTGCGAGCCGCGCGCTGGGGGTGCCTGCTCAGCCCAATCAAGGTCCCCTTTCGCCGGCTCGTGGCGATCTACCAGGTCGCGACCTTTCTCAACTGGCTGTTGCCCGTGCAGGCGGGCGAGCTGGCCAAGAGCCTGCTCCTGCAGCGCACGGACGGCGTTCCCGTCAGCCGCTCACTGGCGACGGTGAGCATGGACAAGGCGATGGACCTGCTGCCCGCGGTGGTCCTGCTGGCGCTGCTTCCGTTCGTGCCGCTGCATTTGAGTCGCACATTGGTGGCGGTGCTGCTCGGCGCGACGGCGCTGGTCGTGCTTGGTGTGCTCGCGCTCGCACTCGCGGCGTGGCGGCCGCAACAGGCGCTCGAGCTACTCACGCGCTTGCTCAGCAAGCTCGTTCCGGAGCGCACGCGCGCTCGCATCCAGCCGTCGATCGTGATGTTCCTCGAGACCTTGTTTGCGCTGATCCGGCGACCGCGCGTACTCCTGCTCGCGGTCGGGCTCACCGCGATCGCCCTGTGTCTCGACGCACTCTTCTGCCTACTTGCATTCAGGGCCGTAGGAGTGTCGATCACGCCGCAGGTTGCGCTCTACGGATACACCCTGTTCAACCTGGCGTTCATGCTCCCGACCCCTCCGGGGCACATTGGCAGCAACGAGGTCATGGGCCTGCTGATCTTCGCCGGCGTGTTCGGGATCGGCCGCTCCGGCGTGGGTGCGATGTTCCTGTTCTCGCACCCGTGGACGGCGATCCTGATGACCACCACCGGGCTTATCGCTCTGAGCTTGCTCGGCGTGCGTTTTCGAAGCTCCTGGCGACTGCTGGCCGGTGCGGAGTCCAGATGACAGTGCTCGTGACAGGCGCCGCCGGGTTCCTTGGCAGCCACGTGACCGATCTGGTTCGGTCACTCGGCGAGCCGACGCGGGTGCTCGTTCACCCGAACGACAGTTTCGAGCATCTCGAGGTCGCAGACATCGACGTCCATCGTGCCGACGTCGCGGACCGGGAAGCGCTCGACCGTGCGCTTTGCGGTGTGGACCGCGTGTTGCATTGCGCGGCGCGGATCGGACCCTGGGGCCTGGACGCCGACTACGAGCGGACCAACGTGCGCGCGCTCGAGACGCTGGTTCGGGCGGCCGTGTCAGCAGGCGTCGAGCGCGTCGTGCATGTCAGCTCGATCACCGTCCATGGCAACGATCTGCGTGGCAACGGCGATGAGAACGCCCCCCTTCGGGAGGAGCCCAACCCGTACAGCCGCTCGAAGGTCGCGGGCGAGCGGCTGCTCGCCCGCATGATCCAGGAGGAGCGGGCGCCGGTCACCGTCGTGCGCCCCGGCTGGATCTACGGGCCCGGCGACCATGCCAGCTTCGGCCGCCTCGCCCGCCAGATCGAACGGCACAAGATGATGATGGTTGGCTCCGGCGAGAACCATCTGCCGTTGATCTATGCACGCGACGCCGCACGAGGGGTGGTGCTCGCGAGTCAGGCCGACGGCGCAGCGGGCAAGTGCTACGTCCTGGTCAACGACCAGCCGGTAACGCAGCGTGACTTCATAGCGGCGATCGCTGAAGAGCTAGGGGCGCCCCTGCCCTCGCGGCGGATCCCATACGAGTTGGCGCTGTCGATCGCCGGCGTCGCGGAGCGGGTTGGCCGCATTGCCCGCAGTCGGCGGCCGCCGCCGGTGATGCGCTACGGGATGCAGCTGCTCGGAGGCGAGAATCGATTCAGCATCGCGCGCGCCCGGCATGAGCTGGGGTTCTCACCACTGGTCGACCTTGCCGAGGGCGTCAAACGCAGCGTCGAGTGGTACCGCGCCGCCGATCTGCCGGCGTACGCCACCGCGGGGCAGGCATGAGCGAGGTTCTCGTCACCGGCGGCAACGGCTTCGTCGGCAGACACGCGGTAATGGCGCTGCGTGACCGGGGCGAGGAGGTGCGCGTGCTCGCCCTGCCGGACGAGGACACCCGCTGGCTGGAGCAGCAGGGCATTGCCGTCCACCGCGGTGACATCTGCCGCGCTGAGACGCTGGCGGGACCGATGCGCGGCGTGGAGAAGGTGCTGCATCTTGCCGCCATGTCGCATGTCTGGCGCCCGCTCGAGCATTACCGCGCCGTCAACGTGAGTGGCAGCGAGAACGTCTGTCGAGCTGCGCTCTCCGCGGGGGTACGCCGGCTCGTTCACATGAGCTCATCCAGCGTGTACGGGAGCGCGTTGGACCAACCCGCGGAGGAGTCCTTTCCGCTGGCGCCGTTCCCGGATCCGTACTCGCTGACCAAGGCTGAGGGCGAGACCGTCGTGCAGCGCATGATCCAAGATCACGGTCTGCCGGCCGTGATCATCCGCCCGGATCAGATCTTCGGCCCCGGAGATCGCGTGCACTTCGCTCAGGCCGCCGACCGGCTCGCTCGAGGCAGAGCGATCATCGTCGGCGCCGGCGACAATGCCCTGCCACTCGTCTTCATCAGCGACATCGTCGACGGCCTCCTGCTCGCGCTCGAGCATCCACGTGCTGTCGGCCGGGCGTACAACATCACCAACGACCGTCCGCTCACGCAGCGCGAGTTCCTTGAGGCGATCGCCCAGCAGCTCGGGATTGCGCTGCGCCGCGTCCACGTGCCATACAAGCTTCTCTATGCAGCCGGTTGGGCCGCCGAGCGCGTCGCGATGCTTTCGCGCTCGGGGCGGCGTCCGCCTCTCACGCGGCTGGGCGTCGTATTCCTCGGCAGCGACAGCCGCTGCGCGATCGACAAGGCGCGCCGTGAGCTGGGCTACGCGCCCAGCGTCGCCCTGCAGGACGGTGTGCGGCGCACCGCCGCCTGGTACCGGGAAGGGCAGCCTGAGGCGCCAGTTGCCGCGGGATGCCCGGACCCCACCCACGACCTCGAGGAGGTGAACGCTTAGATGCCTGCTTCTGCGAATGGAAAGGTGCGTCCGCTGCTCGGCGAGGTCGCGATCGTGACCGGGGCCAGCTCGGGCATCGGCGCAGCGACGGCCATCGAGCTCGGACGTCGCGGCGCGAGCGTAGTGCTCGCGGCGCGGCGCGAGGATGATCTGAACGCGCACGCGCAGACGATCCGCGGCGCGGGCGGCGAGGCGCTGGCGATTCCCACCGACATGGCCGACGCGCCCCAGATCAGCGCGCTGGTGGAGCGCGCGATGGCGGCGTTCGGACGAGTCGATGTGCTCGTCAACAATGCCGGCGCCGGCTGGCTGAGGCCGCTCGCCAACAGCGCACCCGACGAACTCACGGACCTCGTCGCGGTCAACCTGCTGGGCGCGATGCTGCTGACGCGGGGAGTGCTGCCAGGGATGCTGGAGCGGCGCCACGGCGCCATCATCTCGGTCGGATCGCTGTCGGGGCGTGTGGCGATGGAGCCGCTGTACTCCGCCACCAAGTACGGAATTCGCGGCTTTTCGCTTGCGCTTCGCAGGCAGCTCGCCGGCAGCGGCGTCTCCGTGTCGTTGGTCTCGCCCGGCAACGTCAACACGGCCATGACCAGTCACGTCACCGCGCGCATGCCTGAGCCCGACGTCGTCGCCAAGCAGATCGCCCGTCTAGTCACGCATCCGCGCCGCGAGGTCGTTATCCCTCGCAAGCACTACGCGATCGCGTGGTTGGAACAGGCGCTGCCGCGCGTGGCCGATTTCGCGCACCAGCGGCGAGGCTGGTCACCAGTTCAGGAGGGAGTCCCATGGAGATCTTGATCACCGGCGGTAACGGGCTGTTGGGTCGCCATCTCGTCCCGGCGCTGCAAGAGCGCGGCGACGAGGTCCGCGTCCTGGCGCTTCCCGACGAGGATGCGTCCTGGCTGACGCAGCGCGGCGTGGCGGTCCATCGCGGCGACATCCGCCGTCGCGAGGACCTGGACGCGCCCATGCGAGGCGGCGTGGACGCCGTTCTGCATCTCGCCGGCATGATGGGCGTCTGGTGCCCGATCGATGACTACCGCGCGGTCAACGTGAGCGGCACCGAAAACGTTTGCCACGCGGCCCTCGCCGGCGGCGTCGCCAGAGTCGTACACGTGAGCTCGTGGACCGTGTACGGCATGGCCCTGGGCAGACCGGCCCAGGAGACGTTCCTGATGCATCCTTTCGATGAGCCCTACGCCGTCACGAAGGCGGCGGCAGACATGGCCGTCCAGCGGATGATCGTCGACCATCACCTGCCCGCGGTGATCATCCGTCCCGGCACCTTCTTCGGGCCAGGGGATCGACTGCACTTCGGTCGTATGGCGGACCGGCTTTGCGCGGGCAGGGCGATCATCGTCGGCGCGGGCGACAACGCCCTGCCATTCGTGTACGTGACCGACGTGGTCCAGGGACTGATGCTCGCGCTCGACCAGGACGTTGCCCTTGGCCAGGCGTACAACATCACAAACGACGAGCCGCTGACACAGCGGCAGGTCCTGGACGCGATCGCCGACGAGGTCGGCGCTCGCCGGGCGAGGCTCCACGTCCCCTACCGCGCTCTGTACGCGGCCGGCAGCGTTGCCGAGCGGGTCGCAAGGATCACGCGGGCGCGACGCCAGCCACCGCTGACCCGGCTCGGAGTCAAGCTGTTTGGGACCGACAACCGGCACGCGATCGACAAGGCCCGCGGCGAACTTGGCTTCAGCCCCGCCGTCTCACTACGCGAGGGAATCCGGCTCGCCGCCGCCTGGTACCGGTCGCAGCACCAGTCCCAAGCTACGCCGAAGCGCGGGGTGATCGTCGGGGACGAGGCGCCGGTCGCATGAAAGACGCGCCGACCGAGGCGATCATCCTCGCCGGGGGCAAGGCCGAGCGGCTGGGCGCCGCTGCTCGCGGCAGACCCAAGCCGCTCGTCGAGGTCGCCGGACGCCCGCTCGTCTCCTACCAGATCGACTCGCTCGCGAAGGCAGGGGTCGAGCGCGTCCTGCTCAGCTGCGCGGCCGGGTCGGGGGACGCATTCACTCGCGAGCTGAACGGAGTCCCGGTCGAGGTCGTGCCGGTCGAAGAGGAAGAGCCGCTCGGCCGCGGGGGTGGGCTACGCCACGCGGCGGCCGCGCGCCGCAGAACGGGCGAGGTGTACGCGCTCAACGGGGACGAGCTGGTGTCGATCGACTACGCCGGCCTGCTCGCGCGCCACCGCGAGGCTGCCGCGACCGCGACGATCGCAGTAGCGCGGCCGCGATCGCCGTTCGGCGTCGTCGAGCTGACCGCCGGGGACCTGGTATCCGGCTTCGACGAAGGTGCCGAGGCGCCGTGGTGGGTGAGCTGTGGCGTATATGTGCTGGGTGAGGAAGCGGTGCGCCGGCTTCCCGAGCGCGGCGACCACGAGACGGAGACCTTTCCCCTGCTTGCCTCCGAGGGCGCCCTGGCAGCGTTCCGTTACGACGGCGCCTGGTTGACCGTGAACACGCCCAAGGACCTCAGGCGGGCGGAGGACTACGTCGCGTCACATCCCGGGTGGCCTGGGTAAACATAGGGCCATGACGTGCGGACCCGCGAAGGCCGTCGCCGGGGCCGCGTGCCTCGCGACGGTCCTCGCGACCTGCAGCAGCTGCGGCGCCGCCGGGAGCGACGCCAGTCCCTCCATAGGCCGGCCGTCGACAGTCGCGGGCGTCCGTTTCGTCGGCTCGGTCGACACGATGAAGCTGAGCAAGGATCAGGCCGACAAGCTAAGCCCCGGCGAGATCCGCAGCGTCGTGGATCTGCTCGCTCGCTCGCTGAGCACCACGCACGTCACCGTCGATGCCCCGCTCGAGCGGCCGTCGGTTATCGCAACCTGGGCCAGCAGTGTCCACTCCGACCACAAGCACGTTTGGTTCAGGCTGAACAGCAGGACGTGCGGCCAGCCCCACGGCGATCTCGGCGACGGGTACCCGAGCTACCGGCCCGGATACCTGACCGAGCTGCACCGAGTGATGCTTGCGCACCGCGGCTACTTCAGGCCCGGCGACATCCTCGACGGGGATGCGGAGGCGGAGAACAGCTGCTGGTGGGCGGAGCGCTACGGGTGTGGCGTTCAGTCCGGCTGCAGGCCCTGTAGCGCGTCCGCCGGTAATACCCCATGTGCGCCGATCCGGCAGTTCAACTCCTTCCTGGCCGCGATGACGCGGCAGGAGAACATCGATCTCGCGGCGATGGGGATCGCGGACGTCGCCACGAACGTCCACTCCACCGACCCCGGCACGGCGATGCACATCCTGCGGCCGGGCCTTGTGCGCTCCATGGGCAACCTGATCACGGTCGACGCCTACCCCGATCAGACGACGACGGATCCAATCGCGGCTGCAAACGAGTGGAGCCGCGAGCTGGCCCACTGGCACCGCGCATGGCTCCGCCGCGGGTTGAACGTCTCGATCCTCGTCGGCGAGTGGGGTTACTCGCTGGGGATCAACGTCGACGACGCCACCCAGAAGGCGGTGATCCAGTCCGAGGTCTCGCGGGCCCTGGGGCGGGCGCCGTATCTCGCAGGCACCAACTACTGGGTCGGGCCCGGGATGGTCGGTGACGGCGGATACACACAGATCCTGAATCCCGACGGGGCGGGCGGTTGGCGCCTTCGCCCCGCGGCCGAGGTCGTCTCGAGCTTCTACGCAGCTATGAACGCCGGGCGCCTGCCCGGATGAGCTTACAGCGAGAGCGAGGGCGCCAGCGCGGCTTCGCCGCGGCCAGCGAACGCGCGCGAGGCCGCCGGAGCGGCCGCCGCCGCGGAACCGGGTGCGGCCGAGGGACTGCGTGAGGCGACTTCGGCCGCTCGGTCATCGACCCGCTCGTAGATCTGGGTCGGTCCGAACGTGGCGAGGAGAACGAAGTGCTGTTGCCAAGCTGTCCGACGGTGAAGCGCGGTCCAAATTTCGCTGGCGCCGTTGGTCGCGTCTGAGTTCATGACGATCCAGCGCACCGACGCCTCGGGGTCGGCGAGCGCGCGGTCGAACTGCGAGCCGTTGGCGTCGGTGATGAAGGCTCGATCGGCGAACTGGTGCTTCGTCAGCAGGTAGAAGATCATCGTCTGGCTGTTCACATAAGTGATCAAGATATTCCCGCCGTGGTAATGGGCTGCAAGCCAAGCGGCATCGTGCTTGCCAGCCGTCTCCGTGGAGAGCCCTGACGGTCCATAAAGAGCCTCGCGCTCCACGTACGGGGTCCCCGCCCAGCCGATCAGCGAGGATGCCACCGTCAGCGCGAGCACGCTGCCGACGAGCACGCCGCCGAGCAGCCGCCGGCGCGTGAGTGCCAGGCACGCGCAGAACAGGGCGACCGCGGGGATCATCGCGAGCCCAAAGCGGATGTTGTAGTACTGACCCTGGCCGAGCTGCGGCAGGGTTACGGTGTTGGCTCCCTTGTAGAGAACCAGGCAGTAGAACGCGAACGGAACCAGCGTCAGGTAGGCAGGCAGCGCGGCAGGGCGCAGCCGGCGCCGCCGCACGAACACGAGCAGCCCGAGCGCTGCCGCCGGCAGGATCAGCCAGCCCACCGTGCCGGCGACCGTCAAGCCGTAGGTCTCGAGTGCAGTGACCGGGTGCCCGCGTGACGGCAGCACAAGGTGCGTCTTGTCCGCGAAAAATGTGTGGTTGTGCGATCCGTAGAAGAACGACAGCAGCGGATCGTGGAAGATCACCCAGTTGTAGATCACCCATGCGGCGCATCCGGCGAACGCGAGCAGGCCGAACAGGATCGTCCAGGCCTCCGCCAGGAGGTAGCCGCGATGCCGCCACGCGATCAGCGCCAGCACCGGCACCAGCGCGAATGCGAGGATCCAGTCGTCGTAGCGGATCAGGGTTCCTGCGGCGACAGCCGTCGCGCACTTGACGAGATCCGAGGCGTGATGCGTTTCGGCAACCCGCACGGCGTAGTAGATCGCGATCACGAACGCGGTCAGCGAGGGGACCTCGCTCATCGCCGTGCTCTGCATGTACAGCAGGCTCGGATTGAGCAGCAGGACGAGCGCTGCGAGCCAGCCGCCGGCCCGCGAGCCGGACACCAGGCGGCCGATCCGGTACATGTACACCCCGGCGAGCACGTACGCCCCCATCGACGGGAGCGACCCGGCCAGACCGCTGCGAAAGAGCGTGTCGCTCCAGATCAGCGGGAGCATCAGCAACGAGGGAAGAGGCAGCCAGGTCGTACCGAGCTGCCCGAGCCCCGGAGTGCGGCTGAAGATGACGCGCCGGGAGATCAGCTCGCGAATCCGCGCGTCGTTGAACGCGAGCGTTAGTCCGTGCGTCTCGTACCAAACGAAGAAGCCTATGCTCAAGGCCACGGCGAGCAGAACGACCGCCCACTCGTCGGTCACGTGCGCGCGCAGCCATGCCCAAAGGCGCGCGCGACCGTCGCCGGCGAACGCGGGGACGGGCCTCAGCGCGAGGAGCCTGCGTTCACGTTCGTCGATCAGCTGTGCGGCGCCGCCGGCGGCGCGAACGGCCGCGCCGGCAGCGCCCACGGCGACGTCGGCAGCGCGCACGGCAACGTCGGCAGCCGAGGCTCTGAAGGCGCCGCTTGCGGGGTCTCCCTTCACCGTGCGTCGGTTGGCTCGAGCGTCTGCTGGGCCACCACGACCCTCCGCTAGGCGTCCGACTGCGGCATCGCGAGGACCGGCGAGGCATCGACCCGCGGCAGGCTCACGCCGTGCTCGGTCTTGGCCCAGTAGAACGGGTTATGGATGAGGCTGATCAAACCCATCCAGGCACCGACGCTCATCAACGCCCAGTAGACGGGAGTGAGCAGGGCATAGCGGGTCAGGTCGATGAAGCCGTGCCGGACGCAGACGTAGGCGTTGCTGTAGAAGAAGATGAAGTTCCACACAACCAGGCTCAGAAGCGCGGGGTAATAAACGGCCGGCGGGTACAGGGACTCGATGAAGCCTCCGAACGGCGTTCCCTTGCCCACCATGTACGCCAGCGTCAGCAGCCACATCAGCGGGTTGATCAGCAGCAGGAGGGAGCTCGCCCCCACGAGCGCTTGGAAGTCGAGGAACCCGCGCGGACCGAGCTGCCTGAACAGCTGTAGCGGGTGGCGCATGTGCACGAGA
>Ga0070712_100003213_pt1 | contig 10069 bp, 7 predicted proteins | sample LARL81metaG_FD_71396 | JGI IMG/M metagenome (GOLD analysis project Ga0070712, IMG submission 71396) | Corn, switchgrass and miscanthus rhizosphere microbial communities from Kellogg Biological Station, Michigan, USA - LAR L8-1 metaG | ecosystem: Host-associated > Plants > Roots > Rhizosphere ...
TTCAGAAGAAAGAAAATAGCAGGAAAACGAAAGTGCCAAGGAAAGTGTGGGAAAATTCAATAATGCCGCGATTTAGTTGGCACTTTGCCGAGTGTGGCAGCTTGCGTACCCTAGGAGTTGGATTGCGTTTGCCTTCGTTTGTCTTCTCGGGTTTTCGGGTCGATTTGGACATCTCGCGTGCCCAAAAAGGGCGCAGTGGCCGAATCGCACGGGAAGGTCATTTCGCATGAAGCGCAGAGACTTCATCGCCGCACTGGCCGCGTCCGCATTCGCTTCGGCGTGGCCGATGAAGGCTGAGTCCGCACCCCGCCGTCCACGGTTGCTCATCGCCGACACCGATCCGTTTACCGGGTTGCCATTGCTGAAGTCTCGCTATGCCGCCGGACGCCGGCCTTCCGACGATATGGAAGGCTGGGCACTCTCGTGGCTCATCACGGGCAAAGACGAATACGCCGATCGCGCGTTGGCCGAGATGCGCTCCAAGCATATCGGCGCCGGAGGCAAGCCGTCGCGCTCGTGGGTGGATTACGCACGATGGTCCCTCGCTTTCGATTGGCTCTTCGCGTATCGCGGATTCGACTCCCCCTTGAAAGATCGTGTCGCCGGCGAATTGAGTGCGGGCTTTACGAGCATGCTCGCGACCCCTGATTTCGCCGACCCCAGCCAGATGTCGTATCACAACTACGCGCTTCGCTATCTGGCGTTCGCAGCATTTCCCGCGGCCGCGGTTGCCGACTATCCTACGTGCGCAGACCGTTGCCGGGCGTGGCGAGAAAAGCTTTCTGCGTGTCTCGACAACATTCTCGACATTACCGAGGTTGTCAGCCCCGAAGGCAGCTATCACGAGTCGATGGACTACATGCGCATCACCTGGGCGTCCCTCGTAATGCTTGCGGAATTGCAACGCACAACCACGGGGGTTGATCCCGCGCAGCACTTTTCGGTCTTCAGCAATGTCGGAGCGACCTACCTGTATAAGCTCCTTCCCGATGGAACTCCGTCTCGCGAAGGAGACAACGAGTACCCGGTCCTCGACAATCGTGACACGGCCTTGCTCGGTTACGCCGTCAATCGTTTCAAGGATCCTTACAGCGCGTGGCTTCTGCGCGAAAGCGGCTTCGCCGGCAAGGAGTGGGTTGTCCCCGTGCTGCAGTTTCTTTGGGATGATCCCGAAGTCGCGCCGCGCAATCCCGCGCTCGCCGTGGAAAATGAGTTGCCGCGACAACGTTTCTTCCTGGGCGTTGGCCATCTCGTGATGCGTGATGGCTGGACTCCCGAATCCACCTGGATCGAGTTCGATTGCGGCCCGTACTTCGCCAAACATCAGCATCTCGATCAAAACCAGTTCACGATCTACCACCGCGGCTATCTCGCCATCGATAGCGGCGCGGACTACACCGACACCGAGAGCCCGCACTACCTCAACTACTATCGGCGCACGGTCGCGCACAACTCGGTGCTTGTCTACGATCCCGCGGAACGATTCTTCTGGTCTGACAATTTGTGGACCGCCGTGAACGACGGCGGCCAGCGTATGGATTCCTCGCGGTACTGGAACACGATCCGCAGCCGCGAAGATTGGAACCGCACCCGCGACTTGTGGGACCTGGGAACCATGCGTGTGGTCGACTACGTTCCCGGCCAGTATCACTATGCGCTCGGCGACGCCAGTCGTGCGTACTCGCCGAAGAAACTCCGCACGTTCACGCGCGAACTCGTCTACATACCGAGCCGCAATCTCCTCTTTGTCTTCGATCGCGTCGTCAGCTCGGATCCTTCGTTCCACAAAGCGTGGCTGCTGCACGGAGTCAATCAGCCAAGTATCGATCAAGAGTCCGGCAATGCCGCGCCTGGCGCCCAGGACTTTCGGCAAGCCAAAACATTCCGCTTCTCCGAGGGACGAGGCGAACTACTCGCGCACTGCCTGCTGCCAAAGGAACGCGTCGTTACCCGGCGTGGCGGGAATGGACACGAATTTTATGCACCCGGCGACGACCGCGGAGGCGCATGGGGTTCGGGGGAGAACTGGCCGCTCGAACCGCCTAAAGGTGCTCCTCTTCCTGAAGATCCAAAGCTCCGCAAGATGTGGAAACTGTTCTGGGGCGATGACTTCGATCGCATCCTGCCGTCGAATCGCAAAAACGTTGTGCCCGGCGCGTGGCGCGTCGAGGTCTCCCCAGCGGCGCCAGCGGAGGAAGATGTGTTCCTGCATGTGTTCGAGATCGGCGATAAAGGCCAGACTGGCCAAAGTCGCGTCGAACTAGTTGAGGGCTTGGGCGTGCAGGGCGCAGCCTTCGAGCACGGACCGATCGTTCTCTTCAATTCGACCGGTGCGCCCATTACGAACGCCGAAGCCTCGCTGCCCGACGTCGCCAGTGATTCCATCCTCCTTAGCGGCCTGCAGCCCGACGCCACCTACGAACTGAATCTGGGAGGACTGAACGCGACCAACGTGAAAGGCGCCGTCCTCCCCGGCGTCTCCGCAGGCACCGAGAGACTGCGCACCAACTCGAAAGGAATTTTGCGCATGCAGCGTGGCGATCTGAAAAATCTGCGTTTGCGGATCGCCCGCATATGAGCCTTTCCGAACGTCCTCAAGGCATCACCCCTTTTTCTGTCCGCCGACCCATTTCAAGCCTGCGCTGGTGGATCGGCGGAATTCTGTTTGCATCTACCATCATCAACTACATCGATCGCCAGACGCTGTCGTTGCTTGCCCCATTCCTGAAACTTGAATATCACTGGACCAACACCGACTATGCCAACCTCGTGATCGGCTTTCGCATTGCCTACTCACTCGGGCAGACGATCTTTGGCCGATTCATGGATCGCATCGGAACTCGGCGGGGGCTGTCTCTGACGGTCGCGTTCTATTCTGTCGTCTCAATGGCAACTTCGCTGGCCCGCGGTTTTTACAGTTTCGCGGGTTTCCGGTTTCTGCTCGGCGCGGGCGAATCAGGCAACTGGCCCGCCGCTACCAAAGCGGTCAGCGAATGGTTCCCGAAACGCGAACGCGGACTGGCGACTGCCTTATTCGACAGCGGTTCTTCCGTGGGCGGCGCCGTCGCTGCCTGGCTTATCTTGGGGATCTACGGTCGCTGGGGATGGCGCCCGGCGTTCGCGATTCCCGGCACGCTGGGCTTCTTGTGGCTCATGGTGTGGCGGCGCTGGTATTACCCGCCCGAATCGCATCCGCGTATCAGCGATGCGGAGCGCGCAATGATCCTGGCCGACAAACATGATGAGCACGAGCAACTCGCCACCAAGGATCCGCTGCGATGGCAAACGCTCCTTCAATTGCCGCAAACCTGGGCGGCCATTGTTTCCAAAGCGCTTACAGATCCTGTATGGTTTTTCGTCACCGACTGGTTCCCGATCTACCTGGTTGCGAAAGGAATCGAATTGCGCACGGGACTGATAGCGATCTGGATTCCGTTTCTCGCGGCCGATGTCGGCAACTTTTTCGGCGGCTGGGTTTCCGGCTACCTGATCAAGCGCGGATGGTCTCTGGGCGCGGCGCGGAAAGCGGTCGTCGTCTTCGGCGGTATCGGCGTGACGATGCTCATCCCGACTGTGTTCACAAGCAATCTGTCGCTCATCGCGCTGCTGTTTGCGATGGCTACATTCTCGTATGCCGCCTTCTCCACCATGGCCAACGTTTTGCCCTCCGATCTTTTCCATAGCGAATCGGTAGCTTCGGTTGCTGGCATGAGCGGGACGGCTGCTGGATTGGGCACGATCGTTGCATTCAAATTGATCGGTCACTTCTCCGACGCGCGCCAGGCAATGGGAGGGCATTCGTTCGATCCAATCATCATCGTGGCCGGCCTAGTGCCGTTCGTCGCGATGATTCTTACGCTCGTGTTGATCCGCAATACGGAAGCGACCGAGCGCGGCCTGGTTCGCCCAGTCTGAGCAAGAACAGAAGACCACAAGCTGAAAGCGAAATTCTTGTGACTGATTTGCAAACTACGGTCGAAGGACGCAACAGCGCCGCGCAACCCGCGGCCAGCGAGTCAGTTGGTCCGGAAGCCCTGAAGGTTGCTGGCACGTCGTTCGTCGTTCTCTTCTCAATTGTGGGCCTGGCACTTTGGGGCCTGCCATTTTTTTACGACTTCATGGTGCAACAATTCGGATGGACACGCGGCCAGGTCACATCCGGCAACGCGCTGAGCAAGCTTCTGGTGGGACCTCTGTTCGGCTTTTTTGCAGGCTGGGTGGTCGACCGCTTTGGACCGCGCCGCATCATGATGGCGGGAATTCTCATGGCGGGAATCGCGCTGATCGGGCTGGGCAGCATTTCGACTCTCGGTTTCTTCTATTTTTTCTACATGTTCAATGCGCTGGGCTACGTTTGCGGCGGCCCGTTGCCGGTACAAGTTCTGCTGTCAAACTGGTTCGACAAATCGCGCGGTAAAGCAATGGGCTTTGCTTATCTCGGCATCGGCTTCGGCGGAGCGCTGGTCCCATTGATTTCGCACGTACTCGTTCAGCACTTCGGATGGCAGGTCGCTCTGCGCATTCTCGGTCTTCTGATTATCGTGCTGTCCCTGCCACTGGCATTTTTCGTCAAGGAATCTCCTAACAGCGAGCGGAAACCAGTACACATCACCCCGCCCGACGCTCGCTGGGCATTCAAAAACATCTACTTCTACTTGCTCACCATCGGCAGCATGTGCTCGATCGCCGCCGTCGCTGGTACCCAACAGAATCTGAAGCTCTATCTCAGTCTCGACCGCCACTATCCGCAATCCGCCGCCGCGCATATCCTTTCGATGGTTCTCGGCTTCAGCATTGTCGGCCGCGTCCTGATGGGATGGCTCGCCGATCGCTATCCCAAACGCAACGTGATGCTGTTGATCTACCTGCTGGTGGCGATTGCAATTCCATTCCTTTTCTTCGGAACCAGTCGCCTCGCCATCTACACGTTCGCCGTGATCTTCGGCATCGGACTGGGCGGCGATTACATGATCATCCCTCTCATGACCGCCGACATTTTCGGACTGAAGATCCTGGGCCGTCTCATGGGCGTCATTCTTACGGCGGGCGGCATCGCTGACGCCCTCGCGCCTTGGTTGATCGGGCACTTGCGTGACGCAAGCGGCTCCTACAGTTTGGCCTGCTTTGTGCTGGTCGGATTCGCACTGCTTGGAGCGCTCGCCGTGCTTCCGTTGCCGCGACATCGGAAGGCAACATGAGCACTACGCCTATCCTGCGACTAGGAACCGTCAAGCACGTCGCCCGCTTCAAAGAGCACTTGCGCGCCCTAGGCCTGGCCATTCCTTGCGACGACGAACTAGTCTCCGGCCCCGCCTCACCGCTTCACAAGCCGCTCACTCGTGGATCTCTGACGATCGGCAATCGAATTTGTGTTCAGCCGATGGAAGGCTGGGATGGGACACGCGACGGCAGTCCCACCGAGAACACCTTTCGCCGCTGGCAACGATTCGGACAAAGTGGCGGCAAGCTGATCTGGGGCGGGGAAGCGGTTGCAGTATGCCACGAAGGACGCGCCAATCCGAATCAACTCGTCATCGCCGAGCACACCGCTGCATCGCTGGCGCGGATGCGTGCCGTCCTTGTTGCCGTACATCGCAAAGTCACCGGTTCCGACGATGGGTTGCTGATCGGACTGCAACTCACCCACTCGGGTCGCTTCTGCCGCCCGAACGCTCACGATCGTCCCGAGCCTCGCATCCTGTATCGACATCCGCTGCTCGATCGCCGCCTGAAATTGCCGGACGACTATCCCGTTCTTACCGACGCTGAGATCGAAATCATCATCGGGCACTTTCACCGCGCCGCGGCACTCGCGTGGAAGCTCGGCTTTGATTTCGTCGATATCAAGCACTGCCACGGCTATCTTGGTCACGAATTCCTCAGCGCGCACACTCGCGGCGGGTCTTATGGCGGAAGCTTTGAAAACCGAACGCGCTTTCTCCGCGAAGTCGCGCAGGGAATTCGCTCGAACTGTCGAGGTCTCGGCATCGCCGTGCGACTGTCCGCGGCGGACACCGTGCCGTACATCCCCGATGCCAGCCGTTCGACGAATGGCAAGCTGGGCCCAGGCATCCCCGAAACGAGCGATGGCCTGATCCCTTATCACTGGGGATTCGGAGTCGATCCGCTCCATCCGGAGAATGAGGACTTGGACGAGCCGATCCAGTTTCTAGCGCTTTTGGAAAAACTCGACATCCATTTGGTGAACCTGACCGCGGGTAGCCCTTACTACAATCCGCACGTGCAGCGCCCGGCATTGTATCCGCCTTCAGATGGATATCAGCCGCCCGAAGATCCACTCATCGGCGTGGCGCGGCAAATGCAAATGACTCGCCAGCTCAAGCAGCGTTTCCCAAATTTGATTATCGTGGGCTCGGCTTACAGTTACCTGCAGGATTTCCTTCCGTATGTGGCGCATGCCGCTTTGCGCGAGGGCTGGGTCGATTTCGTCGGATTGGGAAGAATGGTCTTAACCTATCCCGAAGTTCTTTGGGATGCGGCGGAAGGCAAGCCCATCGACCATAAACGAATCTGCCGGACCTTCAGCGATTGCACAACCGCGCCTCGCAAGGGATTGCCTTCAGGGTGCTATCCGCTCGACAGCTACTACAAAGAGTCGGAAGCGGCCGCACGACTAGCACAGTTGAAAAAGAACTAGACAAGTGCGAAAACGGGCGATCAAGAAGCTGCAGCCCAGAAAATAGTTCTCGAGATCTAATGAAGAACGATCTGACAATCCTGTCCATGGCCGCACGGCGCCAGCCAGGCCGCCAAGTGCAGGGAATCGCCGCTGCGTTGTTGCCCTTCGAATCCGACGGGAGCATCGCAGTCGACGCGTTCCAGCGACACCTGGTCGCTACACATCGTGCCGGCCTGATGAATGCGGTCAACATGGACACCGGATACATCAACTACCTCTCCGAATCTGAAAAGAGAGACGTCTTGCGCTGGACGCGAGAAGCCCTCGGCAACGTCCCATTCGTGGCGGGCGCGGACATCGCGGGACTCGAAGGTGAAACGGTCGCACTCTATCGTCAGCAGATCGAGGCAATCGCCAGTGTCGGTGGAACTCCAATTCTGTTCCAGACCGCGCGCCTCAAAGGAAAGTCCGGCGCGGAATTGGCAGCTGCGTACCGGGCCTTCTGTCGTGGCTACGAGAACGTAATCGCATTCGAACTCGGCTCGATGTTCGCACCGAATGGCGAAATCTTCTCATCTGAAACCGTCGCTCGCTTGATCGATATTCCCGAGATAAAAGGCATGAAGCACTCTTCACTGAATCGGATAGTCGAATTCGAGCGGCTGGCTCTGCGGGACCGGCTTCGCCCCAACTTCCGAATCTACACAGGGAACGATCTCGGAATCGACATGATCGAATATGGCTCCGACTACCTGCTGGGCTTGGCGACCTTCGCTCCAGAAAAATTCGCCCAGCGAGACCGCCTTTGGCAAGCTCAGGATCCCGCGTACTACAAGTTAGCCGACGCCCTGCAGTATCTTGGCAACGTGGCTTTCCGCGCACCGGTTCCAGCCTACAAACATTCCGCGGCCGTCTTCCTGCATCTCACAGGCCGAATTCCAACCGATCGAACCCACCCCAAAAATCCGCAGCGTCCAGCCTGGGAGGCGGAAATGCTTCAGGACTGTGTCGAGCGACTAAAATAGAAAACCTTTCGTGCAGCGGAAAGTTTAGCTGGCTGCCCGGGTCACCGTGGGCGCTGCCTTGGTTTTCACCGGAAGGACAGCCATGATCCGCGTTCCGTTCTCATCCGAATCGATATTCATGTCGCCATGGAACTGCCGCACGCGTTCCCGCATTCCCTGGATTCCTACGCCGGCTCCCTGCATCTGAATTTCAGTCAACCGCTCCCGCGAAATTCCCTTGCCCCGATCCTGCACTTCCAGGCTGACGTGGTCATCCTCGCGCGTTACGCGGATGCTGGCGGTCTTGCTTCCCGAATGACGGTGCACGTTGGTCAGGCTTTCTTGCACCAGGCGGAAGAGAATGAGTTCCAGTTCCGGAGGGAGCCGTCCCATATCTTCTGAAATACTGAGATTGATATCGATCTTGCTGCGTTCCATTACTCCCTGCACGTACCAGTTCAGCGCCGCCGCCAAGCCGATCTCATCGAGCAATGGCGGGTGCAGAAGGTACGACATGGTCCGCAATTCCTGAGTGAGCTGCTGCACGAGTTGCAGAATTTCCTGCGCCGGAGACCGCAGTTCCGGTCTCACCTGCTCCGCAAGGTGTCCCATTTTCATTCCTAGGACGGCCAGTACCTGGCCCGCGCTGTCGTGCAACTCGCGCGCGATATGGCGCCGTTCTTCATCCTGAACCTGCATCATGCGTCGCGACAGTTCGCGAAGCCGATTCGCTCCTTCGAGCACCTCCTGGTTGCGCTGCTCGAGTTCCAGCGTACGCGCGCGGACCTCCGCATCCAGCGTCTCCGACAAATTCCGGAAGCGCTCTTCGCTCTGGCGCAACGCCTCGTCCGATCGCGAACGCGTGATCGCAAATGCTAACTGCCGCGCAATCGTAAGACTGAGTTCAACCTCATCATCGATGAAGCAGTGGGGCTCGTTGAAATACGACATGAACTTGCCGATCAGTTGTCCCCCGGCAATCAGCGGGATGAATGCCAAGGCCCCAATTCCTTCGCCCCGGATGGTCGAGCGTAGTGTCTCCGGCAACTCAGCCTTCTGAACATCCTCCATGCAGATCACGCCTGGATTTTCGTCACTCAATGTCCAGGGCGAATGTCCATCGGTCGCCTTGCGGTAATTGTCTGAAAGTCCGCGCCAGCTCACAAAGCGTATGACTCCGCTTTCGTCGAACAGCAGGATGGATGCACGGTGGCAGTGCAATGCTCCCAAAATCGCGTCCAGACCGGCGGCGTAGATGTCTTCCATTGATTTCGCGCGATGCAATTGATCCGCTAATTGGTACAAGGCACGCTGCCGCCTCATGCGATCTGCCAGAGCCTTTTCACCGTCTTTCCGGAAGGTGATGTCGCGCGCCACCTTCGACGCTCCCACTACGCGCCCATCCGCATCTTTCACGGGCGAGATGGTCACCGAGACATTCAAGAGCGATCCGTCTTTGCGCGCGCGCACGGTCTCGAAGTGATCGACGCGTTTCCCCCGTTTGAGCTGCCGGATAATATGTTTCTCTTCCTCCAGGCGGTCCTTCGGAATGATTAGCGTGATCGGCTTGCCGATCGCTTCCTTCGCGGCATAGCCAAATATCCGCTCCGCGCTCTTGTTCCAGCTGGTAATGATGCCGTTCAGGGTTTTGCTGATGATGGCGTCGTCGGAGGAGTCAACGATTGCAGCGAGCAAACTGGTTGCCTGCAGAACTGGTTCAGCCAAGCGAGGGTCGTTGCCGTTATTTGATCTCGCGGAGGCACTCCGCGGTCTGGAGGCGGGCCGCGCGGATTTCTTTCCCTTCTCCGACGCGCCTGCCTTCTTGGGTTTGAAAGCGGGCTTGCTTTTACCAGGGGTCATCGGGGAAACCGAGTTCCAGCTAGTCACGATATTACAGCAGTTTCTTGGGCTTGTTCTCCGGTTTCCGACCGCGAACGGGGTGCTTTTTAGGGCCGTTTTCCCGCAAGTTATTGGCATTACAAGCGGACAGCGGTCGGCATACGGCTCGGAGCGCTAACGCATATCACTTAGCGCGCGCACCCTCGCCGCGTACATCGCGCAGTACCATCGCCATCAGGGAAGTGACCTCCGCTTCAAGAGAAGCGAGCAGCCCGGCTGCCTCTGCGAGATCATGCTCGCGCCCCATCCTCTCCAGTTCACGCGCAAGGTCTGCCGCTGACGATCCGAAGTAAAGCCAGTTCTCCCTTCAGGCTGTGCGCCGTTCTCTCCACTATTTCGGCGGCCTGCGACGTGACCGCCTCACGAAGTCGCCCCAGGAGTTTTGGCGTCTCCTCCAGGAAGATGTCGGTCACTTCGCGAAGCAGGCATTCGTCGTTGCCAATCCTTTCCAGAAACTCTCGAACGTCCCATCCGCCCATCTTCGATGCTGTCGCAGGCTTGTTCGCGGATACGGCCGCCGGGAGAG
>Ga0070712_100003214_pt1 | contig 10068 bp, 7 predicted proteins | sample LARL81metaG_FD_71396 | JGI IMG/M metagenome (GOLD analysis project Ga0070712, IMG submission 71396) | Corn, switchgrass and miscanthus rhizosphere microbial communities from Kellogg Biological Station, Michigan, USA - LAR L8-1 metaG | ecosystem: Host-associated > Plants > Roots > Rhizosphere ...
CGACGCCCGCCGGCAGGAAGGTCGTTGACCAGCTCCGGCTGATGCAGCCGCATGCGGTCGAAGTCGATCAGGTTCACATCGGCGCGCAGACCCGGCGTGAGTGAGCCGCGGTCACGCAGGCCGAAGAAAGCTGCGGTCTCGCTGGTCTGGCGCTTGACCAAAACCTCAAGCGGCAGCCGCGGGCCGCGCTTGCGGTCGCGGCCCCAGTGCATCAGCATGAAGCTCGGCACGCTTGCATCCACGATGGAGGTGCAATGTGCGCCGCCGTCGCTCAAGCCGAGGAGCGTCCCCGAATCCCTCAGCATCTCGTGGATCGGTGCGTGATCGCCGCACACATAGTTCACCACGGGAAAAAACAGATACCGGTTCTCCGCCTCGGTGAGATAGTCATAGGCGACTTCGTCCGGGGGGCGCCCCTCGCGGGCGGCGATCGCCGCAACGCTGAACTCTTCGGCGGGCTCGTAGTCCGGCGGGTCTCCCATCACGAAGAACTTGTCCCAGCGCGTGGTGATCAGTTGCCGGAACTGGGCGAGTCGGCTCACTTCCTCCTGCGAAGGTTTCTCGTCGAGTATCCTGCGCCGCAGCTCCGGATCGCGTAATCGCTTGAGCTGGTCGGGGATGCTCAGGCTGGTGACCTCGCGATAGCTCGGCCTCACCGTGAAGGGATTGAGCGCAGTGCCGATTCCGAGGATGACGCCGATCGGCCGGCCCGCGATCTGGGCGGTGAGGTTTGCACCCTCGGCCCGCGCGGCGTGCACCGCGGCGAGCAAGCGCCGCCAGCGTTCCGGATCCTCGTAGCGATCGGTCAGCAGGAACCAGACCGGACGGCCTGTCTCCTTTGCGAGCTGGGTCATCCAGGCCAGCTCTGCGGCTTCATCGTCGAAGTCGCTGTTCATTCCGAACGCACCCGCCCCGACGAGGCCGAGTGCAGAGCCGATGCCCACCAGCTCGTCGCTCCCGGCGTACCGGGACGGCACCATCTCACCGGTCGGGGTTTTGTGCGAGTCCGTCCGCGAGGTGGTGAAGCCAAACGCGCCGGCGCGCAAGGCTTCCGCGGTGAGCCGGCGCATCTCGGCGATGTCGTCCGCCGTGGCCGCCTCGAATCGAACGGCGCGATCCCCCATGACATAGACCCGCAGCGGCAGATGTGCGATTTGGGCGGCGATGTCGATGGCGTGCGGGCGGCGCTCCAGCGCATCCAGAAAATCGGGAAAGCTGTCCCATTCCCAAGTCAACCCCTCGCTCAGCACGACGCCCGGAATCTCCTCGACGCCTTCCATCAGATCCATCAATGCCGCACGGTGCTGCGGGCGCACCGGAGCAAATCCGACGCCGCAGTTTCCAAACATCGCGGTAGTCACTCCATGCCAGCAGGAGGGCGACAGCAGCGGATCCCACATCGCCTGTCCGTCATAATGGGTATGCACGTCGACCCAACCCGGCGTGACCATGAGGCCGCTGGCGTCGATCTCGCGCCGGCCGGGACCCTGTTTCCCGCCGACCTCGGCGATGTGCGCGCCTGCAATGGCCACGTCGCCGGTGAAGGCGGGTTTGCCGGTCCCGTCAATAATGGTGCCGCCGCGGATGACGATATCGTGCATCGAAGCCGCTCCTTCGGAGGTCGGAGACAAGGGATGATGCACCTTCCGCTCAAACGGGGCAATGCATTGTGGCCGCATCGATGGCGTCGCCTAGACGTTCAACAATCGTGTCCACAATCGGCGCGTCAATGATGAATGGAGGCGCCAACAGCACGTGATCGCCGCGCACGCCGTCAACCGTGCCACCCATGGGATAGACCATCAGTCCGCGTGCCATAGCCTCAGCCTTCACCCGCGCATGCAGCTTGTGCTCGGGCTCGAACGGCGCTTTGCTACCGCGATCAGCGATCAGCTCAACCGCCTGAAAGAGGCCGCGTCCGCGCACGTCCCCGACAAAGGGGTGATTGCCGAATCGCTCCTTGAGCCGGCGAGCGAGTTGTCCGCCCTGCGCGCGCACGTTCGCGAGCAGCCCGTCGCGATGGATCACGCGTTGCACCGCCAAAGCCGCGGCACAGGCGAGCGGATGACCCATATAGGTGTGACTGTGCTGGAAAGCGCCGGAGCCGTCCGCAACCGCGTCGAAGATCCTCTCCTGCATCAGAAGTGCGCCGATCGGCGCGTAACCGCCGCCGAGCCCCTTCGCGATCGCAATGAGATCGGGGGTGATGCCTTCCTGCTCGCACGCATGCAGCGTGCCCGTGCGCCCCATTCCGCACATGACCTCGTCGAGAATCAAGAGGACGCCGTGGCGGTCGCAGACATCGCGTATGCGTTGGAAATAGCCGGGGACTGCGGGAACCGCGCCCAAGGTGGCGCCGACCACGGTTTCGGCAACAAAGGCCATGACGTTCTCGCCGCCGAGCTCCTCGATTTTGTCATCGAGCTCCTCGGCCAGCCGTTCGCCGTAAGCTTGCGAGGTCTCATCCGCGCGACGCTCGCGATATTCGAACACAGGCGACACATGGTGCGTCTCGAAAAGCAACGGAGCGAACGATTTGCGCTGCCGTTCCCGGCCTCCGACCGCCAGCGCGCCCAGCGTTATGCCGTGATAGCTCTGGCGGCGCGCAATGACGTATCGCCGCTTCGACTCGCCAAGCTCGACAAAATACTGCCGCGCGAGCTTGAGCGCGGCCTCGATCGCTTCCGATCCGCCGCTCACGAAGAACACATGACCGATGCCTTCCGGCGCGCCCGCGACCAGCTCGTCGGCCAGCTCTTCCGCCGCTTCCGTCGTGAAAAAGCTGGTATGCGCATAAGCGAGACGGTCGAGCTGCTCGCGCATCGCGGCGAGCACGTCAGGGTGCGAATGCCCCAGGCAGGACACCGCTGCCCCGCTCGAGGCATCGACATACTCCCTGCCTGCGCTGTCGCGGATGATGACGCCGCGAGCCTCCGCGGCAATAGGATAGGAGTGACCGGTCTGGCGATGAAGGATGTGAGTCATGACGTTGCAGTCTACACCAATTCACGCCGATCCAACGCGGCTTTGACGGGCTCGTGCTCTTGTCTTACGCGACGCGCCGGGGCATGCCTCGATCCGGCGGCGAGGGGCGCGTTCGGGACGAAAGATAAAGAGTACACCTGGGATGGGTTGGCGTATCGGCATCGATATTGGCGGGACCTTCACGGACGTGGCCCTGGTCGATGATGCCAGCGGAGAGATCGGTGTGGCCAAAGTGCCAACCACGCCCGGCGACCTTACCCAAGGGGTTCTCGACGCGCTTGATGCTGCCATGCGCCGCTATCGGGTTGCGCCGGCCGATGTGGACCATCTTTCGCACGCGACCACCGTGGTGACCAACGCGATCCTGCAGGAACGCGGCGCGCGCGCAGCCCTCATCACCACCCGCGGTTTTCGGGATGTGCTCGAGCTGCGACGTTCCGCGCGCGCGAACCTTTATGATCTTTTTCAGGATGCGCCCGCGACCCTGATCCCGCGCCGACTGCGATTCGAGATCACCGAGCGTGTCGGCGCGGACGGTGCGGTTGTGACGCCGTTGTCTGAAGAAGAGATCGACGGGCTCATTGCGGCGCTCAAGGCCGCGCGAGTGGAAGCGGTCGCGGTCGCATTCCTGTTCAGCTTTCTGAACCCGCAGCACGAGCAGAAGGTTGGCCAGCGGCTGCGCGGGGCGCTGCCGCACATGCCTATCTACCTGTCCTGCGATGTTCTGCCCGAGATCAAGGAATTCGAACGCAGCAGCACCACGGCGGTTTGCGCCTATGTCGGGCCGATCCTCGCCTTCTATCTCAAGCGCCTGGAAGAGGCCACGCACAGTGCGGGGTTACCTTCGCTTCATCTAATGGGATCGAACGGCGGGATCCTGGAATCTCGCGAGGCAATCGCCATGCCTGCTATTGCCGTGGAGTCGGGACCGGCAGCGGGGGTCGTTGCTGCTGCCTTGCTGGCGCGCCAAAGCGGGCGCCCTGATCTTCTTTCTTTCGACATGGGCGGCACCACCGCCAAGGCGAGCCTCATTCGTGGCGGACAATACGAGACGACCCCGGATTACGAGGTCGGCGGCGGATCCAGCATGTCGCGCTGGATGACCGGAACCGGCCACCCGATCCGAGTGCCCGTAATCGATCTTGCCGAGGTGTCCGCCGGAGGCGGATCGATCGCGTGGGTGGATGGGGCCGGGGCGTTGCGCGTTGGTCCGCAAAGCGCGGGCGCCGACCCGGGCCCGGTCTGCTACGGCCGAGGCGGCAACGAGCCGACGGTCACCGACTGTGATCTCCTGCTCGGCTATCTCGACAAAGAATCTTTGCTCGGCGGCGACCTCGCCATTGATCATGCAGCCGCCACTGCTGCTGTGCGCAAGCGCCTCGCCGATCCGCTCGGCGTGGATTTGCGCACCGCCGCCGCTGCGGTGATCGATATTGTCAACAACGCGATGGCAGAAGTGTTGAAGATCGTATCCGTGCAGCGCGGGCACGACCCGCGGAATTTCGCGCTCGCTGCTTTCGGCGGAGCAGGACCGCTGCATGCCGCCGCGCTGGCAATGGAGCTCGGCATGACTGAGATCATCTGTCCGCCCATTCCCGGCGCCTTTTCTGCGCTGGGACTTGTGGGCAGCGAGTTGAAGCGCGATTACGTCCGCACCTTGCACCGCGCGCCCGGGTCAAGCGATGCGTCAGCTCTGGCAGACACGGTGGAAGCGGCATTCCTCGCCCTTGAGCGAGAAGGAGCGGCGATGCTCGATCGCGCCGGTGTGCCGTCAGAACGTCGGCGGCTCGAACGCTCCGTCGATGCGCGCTACGAACGCCAATCCTACGAGCTCGCGATACCGGCTTCACGATGTCCCGTGGACGACACCGCGCTCGCCCAGATCGCGGAAACGTTTCACGAGCGCCACCTGCAGACCTACGGTTACAACAACCGCAGAGAGCCCGTGCAGATCGTAAGCATCCGGGTGGCCGCAATCGGCGCGATCACACCGCTCTCGATCCGCGACAAGCCTGCGCCTGCCGGCGTCAATGCGTTCAAGAGCCAACGTGCGCTCTGGTTTCGGCAAACCGGAGTTGTCGACGCAGCGATATATGATCGCGCACGCATGCCCGCGGGATTCGCAGTACGCGGCCCGGTCGTGATCGAATCACTCGATTCGACCATTCTTGTCCCGCCGGGATGGAAGGCTGAGATGAACGCGGACGGCTGCGTGCTGCTGACGCACCCCAAAGACGGGTAGGACCATAATGCAGGAGCGAGTGCGGCGCGCCGATCCCGCCACGTTCGAGATCGTCAAGAACAGCCTCTACAAGACGGCCGAGGAGATGCGGGTGGTCCTCGCCAAGACCGCCTACTCTCCGCTGCTCAAATCGGCGGGCGATTATTCCTGCGGCATCTTCGATGCGCGCGGCGAGATGGTAGCGCAGGGGCCTGATCTGCCCATTCATCTCGGCTCGATGCCGGACGCGGTGCGTGCGGTCGTCGCGGCCTTTGCCGGCGACGTGCACGAGCATGACGTGTTCGTGCACAACGACCCTTATTTCGGGGGCAGCCACCTGCCCGATGTGAATGTGATCAGGCCCGCATTCCACGACGGGCAGCTCCTCGGCTATGCCTGCCTGCGCGCCCACTGGCCCGATGTCGGCTCCGCTACGCCTGGCAGCTACGGTGCGGTCACGGAAATCTTCGGCGAGGGTCTGCGCATTCCGCCGCTGCGGCTGTTCAGCCGCGGCGTGCTCAACACCGAGCTCGAAAAGCTCATTCTGGCGAATGTTCGCACGCCGGACGAACGCAAGGGTGACCTTGGCGCCCAGCTTGCGGCAACCCTGCGCGCGACCCAACGGCTCGCAGGGCTCGCGCAGCGCTACGGGAGCGAGACGCTCATCGGCTACATGGCGGAGGTGATGGATTATTCCGAGCGGCTCATGCGTGGAAGTCTCATGGATCTTCCGGACGGGGAGGGGGCATTCGAGGATTTCTGCGATGGCGACGGCATTCCAGATGACCCGTCCGGCAAGGACGCGCGGTTTCGCATCCGTTTGTCCATCCGAAAAACACGAGATGGACTGGTCGTGGATTTTGACGGCACCGATCCGCAGGTCAAAGGACCGATGAACGCGCCGCTCTCGGTGACGGCCTCGGGTGTGTTCTGCGGGATCAAGACCGCGGTCGACCCGAACAATCTCATTCCTCCCAACTCGGGCTGCTGGCGTGCCATTCAAATAAAGGCGCCTAAAGGCTCTGTCGTGAACGCTGAGTTTCCGGCGCCTGTAGTTTATGCAAACCACGAGATCTCACATCGCGTCGCCGACATGGTGATGGGCGCGCTTGCCAATTTCATGCCGCACCAGGTGATGGCCTGCAGTCAGGGCACGTCCGCCATTCTCACGTTGGGCGGGGTCGATCCCCGCACGCGACGGCCTTACATCTCCTATGAAACGGTCAAAGGTGGGTTCGGCGCTCGGCCGAGCAAGGATGGAATCAACTGTATCGCGAGCGGCATCTCCAACACCATGAATACCCCGGTGGAAGTCCTGGAAACGGCTTTCCCCGTGCGGATTGAGCGCTACGCAATCGATTCGGACTCGGGCGGCGCCGGGCGCTATCGCGGCGGCTGCGGCGCGGTTCGGGTCTGGCGGATGCTGGAAGGCGCTGCCGCCACGGGGGCGCTGTGCATGGAGCGAATGACCTCGCCGCCATTTGGTTTGCTCGGTGGCAAAGCCGGAGCAGCGGCTGAGGTGTTGCTCACGGTTCCCGGTGGCACGAGCCGGCGGCTGCCCAGCAAGGGCGCGTTCGACGCGCCGGCAGGCGCGGTGATTACCATGCACACGCCTGGCTCCGGTGGTTTTGGTGCTGCCTTGGAGCGTGATCGCGCAGCGGTGGGTCGCGATCTTCTCAATGAATACGTCAGCCCAGCGGCTGCGGAGCGCGATTATGGGGTTGTAGATCCGGAAGCGCTGCGAAAGGCCGCTCAATCGCAGGAGGATGCCGCGTGACCTACATCCCGAACTCGATCGAGGCGCGCGATATTGCAAGCCTCGTGCATATGCAGACGAATCTGCGGCAGCATCAGCAGGAAGGTCCGCTGGTCATTGCGCGCGGGGACGGCTGCCGCGTCTTCGACGAGGGCGGTCGCGACTACATCGAAGCGGTCGCGGGGTTGTGGTGTGCGTCGCTAGGCTTCGCCTCCGAGCGGCTGGCCAAGGTCGCTTACGAGCAGATGCGCCGGCTCGGCTACTATCATCTCTATCGTCATCGCTCGAACGAGCCGGCGATTGCTCTCGCCGAGACGCTTTTGCGGATTGCGCCGGTGCCCATGGCGCGCGTCCTCTTCCAGTGCTCCGGCTCGGAGGCGAACGACACCGCGATCAAGCTTGCATGGTACTACTGGCACGCCCGCGGCGAGCCGCAACGCGTCAAGATCATCGCGCGTCAGATGGCCTATCACGGCAATACCTGCGCCGCCGTCAGTCTCTCGGGCAAGCCCGACATGCATGCCGGGTTTGGCTTGCCGTTCGCGCCGTTCAAGCACACCGAATTTCCCCATTACTACCGTCGCCACGAACCGGGGGAGACCGAGACGGAGTTCTCGACGCGCATGGCGCAAGCATTGGAGAAGCTCATCGAGGCGGAAGGACCCGAAACAATTGCCGCCTTTTTTGCCGAGCCGGTCATGGGCGCGGGCGGGGCGATCCTTCCGCCACAGGGCTATTTCGAAAAGATCCAGACGGTCCTGCGCAAGTACGACATCTTGTTTGTGGCGGACGAGGTGATCTGCGGGTTTGCCCGCACCGGCGAGATGTGGGGTTCACAGACATACTCTCTGCGGCCCGACATGATCACTGCGGCGAAGGCGCTGTCCGCCGCAATGCAGCCGATCTCGGCGGTGCTCGTGAACCAGCGTGTGCATGATGCCATGCTGGCGCAATCCGACCGGTTCGGGAATTTTGCGCATGGCTATACCTATGCCGGTCACCCCGTTGCAGCGGCTGTCGCGCTCGAAGTGCAGAAGATGTACGCCGAGATGGACATCGTGGCGCGGGCCAAACGGCTGGGCCCAATGTTGCAGTCGACCCTCGGGCGGCTCAAGGCGCATCCCATCGTCGGTGATGTGCGCGGGATCGGGCTCATCCTCGGGATGGAGCTCATGTTCGATGGAGAGAAGCGCATCCCGTTCGATGCCGCGCTCGGCGCGGGCGCGCGGGTCGAAGCCGCGGCCAGGCGTCATGGGCTAATTCTGCGGGTGGTCGGGGACCGACTGGTGTTCGCTCCGCCCCTGGTGATCGAGCCTTCCGATATCGAAGAGATCGGCAGTCGGCTCGAGCGCGCGCTCTACGATGTGGCGAAGGACCTCAAGCACGAGCGCAAGATCCATTGAGTGAATGCTGGCATAGGTTCGGAGTACGGGCTTCCAGCGCGGCTGAATTAACCGCCCATTAAGCAAATCAGCGCAAGCGTCGCATGCATGGAGATCCGAACAGGACGCCCCACATGAAAGCCGACACCTCTTTCCCCATTGCTTCGCAACCGCAGGCATCCCAGCAGGGTCTCGCCAGATCGCGAGCTGCAATGCTGGGCCTCGAGGAGGCGTTTGACGATATTCCTGGGATTACGGCCTCCATGCTGATCGCATTCGGAAATAGCGGCATCAGGACAACTGAGGATCTCGCGGCTTGCGCAACCGATGATCTCTTGGGATGGACCGAGCGCCGGGGTGACAAGGTCACGATGCATCCCGGCATCCTCGGCGACATGGGCGTGTCGCGCACGCAATGCGACAGGATCATCCTCCAGGCGCGCGTCCGCGCAGGATGGATAGAGGACACCGCGTTGGGTGCATAGAACTTCTTTTTAAATTTGGTCCCCCGTCGCAGATGCACCGCGAGCCAGAGGACCAGCCGGTTCAGTCAAGAAGGCTATCCTCACGCAACCGGGTGCCGTTCGAAGGCGCTGCTCGAAACGGCGATGCCGCTCTCACGGCGAGTCGGGGCATACGGGAAACCTCGCTTTATACGCCCGTGAAGCGCTTCCTCGAGAGCCGCGGCTTCGAGGTAAAAGGCGAGATCTGCGGTTGTGATCTTGTCGCATTGCGCGATGGCGAACCGCCCATTGTGGTGGTCGGAGAGCTTAAGCTCGGGTTCAATCTCGACCTGGTGCTGCAAGGGGTACATCGCACAGCCGCATGCGATGAAATCTGGCTTGCCGTGCGCTTTCAGCGGCGTGGTCGCGAACGCGACCCCCGCGTGTTGAAGCTTTGCCGGTTTCTCGGCTTTGGCTTGCTTGGTGTCTCCACCGCGGGACACGTCGAAGTGCTCGTGCAGCCGGGAGCCTGGCGGCCGCGGCGAGATCAGCGTCGCCGCGTGCGTCTGGTCCACGAGCATCGGCGCCGTCTCGGCGATCCGGCCTTGGGCGGCAGCTCAAAGACGCCGATCATGACCGCCTATCGCCAGCAGGCGCTCGCTTGCGCCGCTTCGCTGTCAAACGGTCCGCGCCGCACGTCCGAGGTCAAAACGATTGTTCCCGATGCACCGAGGATACTGCTGCACAATGTGTACGGCTGGTTCTGCCGGGTCGAGCGCGGAGTGTACGCACTCACCTCGGCGGGAATGACTGCGCTTTCTCGTTGGCCGCAGGAAAACCACGCTGCGTCAGGGCTAACCATCTCTTGATTTATATCCGCTCCGAAAACCGCCCGGAGCCTCTGGTCCATGAACTCACCCAGCAGATGGAACCAGTTCGGTACCAAGGAATTGAAGCGCCAGGAGCCAAAGGGAGGGGAAACTGCGGCATGCCGTCTGCTGACGACTATCGCCGGCACGCAACCGAGTGCGTTCGGCTGGCTCAGAATGCGCAAAATCCAGCCGACAAGGCCCTCCTCCTGAAGATGGCAGAAACCTGGCTCCGGCTTGTGGAGCAGGCAGAAGGTCGCGAATCCAAAAAACCGGACTAAAGTCGGTCCAAAATGCTTCGCGCTTTTAGTTCCAAAATTTGACCGGTTCCAGATGTGGAACTTTGACAGGGTAAACGCTGTTGGCTCCCCGACTGTGAGATATCAACTCTGGGGGTGTTGTCATGCGAAGC